>Ga0187892_10003618_pt1 | contig 27806 bp, 18 predicted proteins | sample MA1701073metaG_FD_139345 | JGI IMG/M metagenome (GOLD analysis project Ga0187892, IMG submission 139345) | Bio-ooze microbial communities from a basaltic lava cave in the Kipuka Kanohina Cave System on the Island of Hawaii, USA - MA170107-3 metaG ... | reverse complement strand
ATTTTTTCACCCAAGCCTGATTTGGTGCTGGTTGTAAAAAAGCAAAAAACAGGAGAAGGAGATGTATGTCCTATGAAAAAATTGTCAAAAAAACGCTTGACTTTTAACATACCAGATTCCTCCGGAATGACAGCATTCTCAATTTCCTGTTTACTTTTTATTTTTTTCACTTTTTTGCAGTCCTGCGGCGGCGTGCCGGAAACTTATTATTATACTTTGGCTTTTGAGCAGAACGCGCCGCTCAATGACGGCCACACGCCGCTGCCTTTTGCGTTGGGCGTGGAAAAATTCCAATCGGAAACCATTTATGACGACGATCGCATCATTTATCGCGCTTCGCCTTTTGAAGTCAAATATTATTTCTATCGCCGGTGGGTGGCGCCGCCGCGGCATCTCATCACCGAGAAAGTTTTGAGCTACCTTTCCGATGCCGGCCTGTTTGAAAAGGTTACGATGCATCCCTCGAACGTCAATGTGAAATATGTCTTGAGCGGCCGACTGCTGGCGTTTGAAGAATGGGACGAGCAAAACAATTGGTATGGCAAAGTCGCTTTCAAAGCGAGTTTGTACGAGCCGGCGACCCAGCGCGTGATTTGGAATGGCAGGTTTGAGCATCTCCAACCGGTTGCCAAAAAAATTCCTTCCGCCGTTGTTGAAGCGATGAGCGTGAGCATGAAAAAATGCTTGGATGATTTAGCGCGTTCTCTTGGCAAAGAATTGAATGTCCAGAAAACGAATCCCTAGCCGTTTAGCCTGCCATCAATCAAATTGAAACCTTTTCGTATGATTCAATTTGAAACCTTCTTTTTTCCCTAAAGTCTGCTCATTGTGTTCACGCTTTTAAGTCATTGAAAATTAGATGCCGAATACAGCGCCGCTACATGGAAATTCTTGGTATGAAACTTGTTAGATTAATTACTCAAGGACATCGACGGAGGCCGGTAACTCCCCTAACTCCGGTCCGTCACCACTCTAATCAAAACCGAGCTTAATTGGCGTAGCCGACCAGCCCCTAGAAACGGTTACTTCAAAGCTCGGTTTTTTTTATTTTGGGCAAAGTCAGTCCGAGTGTTTCAATTATTTTCCGATAGAAGGTGAATCATACGGCCTCGATGGCATCGAGGCCGTTTTGTTTTCTCCACAATAAATTCGGCGCTGGCGCGTTTATTTTAACAAACGGTCGACCGCAAAATGTTTTTAGACGATTCCGAATTGATTTGCGCCTACCAAAACGGCAACCAGGAAGCGTTCGCGGCGTTGGTGCAAAAGTACCAGCGTCCATTGTTCACATTCCTTTTGCGGCTGGTGGGCGATCGCCAGAGCGCCGAGGATTTGTTTCAGGACACGTTCATGCGAGTGCTGCGCGCCTTGCCGAAATACAAGGAAGACGGGCGCTTTTCCGGCTGGCTCTTTGGAATTGCCAGAAATCTCGCGGTCGATTTGCTTCGCCGCCGGCGGGTGCAGCAAGGATATTTTCAGGATGACGAGGAAGCGCTCGTCGCGGCTGTCGATTATCAAAACGCCGCCGACGCCGAGGTGGAAAAAGCTGAGCTGGGGCGATTGGTCGAGAACGCCTTGCTGCAACTGCCGGCGAAGCAGCGCGAAGTTTTTCTGCTGCGGCAGCACGGGGAGATGAGTTTTAAGGAAATCGCCGAATTGCTCGACGAGCCGCTGAATACCGTGCTCAGTCACATGCACTACGCCGTGACAAAGTTGCGCCAACAATTGAGGTGTGTCGATGTCTAATTACTCTTCCACGCCATGCCGGGATTTCCCGCTGCAGATGTGGCTTTGGCTCAGCGGCGAGATGCCGGCGCCGGAGCAACAATTTTGGCAGCGCCATCTGCACGCTTGTTCGCATTGCCGGAAACTGCTGGCAACGGCGCACTCCGTGCAAGAAAAGTATGCCGGCTTGCCGCTTTACGCCGCGCCGGAAAGCCTCATTCAAAAACTCTTTAACCAGGAAAAGTCACCACCGCAGAAATTAAGGTGGCCGGAGGCGCTCGGCAATCGGATTTCCGCCTTTTTCGATTTCAAGCCGCGGCTGGCTTTTGCCGGCGTTGTGCTCGCGGTTTTTTTAATCACCGGCTTTCATTATTTTGCCTTTCAACCGAAAATGAAACACACGTGGGAGGCGAGGGCTTTCGACCACAAGGCGGCGGCGTTGTCGTATGCGATTTACGAATACAATCAAGATTTTTCGGAATTGGATGAACAACTCAGTGATTTAGATTATCGGCTTAGCGCGATGGCGGTGGAGCTTGAAACCGCCGAACAGTGATTATTTAAACAAAGCTTCAAACTTTTTATCATTCATCGAGGCCAATTATGAAAACAAAATTTTTGATTTTATGCTGCGGATTGGGGTTTTTATCTGCTTTTATTCAACCATCGTTTTCACAAGAACAAAATCCGGAAGGGCAAAAATCTTTGCAGCCTAAAAGGCCGGTTCCGGCTTTCCCAATGGACGAGGCCGGCTTTAGCCCGGCGGCGGAAAAGGAAGCGTTGGAATATATTCGCCAGTCAAATTCCAAAGCCGCAGACGAACTGGAGAACCTCAAACGCGAACGGCCTGAGATCTATTTCGGCAGGTTGAAAGAAGTTCTCATGCTGACCCATCAACTTGAAATGGCGCTCACAGAAAAGCGGGTTGTTGATGAGCGAGCTTTTTTTGAAAGAGCACAAACATTAGCCATGGACGAAGAACGTCAGCATCTGTTGCTAAAAATGGATCTTGAACGCCTCAGGCGTGAAGAACGCCTGCGCCGGGCGGAGATGGATGATCCGGCGCGCTTTGAACGCGATAAGAAAATTGCTGTATTTGAGCGCCAGAGCCGGGAATTAGCCGGCTCTTATTCTAAAGCTCACGACGAGGCCGCGCGCAAAACGCTTCGCGCCAATCTGGCCGAGATCGTGACGAAGCTTTTTGATTTGCGCGAGCAAAACCGGCAGGAAGAAGTGAGGCGGATGGAAACGGATTTGAAACGGCTGAAAGATACGCTGGTGCAACGCCAGAAAAATCGAACCAATATCATCGAGCGGCGGATTCAACAATTGACCGGCGAGGCCGGGTCTTTCGAATGGGAGTGAGAATGCAACAATAGGCGAGCTGCGGATGAAGTGAGTTGCCGCTTGATTACGAATCGGTCGGCCTCAAATTTTCGTATGATTTTACAATTTTTTGTTCTATATTTTAAGCCTTCGCCCGAAACAGTACAAAAACGATGCACCAAGTGGTACAAATTTTCGCAGCGACTCATCAGTTTGCCATAAATTTTGAGAAATTTCTGTTCAGATTCTCGGCAGGAATCTTGCTGTCTGCAATAGGGTATTTCGAATTTGTCCGAAAGTTTTCAACATGAGGAGGTTTTCCATCGGACGTGTGTGATCAGATCGCTGTGAATGCCGCGCTTTACAAGTGCGAGACGAAGGTCGCTGTGTTTTGCCATGATGGCCATAAGCGGAACAAAAATTTTCATCCGCCGGCGCTCACCTCGTGGCGGGGAAACTTTTTGCCATGGCAGCAGATCATCGCAGCGATTATTTTTTTGTTTGGCGCTTCCGGCAATCTTTGGGCGCAGGAACAACCCCGGCAGGCTGCGGCGATGGATTCTGCCGAAATCAAATGGAGCGAAGAATCCGCATATCAAATCGACCGGCTGCGGCTGTTGCGGTGGGTGCGGGCGCATCAGGACACCAGCGCCAAAGAGGTTCTCGTCAAAATTTTGGATCTGATCACCGAAGCCGATGGTTTCGCCCGCCAGCGTGATTATCTCACCGCGCAGTTGCTTCTCGACACCGCCGATGAATTGACCAAGCTGCTTCCCGAATCGACGCCGGAAGCGGAGCGAGTGGAATCCCTTGAAACGCCGGCTGCGGCCTCCGAATGGCGGCGCGAAATTCTGTTCGGCGTCGACCTGTGGCGGCAGCAATATGAGCTTGGCGCTTTTTCTGCGGATACGACTTTTTCCGATGGCAACCCCTTTGTCGGATTGCGCCTCAGCTTGAATCATGATCCAGCCGCGAAATTGTACGCGCAAAAATCAAAGCTCCCCACGGGCCGGACGACTTCGGAAAATCGCGCCTTGAAATTCGATGCGTATGCGCTGCTCAAATCCAGCCGTGATTATTTCAGCGGCGAACTGGAATTCAATGCGCGGCAGCCGCTGGGCAACGGCTCGTATTGGCGCATCCAAAATCGCTTGGAAGGAACCAGTTATCATCGCGATTTTGATTTGCAGTATTGGCAAAATATCACGTCGGCTTTGGCGGTGGCCGATCTCAGCAGGAATTTTCGTTTCGAAGTGGCGGATGAATTCCGCCTGCGGCGCTATCGCGAGCAAAACGATTTCTATCCGAATTACATTCAAAACCGCGCCGCGTTTGGCGTGGTTTTCAATTCCGGTTACACGACGCGGCTGGATTCGCGGTATAACTACATCGTGCAGGCGCACGATCTCTGTCCCTCGCATGATTATCTCGAACATCGCGTCGAAACCTCGGTTTTCCAAAGCAGCGCGGCAAACTCCGCAGTGGCGCTGGAAAATATCTGGCGCCAGCGGATTTATCCCAACTCTGCAATCGGCGACACCTGCCGAAATTCCTACCAAAAAACATATCAAGAAGAATACGCCCGCGCCGATCTGCGGCTGGGTTTGGTCGATAATCTCGCGCTGCGCATCGAAGGCGATTTTGTTTTGCGGCAATATCAAGCCCCGAGCGATTCGATTCCGGATTTTTTGGGCGCCACCGTCAACCCGCAATTGCAGCTCAGCCTCTCTTCGAGCCTGCAAATCCGGCTGGGTTATCTTTATGCCTTGCGGGTGTACGACGATAACATCATTCAACAGCCGCGCTCAACCGCTGCCACGACAGCCGCCGTCTTCCCTTTTTATGAAGATTATTATTCGCATGGTTTCACGCTGGGCATCGATCTGATTCGCACCGACGGGCTTTTGCTCAGCGTCAGTGAAAATTTTGAAATGCGCACCTACCCGAATGCAACGGCCAATCAATTTTCCGACTTGGGGCTGTACTCCTACAGCGACCGCAACATCAATTCCGTCCTGTTGTTTTTCTCGTGGACTTTTCTCCCGCGCTGGCAGGCGAACGTGCTGGCCAATTTTGACAACGACTACAGCCGCGTGGAAAACCAAAGCGATTCCCGCAACACACTTTTCTCGATCGACCTCGCCTATTCCTTTTAATTTTCTGCGGGCGGCGCTGCAACTTTGCCCGAGCTTTTGCGTTAATAAACTCACTTCGCTAAAAATTCACGCGGCTTTGAAAAATCGAGGAGAATGATTTATGGAAAACAATAAAACTCGTTTGATGATAGCCGGCGCGCTGATCCTCATCGGCCTGCTGTCGCTGTTGAACAATTTCAATCTTTTTCAGCTCCGCGAAGAATACGTGCTCAGCCTCCTCTTCGCCGGCACCGGACTGGTGCTGGTGCAGCACGGGCGACAAACCACGCCGCGCAAATGGACGTTTTATCTCGGCAGCGCGCTCTTCATTGTCGGCGTGATTATTTTTATCGCGGAAAACCGCCTGTTGCCGGATGAAATGATCGGCACGCTGTGGCTGTGGCTCATCGCCGGCATTCTGTATCGGGTTTACCAGCGCGATCAAAACAAGCATTGGTGGCTTTTATTGTTCATTGGACCGCTGTTTACCATCGGTCTGGTGGTTTTGCTCGAAGGATTTCGATTGTTGCGCGGCGACACCATCGGCGTCTTGATCATGCTGGGTTTCGCGGCCACCTTCGGGTATCTTTACACGCTGCGCTCGCCGGAACGAAAATTGGATTGGGCCAAATTTCCCGCCGCGGTGTTCTTCCTGATCGGCGTCTTTATTATGCTGGCCAACGAGCTTCGCGGCGCGATACCGTTCTTCATTTCCGGCCTGTTCATTCTCACCGGCAGCTATATGATTTACCGAACCGTGCGCGCGGATTTCGGCTCATCCAAACAGGATCCGCCCAACATGCCGACGGAATTGCCGCAAGTGGGTTGAATGGTGTGATATTCGATTTATCGATATTTGCCAACGGGCAGACGATTAAAGGTTGTCTGCCCGTTCTTTTTTACAACCAGCCTTGACTTTGTCGGCTTGCTTTCGCTATATTCATACAAATGAAAGCAGCCAACCTTTACAGGCGCAGCCTCCCCTCCCCTTCTGAAGCCGAGCTTAGCTATTCGGCGACGGTGAAACCCGTTGAACCTCACGGCGTTTTTCGACGCGGCCTGGTATCGTTGATCGCTGCCGGGCATTTCGTCAACGACTCTTACACCGGCTTCCTGTCGCCGCTGCTGCCGTTGTTGATGGCGCGCCTGGAATTTCCCCTCAGCCGCGCCGGCATGTTGGCGACGGTGCTTTCCGCTTCAACCTCATTGACACAGCCGATTTTCGGCTTGATCAACGATCGAATCAACCGGCGTCTTTTTGTCTTTTTAGGGCCGTTGATCACCGGCCTGTTTATGTGCGGTATCGGTTATGCGCCGTCATATTGGCTGCTGTTTCCATTGCTGATGCTGTGCGGACTCGGCTCAGCCATCTTTCATCCCTCGGCGGCCTCGATGGTGAGCCGGGTCAGCGGTCCGCGCAAAGAATGGGGCATGAGTCTTTTCATCACCGCCGGCAACATCGGTTACGCCATGTCGCCTCTCTTCGTCGTGCCGGTGGTGACGTATCTCGGATTTACGGGGCTGCCGCTGCTGGTTTTTCCCGCCCTGCTCGTGGCCTCCCTCCTTTTCCGAAAACTGCCGCATCCAGCAACGCTGCCGATTCATTTGCCGGCGTTGTCCCGCAACGGCGATTCACAAAGCCAGCGCGTTCTGCTGTCGTTGCATCTTGGCATTTCGATTTTGCGTTCGGTGATGATCACCGGCTTTGCCATCTTTATCCCGGTGTACATGCACTCGCGCGGGCATTCGTTGTTCTCGTCCGGCGCCACCGTGACGGTTTTTCAATCCATCGGCGCAATCGGCTCGTTGCTTAGCGGCCACTTCGCCGCGCGCATCGACCGCCGGCGCATCATCATCGTCTCGCTGCTTGCCGCGGCGCCGCTGCTCGCGAGTTTTATTTATTTTTCCGGCTGGCCGGCGCTGCTGGCTTTGGCCTTGAGCGGCATCTTGTTGTATTTTTCTTTTCCGCTCAATATCGTCATGGCGCAGGAGCTGTATCCGCATCGCTCGAGTATGGTATCAGCGCTGATGATCGGTGTGAGCTGGGGCACAGCCGGCTTGTTCATGACGCCGCTGGGTTTTCTCGCGGAAAAATTCGGCTTGCAGAATGCCTTGCTGGCCTTGGTCGCCAGCGGCGTGGCCGCGGCCTTCATCGCCTCATTCCTGCCGAAAGATCGAGTTTTATTGGATCAGCGAACACTTTGATTGTAAAAAACGATGGCTTTATTTTCACAATGCGGACGAGCCGCAACCAAACAGGAAAAGCTTACCCGCTGAACTTCGCCGAAACCACTGAGTGTCACCGAACAAAATTTTCTCGGCGAATCTCGGTGTCTTCGGTGTCTCTCGATGGAAATTTTTTTGCACTGATTTCACTTTTTAGGGACTACATTGACGCTATGTCGTTTGAAAAGATCGATCATCTCACCGACGCGCAAATGGAAGAGCTGCACGCGCTTTATCAAGCCGAGTGGTGGACGAAAGGCCGAAAACTCGAAGAGGTTCGCCGCATGTTGGAACATTCCGATATCACCATTGCTTTCTGTGAGGCCGATACGAAAAATCTTGTTGCTTTCACCAGAATCCTTACGGACTATGTTTACAAAGCCCTGGTGTTCGATGTTATTGTTGCCGCGCCATATCGCAGCGCGGGTTTAGGGCGTCATCTTGTTCATGCCGTCATCAATCACCCTCGCTTGCAATCCGTGCAGCATATTGAGTTGTATTGCTTGCCGGAGTTGATACCCTTTTATCAAAAATGGGGTTTCACAACGGAAATCGGCGAGCTGCGATTTATGCGGCGAACGCAATAACACAGGAGCGCGGACTTTCTTGTCCGCGATGGAGACAAATCATGAAAATCCTCATCGTCAACCAATCCGAAGCCGCCGAGTGGCTGCCGATGCGCGAATGCATCGACGTGATGGCCGAAGCTTTCAAAGCACTCGCGGCCGGTAACACGCTTCTGCCGCTGCGTCCGATTATGTGGCTGCCGGAACGCTTCGGCGCGCTCGGGATGATGCCGGCATACATGCAAGATCTCAACGCCATGGGCTTGAAAGTGCTCACGATTTTTCCCGGCAATCACGGCACGCCTTATGATTCGCATCAAGGCGCGGTGCTGTTATTTGAAGCCCAACACGGCTGCTTGCTCGCGATCATGGACGCCACTGAAATCACCGCGATTCGGACGGCGGCGGTGAGCGGCTTGGCGACGAAACTGCTGGCTCGCGAAGACGCCGGCGACTTGGCCATCCTCGGCGCCGGCACGCAGGCGCGAACGCATCTCGAAGTCATGCGGCTGGCGAGAAAAATCACGCGCGTTCGGGTTTGGAGCCGAAACGCCGATCACGCGAAAAAATTTGCCGCCCGCGAGTCGCAGCGTTTCAACCTCAATGTTGAAACATCGCCAACAGCCAAAGACGCGGTGATCGGCGCCGATATTATTTGCACGACAACAGCCGCCGCCGAGCCGGTGGTTTCCGGCGAGTGGCTCAAAGCCGGGGCACATATCAACGCCGTCGGCGCCTGCACGCCGGTCACGCGCGAGCTTGACACTGCCGCCATGCTCACATCCCGTCTCTTCGTCGACCGCCGCGAGTCCGCCCTCAACGAAGCCGGCGATTTTATCATTCCAAAAAAAGAAGGCGCGCTCGACGACAGCCACATTCGCGGCGAGCTTGGCGAGATTGTGATCGGCCACATTGCGGGACGAACGTCGCCGGAGGAGATCACGCTGTTCAAATCCCTGGGACTTGCCATTGAAGATCTGGCCTCGGCGCAGCACATTTACACAAAAATGCTGGAAAAGGGCGCGGGCACGTGGGTTGAACTGGGCGGGAGCCGGCTGGAGACTTTATTCTAAAAGATTTTAAAATCTTTCCTTGCTTTTTTCTTCGCATTCACTAAATTACTCTGAACGTGCGGGGCACTCTCGGGATTACCTCTTACGATAACCGCCCCGAGGTTATGGCAACAGGTGTCTTTTTTCATGGCATGAAAGGACATCCCATGCAAAAATCCATTCGTCTTTTGAAGATTGTCGAGCTGTGCAGCCGCAAGCGCATGATGACCGCGCCGCGCTTGGCGCAAATGTGCGGGGTTGCCGAGCGCACGATTTATCGCGACCTGCAAGCGCTGGGCGAATTGGGGGTGGCCATCGCCGCTGAAAACGGTTATCGCGTCATTTCCTTCTACAGCTTGCCGCAATTTCACTTCACCCACCTCGAGCAAGTCGTGCTGACGCTGGCGCTCAGAAACCTGCCGCTGCATCTCGACAAAGAATTGAATCGAATCGCCGGCGGGTTGCTCAACAAGCTTCTGGAGCAGCCGGTGGAAAGCCCGGAGATTGCGCTGGAAGCGCCGCCGGTTGGCCAGCTCAAGGGCAATGTGTTTGGCCGCTTGCAAAAAGCCATTGAAGCGCATCAGCTCGTCACTTTTCTCAAATATCGCAAGCTTGCCGACGAAACGGTTGCCGGCGTGACGGTCGAGCCTTATTTGTTGTATTTCCGCGATCGTGCCTGGTATCTCGTCGCGTGGAACCTGCAGCGCGAGGCGCATCGCATCTACCGTTTGGATCGCATCGACAAACTGCGCGTGGAAAAACCAACCTTCACACCGCGGCCCTTCAATGCGGAAGAATACTTTCGCGGCAGTTTCGGCATCGTGGTGGACGAGCCGCAGCGTTTGCGTGTGCGCTTTACCGGCCTCGCCAAAGAAATCGTGAAAAAAGACGGCCGCTTCTCACCTGTGGAAATGCGCGCAGAAAACGGCGCGCTGATTCTGGACAAAACCATCAAAGGCGAAATTCTTTGGCTGCGATGGATTCTCGGCTTCGGCGGCGAGGCGGAGATTCTGGAGCCGGCGGCAATGCGGGAAAAGGCGGCGGCAATGATGCAGGAGGGACTTGAAAGGTATGAGGCGTGAAACGTAATTGTAATCTTAATCCGTAAATTTACGAATTACATTTTACGCCTTACGTTTTAGAAAATTCGACTGACCGTAATTGTCAGGGGTGAGTGTTATATTGATAGAAAAGGCATTTGATCAAACCGAGGAGCACGAACATGTTAGAAAACATGCGCATTCTGGCTTTAGACTACTTGGAAGAGCAGCTTGGGGCCGAAATTATTGACGCGCACCAACGCACTCCCGCCGGAATGCTGGGTTTGTCGCGGCTGCCCGGACTTAATCGGTATCTCGTCGAAGCTTCGGAAAAAATCACGCACGTTTATGTGCTGATTCCGGAGAAGAAAGATCGCGATATAGTACGGCTTGAGGCGTTTGAGTTGGATGAGGAGAAAAAAGCTCGTTTGCCTTTTACCAAACCTGCCGGTGCACGTTCGCCAGCCATCGGACCTGTTTTCAAGCGCACTTTTCAGGGCAACGAACCCGGTCCATCGGCAAGTCATTTAAAAAGCTCGCGCGAGTCTTTTGCCGAGCTGGCTGAGCAAAAGTCGCTTTGGCAAAAATATTTTCAAAGCATCAGCGCGGTTTTGGCGCGTCCAAAACTCAAGTTGCCTGAAGGCGAAATCCTTACAACCGGCAGGGGCAGGAAGTATACCGACGTTTTAAATGCTGCCGTTAATCGTATTACCGAAAAGCAAACCGTGTTCCTCGCCGTGGCCGATGAAAAAGGGAATTGGCCCGGCGACGTTCAGGAATATGCCGCTTATTTAGCAGAAAATCTTGCATTGGAGAAGTATTCCACTCGCGAAGCGCCGCCGCGAGAAAAAAGCGAATGTGCTCTCTGCCAATCGGCAAATAAAACTGTTTTTGCCAATGCCGTCAAAGGCTCAGGATTGAATGTGATGAACATTGATCGCGCCGGCGCTTTTCCCGGCATTGATACCGCCAACTCGTGGAAAAGTTTTGCGCTCTGCGTCGATTGCGCCGACCTTTTGTACATCTACAAAAACCATGTTTCTCAAAATTTTCAGGGCTATGTCGCCGGCAGCAAGGCGTTGCTCATTCCGAGCACGGGTCTGGCTGGGAAAACGCGGCATCGTTTCATGCGTGAAATGCGGCGTTACATCGAAGCATTGGGCGAAAGCGTGGAACAGCGTGAGTTGAATCTATTGGATTTTATCGCCGAAGCGCCGGATCATGCCGGCGTGACCTCGCTCACGCTGATTTGGGCGAAATTTGGACAGAACATTGAAGACGTGCACGGCGCCATCACCGACGTGCTGCCTTCGCGCTTGTCCACGTTATCTCAAATCAATCTCGATTTCAATCGCAAGCGCCACCCGGTTTTTCCCAACGCGGATCTTTTGAAATATTCTCTCGCCATGGGCTTGTTGGCACATATTCTCCGGCGTCCTGGCGGCAAGAAGAATACTTCGCTTAATGACAGCGAGCGATTGTTTCAACTCAAACGCAGTTTGCTCGCCGCACTGTATCATGGTCAGACTCTGCCGGCGACACGTTTTGATGAAGAAGTTTTGCTCACCGCGCGCTGCTATCTTGATGATATCGCCAAGGGAAAAAGTACCTATGGCTTGCAAAATGAAACCACAGGCGAGTATAAAGGCTATCTGACATTGGCCAGTTGGCTGCGCCATCTCGCCAAATTGCTTTATTATCTTCAAATCACGGAGGTGTTTCCCATGCCCGATCAGAATTGGTATGAACCGCAATTGGAAAAACTCAAGCCTTATTTCGGCCCCGAGAGCGGCATCAACAGCCGCGAAAAAGCGTTTGCTTTTCTGCTCGGCATTGTCTATGGCAAGCTACTCGCCGTGCAAGGCGGACGCGGGGTCAATGTAAGCAGCAATGCTCTGACATGGCTCAAGCGTCTCACGCTCTCCGGACGCGACTTGCCGGATTTTTACGTCAAAGTGCGGGAAAAGCTGCTGGCTTATGGCACTGAAAGCAGCGCCGAAGTGCGTGCCGTGCTGCACGAGGTCGGGCAGCTTGGCGCGAAGTTGGGCGACAACATCGATCTGAATGAAACGCAAACATGCTACTACTTGTTGCTTGGTCAATCATTGGCGCATGATGTTCTGCCTTCAAAGAGCGAACAAAACAAATGAGCGACACGATCCTCGCCATTTTATAAATTTTGAATTTCTCAATTTCAAGGAGCTTGAACATGGCTAAAAAAGAAAACTCTTTCCAAGCAGCAGCCGCAACTAATGCTCTCAGCGGCCGCCGCGAATTTCTTTTTCTCTATGACATCAAAATGGGCAATCCCAACGGCGATCCCGATGAAAACCGTCCGCGCGTGTTGCCGGATGGCACAAATTACGTCACCGATGTTCGATTGAAACGCTTTGTTCGCGATTTTTTTAAAATGCAAGATAAAGAGATTTTGGTTGATTCAGTAGAAGGCCGCACCACCAATCTCACCGGTCGTGTGGCGGCGCATCTTGAAGAAATCAAAAAGCTCAAAGCCGATGGCCAGGAACTGGTGGATATTTTGCTGGACGCTTTCATTGATGCCCGGCTGTTTGGCAGCTCTCTGGCTTTCAAAAAACAAGAAGGCTGGGAACCCAAGCCCGAGCCTAAAACCCTCACCGGCGCCACGCAAATCAATCACGGCGAAGTGCTGCACCGCGCGCAGGAAGTGGATATTCACGGCACCAGCATATTTGGTAGTGATGAGGAAAAAACGCAAGGAACTTTCACCACCTACTTTGGATTGCGCTATGCACTCATCGGCTTCTGCGGCGTGTCGAATGAGCATTCCGCAAAGCTTTCGCGCATGACTGATGACGATTACGAAGCGCTGCTCGTCGCGATGTGGAAAGGCGTGCGCGCTGCCGGCAATACCCGCACGAAAGTCGGCCAGGTGCCACGCTTGCTCGTCTCGGTGGAATACAAAACCGGCGAGGAATTTCAGTTCGGCAATCTTATCGACTATGTCAAATTGCGAGCAGCTAATGATAAGAAGGAAATTGAATGGAGCTCGCCGGCAGATTATCGCGTTGATCTTTCCCTGCTGCAGGCGCGTTTGCAAGAACACACCAATAAAATCGCGCGCATTCGGTACTGCGTTTCTCCGGATGTGAACTTTATCGAGAGCGCCGGCATTCCGAGCACTTGGCAAATGCATGCGCTGGATGCGGACGCGCAGAAGTGAGGTAAATATGCAGATCACGGTTTTTGAATACCATGCCAAATTCGGGCACTTTTTGCGGGCGGAGGCCAATGCCAGCGCGCCGAGTTATCCCATTCCACCGCGCACTGCTTTGCTCGGCTTGGCCGGCGCCGTTCTCGGCTTGGAAAAAGATACCGCACCGATCGTGCTTGCCGAAGCACAAATTGCTTTGGCAGGAAAAATTCCGGCGACGCATTGGCATAAAGCCAAGCTGCGCAAAGACCCGCCCGCGCCTTTGCCGTGGACGGTGAAAGCGGGACAGAAAGGCAGCGATGCACCTGAAAAAGCCACGCTCATCCGGCAAGAGTGGTTGTATCAACCGCGCTTTACGATTTACGCCGCATTGCCGGAATCATTGGCGCATGAGTTTGATGAACGCTTGCGTTATCGACGTTGGCATTTCTCGCCCTGCATGGGCTTGAGCGAGATGATGGCAGAGCTGAATTGGCTGAGCGTATCCACGGTTCACGCCTTGCCGGAAGGATCGTATCGCATCAACACCATCGTTCCGGCTGTCAATTCACGGCTTGATAGCACCGTCATTTTTCAAGAACGGATTGCGGTGCGACAACTGCGCTTGCCGCGTGAAGTCACAGCCGAGCGCGTTTTTCGCCACGCTGCTTATTTCGTGGAGCGCGACGGCTACCCCATTCCCGCGCACACAAAAGCTGCATGGCGGATGGAAGATAAAATCATTATGTTCTTATGAAACCACATCAAACGCCGTAGGCGTGTTATGTTTATAGCAAACAGTTGAAATGAGATTTCAAGCTCCGTAGGAGCGGCATGTCGCAACGATGATCAAATCACATATGGACACAGTCATAAACGACGTTATAACATGTCGCTCCGGTGGAGCTTCATGAGCTTATGGGATGCTTTTCTATAAACATCGCGCTCCTACGGAGCTATCTGGCTTGTTATCTGCGCACAACCTGAGGTAAAATCATTATGCCGATCCGCCTTCGTTCCCATCCACATCTTTATCTCGACGAGCATCTCGCCCAGGTGCAAGCGGGGGTCGAGACGATTTTAGCGCGCCACTCGCCAGTGATCTCTACCTCAAAGCGCGTGCGGCAAATGCGGCGCATCGTGCAAATGCACGATCTCGGCAAAGGCAGCGCGCCGTTTCAGCAATACATTGCCGATCCACAAAATTACAAAGGCCGCAAGGAAGACAAAGCGCACACCCCGCTTTCCGGTTTGTTGGGAACGCTGCTGGCGAAACTGGATAACTGGCCGCCCGCAGAAACTCTCGCGGCGGTGATTGCGGCGCTCGGCCATCATACGCGGCTCTTTCTGCGTGATGAAAGCATTGGCCGCTTTGCCGATGACGAGATCGCGGCGGTGTTGGAGATGCAACTGCGCGATCTCGATTTCGCGGCGCTGCAAGCTGCCACGGGATTGCCGCTCACGAACTTGCCGCTGCCGCCGCGGCCGTGGGCGCGCGCCGGAAATCATCTCGAAGATTGCTGGGAATTTCTCGATGATTTGAGCCTGCAGGACAAACTGCGCTTTCGCCTTGAAGCGCAATTACTTTTTTCTATTTTGCTCGAAGCCGACAAGGCTTTGCTCGCCGTAAAAGATCCGGCGCGCTATCTCGCGCAACCGGAAATTTCACTTGACGGTGATCTCATCACCAAACATATTCATTCGCTGCCCGACACGCCGCTGAATGCTTTGCGGCAGCAGGCGCAAAATGCCGTGCTCGATACTTTCGCGGCACGGCACGAAACGACGCGCTTCACCATCACGCTGCCAACCGGTCTCGGCAAAACGCTCGCCGCGGCGCGCTGGGCTTTGACGGTGCGTGAACAAATCTCTTCGGAAGCGCTGCCGCCCAAAATCATTCTTATGCTGCCGTTTCTTTCCATCATCGATCAAACCGAAGGGGTGTATCGCACCTTTTTACCGGTTGGCGAAGATGAAGAAAAAGTCGAGCCTTCGCTTCTGCTACCGTACCATTCGCTGGCCGACCGCGATTACGATGACACCGAACTGGACGCAAGTGCCGCGGATTTCTTTCTCGACACGTGGCGCTCGCAAATCATCGTCACCACTTTCGACCAATTTTTGCTCGCGCTTTTCAGCCGCAAGGCCAAGCACCAGATGCGCTTTCACAATCTGTGCGACGCCATTTTGATCATGGACGAAGTGCAAACTTTGCCCTGCATTCTGTGGGAGCTGCTCGATCAGGCTTTGCGCGAGCTCGAGAAAATCGGCAACACGCGCGTGCTGGCGATGTCGGCCACGCAACCCGGTTTTCTCAGCGATGCCGTTGAATTGATCCCGGAACTGGAATACTACTTTCAACATTTCGGACGTTATCGTCTCGTGCTACGCCATCGCGAACCACAAAGCTTGGAAGATTTTCTGGCGGAATTACCGGCGTATTTGCAGAGCAGATCCGAAAAACGCATTTTGCTCACCTTCAACACCCGGCGTTCGGCCGCGGCGGTGCGCAATTGCCTGGCAGAAGCCGGTTTCGCGCCGCTGTATTTCATCAGCGCCGACGTCACTGCCGGTGATCGTCTCGAACAAATCGCTGAGATTCGGCAAGGTGGGCCGTGTTACGTCATTTCGACGCAATGTATCGAAGCCGGCGTGGATATTGACATGGAATATGTCCTGCGCGACTTTGCGCCGCTCGACAGCTTGGTGCAGATCGCCGGCCGCTGCAATCGCAATGGCCGCCGCAGCCGCGCGGAAGTGGAAGTGCGGCAATTGCGCGACGAGCGCAGCGTGGCATTCTGCAACATGATTTACGATGAAATTCATTTTGAGCAAACTCATCTCGCCCTGGCCGAATACGAAGAAGTGCTGGAAGAACAGGTGCGTGAAGTTTGCGCTGCGTACTTCGCCGGCCTCAAAGCCAAAAAGAATCTCGGCAAAAGCCAGTTGGAAAAATTTGCGAATTGGGAAGAGTTTGAGCCGATTCGCGAGTTGCTGCGCGGCAAGCAACTGCTGCAACATGAATTCATCGTCGCGCATCTCGACGAAGGGTTGTTGGACGAAATCCGTAAAATTCATCCGAAAAAAATTCCGGATCGATGGGAGCGCCGGCGGGCATGGCGCAAACTCGCGGCGCGCCTCGCGCGTGTGCGCGTTGCGGTTTATGCCCGCGACGGCTTTGATCCGGAAGATTATGCTGACAAACTCGGCGAGCTTTATATTCTTCGCCCCCAATTTTATGAAAGGAGAAAAGGCCTATGTCTCGAACCGAAGCTCATCTCCGCCAAGAAGGGCAGCTTGATTCTGTGAATGAAAACGAGTTTCCCGTCATTCGCGTCATTCTGCACTGGGAAAAGCGGCCGCCGGAAGGCAACCACGCGATGGAATTGCGCGGCGCTCTGGCGGCCAAATTTCCAGACAACCCGCTGTTTCATCAGCATCAGGATGACAAGTTTGTTTATCGTTACCCGCTCATTCAATATCGTTGGCGCGGCGGCAAAGGCGTGATCGTGGGTTTTCAACAGGGCGCGATGGAGTTGGTCACCCTGCCGTGGTTCGGCCTCAAGCTCCGGCTCGGCGAAGCAGAAGTGATGGTGATGGACGCCGATTTTTCCTGCAAAATGGAGCGCTTTGCTTTTGCTGAGGAACCCCAACACTATCGTTTTTGCTCGCCGTGGCTGCCCATCAATCAGCGCAATCATGAACAATATCGCCGGCTTTCGCCGGAAGCACAGGCGGCAGAACGCGATCGTATTTTAGTTGGCAATTTGCTTTCCGCCGCCAAAGGACTCGGGATTTTTCTCAAGGAACGGGTGCAGGCAAAATTTGAATTGCAGCGCTCTGTTTGGTGCCGCTATAAAGAACACGAACTGCAAGGCTTCTTCGGCGCCATGACCACCAATCTAGTTCTACCGGAAGATTTGGCCATCGGCGCGAAAGTGAGCCATGGCTACGGATGGCTCGTGCAGGAAAACCAAAAGAAATCCACCAACTCAAACAAGGATTGAAATCAAAAGGGTGGCTTTACGTTTTACGCCTTACGCTTTACAACCCATGCAACTCATCCTCAACACCCCCGGCGCTTATTTGCGCCTTAAAGACGGCTGCTTTCACATCACCGTCGATGATGAAAGCAAGCTCGTCTCGCCGAAGAAAGTCGAGAGCATACTCATCAGCTCGGCGGTGAAGCTCAGCTCGGCGGCGTTGCAGCTCGCGGTCGAGCACAACATCGACGTGGTGTTTCTCGACAAGTTCGGCGCGCCGTTTGGCCGGCTCTGGCACGCCAAGCTCGGCTCCACCACGCGCATTCGCCGCGGCCAGCTTATCGCCAGCACCCAGACGGGCGCAGCCAGCGCGGAGGGACTCGCTTATGCCTTGCGCTGGGTGCAGCAAAAGCTCGACAATCAAATCGAATTTCTCACCACCCTCGCCAACAAGCGCCCGGCCAAGCAGGAGCAGCTCGGCGTTTATGTCACGCAGTTGCAGACGATTCGAGACAAGCTGCAGGATTTCGATATCAACAATGACATTGCGGCGGACGCCCTGCGCGGTCTCGAAGGCACCGGCGGCCGCATTTACTTCGAAGCGCTCAGCTTCGCGCAGCCGGAACAGTTTCCATTCAAAGGCCGCTCGCGCCAGCCGGCGAAGGACGAGTTCAATTGCATACTCAACTACTGCTACGGCGTGCTGTACGGACTCGTCGAGCGCGCTTGCATGCTCTCCGGTCTTGAGCCTTATCTTGGCTTCTTTCATGCGGACAACTACAACAAGAAGTCGCTGGTCTTCGATCTCATCGAGCCGTACCGGATTTGGGCCGAAGAAACGACGGTTTATCTTTTCAGCCAGCGCCAGGTGAAAAAAGAAATGTTCGACAAAATTCAAAACGGCATGACGCTCAACAAAGAAGGCAAGCAGGTGGTGATCGCCGCGTTCAACGAGCGCCTCGACACCGCGATTCGTTACAAAGGCCGCAACATCAGCCGGCGCAACATCATTCAATTCGATTGCCAGGCGTTCGCGCAGGAGCTGCTGAAGATCGATTTGGAACGAGAACCGGAGGGAGAAGCCTAAAACGTAAGGCGTAAAACGTGACGTATTTACGCCTTACGTTTTACGAGTTATACCATGCTCACCTGGGTCATCTACGACATCGTCAAAGACAAGCCGCGCACGCAGGTGGCGAAAGCCTGCCAGCGCGCCGGCATCATGCGCGTGCAATATTCCGTTTTTCTCGGGGATTTGAACGCCAACGAGATCGACGAGCTGGGCTTGAAGATCAAGACGCTGATCGACGAAGAGGCCGATCGCGTGTACATTTTCCCGATGTGCAAGGAGGATTTTTCCAAAGTGCGGCTGCTCGGCGAAGCGTTCGATAAAAAGCTGGTCACCAATGAGATTCGGGAGTTGTTTCTGTAAAGTAAAACGTAAAGCGTAAAACGTAAATTTACGGATTACGTTTTATACATTACGCAGGAATAGGAAATGACACAACCACTGATTGATCCGATCACCGTCACGCCCTCGGAGGTGCTCGAGTATCTGTTTTGCCCGCGCTACACGTATTTCGAGAACGTGTTGGGCATTCCGGAGCACCAGGAGAAACGCTTCAAAGTGATGCAGGGCCGTCAGGTGCACCGCGAGAAGCAGATGCGCAACCGCGCTTATTTGCGCCAAAAGCTCGGCGTGGTCAAGCGCGAAATGGAAGTCTATCTCTCGGCGCCGCGTTACCATCTGCGCGGCCAGGTCGACGAGATTCTCACGCTCGCCGACGGCAGCATGGCGCCGCTGGATTACAAGTTTGCCGAGTGGAAGAACCGCTTGTATGCCGGCTATCGCATGCAACTTGTGCTTTATGGCTTGTTGATTCGGGAGAATTATGGCAAGCCGGTGCAGCGCGGCTTTTTGGTTTACACCCGCAGCCAAAATTTCGTGCTGCCAGTGGAACTCACAGCCAGCGATTTTGAAAAAGCTGTTGACATTTTGCAGGACATTCTCTATATTATTCGAACCGGTTTTCTGCCGAAGCGGACGCCTTACAAGCGCCGTTGCGTTGATTGCTGCTACAAAAATATTTGCGTGTAAGAGGCTGGCCGCGCTTAAGCGGCTGGTCAGTCAGAAGTTAAGTCGAGCATTTTTGCTGCAAGAGCAAGGCGAATAGCGTGAAAAACAGACTCAATGATCATGCTCCAAAGGCGATTTTCTTTCTGAAGAAAGCGCGGCAAGTTTATTTAGAACAGGTATTCGCATCAGTAGAACGGTTCGGGGGGGACATCCATCAAAACAAGGATTGAAACACAATGTTGGCGAAAGAATTGAGCGATTAAAATGAGTTCGGGGGGGACATCCATCAAAACAAGGATTGAAACCTCGATTGCTGTAAAACGCGCTCACGAATGCTTTCATTGTTCGGGGGGGACATCCATCAAAACAAGGATTGAAACTCCAATTGCTCTTGCTCTTCGGTCGAGATTGTTAAAATGTTCGGGGGGGACATCCATCAAAACAAGGATTGAAACCCTAACATTTTATTGCCAGTTTTAAAATTACACAGAGTTCGGGGGGGACATCCATCAAAACAAGGATTGAAACAGCAATTGCCAGTGTTTTCTACTTCAAGCTCAAAACGTTCGGGGGGGACATCCATCAAAACAAGGATTGAAACTCGGAGAAGGCAAATTCTCCACTTGTTGGCGTGTTGGTTCGGGGGGGACATCCATCAAAACAAGGATTGAAACATCCCAGATAAAGCGCACCGGATTTTTTTTCACGATGGTTCGGGGGGGACATCCATCAAAACAAGGATTGAAACGCATATTCATCCAATCTCTTTTGCCAACATTGTCGAGGTTCGGGGGGGACATCCATCAAAACAAGGATTGAAACGCAAGTCATGGCCGTAAAAGGTTAAAAGTGAATAAGTTCGGGGGGGACATCCATCAAAACAAGGATTGAAACAAGATGATGGTAGCCGGATAGAAATAACTGTCGAAGTTCGGGGGGGACATCCATCAAAACAAGGATTGAAACCCAGTTTCTATATCCCTAAGCCAAAAAATAGCAACGTTCGGGGGGGACATCCATCAAAACAAGGATTGAAACTCTTATCTTAATGCGAAAGCCGTGCCACGCCTGATTCGTTCGGGGGGGACATCCATCAAAACAAGGATTGAAACCGATCGCCTTGTCGATTAACGCACTCATTTCAGTTGTTCGGGGGGGACATCCATCAAAACAAGGATTGAAACGTTATTGAGCATCCGGGTTGGTATGTGATTGACCTTGTTCGGGGGGGACATCCATCAAAACAAGGATTGAAACACTATTAAAAAAGTTTCTTTGCATTCAACGGGAGTGTTCGGGGGGGACATCCATCAAAACAAGGATTGAAACAACAAGCCTTCCCGGCCAGCCGCATCCAATGAGTGCGTTCGGGGGGGACATCCATCAAAACAAGGATTGAAACGTCTACCCATTCTCGCGTTACTCTTGCCGCCTCGATTGTTCGGGGGGGACATCCATCAAAACAAGGATTGAAACGTTGCAGTATATTGGAGATGAATCGGTACAATTATTAGGTTCGGGGGGGACATCCATCAAAACAAGGATTGAAACATTGCAACGACTCTGAATCATTGCGCAAGATGCGGAGTTCGGGGGGGACATCCATCAAAACAAGGATTGAAACAAATAAGAAAATCAAGGAAGTCATTGTATCTGCATGGTTCGGGGGGGACATCCATCAAAACAAGGATTGAAACATGAATTTCATAAAATCTTCCATAAGGTTCGCCAGGGTTCGGGGGGGACATCCATCAAAACAAGGATTGAAACTCGTGATCAACAAAAGTATCGCTTATGACTTCGCTTCGTTCGGGGGGGACATCCATCAAAACAAGGATTGAAACCCAATCTTAATTTTACCCGGCAAAATCATATTGCCAAGTTCGGGGGGGACATCCATCAAAACAAGGATTGAAACAGCAAGGTACGTGCGATTGCCGACCGGCTCGAAACCGTTCGGGGGGGACATCCATCAAAACAAGGATTGAAACGATGTTGCATCCTCTTAACATTTTGATGGTATTACCGTTCGGGGGGGACATCCATCAAAACAAGGATTGAAACCTCATTAGCGAATAAACAATCCTGGCGCAATTGTGCTTGTTCGGGGGGGACATCCATCAAAACAAGGATTGAAACTTTTCAAAATTGACATCGACCTTGAAAGCGGAAATGTTCGGGGGGGACATCCATCAAAACAAGGATTGAAACGAAATTGCAAGTTTTGCGAAAGTCCGGCGCTTTTTGCGTTCGGGGGGGACATCCATCAAAACAAGGATTGAAACCTTATGATGAGAGTATGAACAAAAGGCAGAGAATCGGTTCGGGGGGGACATCCATCAAAACAAGGATTGAAACTTCATAAGTTACCTATTCTTCCGCCAGTTCAATGGATGGTTCGGGGGGGACATCCATCAAAACAAGGATTGAAACATTCTACTGGACGTGTTATTCAATTAGGGATGTTCGTTCGGGGGGGACATCCATCAAAACAAGGATTGAAACCAAGAATAGGATAGTTGAAATAGCGAAGAAAGAGAGTAGTTCGGGGGGGACATCCATCAAAACAAGGATTGAAACATAAATTTCAAAACTTACTTAATGGAACGTAACTGTTCGGGGGGGACATCCATCAAAACAAGGATTGAAACCCGTCTAAAACGGCGCAGGCGCAACAAAAGCCACGTTCGGGGGGGACATCCATCAAAACAAGGATTGAAACCAAAAGAATTGCAAGAAAACTTGTCCGAAATCTATTGTTCGGGGGGGACATCCATCAAAACAAGGATTGAAACATTGGTTTCATTTGGTGTGAACTGGCCGACGCAAGTTCGGGGGGGACATCCATCAAAACAAGGATTGAAACAAGCAGGCAGGATGGAAACTCGACGGCAAATATCTTGGTTCGGGGGGGACATCCATCAAAACAAGGATTGAAACAATCCGGCAATGTAACGTCCGGCAGCGCGATTTCAGCGTTCGGGGGGGACATCCATCAAAACAAGGATTGAAACTCTTTTGCTCGGAATATTGCGCCGAAAAAGATGCTGGTTCGGGGGGGACATCCATCAAAACAAGGATTGAAACAAACGACGGACAAGGGAGTCTGGTGCGATTTTAACGATGTTCGGGGGGGACATCCATCAAAACAAGGATTGAAACGTCAATAGCAGAAACACGACCGTGATCACGAAATATCGTTCGGGGGGGACATCCATCAAAACAAGGATTGAAACTCGAGCCGGATTCGGTGTTCGTGAGCCTGATCCCATCGTTCGGGGGGGACATCCATCAAAACAAGGATTGAAACACAAATCTCTTTCGCTTGAACTATATGAATAAAATGCTGTTCGGGGGGGACATCCATCAAAACAAGGATTGAAACAACATGGTAGTTGGTAACGTGGCAAAACGCGCGTCGAGTTCGGGGGGGACATCCATCAAAACAAGGATTGAAACGGCGGCATCACTCCAGAGTCGGCATCGGCAATTGGGTTCGGGGGGGACATCCATCAAAACAAGGATTGAAACATGTCTTTTTCAAATTTGCAGCATCACGCATTGCTTTGGTTCGGGGGGGACATCCATCAAAACAAGGATTGAAACAAAATTAAAATTCAGAAAAATCAAACCCTGATTGGGTTGTTCGGGGGGGACATCCATCAAAACAAGGATTGAAACAATCAACAATAAATTTCAACATGGGCAACAGCACGACGGTTCGGGGGGGACATCCATCAAAACAAGGATTGAAACAACGTGGCGTCGGCACTGATGAATTTTTCATTGGCGAGTTCGGGGGGGACATCCATCAAAACAAGGATTGAAACGAACGAGCGTCACGCCATCAGAGAATACCGTTGCGAGTTCGGGGGGGACATCCATCAAAACAAGGATTGAAACACGAAAGATGTGAGATACAGGATGAGATCGAATCGGGTTCGGGGGGGACATCCATCAAAACAAGGATTGAAACCCAATATCATGACGCTGATAAACGCGCCCGCGCAAGTTCGGGGGGGACATCCATCAAAACAAGGATTGAAACATATTGCTGGCGCTTCAACGAACCCAACTTTGGCCTTGTTCGGGGGGGACATCCATCAAAACAAGGATTGAAACAAAATTAAAAAAAGCATCCCGATTCAAAGAACTTCAGTTCGGGGGGGACATCCATCAAAACAAGGATTGAAACTATTTTCAGCTAACGTTAGTTGGGCGCAATCGTTTGTGTTCGGGGGGGACATCCATCAAAACAAGGATTGAAACATCATAATTCTACAACATTGCTTGGAGGTGATTTTGGTTCGGGGGGGACATCCATCAAAACAAGGATTGAAACAACAGTGTTTTTATAAACAAGGTTTTCTATGGACAGTTCGGGGGGGACATCCATCAAAACAAGGATTGAAACGAAAGTTCCATAAAGTCGCGGCCTTAATCGCTGTTGGTGGTTCGGGGGGGACATCCATCAAAACAAGGATTGAAACAAACTTCGCCTTGCGCCTCAATTCATCGAAATATGGTTCGGGGGGGACATCCATCAAAACAAGGATTGAAACACAATGGCACGAACGATGGCACGCTTACCCGCGCCAGTGTTCGGGGGGGACATCCATCAAAACAAGGATTGAAACATTGTCAACATGATTTCTCTTTCAGTTTGTTGCAAGTTCGGGGGGGACATCCATCAAAACAAGGATTGAAACATAATCAGGAAGACATACGGTGCGATGGCCTCTTCTGTTCGGGGGGGACATCCATCAAAACAAGGATTGAAACATTCATTTCTCGATCTTGGAACCTTCATCAACGATGGTTCGGGGGGGACATCCATCAAAACAAGGATTGAAACCCGTTACTTTTGAATCACCTTCAATTCCGGCATAGTTCGGGGGGGACATCCATCAAAACAAGGATTGAAACCGCTTCTAAGACATAATTGCCGTTGATGTTTTTTCTCCAGTTCGGGGGGGACATCCATCAAAACAAGGATTGAAACTTACTGTGCCATTGCGCTTAACAATGACCCTATGTGTTCGGGGGGGACATCCATCAAAACAAGGATTGAAACTTCATTTTGTTGTTCCTTTCGTTTTTTGCAAATTAGCTAGTTCGGGGGGGACATCCATCAAAACAAGGATTGAAACCCAATCAAATTCATCTATCGGCAAATTTACATCATGTTCGGGGGGGACATCCATCAAAACAAGGATTGAAACACTTGACCGGAGGCGCACGTCGATATGAATTTGGCTGTTCGGGGGGGACATCCATCAAAACAAGGATTGAAACAACAAGCTTCTCCGGCCAGCCGCATCCAATGAGTACGTTCGGGGGGGACATCCATCAAAACAAGGATTGAAACACAAATGAAAATCAATGCAAACAAAGTTCCTTCATGGGTTCGGGGGGGACATCCATCAAAACAAGGATTGAAACTCCGGCTTACACTCACACCGGCAACGGCGGCCAGCTGTTCGGGGGGGACATCCATCAAAACAAGGATTGAAACTATGTCGCACAATATTCTCAGCCCATGTCAATTCAATCGTTCGGGGGGGACATCCATCAAAACAAGGATTGAAACATAGATGAACTCTTTTATAAAATAGTGGAATTGAGTTCGGGGGGGACATCCATCAAAACAAGGATTGAAACGTTAATAGTTCAAATATCAGCTTCCCGAATCCCTGCAGTTCGGGGGGGACATCCATCAAAACAAGGATTGAAACTCGGATTCCTTCTCAACATCATCAACATATTTTACGTTCGGGGGGGACATCCATCAAAACAAGGATTGAAACGGTAGAATATCTTCCACCTTGAACGCTTGCCGCGCCGTTCGGGGGGGACATCCATCAAAACAAGGATTGAAACATTATAATTCGCCATTAAGCACGTTTTTCAATTCAGTTCGGGGGGGACATCCATCAAAACAAGGATTGAAACCTTGAAAAATCATATTCAGGAAACCAGTCATTTAACGTTCGGGGGGGACATCCATCAAAACAAGGATTGAAACTAAAGCGTGATTAAATTTTCATCGAACGGCTCAAACGTTCGGGGGGGACATCCATCAAAACAAGGATTGAAACATCGCTTTGTAATCCAACTCCGCCGCGAGCGCGCCGCCGTTCGGGGGGGACATCCATCAAAACAAGGATTGAAACAATAATGCACTTATCGTCAACTGCAAACGAACTGGGTTCGGGGGGGACATCCATCAAAACAAGGATTGAAACATGCGATACTGCAAGCGGGGTAAGAATCAAAATCCGTTGTTCGGGGGGGACATCCATCAAAACAAGGATTGAAACTATGCCGTTCATCATTTTCGTAAAGTGCTACCATTTTGTTCGGGGGGGACATCCATCAAAACAAGGATTGAAACTCATCTGTTGGGTTTTCAAGTCCGCCATTATGGTGTTCGGGGGGGACATCCATCAAAACAAGGATTGAAACACGTAAATCGTAAGCTTGACCGGATAGGTCAAACAGTTCGGGGGGGACATCCATCAAAACAAGGATTGAAACAGGAACAATATGTCAATCGCAAGCGCGAGCTTAACGTTCGGGGGGGACATCCATCAAAACAAGGATTGAAACTAAGCCTCGATCTTTTTCACCGTGCGGCGCTTGGCGGCGTTCGGGGGGGACATCCATCAAAACAAGGATTGAAACAATATCATCGACCGACGCCGGATTCGGATAAGCTGGCGCGTTCGGGGGGGACATCCATCAAAACAAGGATTGAAACTGGTTTTGTTATCATGTACTCATCGTAATGAGTAAGTTCGGGGGGGACATCCATCAAAACAAGGATTGAAACTCGTCGAGGATAAAAAATTCGCCATGAATTGCGATTGTTCGGGGGGGACATCCATCAAAACAAGGATTGAAACATCAGAATCGTCGCCTTGACGGCTTCGCTCAGATCGTTCGGGGGGGACATCCATCAAAACAAGGATTGAAACTTCTGTTTTCGTTCGGCGAACTGCGCGGCGTCGGCCAGTTCGGGGGGGACATCCATCAAAACAAGGATTGAAACAAAAATAGGGATGATTATTTGTGTCCGCGCTGCTGCGTTCGGGGGGGACATCCATCAAAACAAGGATTGAAACCCCGGAGAGTTGAATATGTCATGCTCGCTGCAAGGCGTTCGGGGGGGACATCCATCAAAACAAGGATTGAAACGCGCTCGGCGACGGACGCAACGGCCGCAACGGCAAAAAGTTCGGGGGGGACATCCATCAAAACAAGGATTGAAACAAAATAATCGCGGCGCGGACGGGAAGTATTTTATAAGTTCGGGGGGGACATCCATCAAAACAAGGATTGAAACCCAATCCCGCTCCCATCACGAGTTCGCCATTAGGGTTCGGGGGGGACATCCATCAAAACAAGGATTGAAACAAAAAGTACGGCAACGATCCGCGCAAGATGGCTCAGGTTCGGGGGGGACATCCATCAAAACAAGGATTGAAACACCCTGTAAGTAGGATCTGCATTCTTCCTGAAAGAAGTTCGGGGGGGACATCCATCAAAACAAGGATTGAAACACCGCGACTATACCGCACATCGAAGAGCCGCTTTGCGTTCGGGGGGGACATCCATCAAAACAAGGATTGAAACATTTCAAGAATTTCAATTTGGCGCTGAAAGTTACAGGAGTTCGGGGGGGACATCCATCAAAACAAGGATTGAAACACCGCGTCCTTGCGCAAAACAGGGGCAAGCCTCTTGGTTCGGGGGGGACATCCATCAAAACAAGGATTGAAACACAATAGACACGCTTGAAGCGGAACTGTATCATGGAGTTCGGGGGGGACATCCATCAAAACAAGGATTGAAACCGCCTCAATCGGGGGCAACGCCTTCGCCGTCCGGTGAGTTCGGGGGGGACATCCATCAAAACAAGGATTGAAACATCGTAGTATCCGCCGCCAACAGCATAAAAGCGACTGTTCGGGGGGGACATCCATCAAAACAAGGATTGAAACCAGCTTCGGTTTCCTCACCAAACATCCTTTGTGCTGGTTCGGGGGGGACATCCATCAAAACAAGGATTGAAACAGGGCGTTCACATACGTGAGCGCAACGTGTTCGAGTTCGGGGGGGACATCCATCAAAACAAGGATTGAAACATCATCCGTGTCGAACGCTGCGGGAATTTTGGCATGTTCGGGGGGGACATCCATCAAAACAAGGATTGAAACTTTTTTTCAGTGAGCTTAATCTCACTGAAACAATAGTTCGGGGGGGACATCCATCAAAACAAGGATTGAAACCGCCCCCGGCGCGAATGAGCAACCAGCGCGTCAAACCGCGTTCGGGGGGGACATCCATCAAAACAAGGATTGAAACGTGCGAATGGCAGCGGCAAGACAACCGGCATGGCGATGTTCGGGGGGGACATCCATCAAAACAAGGATTGAAACATCATCCGTGTCGAACGCTGCGGGAATTTTGGCATGTTCGGGGGGGACATCCATCAAAACAAGGAT
>Ga0187892_10003617_pt1 | contig 27811 bp, 30 predicted proteins | sample MA1701073metaG_FD_139345 | JGI IMG/M metagenome (GOLD analysis project Ga0187892, IMG submission 139345) | Bio-ooze microbial communities from a basaltic lava cave in the Kipuka Kanohina Cave System on the Island of Hawaii, USA - MA170107-3 metaG ... | reverse complement strand
GAGGATGCGGTCGAGCAGCTCCTGCGAGGGATGACGACCCCCACCCGCCAGGAGCCCGGATGCCAGATCTACGATCTGTACCGGAGCGCGCAGGCGCCGACCTCGTTCCACCTGTTCGAGCGCTACCGGGATCAAGCCGCGCTCGACGCCCACCGCGGTACCGAGCACTACAAGGCCTACCGCGCGCGGATTCCCGAGCTGCTGGCCGAGCCCATCAAGGTCCAGGTGCTGCAAGGAGCCGATGTGCGCGCCTGAACACGACGTCGGGTATCTGAGCTAGAGTAGGGAGACGAGCGTCGCCGACTTCGTCACCGGCGTGACCATCGACGTGACCGGCGGGCAGTAGCGCACCCCCCAGAACGGAGGAGCTCCATGCGTTCAGTGACCGATCTCGACACGCCCGCGGTGACCGTGGATCTCGACGTGATGGCGGAGAACATTCGCCGCGTGCAGTCGCTGCTGGACAAGCACGGCGTGGCCAACCGGCCGCACATCAAGACGCACAAGATCCCGGCCATCGGCCGGATGCAGATGCAGGCGGGGGCGGTCGGGATCACCTGCCAGAAGCTCGGCGAGGTCGAGGTCTTCGTCGAGGCGGGCGTCGCCGACGACATCCTCCTCACCTACAACGTCCTCGGCCGCCAGAAGGCCGACCGGCTCATGACCCTCGCCCGCCGCGTGCGCCGGCTCGCCGTGGTGCTCGACAACGAGACGGTGGCCCGCGGGCTCAGCGAGGCGGCGGTCCGGCACGGCGTCGATCTGCCGTTCCTCATCGAGTGCGACACCGGCTTCGGACGCAACGGGGTCCAGTCGCCCGATGCCGCCCTCGACCTGGCCCGCACCGCGATGCGGCTGCCGCGGCTCGCCTTCGAGGGACTCATGACGTTCCCGAACCGCGATCCCGAGACGCGAGTCTTCTTCGAACGCACGTCGGAGCTGTTCCGCCGCGCCGGCATCGCGCTCCCGGTCATCTCCGGCGGCGGCACGCCGGCGCTCGCGACGGTGGGCCGCTTCCCGATGCTCACCGAGCACCGCGCGGGCACCTGCGTCTACAACGACGCGATGGTCGTCGCCTCGGGCAGCGCCAGCTGGGACCAGTGCGCCATGCGCGTGCGCGCGACCGTGGTAAGCCGCCCGACGGGCGACCGGGCCGTCGTCGACGCCGGCACCAAGGTCATGACGTCGGATCAGTACGGCATGAAGGGCTACGGCCACGTCGTCGAGTTTCCCGAGGCCGTGATCACCGGACTCTCCGAGGAGCATGGCATCGTGGACCTCGGCGCCTGCCCCGAGCGCCCGGTCGTCGGCGATGTCGTCCACCTGATCCCGAATCACTGCTGCGTCGTCACGAACATGGTGGACGAGGTCTATGGCGTGCGCGCCGGCGCCGTCGAGCTCGTGTGGCCGGTGGCGGCGCGGGGGATGGTGCGGTAGGCTCGGACCGCTCGCGAGCGCGTGGGAGGTATTCAGCAATGCGCAGGCCAGAGAGGATGGGCGGACCGGCCACGCTATACTGATCCGCATGTCCAGCACCGCGAACGGAAAGCCTCAGCCCTCGACGTCGGGCTCGCCGGGCGAGATCCGGATTCCCAACCGGGCGACGTACTGGCCCGTGGCGCCGGTCGATCTCCTCCTCGGTGCGCCGCTGGTGGCCCGTCTCCTGCTCGGCGCGAGCCCGCTCGGACGCGTGCTGCAGGCCGCGGCGCTCGGCGCGTATCTCGAGAGCGCCATCCAGGACTGGCGCGCGCGTCGAGGCATCCGGCGCATCGATTTTCACCGCGAGTTCGGTGCCGACGTGGATCAGCTGGTGCCGATGCCGGACGAGGTGCGCGTCACGGAGATAGGGCTGCTCGCCGGCCGTCTCAATGACGAGTTCGTCGAAGAGCGACTCTCCCGGTCGGCGATGGCCGTGGAAGTCGATCGGCATCTGACCGACTACATCGCCGCGATCACCGGGCAGCACGTGCGGACCAGCGTGGAGGTGCGCAGCTTCACGCTCGCCGGGCTGGCCTTTCCGTTCGCGCTCGGCATGTGCGACATGCTCTCCGGCGATGTGGCGATCCTCAAGGACACCGGGCCGTTCGAGCCGCACATCATCACGCACGAGTTCGCCCACCGCAAGGGGTACTGGAAGGAGCTGCACGCGCAGGTGCTCGCGTACCTCTCGCTCGCCGACTCGTCGGATCCAGCGCTGCGGCAGTCCGCGCGGCTCGAACGGCTCCACCGTAACCTTCGGGTCGTCTCAGGCGGCGAGGTCGCCGAGTTCAACCAGCTCGTGTCGCTGACCAAGCTTCGTCCGGAGCTGCAGGATGCGCTACGCCAGCCCCGGGCGCCCTCCAATGGTCTCGGGCGACGTATGGCGCTCTCGACGCGCGGTCTCTACGACTGGCGCCTGCGGCTGACCGGTCAGAACGGCATCTCCGACTACGACGCCGGCTTCACGAACTTTCTACACACCTTCGAGACGAGCGCCGTGGCCCGACAGAAGCCGCCGGAGATCCACTAGTCGGCGGCTGGCGTCATGCGCTCAGCGCAGCCCGAAGAACGACAGAATCGCGATCACGACGACGATGAGCCCGACCAGATAGATGACGCTGTTCATCGCTTTCCTCCGTGCCAGGGTGACTCGCTTCGTGTCCCGTACCTGGTGGGAGCAATGGGCGTGCCAGCGTGGAATTCGCATATTTCCGGGTTCAGGACACCGCCGGCCGGAGTCGGATTGACCGAGGGCGGAAGAAACTACGCGAGGGAATCTACGAAATAAAAGCCTGACCCTGACACGCGAGGGCTCAGCCCGTCGCGCTGGATTTGCGTCCGGAACGGTTCCGGTAGTGTTCCAATCGACACGGCTCTACGTCCGCCCGCGGCGCTTCGCCGCCGCCTCCGCGCGCATCCGCTGCATCGCGTTGGTCTCCTGGTCGGAGAATCGCTCCTCCTTCCACGGATCGGCATCGAGGTGATAGCCGTTGCATTCCCAGAACCCCGGCGCGTTGACGTCCATGAACTCGAAGCCTCGCACCCACTTCGCGCTCTTCCAAAAATAGAGCCCGGGCACCACGAGGCGGCAGGGGCCGCCATGGCCGGGCTCCAGCGGGCGCCCGTCGGCCTCGAAGGCCAGGAGCGCGCCGGCGGCGACGAGCGTAGCGAGGGGGACGTTGGTCGTGTAGTCGGGATCGGCGTGGACCATGGCGAACCGTGCCTCGGGCCGGAGCGGGACGCGCCGGAGCACCTCTTGGACGGGAATGCCGGTCCACCGCACGTCGAGGCGGGTCCACTTCGTGACGCAATGGAGGTCGGCCACGATCTCGGCGCGCGGCAGGGCCAGGAACTCGTCCCAGGTCCAGGAGACCTCGCGCTCCACGAGCCCGAAGCACCGGAAGCTCCAGCGGGCCGCGTCGAAGGCGGGCGTCTCGCCATAGCTCAGGACTGGCCACTTCGTCGTCAGGTGCTGACCGGGCGGCAGTCGCCGGGCCGCTTCGGGAGAGACGTCGCGCTCGAAACACCACGACAGGTCCTTCATGGCTGGGCACTCCAGGGGGTCATGGCCACGGGGTCATGACGACGCGGTGAGCACGCTCTCGACGACCCCGGGAGCCGGGAACGTCACCGCCTCGGCGAAGACATCCTGAAAATCCGGGAACGTCGCGAGGCCGACATGTTGGACGGACTTGGCGACCGCGCTCGCGCGGGCCCGCGCTGTCTCCGACAGTAATGTTATTCATACTGACATTTGCTCGCGTCGATTACGGTGAAGCCCCTTCGTGGCCCGGCTTGGCGGTGACGATCACGGCACCGACGGTCCGGGCGCCAGTCAACCCGCGGGGCTTGTAGACCTCGACGCGAACGGCGGAAATGCGCGGGAAATCGCCGAGGATCACCTCGCTCAGGTGACCCGCCAAGGCCTCGATCAACTGGAAGGAGCTCTTCTCGCATGCCTCGACCGCCCGACGCCGGACCAGCCGGTAGTCGACGGTATCGGCAATGGAGTCCGAACGCCGCGCGTCGGTGAAGTCGAAATGCAGCTGCAGGTCGATCTCCAGACGCTGCGTCTGAGCACGCTCGCGCTCGGTCACGCCGATGATGCATTGCACCTCGATGCCCTGGATCGACACCCAATTCATCGCCCTCACCGTCTGCCGCTCGCCCGGACTACCTGCGCAGATGCCACCAGTAGATGTCGCGTCCATCGGCCACGTAGCCGGCAAAGAACAGGGTCGTCACGACGTGCCCGAGCAGGCCGACCACGAAGAGCCAGGCGAGCCAGACATGGATTCGCCGCCAGAGCCGCTCGGCCAGGCTCACCTCGCCGACGGCGGCGGCCGGCAGCGACTCGACCAACCGCCGCTCGCGGGAGGCCAGCCGGAAATACCGGCAGGCCAGCAGGGGCCGGCGAAGCCAGTGATGGGTGCGAAGCACGAACCGCGCCTCGCTGGCAGGCGGATCCAGCCGGGCCAGCACCGCCCGCTTCATCTCGACGAGCCCGTCGATCGCATCGGAACGGCCTGACCCACCGCGAATGGCGCCATAGGGCAGCGCCGCCCGGCCGAACGCAGCGCCCAGCCGCTTCGGAGAGACGACGCGTCCGTACACACCGGTCACCATCAGGCCGATCGCGGCCAGCAACACGAGCGCGGGCGGGTGGGTCAGTCTCCCTCGCGAGTGGGCCAAGGCAAGGGCGAGGCCCAGGATCCCGACCAGCGTGTGGATGAACTGGTATCGAGGCTTGCCGGATTCCAGCGCGGCGGAGCGCCGCACCGGCAGATACAGAAACGTCAACAGCATGGCGATGGCCGCGGCCACGCCCAGCCACTGCCCCACCGGAGCGCCCGGGCGCTGGTCGTACGACGCGAGCATTGGTCCGGCGGCGAGATACGCGAGCGCGATGACCACCGCGCCCACGCTCACGAAGAAGATGAATCGATTCTGCCACGCCATGACGGCCTAGTGAGTCTCGCAGAGATTCATTAGGCCTTGCGCACCCGGCACAGGATCGATTTCATGTTGGTCTGGTCGGAGATGGGGCAGCGCTCCCGATGATCGATCAGCCAGTTGACCGAGCGGGCCGGGGTCACGGGCTGCCGTTGATCCCACCCGAGAGGCACGAAGACCGCGCTCTTCCGAATGCCCGGCTGCACCCAGGCGACGGCGCCGATCCAGCCACGATCATTCTCGATCACGACCCGGTCGCGGTCCTTGATCCCGAGCGCGCGAGCCGTTTCAGGATGGAGCTGCGCGAACTGCTCCGGCCACATCTCCTTGGCCTGCCAGAACCACTGCGTCCAGGAGTGAAAGTGCGGGGCGGGAGGCCGGCCGCTGATGAGCTCCAGATCGTAGTCGGCGGCGGGTCGCGCGGCTGGTCGGTCGACGATGCGGACGGGGCGCGTGTTGGCCTTGCCGTTCCAGAACGGCGCGGGCACGCCCTCGGCGTCGTCGCCGCACAGATACTCCAGTGTCGGCAGCTCGATGAGCTGCTCGCGATCCGTGTAGAAGTCGGGGAGCGGCGACAGACCATAGATTGCGAACTTCTTCTCGAGCTCTTCCGTCCAGATCTCGAGCTTGCCGCTCGGCGTCGGGAAGCGCCGGCCCTCGGCATCCCCTGGATGCGTGCTGCCTTCCTCGAACAGGGTCTCGATCTCGGGGTCCTCGGCCCGCACGAGCGGCGCGCGGACCCAGCGCGACGGGCTCTGCTTCATCCGTGCCACGGTGAGGCCGCCCATGCCGTTGGCCTTGAGCATCTCGCGATCCCACAAGCGGGCGGGGTCCTTGTATTCCTCGCGCAACACGTCGTCGAAGCCGAACCGCTTGCCGAGCTCGATCCAGAACTGGATGTCCGGGCGCGCCTCGCCGGGCGGGTCGATCAGCTTCTCGATCCAGCCGACCCGGCGATCGTCGTTCGAGCGGTTGACGTCGCCCGCTTCGATCCCTGAGGCCATGGGAAACACGTAGTCCGCGAAGTAGGCCGTCTCGTGCGGGAACAGCTCCATGTAGACGACCAGCTCGAGCCGACCGAGCGCCTCGCGCAGGCGGGCCTGACCCGGCCAGGTGGCGAGTGGATTCCCCGTGCAGATCAGCGCCTTGATCGGGTAGGGCCGATCGGACAGCATGGCATCGATCCAGCCGGTGGGTGACTTCCGCAGACCGGGCTTCTTCGTCTGGTTCCGCTCCTTCGGCGCGTTGGCGTCGAGAGCCAGGCCGCGGTTCAGGTTCATGAATCCGGCGCCGGGCCGGCCCCAGTGTCCGAGAAGAATGCAGAGCATCTGGAAAGCCCGGTTGCTCTGCAGGCCGTTGATGTGCTGGTTCAACCCCTTGCCGCCGAAGACGACGGCCCGCTTGGCGCCCGCCAGCTCTTCGGCCAGCTGCCGGATCGTCTCCGCGGAGATGTCGGTCACGCGGCTGGCCCACTCCGGCGTGTACTGCTTGGCCACGATGAACTCCTCGAGACGGTCGGCGCCCGCCACCCACCGGTCGAGGAATTCCCGCGCCTGCAAGCCCCGGGACACGATGTGATGCATCATGGCGAGCGCGAGCGCCATGTCCGTGCCCGGACGGATGCAGATCCACCGGTCGGCCTTGGCTGCGGTCGCCGACATTCGTGGGTCCACGCACACCATCGGGGCGCCGCGCCGGATCCGGCAGTCGTGGATGAGCCCGAAATAGACCGGCCGTGTCTCGGCCATGTTGTCGCCGACGAACAGGTAGTAATCCGCTGCCCCGAGGTCGCCTTCCGTGAACGAGTTGCCGCCCGGGCTGAATCCCTGCGTGATGCTGAAGGCGACGCTGGCGGCGGAGGCGCACAGGGGATCCGTCCCCTGGTGATTGGGCGTGCCCCAGAGCTGCGCGAAGAGCTGGGCCGCGCCCCGCTTGTTCATCCAGCTCGAGCGCGTTCCCGTGAAGATCGCCAGCGCCTCGGGGCCGTACGTGTCGCGGATCGGCGCGAGACGGGCGGCCACCTCGTCCAGCGCGACCTCCCAGTCGATGGCTTCGAACCGGCCCCGCCCGCGCTTGCCCACCCGCCGGAGCGGCGTGGTGAGCCGGTCGCGACTGTAGAACATCTGGATCTGGGACTGGCCCTTGGGACACAGCCGGCCTCGGGTGACGGGGTCATCGGCGAAGCCGGTGATGGTCGTCACGCGGCCCTCCTTGATGTGGTACTCCGCCGGGCAGCTGTTGAAGCAGATCGGGCACGAACCGACTTCCTTGCGATCGAACTCGGGTGGCTTGCCGACATCGGTATAGGGGAATGCCTCGGGTCCGGAGCCGCCGCTGAAGAGACCCGTGGTGACGCGGCGCGCTTCCTTCCACATCCGCGTCGGCAGCCCGAGCCAGGTGGTTGGCGCGTACACCGCGCGCTCGGCCGTGCACCCGGTCGCGGTCAGCGGCTCCAGGTAGACGGTGGATGGGCGCAGGCCGAAGCGGTCGATGTCGCGGACCTGGCGACCCGCCTTGACCGCGCCGTCGATCAGCTCGTCCCTGGCCCCGAACTCGATCGCCCGCCCCGGACACGCCGCGACGCATGCGGGCGGGAGCCCCTGCGCGCGCCGGTTGGCGCCCAGGTCGCATTTTTCAGCCTGATGCGTCCGCGGATCGAAGCTGATGGCGCCGTACGGACAGGCGACCACGCATTCCTGACATCCGGTGCACTTGCCGTAGTCGACTCGCACGACACCGTCCACGGGATCCTTGGAGATGGCCTCCGCCCCGCACACGCGCATGCAGGCCGGCCGCTCGCATTGCTGGCAGACGGTGTTCATGAACTCGAATCGCCCGCCGCTGTCCGCCGGCGGAATCCACCAGACCTTGTTCCGGAACACCCCCTGCCCCAGGCGGTTCTCCAGCTTGCACGCGGCCTCGCAAGCTCGACACCCCGTGCACCGCTCGAGATCGATCAGGAGGGCCAGCTGCCGCTCAGCCATAACGGCCTCCTCTCGGCTCGGGGCGCGGCGAGACCGGCGCGGGCAACAGCCCGAACAGCCCGGAGAGGGACTTCAGCGGCACCATGATGCATCCATCGGTCAGGCGCACCGGCAGGTCCGAGGGGAACATTCCGAACAACGACTCCTGATCGGTCAGGGGCCAATCCCCGTAACCTGGCCCCAGCCGCGAGCTGAGCCTCAGCCCGTCCGCCGCCATGCGCGGCGCGAGGTGCATGCGGAACCGGCGGACGGTCTCCTGGACGGCCACGGATCCGGCGGTCTCGAGGAACAAGGCCTCCAGCATGTCGTCGGCGTCGGACAGCGCCGCGACACGCGCGTCCAGCGCCGGTCCGAGCGTGATCACGAAACACACGACCTCCGTGGCCTTCTCCATCTGGGTCCGAAAGCACGACCCGTGGAACGTCGGCCCGTCGGCGAGGACGAGCGCGTCCCGCGTCACCCGCTGGACGCGACGCCGCCCGAACCAGACCTGGGGCCGGGCGAGCATTTCAGCGACGGCGCGCATCTCGCGGGCCACCGCCGTGACCGTCGACGACACCTTCCCGAGATCGCGGTACCCCTGGGAGCGCAAGAGCGGCTCCAGGCGTAACCCGAAGTGGGCGGGCACGAACTCCTCGAGCGAGTCGACACCCATCACTGGATTGCCGTTGTCGGCGCTATCGGGCGGATCAGGAGCCGGCCGGCGTGGTGCCGGTCCATGACCCGCGCCGAGCGAGGACCTGGTCGCAGAAGGCGGTGAAGCGCGCCTCGAGTCCGGCCACGACGGTCTCGGCCACCTCGCGTGCGGTACCCTCCCCGGGGAGCTCCTCGCCATCGTGCCACTGCTCGAGGTACGCGTCGTCCTCGACCAGACCAAGGCGCATCGCCGCGTTGTCGATCAGGGCCTGGAAGCGATCCGTCAGGGGCAGCCGCACCCGTCCCGCCCCATCCGTCGCCACCACCATGGCCGGAATGTCCTGCCAGTACACGATGTGGTACGTCGTCACGTCGCCGCTCTCGTCGCCTACCCTGGCCGTCAGGACTTCGAGCGAAACTCCACGCGCACGGCCTGCGGCCCCTGGCCCTTGAAGTGTGCGGTCCAGGAGCACGAGCCGCGCCGTTCGATCGGCACGGCGGGGATGAGCACTTCCTCCAGATCCCGTAGCGCTCCGGCTTCTCTCGCGATCCGGTACTTGAGATTGTGGATGCACTCGCGATCGCCGAACTCGCACTGGTTGTCGGTCGTTCCACCACACGGTCCATTCGCCAATCCCTTCGGGCACGTTTCCGGGCAGACGTAGAAGGTATGCGGAAGCCGGCAGGAGCCGCACGCCTGGCAGCCGACGATCCGCTCCTTGGTCGCCTTTTCCAGCCGGGAGAGGATCTCGTCCAGAAGCGACCCCTCGGGCACCCGGCGGAGCATCGACGCCAGCACGCGCGCCCCGGGGGATCCTTGCTGGAACACCCAGTGGTCGAGCATGTCGAGCATCCGGTACTTGCGGATCTCTTGCGACAACGCCTCGGCCTCGAGCGGCCGGGCCGCGGGCGCGGCCTTGAGATCGGCGTCCGGCAGATGGTCGCGGGCGATCTCGAACAGATCGAATCCGTCGGGTGGCGCGACCTGCGCCACGCGACGATCCTTGAACGTGAGGGCGTCGACCCAGGCCAGCCACCAATCGCCGCGGAGCGCCAGCTCACCCTCGAGATCATCGACGAGCCGCAGGACCTCCTCGAGGCCGTCCCACTTGTGAATGGCGGTGAACTGGACGCCCGCATAGCCGAGGCGCTTGACGCCGATGATCTGCAGCGCCAGCCGCCGGAAAGCCCGCCGGCGGCCCTTGTCCGGCTCCCGCGCCTCCTCCTCCAGGAGCTCCTGGAGACTGTCGGTGATGGTGATCCCGGGAATGCGGTTGGTCCGGATGTAACGGCCGCGCGGAGCCGTGAGCGGCATCAAGTTCGCCACCAGCGGCGCCTCGTAGCCCCGGCGGACGCACCACCAGATCAGCTCCTGGAACTTCCACATGTCATAGCCGATCTGGGTGATGAGGTAGTCGGCGCCCGCCCGGATCTTCTTCCCGAGCTTCAGATACTGGCTCAGGCACTCCTCCTCGCGGTACTTGAACGGGCAGATCGCCGCCGCCACGGTCAGCGTCGGCCAGCGCTGTTTCGCCGTCCAGATCGCCGGAACCGACTCGAGGTACCGCGTCCGCCCTCCGGGCGGCTCGCTCTTCACCCGGTCACCCGTGATGATCAGCGCCCGGGTGAGGTCGTGGGCCTGCATCCACTCGAGCGACCGGACGAGGTCGTCCACCTCCCGGTTCTTCCCGGCCAGGTGGACGATCGGCTGCTGGCCGCTCACCTCGAAGATCCGGCGGGCCACGGCGCTCGGATCGTGATCGTGCTCCGATCGAACCCGATCCGTCACCGACAGCCCCGTCAGCCGCCGGTCTTGGTGGAATCGCGCGGCCAGCTCCAGCGCCGGTTTGATCGCCGTCTCGAAGGGCTCCGTGTCTTCCGGCGTGACGAACTCCACGGTCATGGAGAACGGGCGGGCGCGCCCCGGCGGCTCGAGCTGGCTGACGGCAGCACTCATGAGGTTGCTCCTGTTCGACGCGACGCAGTCACCGGTGCGTGCCGACGAGATACGCGAGATCGTGGAGCACCTCGCTCGGCGACAGCGTGGCGACGGGATAGACACCGCGCACGGCGAGCTCCCGGTCGAGAAGGTAGACGGCCCCGGTGTGATCGATGCGATCGCCGGGCGCTTGACGGAACACGAGCTGGAACTGCTTGCCGACGGCCACGATGTCCTTCGGCGACCCGGTCAACAGATTCCAGCCGGTCGAGTCCAGGCCGATCCTTCCGGCATACGCCTTCAGAACGGCCGGCCGGTCGCGCGTGGGATCGACCGTGATGAAGAGGAACTGGACGGCACGACGCAGATCGGGATCCATCTCGGATCGGAGCGTGAGCAGCCGCGTGGCGATGATCGGGCAGGTGTCCACACAGCCGGTGTAGAAGAACGTGACGATCACCGGCGCCCCGCGCGCTCGAGCGAGATCGAACGGACGCCCGTCCTGGTCCGTGAGCCAGAACGGCGCGATGGGCGTGCCGGCCATCAGCGCCGTCCGCGGGACCGGCGCCGGCGGGTGGGCCGCGGCCGGCGCCGCCAGCGCGGCGAGGACCAGGGTGCAGATCGTTCCGACCGCCGTCCGCATCGGTTCAGGCCTCAGCCGCGGCGCCCGCGAGCTTGCCGCCCAGGAGCCAGACATTCAGGAGCAGCACGGCCACGCCGGCGGCCTCGATGGCCCATCCGTAGGCCATGACACCGGCGCCGATCGCGGCGACGAGGGGATTGGCACCGGAGACCCCGGCGCCGGCGACGAGCGCGCCTCAGCCGCCCGCGAATGCCGCCAGGGGCGCGGCGACACTCGTCCCGACCCCCGCCAGCCCGGCGCCGCCGACGGTGCCGACGACCCCCGCCGAGCTGGGCCCGCGCCGGCGAAGCACGACCAGCAAGATGACAGCGGCGAGCGCTCCGAGCACCGCGATGAGCAGCATGCGCAGGAAGAAGCCTAGCGAGACGAAGAGGAGCGTGCCCGAGAGCTGCCACCACTCGGGCCGGGGCTCCCAGAACATATCGAGACGCGCGAGCGGGAACCGCCAGCCCGAGCCGGCGGACACCCCGTAGACCTCGATCCACTTGCCGACCGTCATCGGGAGAAGCCGGAGGTCGACGGAGTCGGGGAGGCTGCCCCCGCGGCTCACCGCGCTCGTGAAGAGCAGGATCACACCCGCCAGCCCGATGTAGATCGCGACCAGGACCAGCCAGAGACCCGCGATCCGGCGTTCCGCGAGGGCGCACGCGATCGCGCGCCCACGAGCGGCGACGCTCGCCGTCCTCATCGGGTCACCACGGCCGGCTCGGAGATCCGGCATCACTCGATCACGATCTCGTCCGAGTCGTGAGGCGTCGTGTACCATTCGATCTTGCCGCTCTCGACGTCATAGCGGCGCCGACGTTGCCGGCCCATGTCGCACCCGTAGACATGGATGCTGACCGAGGGGTGATCGCCGGGATTCTCCACCTTGTGGATGTCGCGAGTCGGCGTGATGAGGTGCGAGGTCTCGCCCTGTTCCGTCTGATAAACGCCGATTTCCTGGAGCTTCGCGTACTCCCGGTTCGTCCCGTCGTCGACCCGCCGGTAGCGCGTCTCCTTCTCGCCGCCGGCGATGAAGCCGAGAACGCCCCAGCTCAGGTGATCATGCACCGGGGTCCCCTTCCCCGCCCCCCAGCAGAACGCGATGACCGAGAGCTCGGTGCCCCGCCGGTAGAGACAATACTGTCCGTAGCCGGCGGCGACCCCGATCTTGCCCACCGGCGGATTCCAGTATTCGGGTTTCAGCCAGCTCAGATCCTCGCCGGTGACGAGCTGCTTGACCAGCGGCTCCACCGCGCCGACGATCTTCCACTGGTCTGTCTCGGCGGCCACGATCCCCTCCAAGTCCTCGATGAAGTCCTTGAGTACATACGCCGGGCTCATGTCGATCCTCCCTCGGTTGACCCGTTCATGGCTGAGTGGCACAGCTTCAGCTTTTCCACGAAGACGTCCTGAAAGCTCTCGTCGGTGGCCATGTCGACGCGAATCGCCTCGCGAGCGACGCGGGTCGCTTCCTCCAGATGCCGGCGGGACAGCGCGGCCAGGACCGCGCCGGCCAGCGCCGCGTTCCCCACGAACTCGACCCGATCGAGGGACACGTCCGGCAGCAGGGCGATGTCGAGGATGCTTTGCGGGTTCAAGTAGCTCCCGAACGCCCCCGCCACGTAGACGCGGTCGAGCTCGGCCGCGCTGACCCCGGCGGCGTGCATCACGTAGTGGATCGCGGTGGCGGTCGCCGCCTTGGCCAGCTGCAGCTCCCGCACGTCGCCCTGGCTCAAGTAGATCGCCCGCCCGTCGGCGTCCCGGGCCAGCACGAACGCGCGCATGTTGCCCGCCTGATGCGCGCGGGGCTGCAACCACTCCGGCCAGTCGGCGGGATCGCGCATCATGCCGGTGGCGTCGAGCACACCGGCCCCGTACAGCGCCGCCACGGCGTCGATCACGCCCGTCCCCGCGATCCCGATCGGCGGCCGCTCGTCGACCGTGTTCACCCCGAGCTCGCGGCGGGACCCGTCGATCGCCACGCGGACGATGGCGCCGGGACGGGCCTGGGTGCCGCACGCCATCTGCGCGCCTTCGAACGCGGGGCCGGCCGGGGCCGAGCAGACGTAGAGCTGTCCACGATGGATGAGCGCCACCTCGGCGTTCGTTCCGACGTCGACGGCGACGGCCGTGTCCGTCCGGTTGGCGAGGTCCAGGGCGATGATCACCGCCACCGTGTCCGCGCCGATGTACCCGGAGATCAAGGGGAGACCGACGATCTGACAGGTCGGCGCCACCTTCAGCCCGTACCGCGCGCCCTCCTCCTTCGTCGCTCGCAGCTCACCGCTCGGCTCGGTGCCCTGCATCAGTGGACGACCGAGCTCCCCGGCGTCGATCGTCAGCAGGTCGTCGACGACGGGGCGGAACGGAAAGCCGCCGAGTGTCTTCACGTCGAGACCGAAGAAGAGATGGTGCATGACGGCATTGCCGGCCACCACGATCAGTACCAGATCTTCACGGCTCAGGGCATACGTCCGCACGAGGCGCTCGATGACCCGGTTCACGCAGGAAACGATCTTGCGGTGCAGCTCGAACAGGTTGGCCTCGGCCCGCATGGCGTAGGTGATCCGCGACATGAAATCACCGCCGTAGGCGCCCTGCGGATTCCGTTCGGTCTCGACGGACAGCATGGTGAGCGTCGTGAGATCCAGGAGCGCGACCGACACCGTGCTCGTGCCGATATCGATCGCGAGCGCATACACGGGAGAGTTGGACGGCGCCCGGACAGCCAGGACGATTCCGTTGTACACGAGACATCGAACGACCGTCTCCCGCCGCGCCAGGAGGAGCCCGACCGCTTGCATGGCCGACATGGAGACACGTCGGACCAGGATGCCTTTGCCCGCCAGGGCGCCCGTGAGCAATGACGTCACGCTCCGCGCGCTATCTTCCGGGACGCCGGAGAGATCGACCTCGAGGTCCTGGAGCGCCGGCGTCACCCCCGCGAGTTGTGGGACCACGACGGAAGGATCCAGAAGCTTGAGCGAGACCGGCGGGAGCTCGACGGTGAGGTCGGCCTCGAGCTCGAGCTGACACGACAGGCGCCAACCCCGGGCCAGATCCTCCCCGTCCAGGAGCTCGCGGTCGAGGGCACTGGGCTCACCCGCCCCCGCGACGACCGTGACCCGGCACTCGCGACAACGCCCGCGCCCACCACAGATACCCGGGAGATCGATGTCCTGCACCCGGCAGGCCTCGAGAACCGACGTGCCACGCGTCACGGGGAACCGCACGTTCTGGGGCAGGACCGTGAGCCTGGGCATCACGCGCCGCTTACCGGCCGGCCCCGGCCGAGGCAGCGACGGCTGCCTCCTCCGCCCGGCAGGCCTCGATGTACCGCTCGGAGAACGCGTCCTTGCCCAGGAGCGCGTCGGCGGCGAGGACGGTGCGTCGCACCTCGGGGATGGTCGGGTCGATGATCCCGCAGGTCATCCCCGCGTACATGGCCATGGCGAGAAACGAAATGTTGAGCAGGCGGCGGTTCGGCAGACCGAACGAGACGTTGCTGGCGCCGAGCACGACGTTGACGCCGAGCGTTTCACGGACGAGCCGGATCGTCTCCAGCGTCACCCGCGCGGCCTGGTCGTCGGCCCCCAGCGTCAGGCACACGCAGTCGATCACGATGCGATCTCGCGATACGCCGATGGCCTCGGCCGCGTTCACGATCTTCTCGGCGATCGCGAGACGCCCCTCCGGGATATCCGGGATGCCGTCGTCGTCCACGAGCATGCCCAGCGTGGAGGCGTCATGCTCCTTCACGAGCGGCAACACGTTGTCGATGCGGTCCTGCTCGCCGGTCACCGAGTTGACGAGCGGACGTCCGTGACCGTGATACGCCTCCAGGCCCGCCTTCACGGACCGCCAGTTCGGCGAGTCGATACAGAGCGGGAGATCGACGGCGCCCAGCAGCGTCTGGACGGTCAGGGTCATCAGATCCGGCTCCTTGCGGTCACCGGCGATGCAGACGTTCACGTCGAGGACGTGCGCGCCGGCGTCGATCTGCCGCTTGGCTTCCTCGATGACGACATCCATGCGGCGTTGAGCGAGCGCCTCCGTCAGGCGCTTCTTGCCTGTTGGATTGATCCGCTCCCCGATGATCACGAACGGGAGATCCCCGCCGATGGTCACCACCCGGTCGCCACGAGTGATCGTGGTCTGCATGAAGGCGTTCCTTTCCCCCCGTCCGCTACGGGACTTGAGTGGCCACCAGCTCCTTCGCGATCCTCACCGCCTCGGCGGCGTGCTGCGCGTACGCGTCGGCGCCGATCTCCTTGGCGAAGCCGGCGGTCACCGGCGCGCCGCCGACCATGACCTTGAAGCGGTCTCGCACCCCTTCCTTCACGAGCGTCTCGACCACGGTCTCCATGTACAGCATCGTGGTGGTCATCAGGGCGGACATGCCGATGATGTCCGCGTTGACCTCGAGCGCCTTTTTCAGGTACTTCTCGACCGGGCAGTTCACGCCGAGGTCATGCACCTCGAATCCGCTCGTGCGCAGCATCAGGGCCACCAGATTCTTGCCGATCTGGTGGATGTCGGACTTGACGGTGGCGATCACCACCTTGCCGGGCACGTTGGCCGCCTCGACCTTGAGGTACGGCTTCAGCAGGTCGATGCCGGTATTCATCGCCTTGGCCGCGCGCAACAGCTCGGGCACGAAGAACTCCCGCGTGTCGAACTTGGCGCTGACGACCATCATGCCCTTGGCCAGGCCTTCGTTGATCGCGGTATAGGCATCCATGCCCACGCCGATGGCCCGATTCGCGAACTCGGTCGCCATCGCGGGATCGAGCCGCGCCACCGCGTCGGCCAATCCCTTCAAGATCAGCTCTCGCTCGTTGTCGTCCATCGATGTGCATCCTCTCCCCGGCCGTTGGACTGCCCGTCCTCGGCTCGTGACAGCACCTGCATGATTTCCTCTTCGAGCTCGCGCACCGCCCGGTCCGTGTGCCGGCGGGGATAGCGGAGGCCGGACCGGATCACCTGGTGAATCCGGCCCGGCCGCGGCGTCATCACCACGACCGTCTGCCCCATCACGACCGCCTCGCTGATGCTGTGCGTCACCATGACGAAGGTCTTCTTCGTCTCGCGCCAGATCCGGATCGTCTCCTCCTGGAGGCGCAGACGGGTGAACGCGTCGCACGCTCCCAGCGGCTCGTCCATCAGCAGCACCTCGGGGTCGATCGACAGGCACGTGGCCAGCGCCAGCCGCTGTCGCATCCCGCCCGAGAGTTGGCCCGGGAAGCGGTCCTCGAACCCGTCGAGCCCGACCAAGCGGATGAAATGCGCGGTGATCTCGTCCTGGATCGACCCCGCGATGCCCTTCAGTCGGAGGGCGAACTTCACGTTGTTCCGGACGGTCTTCCACGGAAACACGGTGTATTCCTGAAAGACCATGGCGCGGTCCCGACCGGGACCGCGAATCTCCTCGCCGTTGATCAGGACCCGCCCGCGCGTCGGCCACTCGAGCCCCCCGAACATGCTGAGGAGCGTCGTCTTCCCGCAGCCTGACGGCCCCAGGATGCACACCATCTCGCCCTCGGAGATCTCGACCGACACGTTATCGAGGGCATGCACCCGCGTCGGGCCTTCTCCGAAGACCTTGGTCACGTTCTCGGCCACCAGCTTCATCGCCACCCTAGCCAATCGGAGGGGGCCTCGACGGCCCCCGCCGAGCCTCCCCCCAGAAGCAGATCGCGCCGGCGAAGCCGGCGCTCGAAGCGGAACGCCACACGCCCGGGGCGCGGTGCGAAGGGGCGACCATTCCGTGTTGGCGGGCGTCCATTTCTCCGACAGCCCCTAGCGTTCCGCGACCAGCTCACGGCGCCAGCGGAGGACGACGGATTCGAGCTTCCGGAAGAGCAGGTCCATGCCGAGCCCCAGGAAGCCGATCGACAGCATGCCGACGATGACGACATCCGTCTGGAGCGTGAAGCGGCCGTCCATGATCATGTAGCCGAGGCCGGAGCTGGCCGCGATCATCTCGGCCGCGACCACCACCATCCAGCCCACGCCGAGCCCGACCCGCATGCCGGTCATGATCGAGGGCAGCGCGGCGGCCGGGACGATTTCCACCATTACGATGCGTTCGCTGGCGCCGAGGGTCTTGGCGAAGTGGATGAGCCGCTTGTCGATCGCCTTCACCCCACTCACCGTGTTGAGCAGGATCGGGAAGTACGCGCCCAGGAAGATGAGAAAGATGGCCGGCGGTGTGCCGAGGCCGAACCAGATGATCGCGAGCGGCGTCCAGGCAATGGGGGGAATGGGGCGCAGCAGCTCGAAGGAGGCATAGAGGCCGCCGTCGACCCAGGACGAGCGCCCCATCAGCAGGCCCAGCGGGACCGCGACGAGAACCGCGGCGACGAACCCGAGGACGACGCGCATCACGCTCGGCCAGATGTGGTCCCAGAGCTTGCCCGATTTCACGAGGTACCAGAAGGTGTCGACGATCGACGACGGCGCGGGCAGGAGGATCGGCGTCACCAGGCCGAGCCGGGCTACGCCTTCCCACAGCGCGGCGAACCCCATCATGACCGCGATCCCGAGCAGAGCCTTGGCGTGCCGCGGACGGAGGCGACCTCCCCTCGCCTCCGTCTCGACCACCACCGACGGGCCCTTGACCGCGGCGGTCTCCATTGACGCCTGATCCTCCTCGTCCGACCCGAGCTTGCCGGCGTCGGGTCGGCTCGACCTCAACCCCGCCGTGCGACGCCTTACACCTTGAGCGATCGCCAGAACTCGTTGTCGATGTGCTGCGCCATGTCCGGCACCTGACGGAGCACCCCGAGCTCCACCATGGCATCGGCGTGCTGCTGGATGCTCTTCACGGTCATCTCGGCCTGGACGACCTCATGGCTCAAGGCAATTTCCTCGGCCTCCGCCGTCGTGTTCAGGGCCTTGGCGATGATCTCCGCCGCCTTGCGTCGGTTGCCGTTGATGAACTTGATGGCCTCGAGCTGGCCCGCGACGAGGGCCTTGATCGCGTCCTTCTCCTTGTCGGCGTACTGGGCGTTGACGGTGAGCACGCAGCACTGGCCAACCTTGCCCGGCCAGAAGTTGTCGTCGATCTGGGCGGCCACCAGCTTGGATCCCGGCAACTTCTGCAGGACATAGGACGGATAGGATTCGCAGCTCGCGATGGCGTCCACCGCCTTGGAGAGCATCGCCACCCCCATGTCGTCGTAGCCCATGGTGACGAGGGACACGTCCTTCTTGGGATCGATCCCGGCGGCCACCAGGGTCATGCGCAGCTCGATATCCGAGATCGCGCCGGGCGGCGCGTTGCCGATCCGCTTTCCGCGCAGATCCTTGATGGTGGCGTTGCCGGGCTGAGCCACGACTCCCATGCCCGACAGGTGGTTGCCGCAGACCATCCGGAGCGGGAGCCCCCGCGAGACGGCGGCGGTGACGACCGTGTTCCCCAGATAGCCGGCATCCAGCCGCCCGCCGGCGAAGGCCTCGAGCATCGGAGGACCGGCCTTGAACTCGTAGTGCTCGACCTTCAGCCCACGGCTCTCCCAGTAGCCGTTGCCCGCGGCGATGAAGTACGGACTGATGCAGCCGAGCTTCATCCAGCCGACCCGGATCTTTCCCGTCGCCTGAGCGCCGGGAGCGCGCTCCTTGTCCAACCACGCCAGGCCGGATGGCACCGAGACGGCCCCGAGGCCCGCGGTCGCCACGCCCTTCAGCACTGTTCGGCGAGAGAGTGTCATCGTGTCGTTCCTCCCTTGTAGCCGAGCCGTTGATTCTGGTCGCGAGCGCTAGCGCGCGCCCGCAGCGGCCGCCAGCGCGCGCAGATTCTCCAGACGCGTGAGCGGCGGCACCGCGCATCCCGACGAAAGCAGATCGATCCCGTCCTCGAAACACTGTTCGGCCTGCCGCCTGACTTCCTCAGGTGTTCCGTTCAGCAAGAACTTCACCGGTGACACGTTCCCGATCGCCGCCACCCGCGCCCCCAGGATTTCCTTGGCGTCCTTCACCGCGACCTTTTCCTCGAACGAGAACCCCCAGGTGCCGACTTCGCGCACGTGCGACATCTCATCGCGGGTGAACCCGCAGATGTGCAGGACGGTGGGCCCGTCGACCGCCGCGAAGACTTGCCGCTCGTAGGGGGCGGCAAACTCCGCGTACTGCTGGGCGCTCAGCAGATCGCCGCTCGCGACCGGATCCGAGATCGTGACGATGTCGGCGCCCGCGGCCCGCGCGGCGTTCGCGAAGTCGATGCTCACCCGGGTCACCGTCTGGAGCACGCGCTTGACGGCATCGCTCTCCTCGATCGTGCCGAGCAGGACGCGCTCCGCCCCGAACACGCTGGTGGAGATCGTGAAGGGGCCGGTGACTTTGACGTTGACCGGCTGTATGTCACGCTGGCTCTCGGCCAGCCGGGAGATCGCCTCGAGCACCACCGGAATCCGTCCCCGCTGGAGGAAGTCCTCGGGCAGCTCGTACTCGTCGAACGCGCCCTCGAAATGCTCCATGATCTGGGGCTGGGTATTCAGCGACCCACGATCGAGTCCACCCCCGAGCGCCTCGGCCTCGACCGTCAAGCAGAACGGAATCGTGCAGCACGGCAGCCCCGTCAGCTCGAACGTCGAGGCCGCGGCCCGGGCCATCTTCACCGGATCCCAGTGCGAATCGGGCCACGTCGCGTCCACCTGCTTCATGGCCTCGACCGAGACGCCGACGGTGGGGATCCACACCACACGCTCGTCCCCCTGGCGTTCCTGGAGCCGGTTCAGGATGCGCTCCTTGAGGTTCATGGCCACCTCCGGATCGGGACGGGGCCGGACAGATCAGTCCTCCCGCATGACCCAGTCGTACGTGCGTTTGAGAACCTTCAGGACGTGGGACGTCTGCGTCGATCTCACACCCGGGATACGGCCCAGCTTGGTGGTGACGAACTGCAGGAGGTCCTCGTTGGACTTGAAGAGCGTGGCGATGATGAGGTCGTAGGTGCCGGTGGTGATGCCCACGTAGCGGACCTCTTCCATCTGCGCAAGCTGCTGAGCGACACTCATGATCTTGTCGGGCTCGGTATGGATCCCGATCATGGTGTCGGTCTTGAAGCCGATCTTGTACGGGTTGGCGATGGCCACGATCCGCATGGCGTCGCTGCTGATCAGGCCGCGGATGTGCTTGCGGACCGTGGTCTCGGTCACCCCGAGCTGCTTGGCAATGTCGATGTTCGATCGACGGCCATCCTCACGGAGCAGGCCGATGATCTGAGCTTCGAAGGCGTTCAAGCCGTTTTTCGAACCTTTCCGGCCATTCCCTTCCATAAATCGTTACGAAACCCCTCCCTCCGTAGCAGAAATCGAACTCTTAGTACCTCCCGAGGGGGTCGATTGTCAAGCGGTCTTCCCGCGAGGGGCCGACCGCGGGCTAACGCGGCGCGTCTTAATTTGCCGGCGCGCTCGTGGCGATCGGGACGGGTCAGAAACCGAGAAGGGCGCGACGCTGACGGGCCGCGGCGGCGATGTGTTCGGGGGTCGAGCCGCAGCAGAAGCCGATCAATTCGGCGCCGGCCTGCACGAGTCGCTCGAATCGCGCCGCGACGAAATCGGGGTCTTCGTACGCCATGGTCGCCATCACCTGCGAGTTGGGCTTGGCCGACACCCAGATCCGCCCGGCGAGAGCATGGCGGGCGAGTTGCGTCGAGAACTCCCGGGTCACGGCCACTGCGTCCTCGACGCCGATCGTGCAGTTGGCCCCGATCACCTCGGGGCGGAGCGCGATCGCGCCGGTGAACCGCCGGTGAGCCAGATGGTCATCACTCCCCTCGAGGACATGCTGGACGGTATCGCCGAAGAAGGTCCGGAACTCGTCGGAGCTTCCCTCGGGTTGGTTCATGAACGTGAACGTCAGGTAGATGGGAACGGCGCGGCCTTCCTCGGCGAACACCTGCCTGGCCGCCTCCACCGCGATCTGCCCCTCGAGCGACTGGAGCATCGTCTCGATACACAACATGTCGATCCCGGCCCGGACGAGCCCACGAACCTGGCCGATGATGGATTCCATCACCTCGTCGTAGGTGGCCGAGTCGCCGACGACACGGCCGGTAGGCCCGACGTTACCGCCGACATACACCTCATGGTCGGCTTCGTCCGCGACCTCCCGAAGCAGTCGAACGCCGGCGCCGTTGAGGCGCTCGGTCTCTCCCTCCAGGCCGAATTCCTGCAGGCGCAGCGGCGTGCTGTTGAACGTGTTGGTCAAGACGAGCTCCGAGCCGGCGGCAATCTTGGCCCGGTACAGCTCCGTCACGATCTCGGGCTGGGAGAGATTGTACTGATCGCAGCATTCTCCTCCCGCGGCCGTCGCGCCGAGGCGTTGCTGAAACCAGGTTCCGGTCGCGCTGTCCGTCAGCAGTGGCGTGCGCCCACCGAGACGTTCCAGGATCCTGGGCATGGGCCCTCATTCTACAAGAGTTCCCGGGTGGCGGCCGTGTCTGGCCGCCGAGTCAGCGGACGGCGGGCCTGGCGCGATTTCCCACTTGACAAGCCATCAAGATGTTAATACAAGTGCAATAGCCCGCGATGCCCTCCGAGCACCGAACGATCGGTCGATCGCGCCCCGATGTCACCCGGTACGTCCCGCTGTACGTGCGCATGGAGATGGACCTGCGGGAGCGCATGGCCAGCGGCCACCTCCCGCCCGGCGCGCCGTTGCCGTCCGAGGCCGAACTCGCCCGGCAGTACGTGACCAGCCGCGTGACCGTCCGCCAGGCCCTGGCGCGCCTGCGGTACGACGGACTCCTGGAGAGCCGGCGCGGGCTGGGGACCTTCGTCGCCCGGGCCGGCGTCGTCCATCCCATGAACACGAGCCGCTCGTTCGAAGAGAAGATGAGGGCGGAAGGCGTCGACGTCGATCACAAGCTGCTCCGCTTCACCCGCGTCATGCCGACGGCGCAGACGCGGGAGCGACTCGGGATCGGCGACTCGTCACCCGTGTACCTGCTCGAGCGTCTCCGCATCGTCGGCGGCAAGCTGATCGGGCTGGAGTGCCATTACCTGCCGGTCGACATCGGCGACAAGATCGACCGCGAGCAGGCCGGGACGCGACCCGTGCTGGATCTCGCCGAGTCGGTGCACGGTGAGCGGGCGCGGCGTCTGCAGATCAGCATCCGCGCCGCCGGCGCCACCGCATCGGAGGCGCGGAAGCTCGGCCTGCGGGTCGGCGCGCCCGTCGTGGTCCGACGGCACGCCTACGTCACCGACCGCGGACACACGATCCTGTGTGGCCGGAACGTCTTCACGGACCACTACGAGGCCATCGTCGAGCTGGAGGATCGCGATGGCGAGATCCTCGCGCGCCAGTGGCATCCCACGCTGCGTCAATAGCCGAGAGTAAACGCGGAACCCGGAGTCCTGGAGGAGACCATGCCGGCAACGAAGCGAACGATCACGAGAACGTGGAAGAAGACCCGCTTCAACGAGTACTTCGTCATCGACGGCGACCGGCACGTGGTGGAGCCGCCGGAAACCTTCACGAAGTTCCTGGAGCCGAGCTATCGCAAGTTCGGCTCGGTCGTCACCACCGACAACATCTACGGGGCCACGCGCTTTCTGGTCGAGGGCCGGCTGTACCAGAAGGTGACGGGGCCGGGCCAGGGCCGGCTGCACGGGATGAGCGACTACAAGCCGCGCGGCGAGGAGAAGGGCCTGAGCTACGAGGACGCCTACCGCTGGGTCTGCGGCGAGGGCAAGCTCAAGGACATGGACGACACCGGGATCGACACCTCGGTGTGGATCCCGACGGGCGGCCTGTTCATCCCCGACATCCTCGACCCCGGGCTGCAGCAGGCCTACTGCCGCGCCATCAACAACTGGTTCGCGGAGAGCTTCTGCGCGGAGAACCCCGAGCGCTTGTGGTTCGCCGCCACCATCCCGATCGATCCCGAGCCCGCGCGCATCGAGGCGGAGCGCGCGATCACCAAGCTCGGGGCCAAGACCGTGTGGATGCGGCCCAACGTCATGCAGGGCCGCAAGTGGTGGGACCGCGCCTACGATCCGCTGTGGCAGCTCCTGCAGGACACGGGGACGGTGCTCGTCTTCCACGAAGCGACCGGCGCGTATCACACGACCAACGACCCGACCAACAAGTTCGACATCTATTGGATGGCGCACGTGATCTCGCATCCGGTGGAGATGACCTCCGCCCTGGTCGCCCTCATCGGCAGCGGGATCCTCGAGCGCTTCCCCGGTCTCAAGGTCGAGTTCTGCGAGGCGGGCCTGTCCTGGGTGCCGTACTACATGTTCCGGCTCGACGAGCATCAGGAGACACGCCCCAACGAGGTCGGGCTCACGATGAAGCCGTCGGAGTACTTCAAGCGGCAGTGCGTCGTCTGTTCGTTCGAGCCGGAGGAGGCGTTGTTCGCGGAGGCGACACGCTGGTTCAACGGCAAGAACGTCGGCGCGACCTCCGACTACCCGCACTGGGACTCGTCGGGGATCGACACCCTCGAGCGCTACCTGAAGGAATTCCCGCAGCTGACCGAGCAGGAGCGCACGGATTTCCTGCAGAACAACCTGGCCGACCTCTTCAACGTGAAGTGGGAGGAGAAGCCCGCGCGCCAGTAACCGCACCGGCTCCGTCTTCGTCACGCGTCCCACCAGCGCCGCCTTCCTGCTCGCCGCGCTGGTCTGTCTCGGCCTGCCCGTCTACCAGCGCGTGATGAAGGCGCGGCACGCGCTGGCCGTGGAGCTCGAGAGCGTTCCCTGACCATGCCCGCCACGCCGCTCCCGTCCGGCCGGTCACCGGCGCCCGGTGATCCTTCTGGCCATCCCTGCGCTCGTGGTGGCGGCGCTCGTCGCCGGTGTGCTCCGGACGACGCTCGGCGTCGGCGCCGGCATCTTCCTCACGGCCACCATGTCGCTGCTCTTCGAGCCGCGGCGCGTCCTGGGGGCGATGGCGGTGATCCAGATCGCGTTCGACGTGTCGGCCGGCTACCACTTTCGCGGGCAGTGGGACCGGCGCCTGCTCCGGCCCTTGATCCCATCGACGGTGGCGGGTGTGCTGGTGGGCACCTGGCTGGTCGCGACAGCTCCGGGTCCCACGCTGCGCACGGTGATGGGCGTGGGGCTCGTCGCCTACACGGCGCTCCAGCTCGTTCGCGAGTGGCAGCAGGGCGGCGAGAGCCGGGGTGCCGGTCTCGGCGCGGCGGTGGCCGTCGGCATCCTGTCCGGGGCAGCGTCGGCGCTCGTCAACGTCAGCGGCGTCATCCTCGCCCTGTACCTGCAGCGGATCCGGCTGCCGCAGGGCATCTTCCTGGGGACGCTCACCGCCACGCAGTTCGTCCAGGACATCATCAAGCTCGTCGCCTACCGGCAGGTGGGGCTCCTCGGTGTGGAGGAAGTCGGCCTGTCACTGCCGTTCATCCCGTTGATCTTCGTCGGTGGGGCGATCGGCATGAGGCTCAACCGCTACATCTCGCCGGTGCTGTTCGGCCGGCTGCTGCTGGTCTTCGTCCTGCTCTCCGGCGTTCGACTCCTGTGGTGAGGTGACCTCAACCAGGGTCCGCGGCGCCGCCCCGGGTGGCGCGAGGACCGGAAGGAGAACACATGGGTCAGTACGAGCGACACGTGTTCGTCTGCACGAGCGGTGAAACCTGCCCGACCCAGGGGGATACCGAGAAGTTCGTGAAGGTGCTCCGGGCCGGCGCGCTGCCGGCGGGGAAGAAGACGGAGGTTCGCATCAACAAGGCGGGGTGTTTCTCGCAGTGCGGCCACGGGCCGATGATCGCGGTGTACCCGGACGACGTCTGGTACGCCGGCGTGAAGGAGTCGGACCTCCAGGAGATCCTCACCTCGCACATCATCGGCGGCAAGCCGGTCGAGCGACTTCGCTACGATCTGGGCGTGCCCGGCCCGAACAAGATGCCGGGGCACTGGGAGGCCGCGCATGCAGATCAGCGCGTGTAACCGTCTGTCCGCGTTGGTGGCGGACATGAAGAAGGGACGGGTCACGACCAACGTCCGGCTCACCGCCGGCGGACTCCGCCTCACGGCGGTCATCCCGAGCTCGTCCGCCGAGGACATGGCGCTCGCCGTCGGCGACGCCGTCGATGTCCTGTTCCGCGAGGTCGACGTCCTCCTCATGCGGGGCGAGGGCGCCGAGCGGGTCAGCGCCAGTAACCAGATCGCCGGGACCATCCTCGATATCAAGAAGGGCAACGTGACGGCCGAGCTCCCGCTGACGACCGACGCGGGGCCGCTCACCGCGGTCATCGCCCGGACATCGGCGGAAGACATGGGGCTCGCGATCGGCGACCGGGTGACCGCCATGTTCCGCGAGATCGACGTGATCCTCTCCAAAGGCCCCGGCCTCGACCGGACGAGCGCCCGCAACCGGTTTGCCGGCAGCGTGCAGGCCGTGAAGCACGGCACCGTGACGACGGAGCTGCCGATCCGCCGCGGCGATCTGACGGTCGTCGCCGTGATCGCGAAAACCATGTCGGACCGCATGGGCATGGCGGTCGGCGACGAGGTGGTCGCCCTGTTCCGGGAGATCGACGTGCTCGTGCTCAAGTCGGAGCGCGCCTGAACCCTCTGGCCGGAGTTCCCCCGGCCGGCGTCTATTCCTGGCGATCCAAACGCGGTGACGCGGCGCCGCTGACCTCCGCCTTCAGTTCGCGCTCGACGTATCCCAGGCCCGCATGCCCCAGCGCTCCGTTTGAAGTTTCAGAATCCGGCGGTTGGTGCGGTTGTCGTCGACGATGAGGACGCGCTTGCCCGCCAAGTCGCCGTCGCCGCCCGGCCACGACGCGGCCGCCGTCGGGCCGGCCTCGGCCGCGATCGTGAAGTGGAACGTCGAGCCCTTGCCGACCTCGCTCTCGGCCCAGATCCGTCCGCCCATCAGCTCGCACAGCCGCTGGCAGATGGCGAGGCCGAGACCGGTGCCGCCGTACCGCCGCGTCGTGGACACGTCGACCTGGCTGAACGACTTGGCGCCAGCCCGAGCCCGTGCGCGCCGGTCCCGCAATCGAGAACGATCAGCGTGCCGTCACCCGTGCGCACCTCCACCCACGACGTGTTGCCACCGTAACGGAGCGTGGTCGGCCCCGGCTTGGCCAGGGACCCACGCGTACCCCAGAATCGGATCAGCATCACCGTCCCCCGGGGATCGCCCCTACATCTGCAACGCTAGCGCAGCCTCCGGGGCAGGGCAACTCGGGATTGAATAGTCCAGGCTAGTTGGCGACGAGCGCCCGGGGAGCGTGGCTCACCGGCTCGGCGCCGCGCTCGGTGATGATCGAGGTCTCGCCCAGACACATGCTGAGGCCGGTCTTGCTGTTCAGCAGGATCATGTGGATGAAGAACACCATGCCGGGCGCGAGCACCTGGGGATTGTCCGCGTAGATCATGGGCTCGTCCATCCACGTCGGCGGATAGGTCGCGCCCATGGTGTAGCCGCAGGCATTCAGGAAGTGTCCCTTGTGCCCGGCCCGCGTCAGGGCCCGGGCGTGCGCGGCATAGATCTCGCCGACCGTGCGGCCGGGGCGCAGCACCGCCTCGCACTCGCCGAGCGCATCGCGGCAGGCCCGGAACATCGCCTCGTGGCGTCGGTCCACCCGGCCCGTCAGCACCACGTGCATGAGCGCGGCGTGATAGTGACGGTACGAGGCCGCGAACTCGAAGGTCACCTGATCGCGCGGCCGGACCTTGCCGTGACCGGTGTGGTAGCGGACGAGGAGCGCTTCCTTCCCGCTGCCCATCGGCCACCGGCTCGCGGACGGGTCGCCGTCGCCGGCCAGGATCGGCCTCAGCATCTCGCCGTAGATCGAGCCCACCGGCGCGCCGCTGACCGTCATCCGATTCGCCACCGCCAGGGCTTCATCGGCGAGCTGGCCGGCCCGGCGGACATAGCGGAGCTCGGCCGGGCTCTTGACGAGCCGCAGCAGGCGGACGAGGTCGCTGGCGTCCTCGGTGCGGCAGAAGCCGTGGAGCCCGGCGTCGACCATCTGCCCCCGCTGGGCGGTGAGCCCGTAGGCATGATACTCGACGCCCAGCCGCTTCCCGCGGCAGCGGTAGCTCTCCAGCATCTCGCGGAGATCCTCGCCCGGGTTCGCGCCCTGCCGGTCGCGCCAGATGCGAATGTCCTCGATGACCGACGTGAGGCGGGCCTGGCGGAGGTCGGCGGAGCGCGTGCAGAGCGCGAGCGCCCCGTCGGCGCCGAGATACATCCCCTGAAACATGCTGTAGCCGCTGGTGTCGTAGCCGGTCAGGTAATACATGCTTTCCTGCCGGAAGACGAGCAGGCCGTCCAGGCCATGCTCGGCCATCGCTCGGCAGGCCCGCCGTCTTCGGTCGGCCAGCTCCTTTTCCGAGAAATGCAGCGCCACAGGCGATCCGATCAGCCCCGCGCGATCAGAGGTCGGCGCGGATCCCGCTCTTCAGCATGTGGCGACCGGCGTCTCGTCCGTCGTGTAGCTGGGGATCCGCACCAGCGCCTTCGCCAACTCGATCACCTCGTCGGAGCTGCTCGGGGCCAGGATGCGCTCCTTCACGTCGGCCATGGGCGTTCCTCCTCGTGCAGTCCATCGCCCCTCACGACTACTCCCGCCCAGCCACCCCACCCCGTCCGCGGAGCAGCGCGCTCGCTCCGAGCACGGCCGTCGTCACCCCGATGAGAAACGAGCTGACGGCGGCGATCGTCGGGTCCACCTCGAGGACCAGACTGTTCCACACGCGCACGGTGAGG
>Ga0187892_10003616_pt1 | contig 27812 bp, 25 predicted proteins | sample MA1701073metaG_FD_139345 | JGI IMG/M metagenome (GOLD analysis project Ga0187892, IMG submission 139345) | Bio-ooze microbial communities from a basaltic lava cave in the Kipuka Kanohina Cave System on the Island of Hawaii, USA - MA170107-3 metaG ... | reverse complement strand
GCCAAAGCCGGCATCGGCCGCTACGTGACGTTCTCCAACTCACGCCGTCCGCATCGGTCGCTTGACCGGCAGACCCCGGATGCCGTGTACTTCAAATCCCTGCCGCTCGCGGCGGCAGCCTGACCCGCGGAGTCCCACTTATCCCGACCGCGAAAACTGTCTGAGAAACCGGGTCCCCTTCTTCTGCTGGCCGGGGCGGGTTTTCCGGCGCGGCCTAGGTGTGAGATCCGCGCCCGTGACATTGGCTTCTGCATGACTACTATAACCATCAGGCCTTTCCGCGCAGCCACCTTGGCCCCGCACGATGAGTCCGAGACACCGATCTCGGGAGACATCCGTTGCCTACCGCCGCTGCGGTCGCCCAGGTTTCCGAGTACCCGCTGGATCCGCAGCGGGTGGAGCTGCTTGGCCGCCTCGTAGACGGACTGGACGCATCGGCCCTTCAATGGCTGTCCGGCTATGCGGCGGGACTCGCGGCTGCACGAGGCGATTTGGCGCGCCTGGCTCCCGTAGGCACCGCGCCGGCCTTTGAAGACAGCTCGACTGCCCTCGCGACCATTGTCTACGGCTCCCACACTGGCAATGGCCGCCGCGTGGCGGAGTCGCTGGCGGCCCGGTTGTCGGGCCTCGGCATCCACGCGCGCCTGATGCGAACCGGTGAGTATCCGGTTCGCGAGATGGCCCAGGAACGCCGCCTCTTCGTCGTGATGAGCACGCACGGCGAGGGTGACCCTCCGGATGACGCGCGGGCGTTCTGCGATTTTCTGTTCGGGCGCCGCGCACCGCGACTCCCGTCGCTCGAGTTCGCAGTGCTGGCACTCGGTGATACGAGCTATCCGCGCTTCTGCGAGATCGGCCGCCGCGTGGACGAGCGCCTGGCGGAACTCGGTGCAAGGCGTCTCTATGACCGCACGGACTGCGATGTCGATTTCGAGGCGCCGGCTGCGGCGTGGTCGGCGCAGGCGGTCGAGTTACTGCAACAAATCAGGCCGTCGCCAGCGACCGATCGAGTCGCCATCCTGCGCCCGGTTGTTTCGGCACCCAACTGGAGCCGTGACAAGCCGTTCGCGGCCGAGCTTCTCGCCAATCAACGCATCACGGTGGGCGAGGGCGTGCGGGACGTGCGTCACCTCGAGCTTTCGCTCGCCGGGTCCGGCTTGCGCTACGAGCCGGGCGATGCGATCGGCGTGATTGCGGAGAATCTGCCCGAGACAGTCGCCGAGGTAATCGAGGCAGCTTGGCTCGATGCCAACGAAATGGTCGAACGTGGCGCCGAGTCGCGCCGACTTGCCGACTGGCTCACGACGACGCTCGAGATCACCCGCGTCAACCGGCCGCTGCTGGCCGCGATCGCAGAGCGCAGCGGCAACGAATCGCTCGCCAACTTGCTGAAGCCAGGTCAGGAGCAAGCCCTGCGCCAGCTGATGCTGCGCTCCCAGCTGCCGGACCTGCTCAAACTGTATCCGGCCGACTGGAATGCTGCGACGCTCGTCGCGGCGCTGCGACCTATGACGCCGCGGCTCTATTCGGTCGCATCGAGCATGAAAGAAGTGGGCGAGGAAGTGCACCTGACGGTGGTGCGCCTCGACTCTGGCGGCGACGGCGGCGGGCGACCGGGCGCCGCATCACACTTCCTCGCGACGCGCGCCGATGACGCGAGCGTGCCAGTCTATGTCGAGGCCAATCCGCGCTTCCGCCCGCCGGCCGACGCCGCGTGCGACATCGTGATGATCGGCCCCGGGTCCGGCGTCGCGCCGTTCCGCGGCTTCATTCAGGAGCGCGCCGCCGTGGGCGCGCGCGGCCGGAACTGGCTCTTCTTCGGCGCGCGGCGCTTCGCCTGCGACTTCCTCTACCAGATCGAGTGGCAGCGGGCGCTTAAGCAGGGAACGCTCACGCGGCTCGACCTCGCCTTTTCGCGCGGCGCCAGCGACAAAGTCTACGTGCAGCATCGCCTGCTCGAGGCCGGCCGCGAGCTATACGACTGGATCGAGAACGGCGCCGCGATCTACGTCTGCGGCGACGCCACGCGGATGGCGCCGGACGTGCATACGGCTCTCGCGAAGGTGATCGAGCAGCACGGCGGCATTTCCGCGGAATTGTCCCGCGAACGGCTCGACCGCTTCGGCGCGGACGGCCGCTATCTCAGGGACGTCTACTGATGGCCGAACGCGACATCACGCCGGTCGAGCGCATCAAGGCGGCAAGCCGGCTTCTGCGTGGCACGATCGTCGAGAGCCTCGCCGATCCAGTGACGGGCGGGCTGCGCGAAGACGATCAACAGCTCATCAAGTTCCACGGCAGCTACCAGCAGGACGACCGCGACCTGCGGGAGGAACGGCGGCTCGCAAAGCTCGAGCCCGCCTATAGCTTCATGATTCGCACCCGTTTGCCGGGCGGCATCTGCACGCCCGCGCAGTGGCTTGCGCTCGACGGCCTCGCCGGACGCCATGGCAACGGCACGTTACGCCTGACGACGCGGCAGGCGTTTCAGCTGCATGGCGTCATCAAGTCGGACCTCAAGCACACGATCGCGGAATTGAACCAGGCGCTGATCGACTCGATTGCGGCCTGCGGCGACGTGAACCGCAACGTGCTCACGAGCCCCAACCCCTACGCGAGCGCCGTGCACGATGAGGTGTACGGCTGGGCCGTCAGGCTCTCAAAGCATCTGCTGCCACGCACACGCGCCTATCACGAGATCTGGCTGGATGGCGAGAAAGTGGCCGGCGGCGAAGAACAGGAACCGGTCCTCGGATCCACGTACCTGCCGCGCAAGTTCAAGTCGGCAATCGTGGTGCCGCCGCAAAACGACGTGGATGTGTTCGCGCAGGACCTCGGCTTCATCGCGATCCTTGAACAAGGCCGTCTCGCGGGCTTCAACCTGACGGTCGGCGGCGGACTTGGCGTCACGCACGGCGATCCGAAGACGTACCCGCGGCTCGCCGACGTCCTTGGCTTTCTGGAGCCCGGCCGGCTGCTCGAGGTCGCGGAAGCCGTCGTCACGATCCAGCGCGACTTCGGCGACCGCACCGAGCGCAAGCACGCCCGACTCAAGTACACGATCGCGGATCGCGGAGTCGCCTGGTTCAAGGCGGAGCTGGAGCGTCGCATCGGTTTCGCGCTCGGGCCGGCGCGGCCGTTCGAGTTCACGGAGAGCGGCGACCGTTTCGGCTGGATCGAAGGTGTGGACGGGCGCTGGCACTTGACGCTCCGCATCGAGGCCGGTCGCGTGGCGGATCGCGGGGACAGGCGGCTGCGCAGCGGCCTCACGCGCATCGCGGCCATTCAGCGCGGCGAATTCCGGGTGACGCCGAACCAGAATCTGATCGTCGCGGGGGTCGCGCCGGACGCGCGCTGGCGCATCGACGCGCTGGTCATGGGCTACGGCCTCGGCGACTATCGCACGGCGCCGCCGCTCAAGCGCGACGCGCTCGCCTGCGTCGCGCTGCCGACCTGCCCGCTCGCGATGGCGGAGGCGGAACGCTACCTGCCGGCGATCGCGACGGCGATCCACGGCCTGATGCATAAATATGCAGTCGGCGACGAGCCGCTGTCGTTCCGCATCAGCGGCTGCCCGAACGGCTGCTCGCGGCCGTATCTCGCCGAGATTGCACTCGTCGGCAAGGCGCCGGGCCGCTATAACCTGCACCTGGGCGGCGCGCGCGAAGGCACGCGGCTCAACCGGCTCTACCGTGAGAACGTCGATGAGCCGGGCATCCTCGCCGCGGTCGAACCGCTGCTTGCGGCCTGGGCGCGCGAACGGCGCTCGGGCGAGGCCTTCGGCGATTTCCTGCACCGCAGCGGGCGACTCGATCAGACAGCGGTGCGGGGAGTGGCGTGATGCCGCCCGCACAGGCTGCGCTGCGCGCCGAGCCGCCGCTGGATCCAATGGCGCTCGCTGTCGACTTCCGCGCCTTGCGCGCCGAAGAGCGTGTCGCGGCGGCGCTGGAGCGCCTGCCGAGCCAGCACGTGCTGTCGTCCAGCTTCGGTGCGCAGGCGGCCGTGTCGCTACACCTGGTAACTCGCATCGCGCCAGGCATCCCGGTGATCCTGATCGACACGGGCTACCTGTTTCCGGAGACCTACCGGTTCATCGATACGCTCGCCGAACGGCTCGACCTCAATCTCAAGGTCTATCGCAGCGCGCACACCGCCGCCTGGATCGAAGCGCGCCACGGCCGCCTCTGGGAGCAGGGCCGCGAGGGTATCGAGCACTACAACCGGATTCACAAGGTGGAGCCCATGGAACGGGCCTTGCGCGAGCTGCAGGCCGGCACCTGGTTCGCGGGCCTGCGCCGCGAGCAGTCCATGAGCCGGGCGAGCATCGAGCCCGTGCAGGTGACGGGCGGCGGCCGCTACAAGGTGCATCCACTCTTCGACTGGACCGATCACGACATCTATCGCTACCTGCGCCTGCACGACCTGCCGTATCACCCACTCTGGGAGAGGGGCTACGTCTCGATCGGCGACTGGCACACGACGCGGCGGCTCAGCGATGTCGCCGACCCTGAGGCGACACGCTTCTTCGGCCTGAAGCGCGAGTGCGGCCTGCACGAGATCGCGGGGTCGGGCCTTTGAGCGACCCATGCTGTACTTCCCGGTCTTTCTCGATCTGCGGAACGCCCCGGTTCTGATCGTCGGCGGCGGTGCGCCGGCGGCGCGGAAGGCGAAACTGCTGCGCGAGGCCGGGGCGACCGTTGCCGTCGTTGAGCACGACGCATTCGAGCCCGAACAATTGCGTGGCGTGCGCATCGTGATCGCCGCTGCGGATCGGGATGTCAACGCGCGGGTTGCAGCCGCTGCGCGCGTGGCGCACGTGCCTGTCAACGTCGTGGACGACGCAGCTCTCTCGACTTTCATCGTGCCGGCCATCGTCGACCGCTCGCCGCTCGTCGTCGCCATCAGTAGCGGCGGTGCGGCTCCGATGCTTGCCACTCGACTGCGTGCACGCATCGAAGCGATGCTCGACGAGTCCTGGGGTCGCCTGGCCGGACTCGCCGAGCGCTGGCGCGCGCAAATCCGTGCCGTACTCCCGAATTTCGCTGCGCGCCGGAAGCTCTACGACTGGTTGCTCGATGGCCCCGTGGCGACTGCCGTGCGAGCGGGACGCGAGTCGGAGGCCGACCAACTGATGGCGGCACAACTCTCGCGACCATCTGCAGCCGTATCCGGCAAAGTGACGCTGGTCGGCGCCGGGCCCGGCGACCCGGGTTTGCTCACGTTGCAAGCGCTGCGTGCCCTGCAGCAGGCCGATGTGATCCTGACAGAACGCCTGGTCTCGTCGGACATCCTCGCGATGGCGCGTCGCGAAGCCCAGGTCATCGAGGTCGGCAAGGCGCCGGGAGGCCATGGCGGGCGGCAGGGACGAATCAACCGGCTGGTGGTCGTGCACGCGCGGCGCGGCCGCTCCGTCGTGCGGCTGAAGGGCGGTGACCCCTTCATCTTCGGGCGCGGCGGCGAGGAGCTCCAGTACCTGCGCCTGCACGGCGTCGCGTACGAGGTGGTCCCCGGCATCACTGCGGCAATCGCCTGCGCGGCCTATGCCGGCATTCCGCTGACCCATCGTGAGCATGCACAGGGCCTTCAATTTGTTACGGCCCATTGCCGCGATTCGCTCGATCGCCTGGACTGGCATGGTCTCGCGCGGTCCGGACAGACGCTTGCGTTCTACATGGGGGTCGCGATGCTCGATGCCCTGCGTGACCGGCTCACGGCGGCGGGACTTTCTCCCGTCACGCCCGCGGCGCTCGTCGAGAATGGCACGCACCCCCGACAGCGTGTCGTCGTGACGACACGCGAGGCCTTGCCGGAAGCCGCACGAGGGCAGGGCATCGCGGCGCCCGCCATGCTGTTCGTCGGCGAGGTCGCCCGTCTCGCCGCCGAACTGGGTTGGTTTGGCGCCGGACCTGTGCAGGCCGGGGAGGGTCCGCTTGCCTTGGCGGCAAAGGCCCCTGTATACGGTTCGGCATGAAACTGCATCAGTTGCGGTACCTCCTCGCGGTCGTCGAGCAGGGGCTCAATGTCACCGCGGCCGCGCGCACCCTGCACACGTCCCAGCCCGGGGTCAGCAAGCAGATCAAGCTGCTCGAGGACGAGCTGGGGTTTCAGATTTTCGAGCGCGCCGGACGCAACCTGACGCGAATCACGACGGCCGGTCAGGCAGTTGTCGATCACGCCGTGCGCGTGATCGAGGAGGTCGACAACATCCGCCGGCTTTCAGCGGACTTCCAGAACGAGCAGCGCGGCTCGATGTCGATCGCGACCACGCACACGCAGGCCCGCTACGTGCTGCCGGACGTCATTGGCCGATTTCGCGAGACGTATCCGGACGTCGAGCTGCACCTGCACCAGGGGACTTCCGAGCAGATTGCCGACCTCGCGGCGAAGAATCGCATCGACTTTTCGATTGCGACCGGCTCGCACGAGCTGTTTCCGACGCTGGCCGTGATGCCGTGCTATCGCTGGCATCTCGATGTCGTCGTGCCGGCGAGTCACCCGCTTGCGTCCCTCGAGGAGCCGACGCTGCGCGACATCAGCGAGTACCCGATCGTAACTTACGTCTTCAGTTTGCAAGGACGATCATCGCTCGCCGACCATTTCGATCGTGCGAGGCTGCCGATGAAGGTCGTGCTCACGGCGCGCGACTCCGACGTGATCCAGACCTACGTGCGGCTGGGCCTCGGCATCGACATCGTCGCGTGCATGTCGCATGGAGACGAGGATCGCGACCTGGTCGCGATCGACGGCCGCCGGTTGTTCCCGCAGTACGAAAGCTGGATCGGCGTACGCCGGGGACGCCTGCTGCGCGGTTACATGTACGAGTTTCTGCGGCAGTTCGCACCACACCTGAAGCGCCGGGTCGTCGACCAGGCGCTGCGCGCCAAGGATCCCCTGGCGGTCGAGCGGATATTCGAGGGTGTTACCTTGCCCGAGTATTGAGCCACAAGTCGGCCTTTACTTCTTGCAAATTCTCGCGATGACAACGTTTTCGATGCGTACCGGATAATCCCACAATTCTGAGAACACGCTATGGAACTAGGGCGCTCGACGATTTCCCCGTCCGAGTGGTCGCCGAATTCGCGACGCCCCCGGCGTCATTCGAGTGCCACCAATGCTGAAGGTTGCACACTGAAATCGTTCTCCAGACCTTGCCACATGGGGGGTCAATAAGCAGATGAAGTGGACAAATGGGAGGCTCGTCATCAGTGATTCCATCGATGACTTGGATGTGCAGCAGGTTTTCAAACTCTTGAAACGGACCTATTGGGCGCCGCGCCGCCCATTCACGGTTGTGGAGAAGATGATCAAGCATTCACTGTGCTTTTCGCTCCTGGACGGCGATGCCCAGGTTGGTTTTGGCCGAGTTGTCACAGACTACGCGGTCTTCTCATGGGTTGCAGATGTCATTATCGAGCTCGCATATCGCCGTAGAGGCCTCGGGAAATGGATGATGAATTGCATCATCGACCATCCGGATCTCCGAGGAACGCAATTCGTGCTGCAGACGCGTGACGCTCATGCGCTGTACGAGCGATATGGATTCGCGCAAAACGCAGCCCTAATGAGCACTTCAGTCATGGGTCTCTGACAAATCGACAATGCGCCTCGAAATCGCTCACCAGTTTGTCGACGTGATTCCCGACGAGCCAGCGGAAGGCATCCTGTATGTCTCGATGGTGGGCGCCAAGGCGGTCCACCGGTGCTGTTGCGGCTGCGGGGCCGTCGTCGTGACGCCGTTCGGGCGCAGGCGCTGGAAGCTAGAGTTCGATGGCCTGTCAATCTCGCTCAAGCCAGAGATCGACGAGTGGACGGTCGCATGCGGGTCGCACTACCGCATCCGTCGCAACCGCGTGCAGTGGTTGGCCCGCTGGTCGCAATTGAGGATTGAAACGGGCCTGTACTCGTTCCGCTGACCCGTCAGTTCTTCGCACACAACTCCCCGTAGTGATTGGCGTGACCGCGCTGACAGTATGTCAACCGCGTGCACGCCGCGGGTTGACGCAGCGCGCATAAGTATGCATCATGTGGGGAACTTATGCAGACTCGTCGCGAAGCCCTGCGCCAGATCATTAGCCGCGCGCCAGTCGGCAGCCAGGCTGATCTCGTACAGTTGCTCGGCAAGGCAGGGCATCCGGCGACGCAATCGAGCGTCAGCCGGGACCTGCGGGAGCTGGGTGTCGCGAAGCAGGGCGATCACTATGTTCTTCTCGATCCGGCGACACCGGTCAATGATGACTTCGACGCGGTGGCAACGTTTGTCCGCGATATCCGGCGGGTCGGCGCGAACCTGACGGTCATCCGCACGACGTCGGCGGCCGCGCAAAGCGTCGCGATCGTGCTCGATCGCGCGAATTGGCCGGAAGTCGCAGGAACGCTTTCCGGCGACGATACGATCTTCGTCGCTACCGCGACCTCGGCGGCGCAGCGGCGCCTGATCGCGCGCCTGCACGACAAACTCCGAGTCTGAGAGTCCCCATGAGCGACACCCCGTCAGGCGCTCCTGCGCCCATTCTGCTCGCGTTCTCCGGCGGTCTGGATACGTCATTCTGCGTGCCGTGGCTCACCGCGACGTATGGCCGCCCGGTGGTGACTGTCACGGTGAACACCGGCGGCATCGGCCCGGAGGACGCGGCACGGCTCAAGCAGCGCGCCGCGACGCTGGGAGCGGTCGATCATCTGCTCGTCGACGCGCGCCGGGAGTACTTCGACCGCGTGCTCCGCTGGCTCCTGATTGGCGGCGTTCGCCGCGGCAATCTCTACCCGCTGTGCGTCGGCGCCGAGCGCTCGATTCAGGCGCAGACAGTCGCCCGCGTGGCGAAGAAGCTCGGTACGGCGACTGTCGCGCACGGTTGCACGGCGGCGGGCAACGACCAGGTGCGCTTTGAGGTTGCGCTCCGCACGCTGGTGCCCGACCTCGAGATTCTGGCGCCGGTCAGGGACCGCGCATTCAAGCGTCCGGAACAGCTCGCCTTCCTGGAAGAGCGCAAGCTGCCGGTGCCGTCCTGCGGGGCGGCCTATTCGACCAATCGCGGACTCTGGGGCGTCACGATCGGCGGCAAGGAAACGCTGACGTCGGCGGGCAGCATCCCGGAATCCGCCTGGGTGCTGTCGAAGGATGCCTGGACGAATCCCCGGCAGCCGCTTCGGATCACGCTCGGATTTGACCGCGGCGTGCCGGCCTCACTCAACGGTGTGGCGCTCGATCCCGTGACCCTGATCGAGCGTATCGAGGAACTTGCCGCTCCCTTTGGCATTGGCCGCGGCATTCACCTCGGCGACACGATCATCGGCACCAAGGGACGCGTCGCCTTCGAGGCGCCGGCCGCGGCGGTCCTGATCGATGCGCATCGCGAGCTCGAGAAACTCGTGCTCTCCGCGCGCCAGCAGCGCATCAAGGACCTGGTTGCCGCCAGCTACGGAGATTTCGTGCACGAAGGCCAGAACCTTGATCCGGTTTGTCGTGACATCGAAGCGCTTTTCGCCTCGTCGCAAGCGCGGGTGAGCGGCACCGTAACGGTCCTGCTGCGGCCCGGCTCGGCCTTCATCGAGGGGGTTGAATCACCGCACTCGCTCATGAAAGTGAGCAAGGGCGTGTACGGCGAAGCGGCCGGGGAGTGGACGGCCGATGACGCCCGGGGCTATTCCCGGATGCTGGCGCTCCCCGGCGTCTTCTGGAGCCGGGCGGGCAGCGCCATGGCGTCTCCAGAATGAATGACTTTCTCGACCTGGCGGATCTCGGGAGCGACGGCGTCCTGGATCTCCTCGGACTCGCAGCACACCTGCAGCAGTGTCCGGACCCGACAGCGCTCGCGGGGCGGGTGCTGGGCCTCCTGTTCTTCAACCCGTCGCTCCGGACGCTCGCGTCCATGCAGGTGGCGATGGGCAAGCTCGGCGGCACGTCCTTCGTCATCACGCCGGGTACCGGCAGCTGGAACGTCGAGACGCAGGTCGGCGTCACGATGAACGGCACGGCGGCCGAGCACATTCGCGAAGCGATCCCGGTGCTCGCTTCCTATTGCGACGCGCTCGGCGTTCGTGCGTTCGCGGAGGGCAGGGACCTCGCCGAGGACCTCGCCGAGCCGGCGTTTGCCCAGATCGCCTCGCTCTGCCGCGTGCCACTCGTCAATCTCGAGTCGGCCGTGAATCACCCCTGCCAGGCGCTGGCGGACTGGAAGACGCTCGACGATTTTCGCGTGCCGAACCGCGGCAAGTTCGTGCTGTCCTGGGCCAACCACCCGCGCGCCCTGCCGCTCGCCGTGCCGGCTGCGGTCGCGCACATGGCGGCGCTCCGCGGCATGGAAGTGGTCGTGCTGCGGCCGGATGGGTTCGGCCTGCCCGCGCCGATCCTGGACAAGGCACGCCGGGCCGCGGCCGAATCGGGCGGAAGCGTCGTTGAAACGAGCGATCGCAACGCGGCATTCGCCGGCGCGCACGTCGTGTACGCGAAGGAGTGGGGCCTGACGGCGAAATACGGCGATGCGGCGGCCGATGTGCGCGCACGCGAAGCGGCTGTCGACTGGACGCTGCGCGAGTCCTGGCTCGCCGGCGCCCGAGAGAATTGCCGCCTGATGCATTGCCTGCCGGTGCGGCGCAATGTCGCGGTTGCGGACGAGCTCCTCGACGGCCCGCGCAGTGTCGTGGTCCAGCAGGCTTGCAACCGGCTCACGGTGCAGATGGCCGTACTGCACCGGCTGCTGGCGGGCGCGGACCCGCAAGACTGACGGTGTGAGGCAGGCCATGACGCAAACGGCAGCGATCCGGGCACTGCGCGCCGCAGAGCCTTACCTGCGCCTCTATCGCGGCAAGACATTCGTCATCAAGACCGACGCCCAGGCGCCTGAAGCGGGCGTCCTCAAGACGGTGATCGAGCAGATCGCCATCCTGCATCATCTCGGCATCCGGATTGCGCTGGTCCACGGTGCCAACTCGGGATTCCGCCTGCCGCAACTGCGTGAACTCCTGGGACCAAGCGTGCTCGAGTCCTGTCGTGAGCTCGGCATGGATGTCGTCGGCCCGCCACACGGGTCGATCGGACTCGAGGAACTGCGCGCCCAGCTCAAGGCCGGCAGCGTGCCGGTGCTCGACCCCTTGCCGGGTGCCGACGCCGATGCGTTCGCCGCGACGATCGCAGGAAAACTCATGGCGGAAAAGCTGCTCTTCTGCGGCCGCGCCGCAGGGATCTTCGAGCAACCGGACGAGCCGCGATCGCTCGTTTCCTACCTCGATCTCGAGGGCTTGCATCGGCTCGAGCGTGCGGGCGCGCTCACGGGGCAGAGCATGCCGTCCGTGGCCGCTGTCCGCGCGGCGCTCAAGGGCGGCGTCAAGCGCGTGCACGTCATCTCGCAGGATGCACCAGACAGCATCCTGATCGAGATTTTTACCAACGAGGGCGGCGGCACCCTCATCGTCGCGGACGTGAAAGCCCTGACGCCGGCCGAACTGCAACCCCTGCCGGTGGCATCGTGAGGCGGCTCTGGGACAAGGGCGCTCCACTCGATGCGCGCGTGCTCGAATTCACCGCCGGCGAGGATCATTCGCTGGACGACCGGCTAGTCGCCTACGACGCCCTCGCCTCGATGGCGCATGCCGCCATGTTGGCCGAGGCGAGACTTCTGACGGCAACGGAATTCGACGCGATACGCAAGGGACTTTCGGAGATCGCGGCGGCGCACGCCTGCGGCGAGTGGAAAGTGCAACTGGACGAGGAGGATGGCCAGACGGCGCTGGAAGTTCGCCTGACGGCGCTCATCGGCCCTGCCGGGTCGCGCATTCACCTCGGCCGCTCGAGGAATGACCAGGTGCTGGCAGCCTTGCGGCTGTATTTGCGCGATGCGGTCGCGGCCCTCGCCGCGGGCGCGGAATCCGTGGCGGCTGCCCTCGATGCGCTTGCCGCGCGTCAGGGTACCGTATCACTCCCAGGTTACACGCACATGCAGCAGGCAATGCCAAGCAGCGTCGCGTTATGGGCAGGCGGGTTCGCAGCCGAAGTGCGCGACGATGCGACGGGCCTGCAGTCGACGCTGCGGCGCATCAATCTCAATCCGCTCGGCTCGGCCGCCGGATTCGGCACACCGGGACTGCCAGTCTCGCGCGAGGCGACGCGCACCAGGCTCGGCTTTGCGGCGAAACAGGAGCCGGTCACCGCCGTGCAACTCTCGCGCGGCAAGGCGGAGGCCCAGGTCCTATTCGAGATCACGTTGCTCCTGCAGGACCTCGGCCGCCTCGCCACGGACCTTCTGCTGTTCAATACAACTGAATTCGCCTACGTCGAACTGCCCGCGTCCATCACGACGGGTTCCTCGATCATGCCGCAGAAACGCAATCCCGACGTGCTCGAGCTGGTTCGCGGACTGTCCGCGACCGCAGTCGCCTGCCTCGTCGAGGCGCTTGGTGTCTGTTCCCGGCTGCCGTCCGGTTACAACCGCGACGTCCAGCTCATCAAGGCACCCCTCTTTCGGGGCATCGACGTTTGCGAGCAGGTGCTCGGCGTGCTGCCAGCCGTGTTGGAGGGCGTGCGATTCCTTCCGGAGAACATTCGGCTGGATCCAAGAATCCATGCGACCGCGCAGGCCAATGAACTGGTGGTTCGCGAGGGCGTGCCGTTTCGGGAGGCTTATCGTCGGGTAGCGGATGTCTTGTCGGCACGCGAGGAAGCTAAGGATCGGAAATAGCGGAAAGTACTCCTACGAGAGCTCGATGTTACCGGACGTCGACCGCGCACTGCGAATAGACATTCGCGGGTTCAGTCCCGACGCGCACACGGATCTCTTCGTAATCCCGAATATGCGAGCGCCTCCATCAAGCCCAGTCAGGCGCACGCATCAATCGAGTGAGGCGATTTCTGCATTTGAGCGGTTGAGCCAGTGGTGCACGAGCGACGGAATGCGTCTGAAAGGTGTCACGGTGCTGACTTCATCGTTTTCCTATCGTGACTCTGTGTTCGCGCTCATCTCCATCTGATTGTGTTTCGACAATCACATGGGTCGAGGCGAAGTACCGTTTCAGGCCAGTTCTTCTAGCCTGACTTTGGTGGTACGAATATTCGAACGCGCGGAGAGATCATTCTGAAACAATATCTTGTCTGGGAGTATTGATGCCTCTCTCTCCGCCAATTTCCAATGACCTACAAGGGCGTCTGTGCGACCGTTTGGTTGGATTGCGCTTCTATATCCGCGACAATTCTGCACGCTGTCTCGATATTCCCGCGCAAACGAACGGTATCGCCAACGAAGTTGTTAACCGCCTCTTCGGCTCGCATTCGCAATGATGTCGAACGCACGAGCCCGCGCCGGGCTAAAGCAGCAATATCTTCGCGATCCTGGCTCGTTAATCGGCCGATCTTGCTGACTGCCAGGTCAGTTGGGGTGAGTAACCGGACATCAAGGACTTCTGGTTGGAGACCGGGTAGCACCAATGGCTCTGCGTCCCTGTACGCATCATCGTGAATCAGCGCAAGCGAGTCGCTGTACTGTCGGTCCAGATACAGTAGCTGAGCAGCCCCATCCGCATCGCGATAGGAGACGTCCAGCTGGTCAGGAAGCGCGATGCGCTTTGAAAAAGTAGCATCGATGTCCTGTGTTACCCGCTCGCCAGTGTAGAAATGCAGCGCCGCGCCTCCAGCCACGTACATATGGACGGGCAGGGCCTTTGTCGGCAGGCCTTTGAGTGATTCCGAGATGCGGCGGGCGATCACGACGAATGCGTCGACATATTCGCGGCGTGCGGACAACTCACGCCGCATGGCGAGCTCGTACTTGCCGCGAATGCGCCTTTATGGCGGGCAGGAATCGACTGGGCTGCACGGGACTGCGCTCGAGCCATCGCGCAAAAACGGCGGGCTCCGAGGCACCTGGATGCAGTCGTTCCGCCAACTCGAGCAAACGGGATCGATCGCGGCCAGGCGCTCCGGCAAGCATCACCGCAAGGCCGGCCATGAAGAAGGGCGGACCCAGGGCGGCCCATCGGTCAGGCTCGGTCACTTCCTGGGCGCACAGATCCACAAGGCGTTCTTCCAAGTCCCGATGCACCTCTGCTGGAAAGTGGCCGTCTGAGCTTAGGCCGGCAGTCAGTGCCGGCCGCACGTCCACGCGCGTACCGACGGCTTCCGCCAGGGCATGAAGAGTTGCAAAGTCACAGGTATCTCGTCGGCGCAGCCGGGAAAGGCTCTCCTTGCGCAGGCCAGCGCGACCCGCCCAAGCGGCGTCAGTCAAACCCGCGCGGCGAGCATCGCGGGTAAGCGTCGCCAGAAGATCTCTAAGGGTGGTTGACGTAGACATCAACGCCACTATACCTAGAGATGATCTTAAGATCAACTCATTAGTTAAGTCGTTGATTCAAAAGCTTCTCAATGACCGTTGAAAGAGCCCACGGCATTGATTCCGATGCATTCAAACGGCCGGGCTACGAATCAGGGGAGTGGGGAGTTGGAATCGTTCCGGGCGCGCCATTCACCACGCCTTGCTGAACGACGGCGAGTATGAGGGGACACGCATTTTCGGGAAGAAGTCGGCCGAGGAGATGCTTCGGTTCCAATACACGGAGTCGAGCAAACCGGACAACGTGAACCTGAGCGGCGAGAATTCGGTGAACTCAGGCATCTTTTGGGGAACCCGGTTCGACGTCACCCGCATCGGGCACAAAGGCTCCGATCCCGGCATCAGGACCATGATGCTCTCCGACCTCGCCAGGGAGGTCGGCGTCGTGCTCTTCGCGAATACCTCGCTGTCCGGCGAAGGAATGCGCCACTACGGCGCCATCTTCCAGGAACTGTGGAAGCACGCCGAGACCATGAGAATTTGATCGTCATGCGCGCGGATACGCGGCGTTAGCGCGGGTCGTGCAGCGGGACTGCAAGATTCTGGTTCGCCGCAAGGGCCGGTTGGAGCGATTGAAGGAATGTCCGCGGAAATCGCAGCGTGCCCGTGAAGGCCACTTGCCGTTGCGGCTCGGTCGGGATCGGCATTCCCAGGGCGCCACGGATGGTGACGAGCCGTTTCGCCGGCTGATTACACAGCAGGCGCAGCCTTGGCTGCGGTAGGACCCCGTGTTTGAAGATCCTATCCGCAGCTGACACTGGCATTCGCGATGCTCGGACTGTTCGCCTTCGCCTGGTGGTGGTGACAGCCGGGCTCACGACATTTCTCGTGGCGCCGTGCTCGGAGTCAACGAGCGATCTATCGGCCGCATCCGACGGACGATGAAGCCGCCCGTGTGCGGACAACTCCCTGTCTCCGCGCGACGATTCCAATCCTTCCACGCAGCACCGATCGCGCTGGCTGGCCATCGATGCCCGAATGGGCGTTCATTCTCTTCGTGATCTTCCTGATCATCCTGATATTCGGCGGGTTCCTCGGAATGCTGGCGTTCTGAGGCCGGGGGTTCAACGCGCCGCCATGAGGCGTTCGGCGGTCGAGACGACCTTCTCCGGTTCGAAGATCGGCAGCGAGCAGGCGTGGTTCACGCAGACGAAAGCCGCCGCCCGCTCCAGCTCGGGATAGGTGACGTCGGGATTCGGCATCGCGCCTTCCTTGCGGTCCCACCATTCGATGCGGCGATACGTCGACGGATAGCGCAGGGCACGGCCGTGCAGCGCCGCGGCGAGCGCGTCTTGCTTGCCGCCGACGATCGTGATGTGGGCCGGGTCCGCCGCGAATTCACGCTCGGCGAGCAGCATTGTCGCCAGGAAGCGGTGGCTGCCGGCCACTGCGGGCGAGAACAGATAGCGCAGAGCATGCTCCGACATCGCGCGGTATCCGGCCTCGCCGGTGTAGTGCGCGAGCAAGTTGGCGAAGCGCGCGAGCTCCAGGTTCTCGTCGATCTGCAGCACCGCCTTGCCGAAGACACCGACTCCGCCGCGGCTCCGGGCGGCCGTCCGGAATCCGATGTCGTCCCGGAATGTCGAGCCCACGAATCGCGCCGCCGATTGCGCGCGCTCCAGCCACTCGCGCTCGCCGGTCGAGGCATAGAGCGACAGGAACGCCTGCGCCGTCGCCAGCGTATCGCCGAGGAACGGGCCCGCGCGGTCCGCTTCGCCGTGCGCGAAGCCGCCCCCCTCGACCGCGCGATGCGTGACGATCCAGCGCGCGGCGCGAGTCGCGCGCGCCAGCAGCTCCGCGTCGCCGGTCGCGTCGTATAGCGCGAGCAGACCGCGTATCGCCCAGCCGTTCTCGCGCGCGTAGACGTTGCGATCGACGCGCGGCAGGCCGAGCTGGCGCCGTTCCGCGTCCGGCAGCCGGAAGAACGCCTTGCCGTCGACCGTCGCGGACAAGTCGGCGTTCTGGCTCGTGTAGAAAGCCCCGTCGGAACTCGTGAGGAAGTCGGTCAGGAATCGCTCGATGTCGCGCGCGGCCGCGAGATAGCGCGGCTCGCCCCACGCCAGGTAAGCCAGCGAATAGAGCTTCATGGGGTCGGCCTGGCTCGACATGATCTTCTCAAAGTGCGGAGACTTCCAGTCGACCTCGTCGGAGTACTGGTACATGCCGCCCCAGGCGGGATCGATCAGGTTCAGCGCCGCATCCAGCGTCGCCCGCGCCATCCGCTCCGAATCGCGATCCCCGGCCTGAGCCATCACGATCGCGTATTCCATGTTTTGCGGCTGGATGAACTTGTGCACGATGCCCCAGCCCGCGTTTTCGTGGTCGTAAGCACCGCGGTACTTGGCGATCAGCCGGTCGCGCAGAGCATCGGACAAGAGTCCGCTCGACGTCGCCTCGACGACAGCGGCCGCGACGACCGAGGGACCCGGACTCGGGTCCGCGACGATGGCCGCGAGCATCGAGCTCATGGGCTTCGGCGGAATGTAACCCTGGCGCTTGACGATCTCGGTGCCGTCCGCGGCGAATACGACGGTGGCGGGCCAGCCGTATAGCTCGTAACGGTTCGACAGGTCCGGATGGGCGTCCTGGTCGACCTTGACCGGAATGAAACTCGACTCGATCAGCCGCGCGACCTCCGGATCGCGGTAGGTGATGTCGTCCATGACGTGGCACCAGTGGCACCAGACGGCCTCGAGGTCGAGCAGCACGAACTTCCGCTCGCGCTTCGCCTCCTCGAAGACATCGTGCGACCATTCCCGCCACGGAATCGGAGTTTCGGCCGCGAGCGCGCTCGTCGCGAACAGCGCCGCCAGCAGTGCGATGAATCTATGCATTCCTGGGGTCTCCGGATGCCGATACCGACTATACGAGGCGCCGGACTCCGCGGATGCGGCCTCTGATCGCCGGCTTAGTCCCCGGGCGGCGCGCGCCGCACCGATGCGCTTCAAGAGTGCGAGATTCAGCCTGGACGCGAGCGCAGTGACCGCGAGGCCGAGCGTGCCGTAGCCCGTGCCGAAGGCGTTCATCGTTCGTCGAGCGCCGCGCGCACTTCCGGCAGGAACAGCAGCGCGATGCGGCGAACCTCGCGGGCCAGCGGCGCGTATTGCGGACGGGATGGCCTTGGCGGAGCGGAGACGGCAGCGAGTTCCGCGCGAAGCAATTCGATTCTGCGCCGTACGACTTCGCGCGCGCGTCCGAGCTCTGCCAAACGTGCTGTCTCGCGGGCAAGGTCCTTGAAGATCGCTTCGGCCGGGCGTTTCATGGCTTGGATCGCGTTTGGAGGGCATGCGGTAGAGCTTTAACTCATTGAATCATAACGACAAACACGCGATCCTCTCGTTTCTGGAAGGCCGCACTTGAGTTTCTTCTGTCATGACGCATCATGATGCATCAAGATCGTTCAAGATTGGGCGCCAACATGAGTACTCTTCGCAAATTCTCCTCGCAGGTCGATCCTGAAGTCCTCGATGGACTGCAGGAGATCGCGACGCGTGAAGGGCGTCAGTTGCAGGCCGTGCTCGGGGACGCGATGCGAGAGTATCTCGCGCACAAGCGTCAGCAGGCACCGCGACGGAATGTGCTCGAGGCATTTCAGGAGAGTCTCAAGGAGCGCGACGAATTGTATCGGTCGCTGGCTGAATGACGGAGTACGTCACCACAGCGGACGCCCTCTTCTTCCACATGCAGCTGATCGAGCGTTATGGCGGCGGGCCCGGTATCCGCGACGTCGGCGCGCTCGAGTCGGCCCTTCATCGACCGCAAACCGGCTACTACGACACCCTCATCCACGAGGCCGCTGCGCTTCTGGAGAGCCTTGTTCAGAACCATCCGTTCATCGATGGGAACAAACGCACGGCGTTCGCGGTTGTCGACGTCTTTCTGCGAATCAACGGCCGCACCATCACCGCCGATTCGGTAGCCGTTTACGACAAGTTCATCAAGCTGTTGGACCAAGGCACTTTCGACTTGGAACATCTCGTGCCTTGGCTGGAAGAGATGGCGGAATCCGCGTGATTCTTGATGGCACCAATATTCACGGCCTTTGGAAAGCCATTTTGAAACAATTGCCTACGCGGATATGTTGATTCCTCTCTCTCCGCCAAATTCCTGCGGCTCGACAACGCCAGCAAGCTGACCTCGACTGCGTTTACCAATGGTGCGCCGGGAAGCAGATCGAGCTCTGCAACTTCAAACCCGACAAGCCCGATCGGAACGCGTTTGTCGAGCGCTCAAACAAGCCCTATCGCGACGAAGTTCTCGATGTCCAACGACAGCCTCCGCCGGGTGCCGCCACTCACGTTCTTGCCGAAGCCACAACGACCGGGGGAGTCTACTTACGAACTGTGTGCTTGGGGGAGCTTACGGAGCCAACTGCCGGAGAGGCCTAAGCGCAAAGTTACGACGCGGGCTAAACTTCAAGGCTAAAAAGCCCTAGCACTCGCGCCTAACCGCTTTAGCGTTCACAGCGCGCCAAGCGTCGTGCAGCGGTCTGGATTTGTCCTACATGGCTTGGGACGGCACGCGGACAGCGCTGCGAAATCGGGCCGCCGTCTACTGGCACGGAGTGCTGAACACTGAAAGGAGCGTCATGAAGCACCAACATGCGGTTCATTCGCCGTACTTCAGACTCGCGATTGAGCTTGCAGCTGACTTTGCCGTCATGTACCTCGTCATGTTCACGATGATCGCCTCTGTGGATCATCTATTCCTGAATCTCAACCACCTCTACATGACGCTCATGATGGTGACGCCAATGATGCTTTTCATGCTGGCCGGCATGCAGAAGATGTTCCCTTCACGAAGAGTCAACACGGCGCTGGTGATGGCGGCGGCGGCAGTGTTCATCCCCAGTTTCTGGGCGATACGATCTCAGGGGGGAATTGGCGATGAGCAGTTTCTGCGTTCAATGATCCCACACCACTCTGGCGCCATACTGATGTGCGAGCGGTCGGCAATTAGCGATTCCGAGATCCGAAACTTGTGCACGCAGATCGTCGAATCGCAGCGTCGCGAGATCGCGCAGATGGAGGAAATTCTAAAACGCAGTTACTGACTGGCAACCGTCGGGAGCCACGTCGACTAGTTGGCAGAGGAAAAGTCCGCAGTGAACGCAATTCGGAGCTAGCTCTTGTTGAGCCGCAACGCATTCGCGACCACCGAAACAGACGACAGACTCATCGCGAGTGCAGCGATCATGGGGCTGAGCAGCAAGCCAAACGTTACGTATAGCAGTCCGGCTGCGATCGGCACGCCAAGCGCGTTGTAGATCAGGGCAAAGCCCAGGTTCTGACGCATGTTCGCGACGGCAGCAGAGGAAATCTCTCTTGCACGCACGATGCCGCGTAGGTCGCCCTTGACGAGTGTGACTTTGGCACTGGAGACCGCAACATCCGTTCCGGTACCCATGGCGATACCTACGTCCGCAACCGCGAGCGCGGGAGCATCGTTTACGCCGTCGCCGGCCATCGCAACCCGGTGACCTTCCGCGCGAAGCCGCCCGATCATCGCAGCCTTGTCAGCGGGCCGCGTCTCGCCGTAAGCCTCTGCGATCCCTGTTGCCGCCGCTACGGCCTTAGCGGTGGCAGAGGAGTCTCCAGACGCCATGATGACTCGCCAACCGAAGCCGCGTAGCGCATCGAGTGCTTCCACAGTCGTGGACTTCACCGGGTCCGCGACCGCAATCATGCCCGATAGGCTGCGATTCACGGCGAGAAACACGACACTCGCGCCTTCGCTTCTGAGCCAATCCGAGTTGGTAATCAGGGGGTCTATCGCAACGCCGACTTCACGCATCAACGCAGCGTTTCCGAGGGCAATATCTGCGCCCTCCACGCGCCCGCTGACGCCGAGGCCCGTGACCGACTCGAACGATTCGACCTTCGCCAGCATCAGGTCGCGACGGCGGGCCTCGGCTACGATTGCCTGCGCAAGCGGGTGTTCGCTGCCTGCGTCGACGCTCGCCGCCAGGCGCAGCAGTCGCCCCTCGTCAAATCCGCTTGCCGGCACGGCAGCGCGAAATCTTGGACGTCCCTCGGTCAATGTGCCGGTCTTGTCGACGATCAACGTGTCGACGTCGCGCAGCCTCTCAATGGCCTCTGCATCGCGGAACAAGATTCCGGATAGGGCCGCGCGCCCGGTGGCGACCATGACCGACATTGGAGTCGCGAGTCCCAGGGCACAGGGACAGGCGATGATCAACACCGAGACCGCATTCAGAACCGCGTAGGTCCACGACGGCTCAGGGCCAAACAGTCCCCAGACAACGAAACTCGCGAGCGCAATCGTCAGTACGGCAAGTACAAACCAGTACGACACGCGATCAGCCAGCCGCTGCATCGGAGCGCGCGAACGTTGCGCTTGAGCGACCAATTGCACGATCTGCGCGAGCAACATTTCGCTGCCGATGCGGTCTGCACGCATGATCAGGCTGCCGTTCGCGTTCTGAGTGCCACCAATCAGACGATCGCCCGCGCCCTTGGTGACCGGCAGCGACTCGCCGGTCAGGAGCGATTCGTCCACGCTGGAGCGGCCCTCGAGTACAAGCCCGTCCACTGGAACCTTATCGCCCGGTCGAACCCTCAATTGATCGCCGAAATGTACGTGGTCAAGCGGAACTTCCTCCTCGCTTCCGTCCGCACGCAGGCGGCGTGCAGAGGGTGGGGCCAGGCGAAGTAGCGCCTTGATGGCGGCCGACGTCGAGGATCGTGCATTGAGTTCGAGCAGTTGCCCGAGAAGCGTGAGCGACACGATGACAGCGGCTGCTTCGAAGTACACGCCTACACGCCCGTGTTCGCGGAACGATTCTGGAAACCAGGCGGGGACGATTGTGGCGGCGACGCTGTATAGAAATGCTGCACCCACCCCAGTACCAATCAGCGTCCACATGTTGGGGTTCAGCGTCGCGATCGATTCGGCCCAGCGCCGGAAGAACGGAAACGCGGCCCACAGAATGACGGGTGCCGACAGAATCAGTTCGATCCAGCTGCGCTGCTCAGGTGTAATGAAATTGGTACGGTGGCCGAGCATCGCAAGCGCCAGGACAAGCAAGGTCAGCGGCAGAGTCCACCAAAATCGCCGGGTAAACTCGCGCAGCTCCGGAAACTCGTCATCATCCGCTGTCGGCATGACGGGTTCGAGCGCCATGCCGCAGATCGGGCAGTGCCCCGGCGCGTCCCGCACAATCTCCGGGTGCATCGGGCACGTGTAGCTGGCTGCGGCCACCGGCGGTGAAACGAATGACACATCGCGAAGCGACGGCTTCGGCCTAGGCGCGTGATGTCGAAGATGTGGATCGTGCGAGCGTGGATCGGTCATTCATCATCCCCGGCCAGCGCATTGAGAATCGGGCAATCTTCTGCTCGCCCGTGTCCCGGGCACGCGGCAATGAGCGTCGTAAGTCCCGCGCGAACTCGCTCAAGGGCAGCGATGCGGTTCCCGACTTCAGCCAGCTTCTTCGAGGCCGACTTTCGGACACTGCCTATGTCACGTTGCCCGGAGAGAGCGAGCAGCTCCTTGATTTCGCTGAGCGCGAACCCGAGCGACTGGGCGCGACGGATGAAGCGAAGCCTGGAGAGCTCCAACTTGCCGTATCGCCGGTATCCTGACGGCAGGCGTAGTCGCGGACCCAAAAGGCCGTTGCGCTCGTAATACCGCACAGTATCGATGCCCACACCGCCTCGCCTTGCGAGCTGGCCGATTCCGAATGAAACTTGGGCTGACATTGCCAGTGGCCTTACGAAAATCCTACGCAAGCCTAAACCCTGGACTATGGTCCAGAGTCAATGGACGCTGCTTGAATCGCGTCTAGCTACTGGCCGCCAGGTCCCAACGCGGTCGCGACAGCCATCGCTTCGACACCTGCGTCAGACATCATGGCCTGAGCCACGCTGGGGGATCAGGCTGAGTTGATTGATTGAAGGAGAGGTCTGTCTCCTCTTACCGTGGGTTGCGTCTTGGGGACGCCGAGCCACTTGCAGAGTCCTGTCCGAGGATCTACTGCCAACATCACGAGGAGACAGACCGTGAGCGAGACTATCACTTCCTACGTGGGCCTTGATATTCACAAGGCCTCCATCGCGATTGCGGTGGCCGAGGCGGGCCGCGCAGCGCCGCGTTTCATCGGTACCATCAACCCCGTGCCCTCGGAGCTGTGCAAGGCGCTGCGACGCCAGCGATGCAGCCCGGGCAGCACGTTGTTGGTCTACGAGGCAGGACCGTGCGGATACGGTTGGATGCGCTATTTGCGCAAGCAAGGCTGGCGCTGTGAGGTGATCGCGCCATCCCGCATCACCCGCAGCGTCAGCGAACGTCGCCTGAAGACCGACCGACGCGATGCGCTGATGCTGGCCCGTCAGTGCCGAGCCGGCGATCTCACTGCCATCGTCGTTCCCGATGAGCGCGCTGAAGCGATCCGCGATCTTTCTCGAGCTCGAGAAGATGCCTGCGCCGCGCGACTGCGCGTTCGCCAGCAGATGAAGGCACTGCTGCTGCGTCATGGGCGCGACTACGTCCGATACAACTCCTGGAGTCAGGCACATGAACGGCACCTGGCCACGATCCGCTGCGAGCACCCTGCGCAGGCGATCGCCTTCAACGAGTATCGGGCCGCTTGCCAGGAGGCCTGCGAGCGGGTCGAGCGCATCACCGGCGCGCTGCGTGAACTCTGTCAAAGCTGGCGCCTGAACCCCGTGGTCGAAGCGTTGATGTGCCTGAAGGGCTTTGACTTCGTGGCCGCCGTCACCTTTGTCGCCGAGAGCGGCGACCTCAACCGCTTCAAGGCCCAGATCACCCGCACGCTCCAGGTGCGCCAGCAGGGTCAGCTGAAGCGCATCCGGGAGATCTCCTGGAAGGCCCAACTGCGCCTGTCCAAACGCTGGAGAAGCCTGGGCATGACACGCAAGATCAATCACAACAAGATCTGCGTCGCGATCGCCCGGGAACTGTCGGGCTTCATCTGGGACGTCGCGCGGCACGTGACCATCAAACCCTGAGGCGACCCGCCACCGCGCAGCCACTCCGGGAGAGTTACCACCGGCCATCCCCTCTGCAAACCAGCCACCGAAGCGGAAACGCGATGCGTGGGACCGATGAGGGGAATCCTCGACAGTTTTGTCGTGAGCGTCCCTGCCAGGATGATCTCCGTTCTCAGAGCGAGGCAGCCCCGCGAAGAAAAGATGAAATGCGTTAGCCAACACGCGGATACTAGAATGATCCATCGTCGCAGCCATTCCCCACGCGTCGCGTTCCCGCTGCGGTGCGCTGCTCATCTCATCATCTCATTGACTCAAACAACCGCTGCAACCGCGAGAGAACACCGTGCCGGTGCTTGACAAAGAAGGCCATACTAGAACTCGTATGTCGCCTTCACGAAGAACCGCCTCCCAAGCAGATCGTAGGTAAACGGATCGGTGTTCTGGTCGATCGGGTCCGTGTAGTACGGCGGATCCTTGTCGAACAGGTTGTTCACGCCTGCCCAAAGCACCAGTTGCTCGCCGAGGCGCAGATTCCCTTCCAGGCTGTGATAGGTCGCGCTGGGAACGCGCGGCGCGGTGGCGCCGACTCTCTGGAACTGGCTTTCGGCATCCCCGATGTAGTTTACGAGCCAGGAGGCGCCCCAGACCTCCCGGTCAAACCCAAGGCGCAAGCTGGACCGCCACTGCGTATAGCTGCCGTTCCCACCCTCACCATTCGAGATCGTGCCGGCCAATTCGAACGTGCTGCGCGCGCCGACGAAGTCGACGTCGAACCGGTCGAGATAGGACGTATCCCACTCGAGCGTGAATTTGTTGCCGAGGGCCTGGAACACGTACGTCACGCCGAGGTCGTAACCGCGCATCTCCTCCTTGGCCGCATTGACGAGCGGCACCACCATGAAGATGACGTTTCCCGAAAAGTCGTCCCGGAAGACGTCGTCGCAGGTCGGATGTGACTTGTTCTCCGAGAAGTAGCATTGCTCGAGCGCCGCAGAGGGCGGGATGTTTCGGATCGAATCTTCGATATCGATCTGGTAGTAATCGAGCGTCACCGCCAGGCCGGGGACTGCCGCGGGCTCGATCACCGTCCCGACCGTAAACGTCTCGGCTTCCTCCGGATTCAGGTTCAAGCTACCGGGATAGTCGAGCTCGATGAACAGCTCGGTCTGCGCGAATCCGGCACCCACGTCTGCTTCGCAGTTCGCGCGTAGATTCGCGTCATCCTTCGATTCCCATTGGTCACACGGATCGACAAACGTCGTGAAGTTGATCTCCTCAGTCGTGTACAGCTCTCTGATGTTGGGTGTTCTGACGGAGGTTGAGTACGTCGAGCGCAGCCTGACTGAGTCGGTCATGCGCCAGTCGCCCCCAATCTTGTAGGTGAACTCGGAGTCGAAGTCGCTGTAGTCCGAGTAGCGCGCCGCCAGATTGAGATCGAACCTCTGCGCAAGTGGCAGCATCGCCTCGGCGTAGACCTCCGTCGAGGAAAGTGCCGCGTCGATCGGGTCTGTGCTGCCGCCGCCGCCGGACAGTGTTGGGCGCGTGAAGAGGCGCCGGTACGCGCCTTCGTCCTTGCGATACTCGATGCCGGCAGCGAACCCGACCGGCCCCGCCGGCAAGTCAAACGGTTCGCCGGAGATGCTCGCCAGGTAGCTAGTCTGGACGTTCTCGCCGACTGTCGGAACCGTCACATTGATGAATTCGAGACCCTCCGCCGACGGGTCGTTGATTCCGAACCAGTCGACGCACTGGGTCGGACCAGGATTCGCGCAGTTCACCTCGTCGATCGTCTCGAATAGGTTCAGCTCATCAATCGCGTTGGTAAAGACCTCGTCGGACTCGCTCCTGCCGTAGTTGGCCGACACCTCCCAGGCCCAACCATCGCCGACGTCGCCTTCCAGGCCGACGACTGTGCGGTACAGCGACACGTCCTGTTCCCAGATGCGCGCGCCAAATCCCTCTTCGACCATGCGGCGGCGCAGCAGCACATCCTCACCCGTCGGATTGTGAGGATAGGCGGCTGAGAAGAACAAGTTGGCGAATGACGCCGGGCTTGCTTCGGTATTGGAACTGCGATCCGAATACGTGTTTTCGGTAAAGAGTCGGACGTTGTCTGACACATCCAAGTAACCGTTGAAGCTCACGTTGATGCGATCGTAAGGCGCGGTCAGATTGAAGAACTCCTGGAAATCGAAAGCGTGCTGCGCAAAGACGTAGGGCACGAACGAGTCGCCGTCGCCGTTCGGATCTTGGTTGAACTGCAGGTTCACGCCGGACTCCGTAGTGCCTCGGCCACCGGCTGTGCTCGAGCTGCCCGAGCAGAATTTCTCACCTTCTTCCTCTTCGAAAAAGCATTCCGAAAAATTCCGGTCCTTGGAGCGGGCCTCCTTGCGGTCCACGTAGCTCGCGCTCGCGACGTAGCCCCAGCGCTCACCCTCCCGACCAAACGTCAAGTTGATCTCGCCACTTTCCGCATCGCCCTCCTGGGTGATTCCGTAGGAGGCGTCGACGAGGGCACCGTCCATCGAGCTCCTAGTGATGATATTGACGACGCCTGCAACCGCATCGGCGCCGTAAATCGCCGAGGAGCCGTCGAGCAGCGTCTCGACTCGCTCAATCATGTTGACGGGTATCGCATTGAGATCGACGACCGAATTCGCACCGGATCCGCCCGGTACGAACCGACGCCCATTGACGAGCACGAGCGTCCGGTTCTGCCCGAGGGCGCGAAGGTTGACGCTCGCCGTGCCGTACCCCTGTTTCGCCGAGAGGTAGTTGGACTCCGTGCCAGCCTGAGCGCCGCCGGTAAACGGCGAGTACTTCAATAGCTGGTCGACGGAGACCGCACCGATACGCGCGAAATCGTCCGAAGTCGCAACGTCCACTTTGCCGAGTCCATCGATGTCCGCACGCTTGATCCGGCTGCCGGTGACGAAAACTTCCTCGATCTCCGCGTCCTGGGCAATCGCGACGACGGATGCTCCGAGCGTGCCGAGTATTCCTGCTATCCAGATTACCAATGGCTTCTTAGTCATCTCATGTCTCCTGAAATCGGTGATGTCTGTTTTCCGACCGTGTACTAGTGCGAGTCGCCGGGCTTCTTCGCTCGCGACGACCAGTGGACGTGCACGATCTTCCAGCCGGAGTGAGTGGACCGCAGCACCATCGTTTCAGTGCTCGCCAATGACATGGGCTTGCCGTTCTTCTCGACGTGCAGCTCGCTTTCGCTCGCCACCCAGGCCAGATCTCCCGAGACTCTTGCGCTGCGTCGCAACAACTGAAGATGGGACCCTTTCAGGAATTCGACGTCGCCTTTCGCGTGTCCGCCGAGATACTCGGTGGCCGAATGTTCCGCGCCACCAGCCTCCAGAATGATCACTCCCGGATCGAGCAGCGCGCCGGCGCCATCGAGATTTCCTTTAGAAAGTGCCGCGAAGAAGCTGTCAACGGATTCAACGGCTGCCTTGGCCGCCTCCGGCACGTCGATCTGTGGCTTACTCTCGTGCGCTGGCGCGGGCACCGCGAAAAAGAGCAACAAAGTCAGTGTCAGGTAGCGAGACATGTGAGCTCCTTGGGTGTCAGTGCTTGTGGGGAGCGGCCCCCGAATGGTCATCGTCGTGCGAATGCGGCTCTGCCGCATGCGTGTGGCTGTTCTCGTGCGAATGATCCGCAGCGTCGGGCATTGCGCCCTGCGTCGAGCTGGCCGGGGCCGTTTCACTACCGCCGTGCTGATGCCCGCTGCTCGCGCTGACAAGCGCGTCATATTGATCCTCAGTCAGATCCGGCAACTTCAGAAGAAAGGCCACCATGCCCCAGATGTATTGGTCGTCCATGCTTCGTCCCCACGCTGGCATGCCGGTCATCTTGATGCCGTGCTTGATGGTCCAGAACGCGATGGCCGGATCATCCGGACGCTTCTTCGTAAGATCCGGCGGAGACGGGTACAGGCCATTGCTCTGCTCGGTCATTTCGAGGCCGGGCTTGAGGTAGCAGCCGGTGCACATCGCGTTGTAGTTGCCGGCGCCGGCGCGAATCAGCGCCTCATTCGTGAGATTAGGGACCGCAATGTCCGACGCGCGCGCTGCAATTGAGCGCGCGCGCGTTGCTTCTATCACGTAGCGAGTGGGCGCCCAATGCGGCTCGTCTGCCGCGACATTGTAGGCACCTGAGTAGACGAATACTGTGGCGACCGCGGCAATGGCGAATAGAAGTCCCAGCAGCAGGAAAAGGGGTTTCATGCGACGCTCCTCAGGTGTCGTGATGCATCTTTGAATGGTCGGTTTGATCCTGCTCGCGCGGCGGCGAATTGGCAGCCGGCCCGCGCCTCACGGGCGTGCCGAAATCAGGATCGTCACTGACGCGCTCGGCGAGCGTACCCGGCGAGTTCGCATACCAACCCGGATCGCGGTAGTCGTCGGGCGCGAGGTCTTCCCGCACCTTTACAATCGTGAACATGCCGCCCATCTCGAGAGCGCCGTGTGGTCCCTGTCCGACCATCATCGGCAGCGTGTTCTCCGGCCCCTTC
>Ga0187892_10003615_pt1 | contig 27822 bp, 25 predicted proteins | sample MA1701073metaG_FD_139345 | JGI IMG/M metagenome (GOLD analysis project Ga0187892, IMG submission 139345) | Bio-ooze microbial communities from a basaltic lava cave in the Kipuka Kanohina Cave System on the Island of Hawaii, USA - MA170107-3 metaG ... | reverse complement strand
CTTCGCCTCGCTGCGCGCCCCTCGGGCTTGCACTCCGCGAGCTCCGCTCGGCTTCGCCTCGCTGCGCGCCCCTCGGGCTTGCACTCCGCGAGCTCCGCTCGGCTTCGCCTCGCTGCGCGCCCTTCGGGCTTGCACGCCGCGAGCTCCGCTCGGCTTCGCCTCGCTGCGCGCGGCACAGCATACAAGCCCCGCTCGCCAGATGCGCCGGCTCAGGCGAGCCAGGCGCGGAGCCTCGGGCCCAGCGTGCGCGGGGCGTCGCGCAGGGCGCTGGCCCGCGCGCTCCCGGTGAGCAGGCAGATCGCGCGCAGCGACTCGAGCAGGCGCTCGGTCTCCTGGAGCAGCCCGGAGAGCCCGCCCTCCCGGTGGGCGCGCAGGAAGGGCAGCGCCAGCGAGACGGCTTCGGCCCCCAGGGCCAGCGCGCGCGCCGCGTCGAGGCCCGAGCGGATGCCGCCCGAGGCGATCGCGCGGAGCCCCGCGCGCCGCGCGTGGACGAGGCAGGCGGCCGTGGGGATGCCCCACTCGCGCAGCTCCTCCCCCAGCGCGCGCTGACGCGGCGAGCCGCGCAGGGCCTCGACGCCGGTCCAGCTGGTGCCGCCGGCGCCCGAGACGTCGACCCATTCGACCCCCGCCGCCCGCAGGCGCTCGAGGACCGGGCGCGCGAGGCCGCAGCCGGTCTCCTTCACCACGACCGGCACCGGGAGCGCCGCCGGGAGCCCGGCGATGGCCGCGAGGCAGCCGCGGAAGTCTCGGTCGCCCTCGTCCTGCACGAGCTCCTGGGCGGGATTGAGGTGCACGCACAGGGCGTCGGCTCCGATGGCGCCCACCAGGCGGAGCGCCGCCTCGGGACCGGCATCGCGCAGCTGCACCGCGCCGAGATTCGCGAGCAGCAGGATGTCGGGGGCGACCTCGCGCACCCGATAGCTCGCGGTGGCCTCCGGCGCCTCCAGCATGGCGCGCTGGGAGCCCACGCCCATTCCGAGCCCGAACTTCTGCGCCGCCGTGGCGAGCGCGCGGTTGAGCTCGCCGGCCTCCTGCGTGCCGCCGGTCATCCCCGAGATCAGGACGGGCGCCTGCAGCCGACGCCCGAGCACCAGGGCCGAGAGGTCGACCTCGGCCAGCGAGAGCTCCGGGAGCGCATCGTGGAGCAGGTGCACCTCGTCGAGGAGCGTCCCGCCGCGGCCCTCGACGTCCCGGGTGGCGCAGAGCTCGAGGTGCGAGGACTTGCGCCGGCGGATCGCGCTCACGGCCGGCCCCGCGCGGCCACCCGGCCGGCCCCGAGCCAGACCGAGACCGCGATGGCGAGCCGGCGCGGGCGCGAGAGGCGCACGGGATCGCGCCCGGAGGGGAAGCCCCGGCGCGAGAGCTCCTCGAGCAGCGCGCGGTAGATGCGGCCCATGGCCTCGGCGGCTCGGAGCCGGCGGCGGTCCTCGTCGGGGAGCAGCGCCTCCGCCCGCTCGTAGTAGAGGCGGGCGCGCTCGGCGGTGAGAGCGAGCAGCAGGCGCAGGCCGTCGCTGCGCGAGGGGCGCTCCAGGTCGCTCGGACCGAGGCCGAAGTGCGCGAGGTCCTCGCCCGGGAGGTAGACGCGGCCGGCCGCGGCGTCGGCGCCCACGTCGCGCAGCACGTTCGTGAGCTGGACGGCGATCCCCATCGCCTCGGCGTATTCCAGCGAGCGCGGGTGCTTGTAGCCGAGCACGCGCACCAGCAAGAGCCCCACCGTCGACGCGACCCGGTGGCAGTAGCGGCGAAGCTCTTCGAAGGTCTGCGGGCGCTCGCCGCGCAGGTCCGACTCGACGCCCTGCAGGAGCTCGGCAAAGAGGAGCTCCGGCAGCCGGAAGCGGTGCACGGCGTCGCCGAGCGCGATTCCGACCGGGTGGCGGGACTTGCCGAGGTAGGCCCGCTCGAGCTCGAGCCGCCAGCGCTCGAGCAGCATCTCCCGGTCCGCGCGAAGCTCCGGGTCGTCGGCGATGTCGTCGGCCAGGCGGCAGAAGGCGTAGATGGCGTGCAGCGCGCGGCGCTTCTCCCCGGGCAGCATCCAGAAGGCCGACGCGAAGCTCGAGCCGCTGCGCCGCGTCACCGCCTCGCAGTGCTGGTAGGCGGCGCGCAGGGTGGCGGCGCCGCCGGCGCCGGCCTCGCGCGGGATCACGCCCGAAGCCATCGCTCCGCCTCTGCGGCGACCGAGGCGGCGTCGAGCCCCGCCGCGCGCCACTGGTCCTCCACGTCGCCGTGCTCGACGAAGCTGTCCGGGAGGCCCAGGACCCGCACCGCCGCCTCCGGCACCCGGGCGGCGAGGCACTCCAAGACGGCGCTCCCGAAGCCGCCCGCCGCCGCGTGGTCCTCGACGGTCAGCACGCGGCGGGTGAGCCGCGCGGCCTCGCCCAGGGTGGCCGCGTCGAGGGGCTTCGCGAAGCGCGCGTCGATCACGCTGGCGTCGATGCCGCGCGCCGCGAGCCGCTCCGCCGCCTCGAGGAGCGGCAGCACGGTCTTGCCGAGGCCCACGAGGGCCAGGTCCGCGCCCTTGCGGAGGCACGCCGCGCGCCCGAGCGGGAGCGGCTTCGGGTCCGGGTCCAGCGTTGCGCCCGGGGCGGTGCCGCGCGGGAAGCGCAGGGCGAAGGGGCGATCCCCCTCGAGGGCCGTCGCGAGCAGGTGCTGGAGCTCGTTCTCGTCGCGCGGTGCGGCGATCACCATCCCCGGGATCGCTCGCAGGATGGCGAGGTCGAGGACCCCGTGGTGGGTGGGCCCGTCGGCGCCCACCAGCCCGGCGCGGTCGAGGGCGAAGATCACCGGCAGGCCCTGGAGCGCCACGTCGTGCACGATCTGGTCGAAGGCGCGCTGGAGGAAGGTCGAGTAGATGGCGCAGACGGGCCGCAGCCCCTCGCAGGCGAGGCCCGCCGCGAAGGTCACCGCGTGCTGCTCGGCGATCCCGACGTCGTAGACGCGGCCCGGGTGGCGCTTCTCGAAGAGGTCGAGGCCGGTGCCGTCCGGCATCGCCGCGGTGATGGCCACGAGGCGCGGGTCGCGGTCCGCGAGGCGCGCGAGCGCCTCGGCGAAGGCGGCGGTCCAGCTCCCGGGTCCCCCGGGCCCCTTGCGGCGCTGGCCGGTCGCGAGGTCGAAGGGCGCGGTGGCGTGCCAGCGGGTGAAGTCGGCCTCCGCGGGGGCGAAGCCCTTGCCCTTCTCGGTGCGCACGTGGAGCACGGCGGGGCCCGCCGCGTCGCGCAGCTTCTCCAGGGCAGGCAGCAGCGCCGCGAGATCGTGGCCGTCGACGGGTCCCAGGGTGCGGAGGCCCAGGGCCCGGAAATACGCGCGGGCGCGCCCGCCCCGGGCGAGGCCCCCGACGCTGGGCGCGATCGACATGCCGTTGTCGTTGAAGACCACCTTCAGGTCGGGGCAGATCTCACCGGCGTGGTTCAGGGCCTCGAAGGCCATGCCCGCCGTGGCGCCGCCGTCCCCGATCACGACCACGACGCGCGCGCCCTCGCCGCGCCGGCGCAGCGCCTCGGCGATTCCGAGGCCCGCGGAGACGGAGGTCCCGGCGTGGCCGGCGCCGAAGACGTCGTAGAGGCTCTCGCTGCGGCGCAGGAAGCCGCTCGGGCCGTCGGCGCACTTCACGCGCCGGAGCGCGGCGCGCCGGCCGGTGAGCGCCTTGTGGCCATAGGCCTGGTGGCCCACGTCCCAGACCAGCCGATCGCGGGGCGTGTCGAAGACGGTGTGGAGGCCGAGGGCGAGCTCCACGGCGCCGAGGCTCCCGCCGAAGTGGCCGCCGATCTCGGCGCCGAGCTCGATCAGGTGCGCGCGCAGCTCGGCGGCCAGCTGCGGCAGGTCCTGCCGGGCGAGGCGGCGCAGGTCGGCGGGGTCGTCGATCGAGGCGAGGAGCGCCCGCTCTTCGCTGGGTCGGCGCAGCGGCTGCAAGCCTTCTCCGTGGGTCGGGCGCGGCGCGCCCGGGGGGGTGGCTGTGGTTGCGCGGAGCATCCCGGCGGACGCCGCGGGCGGCAAGGGAGAACCGCTGACCGAAAGGCAGGGAGAGGTCAGTGGCTCGGCAACCAACGTCCCCGCTCTCGAATCAGCTCGACGAGGCGGTCGTCGGCCTCCCCGTCGGGGATCTTGCGCGCCACGAGCTCCCTCCCGACGTAGAGGTCGACCAGGCCCGGCCCGGAGCCCACGTAGCCGAAGTCCGCGTCGGCCATCTCGCCGGGGCCATTCACGATGCACCCCATGACGGCGATCTTGACCCCGCGCAGGTGCTTCGTGCGGGCCTTGATGCGCGCCGTGGTCTCCTCGAGGTCGAAGAGGGTGCGGCCACAGGAGGGGCACGAGATGTACTCGGTCCAGGAGCTGCGCAGGCGCGCCCCCTGGAGGATGCGGTAGGCGAGGGACAGCGCGCGGTCGGGCGCGCCGAAGCCGGCCAGGGCCACGGCGTCGCCGAGCCCGTCGCAGAGCGGGGCGCCGACCTCCACGGCGGCCCGAACCAGGCCCTCCTCCTCGCTCTCCCCTGGCCGGCGCCGCTGACGCAGCACGAGGGGAGCATCGGCGGCGCCGCGCTCGCGCAGCCGCGCCGCAGCCAGGCGCGCGGCGTGCACCGGGAGCGGCGCGTCGACGGAGACCAGGAAGTCCTCGAGGGCGCCCGCGGCGCTGGCGGCCAGCGCCCTGTCGACGAGGGACGGAATCTGCGCGAGTCCCCCGCGCAGGCTCCACTCGACGGGGCGACGGGCCCGCGCCGCGGTGCGCGCCACCTCCACGAGGAGCGCATCGGCCACGAGCGCGCCCAGCGGGACGACGAGCCGGGCGGCCTGCGGGAGACAGGGCGGGGCGAAGGCCGCCTCGACCCGCACCGCCACCGGGAGTGCCAGCTCCCGCTCCGCGAGGGCCGCCGCGAAGGGCGCGAGCAGCGCCGCCCCGGCCGGGTCGAGGACGTCGACGAGCACGCCCTCGCACACCAGCTCGCCGCAGGTGCGGAGCGAGGCGGCGAGCTCCGCGGCGGCGGTGGGGGCCCGAAGCGGCGCCGGGCCGAGCTCGAGCTCCACCCGCACCGGCTCCTCCCCTCCGATCGCGAATCCCGCCGGTCCGAGGCTGCGCGTGGCGCGCCGGCGGGGGGCGATGGGGTCGTCCGCGAAGGCGCCGGCCCGCACCTCGAGGGCCCGCGGTGCCCCCGCCCGGCGCTCCTCCGCGAGGCGCGCCAGCGCCGCCGCCACCGGCAGCTCGCGCACCGAATCCTCGGTGAGGGAGACCCGGATCGTGTCACCGATCCCGTCCTCGAGGAGCGAGCCGATCCCGATCGCGCTCTTGATGCGCCCGTCTTCGCCATCCCCGGCCTCGGTGACGCCCACGTGGAAGGGGTAGCCGGGCTCCCCCGGGGCGCGCTCCTCGAGGCGTGCCGCCAGCAGGCGGTAGGCCGCGATGGCCACCCGCGCGTTGCTGGCCTTCATGCTGAAGACGACGTCGCGGAAGCCCTCGTCCTCGCAGACGTCCAGGAACTCGAGGGCGCTCTCCACCATCCCGCGCGGCGTGTCGCCGTAGCGGTTCAGGATCCGGTCCGCGAGCGACCCGTGGTTGGTGCCGATCCGGAGGGCACGCCCCAGCTCGCGCAGGCGCCGCACCAGGGGCCGGAAGCGCTCAGCAACCCGCTCGACCTCGCGCGCGTACTCGGCGTCGCTGTACTCGCGCACCAGGAACTTCTTCTTGTCGGCGTAGTTCCCCGGGTTGATGCGGACCTTCTCCACGTGCTGCGCCGCCACGAGCGCGGCGTTGGGCGTGTAGTGGATGTCGGCCACCAGGGGGACGCGCACGCCGCGGCGCGCGAGCTCCGCATGGATCGCGGCGAGGTTCTCCGCCTCGCGGAGGGAGGGCGCCGTGATGCGCACGATCTCGCAGCCCGCCGCGAAGAGGCGCTCGGCCTGGTCGGCGGTGGCCTTCGTGTCGAGCGTATCGCTGGTGGTCATGGACTGGACGCGGATCGGGTTCTCGCCCCCGATCGCGACGTCGCCCACGCGCACCACCCGGGTCGGCCGGCGCCGGGGCAGGAAGGGGTTCTCGACGTGGGGCGCGCCCATCGCCGCAGGAGGGTAGCCGCGCCGCGGGAGGGCGGAAGCGGCGCCGGCCCTAGCCGGCGGCGACCAGCTCCTCCAGGCGGGCGAAGGCGGCGTCGAGCTTTTCGGGGTCGCTGCCCCCGGCCTGGGCGAAGTCGGGCCGGCCGCCGCCCTTGCCGCCCAGCACGAGGGCCACCTCGCGGATGAGATCTCCGGCCCGGTAGCGGGAGACGAGATCCGGCGTGACCCCCAGCGCCAGCGAGACGCGCCCGCCCTCCTCCGCGGCGAGCAGCACGATGGCGCTCCCGAGCTTCGTGCGCAGCTCGTCCACCATGCCGCGCAGCGCCTTGCCGTCGGCGCCCTCGACCCGCGCGGCCACGAGGCGCAGGCCTCCGACCTCCTTGGCCGCGCCCGAGAGGTCCTGGGAGGCGGCGCCGCGCCGGGAGGCCCGCAGCGACTCGATCTCGCGCTCCGCCTGCCGGCGCTCGTCCAGGAGCTTCTCGAGCCGGGCGGGGAGCTCCGCCGGGGCCACCCGCAGGAGCCGGGAAGCCTCGTGGAGCACGCGCTCCTGGCTGCGCAGCCAGGCCAGGGCCCCCAGGCCCGTCAGGGCCTCGATGCGCCGCACGCCCGAGGCGATCCCGGCCTCCGAGAGGATCTTGAGGAGGCCAATGTCGCCGGTGGCCCGCGCGTGGGTCCCGCCGCAGAGCTCCGTCGAGCTCTCGCCGAAGGAGACGACCCGCACCTCGTCCCCGTACTTCTCCTCGAAGATGGCGATCGCGCCGGAGGCCACGGCCGCCGCGTAGCCCATGTGGCGCACCTCGGAGCGGTGGTTGGCCTCGATCCACTCGTTCACCAGGTCCTCGACGGCCGCGATCTCCTCGGGCGAGAGCGGGGCATCGCAGGTGAAGTCGAAGCGCAGGCGGTCCGGCGCCACCAGCGAGCCCTTCTGCATCACCTGGGGGCCCAGCACGCGGCGCAGCGCCGCGTGGAGGAGATGCGTGCCCGAGTGGTTGCGCACGGTGGCGGCCCGCGCCGCCGCGTCCACTTCGAGCTCCGCGCGCTGATCGACCTGCAGCTGGCCCTCGGTGACGCGCCCCCGGTGCAGGACCAGCTCCTGGAGCGGCCTCTTCGCGTCGCGGATCTCGACCCTCCCGCTCGCGGTGCGCAGCCAGCCCCGATCTCCCACCTGGCCGCCGCTCTCGGCGTAGAAGGGCGTCTCGTCCACCACGAGCTCCACCTCGTCGCCCTCGCGGGCCACCTCGACGAGCGCGCCCCCCACGAGGAGCGCCCGCAGCGTCGAGGAGAGCGAGAGCCGCTCGTAGCCCTCGAAGGCGGTGTGGAGGTCCGCCGCCAGGCGCCCGTAGATCTCCTCGATGCGCTGGTCTCCGCTCCCCTTCCAGGCGGCGCGGGCGCGAGCGCGCTGGGCCTCCATGGCGCGGTCGAAGCCCGGCTGGTCGAGGCCCAGGCCCTGGCCGCGCAGGATGTCCTCGGTGAGATCCACCGGGAAGCCGAAGGTGTCGTAGAGCTTGAAGACGGCGGGGCCGGGGAGCCGGGCCTCCCCCCGCGCGCGCAATCCCGCGATCTCGTCCTCGAGGAGCGCCATGCCCTTGGCCAGCGTCTCCAGGAAGCGCTTCTCCTCGCGCTCGATCCGGCTCGCGATGTAGGCGCGGCGCTCGGCGAGCTCCGGGTAGGCGCCCGCCATCTCGTCCACCACCGCGTCGGCCACCCGGTGCAGGAAGGGCTCCTCGACGCCGAGGAGCCAGCCGTGGCGCGCCGCCCGCCGCAGGATGCGGCGCAGCACGTAGCCGCGGCCCTCGTTCCCCGGGAGGACGCCGTCGCCGATCAGGAAGGTCACGGCGCGGGCGTGGTCGGCGATCACGTGGAGCGAGACGTCGCGCTCCGGGTCCACACCCCGCAGGGCGCCGGCGATCTCCTCCGCCCGGGCCAGGATGGGCCGGAAGAGATCGGTGTCGTAGCTCGAGGGCACGCCCTGGATCACCGCGGCCAGCCGCTCGAGCCCCGCGCCCGTGTCGATGGAGGGCCGGGGCAGCGGGACGAGCTTCCCCGCCGCGTCCCGCTCGTACTGCATGAAGACCAGGTTCCAGATCTCGAGGAAGCGCCCGCAGCCGCAGGCCGGGTCGCAGCCCGGGTTGCGGCAGAGCGGGTTGGGCCCGAAGTCCACGTGGATCTCCGAGCAGGGCCCGCAGGGGCCCGTGTCGCCCATGGCCCAGAAGTTCTCGCTCTCCCCCAGACGGAAGACCCTCTCGGCGGGGAGCCCGATCTTCTCGCGCCAGAGGTCGTGGGCCAGGTCGTCCTCGCGGAAGACGGTGGCCACGAGCCGGTCCGGGGCGATCCCGAGCTCGCCCGTCACGAGCTCCCAGGCGAAGGCGACGGCCTCCTCCTTGAAGTAGTCGCCGAAGGAGAAGTTCCCGAGCATCTCGAAGAAGGTGTGGTGGCGCGGCGTGCGTCCCACGTTCTCGAGGTCGTTGTGCTTGCCCGAGACGCGCATGCACTTCTGGGAGCTGGTGGCCCGGTGGTAGGAGCGGCGCTCCTCGCCCAGGAAGCAGCGCTTGAAGGGCACCATGCCCGCATTGGTGAAGAGGAGCGTCGGGTCGCCCTCGGGCACCAGCGAGGCGCTGGCCACGCGGCGGTGCCCGCGGCTCTCGAAGAAGCGCAGGAAGGCCTCGCGGATCTCGCTCGCGCTCTGCGGCATGGGCCCCCTCGAGCCCCGACGGGCGAGGAGGCGAGACTATACCGGAGGACCGGGGGGCGCGAAAAACAGCTCCGACCGGATCCTGGCCGAGGGTGGGCTCGGCGCGCTAGCGGCGGCGGCGGCCTGCGAGGGCCAGCCCGGCGGTCCCGAGGCCGAGGAGCGCCAGCGTCGCGGGCTCGGGGATCTGGAGCGTGATGTTCTCGGAGACGAGATCGCCCACCTTCTCGCCCAGGCTGTCCACGTAGCGGGCCTTGATGCTGGCCTCGAAGGGGTCGGTGAAGAGCGACCCCGTGTCCATCTCGAGGTCCCAGGTCCACTGGTAGGGGGTCCCGGTCGGGACGCCCACCCCGGTCGAGTTGGCGCCCGCGCAGTCGAAGCCGCTCCCGGAGCCCGAGCAGCCGCTGGCGTTGAGGCCGCCCATCACCTCCGTCCAGGCCCCCACGCCTCCCGGCGCGTCGAAGAGGCTGGCGCTCACGAGCATCGAGCTCACCTTGATCGCCACCGTGTCGAGGAAGCTCCCGCCCCCGCTGTAGCCCGACGTGTCGATGGTGAGGGTGATGCGGAAGGTCTCCGTGGTGCTGGTCGTGCTGATGGGAGACCCGCTGTAGGTGAGCGTGTAGAGGGAGCCCTGGCAGGTGCCGCAGTCCGGCCCGATCGGGTCGGCGGAGGCGATGCCAGCGAGGAGGACGGGACCGGCCAGGGCCGCCAGCAGACGCAGGTGCATGGCGTTCCCCTTCCCCTGAGACGAAGACGCGTCGGAGTGTATGCAAGCCACATGCCTAACGCCTTGCCCACCGTGGGAAATTCGGAAAAGGGTGCCGTGCCGTGGGCTTGCGCGAGGCGACCGGCTCCGCGGAGGCGCCCGTGCCCCGCGGGCGGGGAAACGGCGTTCCTCTTTTGGGCAAGCGCTTTCGCGCGGGGGGTGCCTGGGGCCCCGGGGGAGCGCGCTAGAAGCGCTGGATGAAGTCGGCGTCCGGGTCGCCGCTCTCGGGCTTCGGCTCCGGCTCCGGCTCCCCCTTTTCGCTGCGCTCGAAGTCCTCCCAGGTGCCGTCGGAGGTCGAGGCGATGCCGCGGATGCGCAGGGCGAAGTCGTCGGGATTCGAGACGTGCTTGAGCGCCTCCTCGTAGGTCACGAGGCCGCTCTTCACGAGCTGCATCAGCGACTGGTCGAAAGTCTGCATCCCGTAGGTGGTGTAGCCCTTGGCGATCGCGTCGGGGATCTCCTTGGTGCGATCCTTGTCCGAGATGAGCTCGCGCACGCGCGCCGTCGTGACCAGCACCTCCAGGGCGGGAACGCGGCCCTTGCCGTCGGCGCGGGGAACCAGGCGCTGGGAGATCACCGCCCGCAGGATCGAGGCCAGCTGGAGCCGCACCTGCTTCTGCTGGTAGGGCGGGAAGACCGAGATGATGCGGTTGATGGTCTCCGTGGCGTCCAGGGTGTGGAGGGTGCTCATGACCAGGTGGCCGGTCTCGGCGGCGGTGATGGCCGTCTCGATGGTCTCGAAGTCGCGCATCTCGCCCACCAGGATCACGTCCGGGTCCTGGCGCAGGGCGGCGCGCAGGGCGCTGGCGAAGTTCATGGTGTCGACGCCCACCTCGCGCTGGTTCACGATGGAGCGCCGGTCGCGCAGCAGGAACTCGATCGGGTCCTCGATCGTCATGATGTGACAGGTGCGGTTCGTGTTGATGTAGTCGATCATGGCGGCCAGCGTCGTCGACTTGCCGGAGCCGGTGGTCCCGGTCACGAGGATGAGCCCGCGCTGCTCCATCGCGATCGACTCGATCACCTTGGGCAGGTGCAGGTGCTCGATGGTCTTCACGCTGAAGGGGATGACGCGGAAGACGATCCCGAGGCTCCCGCGCTGCTGGAAGACGTTGACGCGGAAGCGCCCGAGACCGGGGATGCCGTAGGCGAGGTCGACCTCGCGGTGCTCCTCGAAGCGCGCCTTCTGGACGGCGTTCATGATCGCGAGGGCCATCTTGTGGAGCTCTTCGGGGGCCAGGCGCTCGCCGTTCTTGAGGGGCACGAGGGCGCCGTCCAGCCGGAACATGGGGGGGAGCCCGGGCTTCAGGTGGATGTCCGAAGCGCCGCCCTTGAGGGCGATCTTCAGGATGTCGTTCAGCTCCACGTTCCCCTCCCGGCCGCCGATGCCCCGAGCGCGCGGGGCGGGAGCCGGCGCCGGACGGCAGCCGAGGCCGCGATCCACCCGTCCCCGGGCGGCTTTTCGACCCGCCGCGGCGCTGCCTTGAGGGGGGCCGCGGGCCCGACCCGGCTCAGGCTCTCGCGCGGCGGCGCCGAAAGGGAGGGGGCGGGCTGCCCCGCATCCTGGGAAGGGGCCGGGCGGAACCGAAGTGGGGGCGAGGCCTGGCGGCCTCGCCCCCGCGCCTCGCTGCGCGCCCGCTGCGCGGGCTCGCGGTCAGGCCTCGGCCTCCTCGCCGGCCTCCTCCGCCGCGGCCGCCACCGGGACGGCGCGCTTGAGGCCGCGGTGGGCGTAGACCGCCTCGGCCAGGCGGGCGCGCACGGCGGGGTTCTCGCGCAGGAAGCGGCGCGCGTTCTCGCGGCCCTGCCCGATGCGCTCGTCCTCGTAGGAGAACCAGGCGCCGCTCTTCTCCACCAGCCCCGCCTCGACTCCCAGGTCGAGCAGGTCGCCCTCCGCCGAGATCCCCTGGTTGTAGAGGATGTCGAACTCCGCCTGGCGGAAGGGCGGCGCCAGCTTGTTCTTCACCACCTTGACCCGCGTGCGGTTGCCGACCACCTCGTCCCCCTCCTTGAGGGCGGCGATGCGGCGCACGTCCAGGCGCACCGAGGAGTAGAACTTGAGCGCGTTGCCGCCGGTCGTGGTCTCCGGGTTGCCGAACATGACGCCGATCTTCATGCGGATCTGGTTGATGAAGATCACCGACGCGTTGGACTTCGCGACCGTGCCCGTGAGCTTGCGCATGGCCTGGCTCATGAGGCGGGCGTGGAGCCCCACGTGCTGGTCGCCCATCTCGCCCTCGATCTCCGCGCGCGGCACGAGCGCCGCCACCGAGTCCACCACCACGAGGTCGATGGCCCCGGAGCGCAGCAGCACGTCCACGATCTCGAGGGCCTGCTCGCCCGTGTCCGGCTGGGAGACCAGCAGGTCCTCCACCTGGACCCCGATGCGGCGCGCGTAGCCCACGTCGAGGGCGTGCTCGGCGTCGACGAAGGCGGCGATGCCCCCGCTGCGCTGCACCTCGGCCACGGCGTGGAGCGCCAGCGTGGTCTTGCCGCTCGCCTCGGGGCCGAAGATCTCGGTCACGCGCCCGCGCGGGTAGCCGCCGATCCCGAGCGCCAGGTCGATGCTCGGCGAGCCGGTCGAGAAGGTCCCGACCTCGCGATCGACGCCGTCCTCGGTCATGGTGAGGATCGCTCCCTTGCCGAACTGCTTCTCGATGGCCGCCACCGCGAGGCCCACCGCCTTGCGCTTGCGCTCGCCCTCGGCGCTCGTCACGCCGTTCCCGTTCCCGCGTTCCTTGCCGTTGCCCGCCATTTCCTTCTTCCTCCTGCTGGTTCGATCCCTTGGGATTCGAGTAAGGGGGTGATGTCTCAGCTCCCGCCGCCTGCGAGCGGCAGGCGCTCGAGGGCCCGGTGGCGAGCCCCGGAGGCGGAGAGCTCGCTCTGGAAGAGCACCGCCTCGCGCACGTCGAAGCGCGCGGGCTCCGCCTCGGCACCGGCGAGGTCGAGGGCCAGAGCCGGGCCCCGGCTGCGGCCGAGGGTCAGGTGGGAGCGGAAGCGGCGCGCCTCGGGGGCCACGCCCCGGGCCCGGAGCGCCGCCTCGATCGCCTCCGCCAGCGCCGCGAGGGGCGCCTCGGGGACCAGCGCCAGGGCCACCACGCGCGGCCGGCGCGGCGAGGGGAAGGCGTGCAGGGGGCCCAGGGCGAGCGCAAAGGGCGGAAGCGGCGCCGCCGCCGCGCGCACGGCGGCGGCCAGGCCCGGGAGCCTCTCCCGCTCCACGTCTCCCAGGAAGCGCAGCGTCACGTGCAGGTTCTCCTCGGGCACCCAGCGCACGCCCTCCGCGCCGGGGCGCTCGCGCAGCCGGCGCACCAGCGCGGCCGCCGCCGCGCGGGCCCCGGCCCCGAGCTCCACCGCGACGAAGGCGCGGACTGCATCGCTCCTCACCTCCCCCGCCTGCGGAGCAGCGTCGGGCCCACGAGCTCGAAGCCCAGCAGCGCGCGCCGCACCCAGTCGAGGGCGGTCCAGGCCGTGAGCTGGCGGTGGCGCATGCGGTCGAGCGGGAAGACGAAGTGGTCGGCGTGGCCGCCCTCGGGGCCGGAGAGCGCCAGGTGCACCAGGCCCACGGGCTTCTCCGCGCTCCCGCCGCCGGGCCCGGAGATGCCCGTCGCCGCCACGCCCAGGTCCGCGCCCAGGCGCCGGCGCACGCCCTCCGCCATGGCGCGGGCCACCTCCTCCGAGACGGCCCCGTGCCGCTCCAGGAGCTCGCCCGGCACGTCCAGGAGCTCGCGCTTGGCCTCGTTCGCGTAGGCCACGATCCCGCCCCGGAAGCCCTCCGAGGCGCCGGGCACGTCCGTGATCAGCTGGGCCAGGAGCCCGCCGGTGCAGGACTCGGCCACGGCGAGGCTGCGCCCCCGCTCGCGCAGGAGGCGCACCACCAGCGCGGGGAGCGACTCCTCCCCCTCGCCGTAGACCAGGGGGCCCAGCCGCTCGCGGATCACCTGGCACACCTGCGCGAGCTTCGCCCGGGCCTCCTCCGCGGTCGCGGCGCGGGCCACGGGCCGCAGCACGTTCTCGGGGAAGGAGGTGCGGAAGCCCAGCGTCACGTCGCCGGAGGCGGCCACGTCCTTGAGCTCGGCGTCGAGGTTCGACTCTCCGATCCCGAAGGTGCGCAGCAGCGCGGCGCGCAGCACCGGACCGCCCGGGCCCGCCGCGCCCGGCTGCCGGGCCAGGCGCGGCAGCACCTGCTCGTCCAGCATGCGCATCATCTCGCGCGGCACGCCCGGCAGGCAGAAGAAGGAGCTGCCCTCCACGTCGAGCCGGAAGCCCGGCGCCGTCCCGATCGGATTCGGGAGCACCAGGGCGCCCTGGGGGAAGAGGGCCTGCTTGGCGTTGTTCGGCGCCATCTCGCGCCCGACGCTGCGGAAGAAGGCCTGGATCGTCGCCAGGGCCGCCTCGTCGAGGACGAGCTCGCGGCCGAAGCTGCGGGCCAGGACCTCCGCCGTGAGGTCGTCGCGGGTGGGCCCGAGACCGCCGGAGACGAGCACCACGTCGGCGCGCCCGGCGGCGCGCAGGAAGGCGTCGGTCATGTCGGCGGGGTCGTCGCGGACGGAGGTCTGGTAGTGGGTCTCGATGTCGAGGCCGAGCAGCCGCTCCGAGAGAAACGCCTTGTTCGAGTCGACGATCTCCCCGCGCAGGAGCTCGTCTCCGATGGTGAGAATCTCTGCCTTCATCGGGTCTTCCGACTTCGCTCGGCTCCCCGTTCGATCTCCGCTCGGCTTCGCCTCGCTGCGCGCCTCCGGCTTGCGCCTCGCTGCGCGCGCTCCGCGCTTGCCGTCATCCCGACACCAGGAGGGCCGCGGCCAGGAGCGCGGCCCCCAAAAGGCCCGCCACCACGTCGTCGAGCACCACCCCCGCCCCTCCCGCGAAGCTCCGCTCGGCCCAGCGCACGGGCCCCGGCTTCCAGATATCCAACAGCCGGAACGCGACGAATCCGGTCACGAGCCAGGCGGGGCTGCGGAGCTCCCCGGGCGGGGCCAGGGCCACCAGCGGGGCCAGGGTGAGGAGCTGGCCCGCCACCTCGTCGATCACGATGCGGGAGTCGTCCTTGCGGGCAAAGACGCGCTCGGCCAGGTCGGCGGCCCAGATCGCGAGGGCCACGAGGGCCAGCGCGGTGAGCGCGTAGAGGGGGGCCCCCAGGGCGGCGAGCGGGAGGTAGAGGAGGAGGCCCACGGCGGAGCCGAAGGTGCCGGGCACGACCGGCGCGAGACCCGCGCCCCCCCCGGTCGCCAGCGCGAGCGCGAGCCAGCGCGCCGGAGCGGGCGTTTCCCGAGCGCCTTCGGGGGATCCAGGGTTCACAGGGGCCTGTCAGCCGGGACCGAAGGGGTGCCGCACGAGGAGCCGAAGCGAGACCCAACCGGGGAAGCCGGGAAGCCGCGGCCGGAGGAGTGCCGCGGGAGCCAGTTGGCGCCTCGGCGGGGGAGCCGGACGCCGGCCCCAGGGTAGTCGCCCGGGGCCTCCCGGGCAACGCCGGACGGGGCGAAAGTAAGAAAAAAGTCGACCCGGAAGTCCTCGATTTCCCGGGGGTTCGCCGAGACCTTCGCTAGCCTCGGAAGGATGCCTGCGCAGGGCCCCGTGCTGGGTCTCGACTACGGCGAGCGGCGGATCGGGGTGGCGGTCTCCGACCCGGCGGGGGAGTTCGCCTTTCCGGCCGAGGCCCTGCTGCGGCAGGGGAGCCTGGACCGGGATCTGGCCGCCCTGGCCGCCCTGGTGGAGGAGCGCGGGATCCAGCGGATCGTGGTCGGTCTGCCGATACACCTGGACGGGCGGATCGGTCCCGAGGCCGAGGCGGCGCGCGGCTTCGCGCGCGAGCTCGCGGCCCGGACCGGCCTCGAGGTGGAGATGCTGGACGAGCGTTTCACCACGCAAGAGGCGGAGCGCGCCCTGCGCGAGGCCGGGGGGAGCGCCGGGCGGCGGCGCCGGCAGCGCCGCAGCGGGGCCGTGGACTCGGCGGCGGCCGCCCTGCTGCTGCGCACCTGGCTCGCGCGCGAGCGCGCAGCGGGCGGGGGCGCGGGCGGCGCGTGATGCGCGGCGGGCGCTGGCGGCGGGGCCTGACCCTGGGCGGCGCCGCGCTGGTCCTGGCGGCCGGCGCCGGGCTCGTGAGCGTGCGGCGTGCCCTCGATCCCGCGGCCCCCGACGCCTCCCCCGTGCTCTTCGAGGTGGCGCGCGGCCAGTCGCTCGCCAGCGTCGCGTGCCAGCTGGAGCGGGCGGGCCTCGTGCGCGACGCCACCGCCGTCGAGTGGCTGGCCCGCGCGCGCGGGCTCGCGGGAAGGCTCCGGGCCGGCGAGTACCGCCTCTCGGGAGCGCTCGCGCCGGGGGAGATCCTGCGCCGGATCGCCGCGGGCGAGATCGCCACCTTCGAAGTGGTGCTGCCGGAGGGCCTCGCGGCGCACGAGGTGGCGGCGCGCCTCGAGCAGGCGGGCCTCGCCAGCGCTTCGGACTTCGCGGCGGCCGCCCGGGACCCGGAGCTCGCCCGCGCGCTCGGCGTCGAGGGCGAGGGCCTCGAGGGCTACCTCTTCCCCGACACCTACCGCCTGCCCCACGGCCTCGAGCCGGGCGAGATCGCGCGGATCCTGGTGGGCCAGTTCCAGACCCACTGGGAGGCCCTGGCGCCGCTCGCCCGGGCCCGCGGCCTCTCCCAGCGGGAGGTCGTGACGCTGGCCTCGATCGTCGAGAAGGAGACCGGCGCCCCGGGCGAGCGGCCGCTGATCGCCTCGGTCTTCCACAACCGGCTGCGCCGCGGCATGCGCCTCGAGTCCGACCCCACCGTGATCTACGGCGTCGCCGGCTTCGACGGGAACCTGCGCCGCCGCGACCTCGACGACGCGGCCAACCCCTACAACACCTACCAGATCGCGGCGCTCCCCCCGGGCCCCATCGCGAGCCCGGGCCTCGCGGCGCTGCGCGCCGTCCTGGAGCCCGCCGACACGAAGCTCCTCTACTTCGTCTCGCGCAACGACGGCACCCACCAGTTCTCCGAGAGCTACGAGCAGCACCTGGCCGCGGTGGCCGAGTACCAGCGGCGGGGCCCGCGGCGCTGAGCGCGGCCCGCCGCCGACCGCCTCCTTCCCCCCGTGATCCGAGGCCTCCGACGCCCTAGAGTGGGCGGGGCGAGGAGGCCCTGCCTTGCGCTTCCGCGTGATCCTTCCCGAAGGCGTCGTGCCCGCGGCGCTGCGGCCCGAGCTGGCCGCGGGCATCGGCCGCGTGTACGCGCGGCTCTTCGGCGCTCCCGCGGCCGAGATCGGCGTGGACTGGAGCGAGCTGCCGCGCGGGCGCTTCTTCACCGCCGGCCGACCCTCGACCAGCTCGATCATCGCCGGCACGGTGCCCGCGGGTACGTCGGACGAGAGCCGCCACCGGCTCCTCGCCGAGATCACGGCGCTCTGGTGCGAGACCACCGGCTGCACGCCGCACGAGGTCGTCGTGACGGCCGCAGACGCGCGCAGCTAGGGTAGGCCAGGAGGGACGCCATGCCCGTCTACCACTGCAGCATTCCCGAGCAGCAGCTCGACGACCGCAAGCGCGAGCAGATCGCGGGCAGCGTCACGCGGATCCACTGCGAGAGGACCGGGGCGCCGCCCGAGTTTGCGCACGTCCTGTTCCTGGACGCCACCGGTGGCGCCGCGGTGGTGGGCTCGATCCGCGCGGGCCGCCCCGCGGCGCTCCGGGCCGAGATGGCGGCCGCACTGGCGGAGGCCGTCGCGAAGACCCTCGGCGTCGAGCCCGGCCTCGTGCGCGTGACGCTGCTCGAGGTGCCGGCCTCCTGGGTGATGGAGGGCGGGGCGGTGATGCCCGAGCCCGGCGCCGAGGCCGAGTGGCTGGCGCGCTTCGCTACCGGCAGGCCGCGCCGGGCCCGGGAGCGGACCCGAAGCCCGGGCGGAGGCGATTGAACTCGGGCCCGCCCCGGGGCCGGGCACGCGCAACTCCTCCCTCAGCGAAGCTCCTGGGCCCCGGGCGCCGCCTCCGCCGCCCCCTCGCCGGCCTGCTCCCGCCGGCTCGGTCGCCCATGGGGTGGGCCACGTTCGAGCGGTAGTGGGGGACGCGCGCGAGCCGCTCCTCCCCTAGGAGAGCGCGACCTCTTTGAGCAGCGCCAGGTTGTTCAGCGCCTCGCCGGCGCCGTGGACCACGGCGGTGAAGGGGTCCTCGCTGCGCAGGATCGGGAGCTTCGTCTCCTGGCGCAGCACGTGGTCGAAGTCGCGGAGCAGCGAGCCGCCGCCCACCAGCATGATGCCGCGGTCCACGATGTCGGCCGCGAGCTCCGGGGGCGTCTGCTCGAGCGTCAAGTGCACCGTCTCCACGATGGCGTGGATGGGTTCGACGAGCGCCTCGCGGATCTCGTCGCTGCTCGCCACCACCACCTTGGGGATGCCCGCCACGAGGTCGCGGCCCTTCACCTCCATGGTCTCGGGCTTGGCCTCGGGCGAGGCGGTGCCGATCGTGAGCTTGATGTCCTCGGCGGTGCGCTCGCCGATCAGCATGTTGTACTTGCGCTTCACGTAGTTGATGATCGCGTCGTCCATCGTGTCGCCGCCGCAGCGGATCGAACGGGAGGCGACGATGCCCGAGAGCGAGATCACCGCCACGTCGGTGGTGCCGCCGCCGATGTCGACCACCATGTTGCCCGTGGGGGCGGTCACGTCGAGCCCGGCGCCGATGGCCGCCGCCATGGGCTCCTCGATCAGGTAGACCTCGCGCGCGCCGGCGGAGAGCGCCGACTCGCGCACGGCGCGCTTCTCGACGCTGGTGATGCAGGGCGGCACGCAGATCACCGTGCGCGGGCGCACGAGCTTCGCGCGGTTGTGGGCGCGGCGCATGAAGTAGCGCAGCATGGCCTCGGTGATCTCGAAGTCCGCGATCACCCCGTCCTTGATGGGCCGCACCGCCCGGATCGAGCCCGGCGTGCGGCCGAGCATCTCCTTGGCTTCGCGGCCCACCGCGATCACGCGCTCGCCGCGCCCGTTCGGGTCGTCGGTGACCGCCACGACGCTGGGCTCCGAGCAGACGAGCCCCTTGCCGCGCACGTAGACGAGCGTGTTGGCGGTGCCGAGGTCGATGGCGAGATCGTGGGAGAAGAGACCGGCGAGCCAGTCGAACATGAGGTCGCTCCCTCGGGTGAACCGGGTCCTTGGCGCGCGTATCGGTCAGGGAGCGGCAGGAGTTGAGGGGAGGCGGTGTCGTGCCAGCGGAATCCCAGCGATGGGAAGCGGTGGGAAGGCGGGGGGCGGAGGCCCCGACCGGGGCCCGGACGCCTAGGGCGCGGGGGGGGCCTCGGGCTCCGGGGCCGGCGGGGGCGCCGCCAGGGGGTCGCGCTCCAGGTGCTCGCGCAGGGCGGCCAGATCGGCCTCCAGGGGCAGGAGCGCCTCGCGCGCGCCGGCCAGGTGGCCCTGGTAGGCGCCGCGGGTGGCCAGGAGCTCGGCCCGGGTCGCGGCGAGCTCCGCCGCCAGGGCCTCGACCCGGACCCCGAGCAGGCGGGCCTCCCGCAGCGAGAGCGCCAGCGCGACCCCCAGGAGCGCCAGGAGCCACGGCGAGAGCCGGCGGCCCGGGCGCGCGGGGCGGCCCGCGGTCTCCGCGGAGGCCGGGCGCCGCTCGCCGCCGGGAGGCACGAGCTCGAGGCGCGGCCGGGCCTCGCCCACGGGGCCCTCTAGGACTGGATCACGAGCTTCGAGAGGCTCGTCTTGCGCAGGTTCGTCTTCTGGATGGTGCGCACGAGCTCCGCCACCTTCTCCACGTCGGTCTCGAAGGGGTTGTTGCAGATCACGCGCACGTTGAGGAGGTTCCCGAGCCGGATGTTCGACCAGTCCAGGTCGTACTGGATCGAGTTCTGGCGCGCCAGCTTGATGAACTCGCCGCGCATGCGGGCCCGCGTGTCCGGCGGGGGCTCGGTCTTGGCCTTGATGATCTCCTCGTCCTCGAGCACCCGCTCCACCTGGCCCTTGCGCTCGAGCAGGTAGAAGAGACCCCGATCCAGCCGCAGGTCGTGGTACTGGAGGTCCAGCATGAAGACCCGCGGGTCGCCCCAGGTCGTCTGCTTCCGATCGATGTAGGACTGGATCAGGCGCCGCTTGATCACCCAGTCGACCTCGCGATCCAGCCGGTCCGGGTCGTCGTTCAGGCAGTCGAGGACGTACTGCCACTTGGACACGGCGTCGCGCAGCTCGTCGGAGACCGGGTACTGCTCGATGTACTTCTGCGCCATCTCGCAGTACTCGAGCTGGATGGCGATGGGCGAGTACTCCCGGCCGTTGTCCAGGCGGAGCTTGCGCTTGCAGGTCGGGTCGTAGGAGATGTCCTTGATCGCCTTGACGGGGTTCCGGAGCGTGAAGTCCTTGTTGATGAAGTTGTCCTCGATCATCTGGAGGACGACGGCGCACGCCCCGATCTTCACGAAGTTCGTGTACTCGGACATGTTCGAGTCGCCGACGATGACGTGCAGGCGCCGGAACTTCTCGCGGTCCGCGTGGGGCTCGTCGCGGGTGTTGATGATCGAGCGGTCGTTGGTCGTGGTGCCGGAGATCTTCTGGTAGATGTGCTGGGCGCGCTGGCTGATGCAGTAGTGCACGCCGTCCTGGGTCTGGAAGACCTTGCCCGCGCCGCTGAAGATCTGGCGCGTCACCAGGAAGGGGATGAGCTGCTCCGCCAGGTAGTAGAAGTCGACGTCGCGGTCGACCAGGTAGTTCTCGTGGCAGCCGTAGCTGTTGCCCACGAAGTCGGTGTTGTTCTTGAAGATGGAGAGCTTCCCGGCGATCCGCTCCTCGCGGATCTTCTCCTCGGCGTAGACCTGGAGGTCCTCCAGGATGCGCTCGCCGGCCTTGTCGTAGACGATGAGCTGGCGGGGCGAGGCGCACTCGGGAGTGGCGTACTCGGGGTGGCAGCCGGTGTCCTGGTAGAAGCGGGCGCCGTTCTCCAGGAAGACGTTCAGGAAGTGCTCGGTGGTGATGAGCTTCTCGAACAGGAAGCGGATCGCCTTCTCGACCGGGAGGGTCTTGCGCCCCTCGGGCGTGAAGATGATCCCGTACTCGGTCTCGATGCCGTAGATCCGCTTCTGCACGCGCGCCCGCCCCTTGCTCCCCGGGAACCCCGGGGGGCCGAGGTGTCTCCTGAGAGGCTAGGCCCCCAGGTACTGCTTGACCATATCGGTGGGGAGTCGCTGGAACTTGCGACCGGCGCGCGAGCGGTCCAGGACGCAGACCTCGAGGTTGCGGGGCTCCACGCCGGGGCCGCCCTCGTTCGCGCGCTGGAGTGCGCGCCGCCCCATCTGGACCGCATCCCCCAGGGGCATGCCCGCCCGGTACTCGTTGCCCAGGAAGCTCGCGAGGTCGTCGGCCGTTCCCCCGATCACGCAGTAGCCCTCGTGGACGCTGATGCTCCCGTCGAACTGGACGCGAAAGATCGCGTTCTTCTCCTGGCCCGAGAGGCCGTCGTCGCCCACCTCCGCCACGATCACCTCCACCTCGAGGGGCTTGAGCTCGCGGGTGAAGACGTCGCCCATGGCCTGCGAATAGGCGTTCGCGAGGGCCTTGCCGCGCACGTCGTCGCGGCTGTACGCGTAGCCCTTCACGTCGGCGTAGCGCACGCCGACCTTGCGGAGCTGGTCGAACTCGCTGAATTTGCCCACCCCCGCGAAGGCGATCCGGTCGTAGATCTCCCCGATCTTCGACAGTCGCGACGGGTTCTCCGCCATCAGCAGGATGCCGCCGTCGTACTCGAGGGTCAGGCTCGATTTCCCCCGGCCGATGCCCTTGCGGGCGTACTCGGCCTTGTCCTGCATGAGCTGCTCGGGCGAGACGTAGAAGGGAAGGCTCACGCGGTACCCCGGCGGCGGCCCTGAGCCGCGACGACCCCGCGGTAGACCTCCTCGATCTCCGCGTCGGGAACGTGCTCGATCCCATCCTTGGTGCAGTAGTCCACGATGGGGAAGATGCCCCGCACCACGTCGATCCCGCCGGTGGCGCGATCCTCGTCGGCGGCGTCGGTCAGGGCCAGCACGGCGATCTTCACCGCGTCGGTCCGGGAGGCGTCGGGGCGATGCGACTTCTTGAGCGACTCACGGGCGAAGAGCCCCCCCGAGCCCGTGGCCTCGAAGTCGGTCTCCTCGTAGCGACCGCCGGTGATGTCGAACTTCCAGAGGCGCCCCAGGTGACGGCGCACGTCGTAGCCCGCGAAGAGCGGGACCACCACCAGCCCCTGCATGGCCGCGGGCAGGTTGGCGCGGATCATCTGGGAGAGCTTGTTGGCCTTGCCGTCGAGCTCCAGGCCCTCGCCCTCGATCTTCTCGTAGTGCTCGAGCTCGATGCGCATGAGCCGCGCCATCTCGATGCAGGGCCCGGCGGCGCCGGCGATGGCGATCAACGAGTGGCTGTCGGTGGCGAAGACCTTCTGGATGTCCCGGGAGGCCACCCGGTGGCCCTCGGTGGCCAGGCGGTCCCCCGCCACCATCACGCCGTCGGCGCACTTGAAGGCCAGCACGGTGGTCCCGTGCGGCACCTGGGCCTCGCCCACGCGAACCGCCAGCCCGCCCAGGTCCGGGCGCAGGTAGTTGAAATCGACCTCCAGAAGCTCGCTGAAGCTCGAGCCCTGGTACGTGGTCCCGAACTGCAATCCCCCCCCCGAGAGCCCGCCAGCGGCGGTCGGCTACTCGCCCCCGCGCTGCACGTAGTTCTTGACGAACTCCTCGGCGTTCTCCTCGAGGACCTCGTCGATCTCGTCGACCAGGGCGTCCATCTCCTCCTTGAGCTCCTTGCCCTTCTTGGCGAGCTTCTGGCCGCCCTCCTCGCCCTTGCCGCCGTCGTCGTCGCCGCCGCGCTTCGGGACCTTCTTCTGCTGCGACTCCGCGGCACCGAAGATCGGCCGGAGGGAGGCATCCCCGGTGCCGACGTGCCGTCGCGCAGGCCTGGCAGTGATGTCGATCTCCATAGAGCCCTCTCTCGGCCGCTCAGGCCCGCAGATTCTTCACGAGCTCGGCCGCCGTCCGGGAGCTCTGCAAGAGCTCCTCCACGTGCACCTTCGAACCCTTGAGCGGTTCCGCCATCAGGATCCGCTTGATCGGCTCGTCGTCCGCGCTGAACGAGATCGAGTCCCAGTTCACGCCGAAGACCGCAGGCCCGTACTTCTTGAGGCACATCCCGCGGAAGTACGCCCGCGTGTCCACGGGGGGCTCGACGATCGCCGCCTGGATCTCCTCGTCGGTCACGATGCGCTCCGCGCGCCCCTGCCGCTCCAGAAGATAGTACAGGCCCTTGTCCGGCCGCAGGTCGTGGTACTGGAGATCCAGCATCTGGACCTGGGGCGAATCCCAGTCGAGGGACTTCCGCTGCATGAAGCCCTCGATCATCGCCCGCTTCATCACCCAGTCGATCTGCTGCTCGAGCTCCATGGGGTCGCGCTCCAGGGCCCCGAGGACGTGCTCCCACTTGCGCAGCACGTCCTTGGTGATGGGGTCGAGGGAGCGGGTCGAGCTGTACTGAAGCGCCATCTCCAGGTAGAGCTTCTGGATCTCGACGGCGGTCATGCGCTTTCCGCTCTCGAGCTGGAGCTCCACCGTGCAGCTGGGGTCGTGGGAGGCGTCCTTGATGGCGCGCACGGGATCCCGGAGCGAGAGGTTCCGCGTGATGGCGCCGTCCTCGATCATCGAGAGCACCAGCGCCGTGGCCCCGTTGCGCAGGAAGATCGTGTACTCGGAGAGGTTCGCGTCGCCCACGATCACGTGCAGGCGGCGGTACTTCTCCCGGTCGGCGTGGGGCTCGTCCCGGGTGTTGATGATGGGCCGCTTCACCATCGTGTCGAGCGCGACCTCGGTCTCGAAGAAATCGGCCCGCTGGGAGATCTGGTAGTCGCAGGGGTGGCTGCGGTTCTCGCTGCCGACCTTTCCCGCGCCGGCGTAGACCTGGCGGGTCACGAAGAACGGCATCAGGTGCTCGACGATCTGCTTGAAGGACGTGCGGCGGTCCATCAAGTAGTTCTCGTGGCTGCCGTAGCTGTTGCCCTTGCGATCGCTGTTGTTCTTGTAGAGCAGCATGTACGCGCCGTCGGGCAGCAGCGCGTTGGCCTCGCGGCGGCTGATCTCGAGCACCCGCTCGCCCGCCTTCTCGTGGATCACGAGGTCGCGGACGTTGGTGACCTCCGGGCTCGAGTACTCCGGATGGGCGTGATCGACGTAGTAGCGCGCGCCGTTCACCAGGGTCTTGTTGCGCGCGATGTTCTCCTGCTGGTTCGGGGTGTATTTCTCCCCGTCGACCTGGAAGCCCCGGGCGTCCGCCAGCGGATTCTCCTGGTCGTAGTCCCAGAGGATCTCGCCCGCGTGATCCTCGCGATAGGCGTTGACGAGCAGCACGCAGCTCGAGATCGGGTCGAAGTCCGGGTCTCCCTTGACGGTGATCCCGTACTCGAGCTCGGTTCCCATCACCTTGGGAATGGCCATCCGATCTCCGGTTGAGGCGCACCCACCCTAGAGATACTGGCCCGAGGTGATGTTCTCGATCGACCGCTCCTTCCGGCTGATTCCCGTCATCAGGGTGCGCACGTTGATGATGCGCTCGCCCTTGCGGCCGGAGATCCGCGCCCAGTCGTCGGGGTTCGTCGTGTTCGGGAGATCCTCGTTCTCCTTGAACTCGTCGTTCACCGACTCGATCAGGTCCTCGAGCCTGATCCCCCGCTCCTGCTTCTCGATCAGGCGCTTCACCGCCCGCTTCTTGGCGCGGGCCACGATGTTCTCGATCATCGCGCCGCTCGAGAAGTCCTTGAAGAAGAAGATCTCGCGCTCCCCCTTGGCGTAGGTGACCTCGAGGAACTTGTTCTCCTCGCTGGTCGCGTACATGCGGTCGACCACCTCCTCGATGATCGTCGAGACCATCTGCGCGGCGTCGCTCCCGTAGCGCTCCAATGCCGTCGGGTGGAACGGGAGCCCCGGCAGGAGATACTTCGAGAAGATCTCCTTGGCCGCGTTGCGGTCCGGCCGGTTCACCTTGATCTTGAGGTCCAGCCGCCCCGGCCGCAGCACCGCCGGGTCGATCAGGTCCTGGCGGTTGCTCGCTCCGATCACGATCACGTTCTTGAGCGACTCGACCCCGTCGATCTCCGACAGGAACTGGGCCACGACCGTGGCCTCCATGTCCGAGCTGATGCCCGACCCGCGCATCCGGAACAGCGAGTCCATCTCGTCGAAGAAGATCACGACCGGGACGTCCTCGCTCGCCTTCTCGCGCGCCTTCTTGAACACCTCGCGGATCTTGTGCTCGGTCTCGCCCACGTACTTGTTGAGGAGCTCGGGGCCCTTGACGTTCAGGAAGTAGGCCGAGGTCGCCTTGCCCGACCGCTGCTCGATGCTGCGGGCCAGGCTGTTCGCCACCGCCTTCGCGATCAGGGTCTTCCCGCAGCCCGGCGGCCCGTAGAGCAGGATGCCCTTGGGCGCCGCCAGCTGGTGCTGCGCGAAGAGCTCCGGATACGCGTAGGGGAGCTCCACCGAGTCGCGCAGCATCTCGATCTGCTCGGCCAGACCCCCGATCTTCTCGTAGGTTACATCCGGGATCTCCTCGAGCACCACCTCCTCGACCGCCGACTTCGGCAGCTTCTCGAAGGCGTAGTGGGTGCGCGGGTCGAAGAGGATGCTGTCCCCGGCCTTGAGCTTCTCGCGCCGCAGGGGCTCCGCCAGCGTCACCACCCGCTCGTCGTCCGTGTGGCCCAGCACGATCGCGCGGTTGTCGGCGATGAAGTCGACGATCGACGCGATCTCGCCCCGGGAGACGTAGCCGGCGGGCTCCACCACGTTGAACGCCTCGTTGAGGACCACGAGCTGGCCCTCCTCGAGGGTGAAGGCGTCGAGGTTGGGATGGGTGTTCACGCGCATCGGGCGCCCGTCCACCACGATCTCGACGGTCCCGTCCTTGTTGGCGCGCTGGAAGATCCCGTAGTTGTTGGGCGGCGCGCAGAGCTTGTCGACCTCCTCCTTCAGGAGCTCGATCTGCTGCTTCGCCTCCTGGAGCATGTTCACGAGCCGCTCGTTCTGCCGCTCGGCGTCGGAGAACTGCTCGCGCGTGAGCTGGTAGCGGCGCCGCAGGGCCTCGAACTCGGCGAGCAGCCGATCCAGGCGCCGGCGGAACTCGGCGGAGTCGCTGCCGAAGAGCCGGATCGTGTCCTGGAGGTCCTCGACCTCGTCGTGGTAGGCGCGGGGAGCCTCGGGCTCGCGGCCGCCCTCGGCGGGCTCGTCGCTCGGCGAGCCCGACCCGGAGGAGATGCGCCGCATCACGTCGCGCACGAAGCCCTTCCTGCCCGAACCTGAATCGAACTCGCTCATGCCGCCATCTCCTCCTGCGCCGGACCGGGGCGCGGGCACACAACTTCCGGAGCTCGCATCACTGCAAGCCCCATGCCGTGCCCCGTGAGGAGAATGCGCAGCGGCGCGGCGATCGCGCGCGCCCTTGCCATCGAGAACGGTCGCGCCCCCACGCGAGAGCGCAGCGCGGGTCGGAAACCGCACAGGGCCCGACGCCCTGAGGCGCAGAGCTGCGCGCCCGTGTGGAGTCGAATACCCATGGAGAAGCTCCCCGAACCTCCGAAGCCACGTCTTCGCGGCGCTCCGCCGGGCGTCTTCCGAATCCAGGGCGAAGGCGATTTCACGACGCCCGAGCGCCCTGGAGGGGGGAGGGTGCCAGAGGCAGAACCTAGCGAAATTCCGACTCTTTTCGCTTGGCGAAGTCTATCGCAGGGGTCCCCCGTGTCAAGCTGGAGGCTCCCGCCGTTCCGCTCGCAACGCGTCGCTGCAACCTCGCGCCCGAGGCGCGCTTGGCGCTGCGAGCTGCGGGCGCGCTGCCACCCCGCGCACTCCCGCGCAGCGGCGGCGAGTCCCGGCGGGCGGCGGCGGCCCGGCGGCGCGCGACCCTGCCGCCCCGGTGCGTCGTCGGCGCCGCCTTGCGAGGCGATGCTGCGCGCGGATTGCCGGCGCTTTGACGGCAGCGTCGGGAGTCCGGCCGCCGGATGACGGTCCCGGGCCCCCCGCCGAAAATTGCGGCACCCCCCAGCTCCCCGAGGAGCGGGTGCGGTAGCCCCCTTCCGTGTTTGGGCAGTCGGGGACACTCGCGCAGGCCCCTTCAGCGGGGTCCCACCTCGATCACCCGGACTCCCGGCGGCGGGTCGAAGCCGAACGCCTCCGGGGGGGGATCCTGGTTCACCCGGATCTGCGAGAACTCGACCTCCGTCGCGTTGCCCAGCAGATCCACCACCGTGGTGCGCAGCAGGTCTCCGGTCCTGCGCAGGGCCCGGACCTCGAGCCGCTCGAAGGACTCCGGGCGGCGCGGACGCAGCACGAGATCCGCGACCTCCTCGTCGCAGCGCTGCGCCGTCACCTCGAAATCGCGCAGGACGTCCCCCTGCCCCAGCAGGAACTGGATCGAGGCGCCGGAGAAGTAGCCGTCGCCCACGGGCAGGCGCTGGACCTCGGCGCGAGCCGGGTCGAAGAGCCAGAGCGTCTGGCCGTCGCTCACGACGAGGCTCGGCTCGGGCTCCTCGTAGGACCAGCGCATCTTGCCCGGCTTCGCGAAGCGCACGCTGCCCCGGGAGGTCGGTGGGCGGCCCGAGCCGGCCAGGGCCAGCGCGCGGCTCGTCTGGGCGAAGCGGGCCTCGAGGTCGCGCACCCCCTCGTAGCGGGCCTGGACGGCGGCCACGGCGGCCCGGGCGCAGGCGTCGAGCTCGCCCCCCGCCGCGGGGCCCGCCGCCCCGGCGGAGGCCGCGAGGGCGAGGGGGCCGAGGGCGCCGAGGAGGCGCAGCGAGGCGATCCGCATGCTCCGCTCCGACGGCTCCCGGGCCCGGCCTATTCGAGGGGGTCCTGGGGTCGCGCGTAGACCTCGCGGGGCTTGGTCCCGTCCTGGGGTCCCACGATCCCCTCCTCCTCCATCTGCTCGATCATGCGGGCCGCGCGGTTGTAGCCGACCTTGAGCCGGCGCTGCAGGTAGGAGATCGAGGCGTTGCGCGTCTCGGCGACGATGGCGATCGCCCGATCGAAGAGATCGTCGACCTCGCCCTCGCGCTCCTCCTGCGTCTCCGCCGCCTCGCGCGCCCGCAGCAGGGTCTCGTCGAAGAAGGGGCTCCCCTGCTGGCGCAGGTGGGCCACCAGGCTCGCCACCTCCTCCTCGGACACGTAGGCGCCGTGGATCCGCTGCAGCTTCGAGGTGCCGGGCGGGAGGAACAGCATGTCCCCCTGCCCCAGCAGGTGCTCGGCCCCGTTCTGGTCGAGGATGGTGCGCGAGTCCGTGCGCGAGGAGACCTGGAAGGAGATGCGCGCCGGGAAGTTCGCCTTGATCACGCCGGTCAGCACGTCGACGCTGGGGCGCTGGGTGGCCAGG
>Ga0187892_10003614_pt1 | contig 27827 bp, 25 predicted proteins | sample MA1701073metaG_FD_139345 | JGI IMG/M metagenome (GOLD analysis project Ga0187892, IMG submission 139345) | Bio-ooze microbial communities from a basaltic lava cave in the Kipuka Kanohina Cave System on the Island of Hawaii, USA - MA170107-3 metaG ... | reverse complement strand
TGCTGATGGGCTACGCGAACCCGTACTACGCGCTCGGCGCCGACGGCTTCGCGGCCGAGGCGGCCGCCGCCGGCGTGGACGGCGTGATCTGCCCGGACCTCCCGCCGGAGGAGGGCGCCGACCTCTACGGGGCGCTCGAGAAGGCGGGCATCGACGGCGTGCTCCTCGCCGCTCCGACCACCACCCCGGCGCGGCTCGCGCTCCTCGTCGAGAAGACGCGCGGCTTCCTCTACTGCGTCTCGCTCACCGGCGTGACCGGGGCGCGGGCGAGCATCGCCGTGGGCGTGGAGGCGAACGTGCGCGCCGCGAAGGCGCTCTCCGACATCCCCGTGTGCGTGGGCTTCGGCGTCTCGACGCCTGCGCACGCGGCGGAGATCGCGCGCTACGCCGACGGCGTGGTGGTGGGCGGCGCGATCGTCGACCGCATCGAGCGCGCGAAGAGCCGCGACGCCGCGGTCGAGGCGGTGGCGCGCTTCGTGGCCGAGCTCAAGGCCCCGCTCCGCGCGAGGGCCTGACTTAGGGCACGATGTCGAAGACGAACGACGTGTCCTCGACCCGAAGAGTCGCTGAGCCGTGCTTCGGTGGGGCCACCTGGATCACCACGCGCTTCGCGTTCGAGCCGATGTCGAACGTCAGCGATGCCTGCGAGCCGGCACCGCCCGCGTGGCATGGACCTGCTGGGTCGCGCGGAGCCCCGAGATCAGCGTAACCGTGAGGGCCGTCTCGCCGGAGTTGTTGTTGCCTCCGATGACGATCACCTCGAACGGAGCCCGATCCAATTCGAGCATGTAGGGCGCGCGGGCAGCGGACGGGAACAGGAGCAGCGCTGCGATCCCGAGGAGCCAGGGGGCGGTCTTCATGGGAGGCCCCTCCTCGAGCGGCCATCCTACGCCTCCGTGTCAAGCCGTGAGCTTCGCGTAGAGCTCCCGCACCTGGCGCTCGGTGTCGGCGAGCGAGCCCGAGTTGTCGATCACGTGGTCGGCGAGCTTCCGCTTCTCTTCGATCGGGAGCTGTGCGCGGATGCGCTCCAGGGCGTGCTCGGGGGTCGCGCCGTCGCGCGCGAGCTGCCGCTCGAGCTGCTGATCCTCGCGGGCGTAGACCACGATCACCTCGGAGACGAGGTCGGAGGCGGTCTTCGCGCGCCCAGGATCCGCGCGGCTCGCGGCGCGCCCTTCGAGCAGGAGCGGGATGTCGAGCACCACGAGCGCCGCACCCGCGGCCCGCGCGGCCGCGAGGCGGCGCACCATCTCGGCCCCGACCGCGGGGTGCACGAGCTCGTTCAGGCGCTTTCGCGACGCCGCGTCGGCGAACACGAGCCGGCCGAGCCGCTCGCGGTCGAGCGCGCCGTCCGAGCGCAGGATCTCCGGCCCGAAGGCGTCTCGGATCCGGGCGAGGAGGGGGGTCCCGGGCGCCTGGAGCTCGTGCACGATGCGGTCGGCATCGATCACCACCGCGCCGAGCGCGGCGAGGAGCCGGGCCACGGTGCTCTTCCCCGTCCCGATCCCGCCCGTGAGCCCGACCACCCGCATGCCGCCCGCGAGGATGCCACCGCAAGCTGCCCGCTCAAGGGCGGCCGGCGTGAAACCGTTGTCAGGTCGGGGGGTTGGGCGATCGGCCCGGCGCCTTCCGGTAACCCCACGGAAAGGCGACGGAATCCGCTCCGGGTGGTTTGACCGGCCCCACCCCGTCCGATACGCTGCGCGTGTTTTTTCGAGGGGTTACGCGATCTTCCGCCGCTCCGCGCCCTCGGCCGGGCCGCGGCTCACCCTCTCGAACGAAGGCCCGATGAACGATCCCGGCGCGAGCAAGCCTGCGTGGCAGGGCGAGGCCACATCCGAAGCGGATGCGGCGGCGCTCCTCACGCGGCTCCGCGCCGAGATCGACCGCGTGGACCGCGAGCTGCTCGCGGTCCTGAACCGGCGCGCCGCGCTGGTGCGCGAGGTCGGCGCGCTGAAGGGAGCCGGCGCTGCGGGCAGCAGCGCCGCCAGCGGGACGGGACGCGGAGCGGTCTACCGCGCCGGCCGCGAGCGCGACCTGGTCGAGGCGCTCGTGCGCGAGAACCCGGGCCCCTTCCCGAGCGCGGCGCTCCCGGCCGTCTACCGCGAGATCATCTCCGGTACGCGCTCGCTCGAGGCGCGCCTCCGCGTCGCCTACCTGGGGCCGGAAGGGACTTCCTCGCACCTCGCCGCGCGCGAGGCCTTCGGCTCGCAGCCGGAGCTCGTATCGGTCGCGACGCTCGGCGAGGTGATCGAGGCCGTGGCGCGCGGGACGGCCGACCACGCGCTCCTCCCGATCGAGAACACGAGCGAGGGCGTGGTGACGCAGGCGCTCGACGCGCTCCTCGCGTGCGAGGTGCCGATCTGCGGCGAGCGCTGGCTCCGGATCTCGTACCAGCTCGTGTCGCAGAGCGGGCGCCGGGAGGACGTGGCGCGCGTGGCGTCGCACCCCCAGGCCCTCGCGCAGTGCCGCGGCTGGCTCGACCGCCAGCTGCCGGCGGCCGCGCGCGTCGAGACCTCGAGCACGGCCGTCGCGGCGGCGCTCGCGCGCGAACAGGTCGACGTGGCCGCGATCGTGAACGCGGCGCTTGCCGACGAGAGCGGGCTCCGCGCCATCGCGGGCGGGATCGAGGACCGCCGCGACAACACCACGCGCTTCCTCGTGCTGGGCGGGGAGGCGCCGCCGCCCTCGGCGAACGATCTCAGCATGCTCGCCTACACCGTGCGCAAGGCCGAGTCCGGCGCGCTCCACCGCCTGCTCGAGCCGTTCGCGCGCCACGCCGTGAACCTGACGAGCATACAGGCCCGCCCGCTCAAGGGCGCGCCCTGGGAGTACGTCTTCTTCCTCGACCTCGAGGGACACATGAGCGAGCCGCGCGTGCAGGCCGCCTGCGAGGAGGCGGGCCGCCTCGCGAACTCGTTCCGGGTGCTCGGCTCCTTCCCGCGCGCGCGAGAGGCGCGGCGCGAGGAGGGACCGCGGTGAGCCCGCTCCCCTGGATGCCGTACTCGGCGCGCCCGCTCCCTTCCTTCGCCCATGCGCGCGAGGCGCGCCGCGAGGAGGGGCCGCGGTGAGCCCGCTCCCGGTGAAGCCGTGGGTCCGGAAGCTCGAGCCCTACGTCCCGGGCAAGCCCATCGAGGAGCTCGAGCGCGAGCTCGGCATCGCGAAGGCCGTGAAGCTCGCCTCGAACGAGAACCCGCTCGGCCCGTCGCCGCGCGCGGTGGAAGCGCTCTGGAACGCGGCGGAGGGCATGCATCGCTACCCGGACGGTGCGAGCTTCCGGCTCCGGCAGGCGCTCGCCGTGCGCCTCGGCGTCGAGCCCCGGCAGCTCGTGTTCGGCGCCGGCTGCGACGAGATCCTGGAGCTGCTCGCGAAGTGCTTCCTCGGCCCGAGCGACGAGATCGTCTTCGCGTGGCCCTCGTTCGCGATGTACCCGGTCGTGACGCAGGGGATGGGCGCGACGGCGGTGAGGGTCCCGCTGGACGGTGCGCTCGTGCACGATCTCCGCGCGATGCGCGGCGCCGTCACCTCGCGGACGCGGCTCGTGATCGTCTGCAATCCAAACAACCCGACCGGCACCAGCGTCGGTGCCGAGGACTTCGACCGCTTCGTCGCCTCGCTGCCGGAGGACGTCGTGCTCGCGATCGACGAGGCCTACGTCGAGTTCGCGAAGCGCTCCGACTTCCCCGACGCGCTCGGCTGGGTGCGGCGCCGCCCGGGCACCTGCACGCTCCGCACCTTCTCGAAGCTCTACGGGCTCGCGGGCCTGCGCGTGGGCTACGCCGTCGCTGATCCGGAGCTCGCCGGCTACCTCGAGCGCGCGCGCCATCCGTTCAACGTGAGCCTCGCCGCCGAGGCCGCCGCGCTCGCGGCGCTCGACGATCACGAGCACGTGGAGAAGACGCTCCGCACGAACGCCGAGGGCATGGCGTTCCTCGGGCGCGAGCTCGCGCGGCTCGGGCTCGAGACGTGGCCGAGCGACGCGAACTTCCTCCTCGCCGAGGCGCCGCCCGGGACCTACGAGCGGCTGCTGCGCGAGGGCGTGATCGTGCGCCCGATGGAGGGCTTCGGCCTCCCGAACCACGTGCGCATCACGATCGGCCTCGCCGAGGAGAACGAGCGGCTCGTGAAGGCGCTCGAGAAGATCCTGGGGACGCGGCGATGAGCGCGCGCCCCGCCTTCGAGTGCGTTGCCGTGGTGGGCCTCGGGCTCCTCGGCGGCTCGGTCGCGGGCGCGGCCCGGAAGCGTGGCGTCGCGAAGCGCGTGGTCGGGATCTCGCGCGGGCGCGAGACGGCCGCCGCCGCGGTCGCCGCGGGCCTCGCCGACGAGGCGACGCACGACCTCGCGGCCGGCGTCGCCGGCGCCGAGCTCGTCGTGCTCGCCACGCCCGTCGGCGCGATGCCGGAGATGCTCCGCCGCGCGGCGCCGCAGCTTCGGGCAGGCGCGCTCGTGACCGACGTCGGCAGCGTAAAGGGCCCGCTCGTCGAGACGCTGCCCGGCCTGCTACCGGCGGGTGCCCACTACGTCGGCGCACACCCGATGGCGGGGAGCCACGAGACGGGGCTCCGGCACGCGCGGGCCGATCTCTTCGAGGGCGCGGTCTGCGTGGTGACGCCGACCGCCGCGACCGAGCCCGCCGCGCTCGCGCGCGTGCGCGCCTTCTGGGCCGGGCTCGGCGCGCGCGTGGTGGAGCGCGACCCGGCCGCGCACGACGCCGAGGTCGCGTGGGTGAGCCACCTGCCGCACGCGCTCGCGTTCGGCTACGCGGCGAGCCTCGCGGCCGCGCCCGCGGCGGCGTTCCCGCTTGCGGCGGGCGGCTTCCGCGACTTCACGCGCATCGCGGGGAGCGACCCGGAGCTCTGGGCCGACATCCTCGTCGCCAACCAGAAGGCGCTCGCCGGCCCGCTGGCCGCCGCCGCGCGCTCGCTCGCGAAGCTCGCCGAGGCCCTCGAGGCCGGCGATCACGAGTCCGTGCACCGTCTGCTCGCGGCCGCGAGGGAGCACCTCGCCCGCGCCCACGCTGAAGCCCGATCCGGGGGCCGAGCCGGAAATCCCGTCGCCCGCGAGGCGACAGCCAAGGAGTGAACTCGACTTCATGAGTCAGCAAACGAGCGGCGAGAGCTTCGCCGATCTGTTCGAGCGGGAGTCTCCCCGCATCAAGGAGGGCGAGGTCGTGCGCGGCCGCGTCCTCTCCGTGGACGCCGACCACGTGCACGTGGACATCGGCTTCAAGTCCGAAGGCCTGGTGGACAGCTGGGAGTTCATGGACGAGCAGGGCACCGTGCTCGTCAAGACCGGCGACATCGTCGATGTGCTGGTCGAGGAGACCGAGGACGAGGACGGCCGCATCGTCCTGTCCAAGGAGAAGGCCGACCGGCTCAAGATCTGGGACGACATCAGCCGGGCCTACGAGGCCGACGAGTCCGTCGAGGGCCGCGTGCTCTCGCGCGTGAAGGGCGGGCTCGCAGTCGACATCGGCGTGAAGGCGTTCCTACCCGGCTCGCAGGTGGACCTGCGGCCCGTGCGGAACCTCGAAGGCCTGATCGGCGAGCGGCTCCAGTTCAAGATCATCAAGTTCAACAAGCGGCGGGGGAACATCGTGCTCTCGCGCCGCGCGCTCCTCGAGAAGGAGCGCGAGCGGATGCGCGCCACCACGCTCCAGAGCCTCGAAGAGGGGCAGATCGTGGACGGCGTGATCAAGAACATCACGGACTACGGCGCGTTCGTGGACCTGGGCGGGCTCGACGGCCTGCTGCACGTGACGGACATGTCGTGGGGCCGGGTGAACCATCCGAGCGAGCTGTTCAAGATCGGCGACGAGATCAAGGTGAAGGTGCTGCGCTTCGACGCGGGCACCGAGCGCGTCTCGCTGGGTCTCAAGCAGATCCAGCCCGACCCGTGGCGCGATGCCGCGATGCGCTACCCGATGGGCCTGCGCGTGCGCGGGAAGGTCGTCTCGCTCACCGACTACGGCGCGTTCGTGGAGCTCGAGCCGGGCATCGAGGGGCTCGTCCACATCTCCGAGATGTCGTGGACGAAGCGGCTCAAGCATCCCTCGAAGCTGGTCAACGTCGGCGACGCCGTGGAAGCGGTGGTCCTCGACGTGGACGAGGGCAACCGGAAGATCTCGCTCGGCATGAAGCAGATCGAACCGAACCCGTGGTCGCTGATCGAGCAGAAATACCCGATCGGCACCCACGTGCGCGGCGAGGTCAAGAGCATCACGAACTTCGGGGTGTTCATCGGGCTCGAGGAAGGCATCGACGGCCTGGTGCACGTCTCGGACATCTCGTGGACCGAGCAGATCAAGCACCCGAGCGAGAAGTACAAGAAGGGCGACGTGCTCGAGGCGATCGTCCTCAAGATCGATCAGGAGAACGAGAAGTTCTCGCTCGGCATCAAGCAGCTCACGCCGAACCCGTGGGAGGGGATCCAGAGGCGCTATCCGCTGGGCTCCACCGTCACAGGGGAGGTCACGAGCGTCACCGAGTTCGGTGCCTTCGTGAAGCTCGAGGACGGCATCGAGGGCCTGGTCTACAGCGCGGAGCTCTCCACGGAGAAGGTGGACAAGCCGTCCGACGTGGTGAACCCCGGCGACAGTGTGACGGCGCTGGTCACGAAGATCGATCCGGACGACCAGAAGATCTCGCTCTCGGTGCGGGCGCTCACCGACCGCGAGCAGCGCGAGACGCTGAAGAAGCTGGCCGCGCAGCAGGCCACGACCCAGACCACCACCATCGGCGATCTGCTGAAGGAAAAGCTGGCGCAGAAGGAATCCGGAGACGAAGAGTGAGCGGGGGGAGGCGCGGCTCCGGCCGCGCCTCCCGCGCCGCGTCGGGAGCGTGCGATGACGAAGAGCGGTCTGATCGAGAAGGTGGCGGAGCTGACCCCGCACGTCTCGAAGAAGGACACCGAGATCGTGGTCAACACGATCTTCGACTCGATGACCGAGGCCCTCCGGAAGGGCGAGCGCATCGAGATCCGCGGGTTCGGCAGCTTCCAGGTGAAGGTGCGCGAGGCCCGGGAGGGGCGGAACCCGAAAACCGGCGAGGAGGTGCAGATCCCCGCCAAGCGCACGCCCTTCTTCAAGGTGGGCAAGGAGCTGAAGGAGATGGTGGACGCCTCGCGCGGGCCGCTGCCGCCCGACGACGAGGATGACGGGGACTGACCCTCAAGGGCTGGGGCGCACTGCCGAAGCCTCGGGGCGTCGTCCCGCGCAGCGAGGCGAAGCCGAGCGAAGCCGGGGATGGGAGGCATAGATGCGGACGCTGCGTCGCGTGCTGTGGGTCGTGCTCTTCGTGGCGGTGTTCGTGCTGGTCTGGCAGTTCGTCGGCGGGAACCGGGAGCCCGTCTCGGTCGAGCTGGTCTTCCTCCGGCTCAGCGTGCCGCTCTGGGTCGCGCTCCTCGGCGCGTTCGCGATCGGCGCGCTCTCCGCTGGCGCTTCGCTCGTCTACGAGCTCGCCAAGAAGTCCTTCGCCGCGCGCCGCTACAAGAAGGAGATGGCCGGCCTCGAGTCGGAGATCCACCAGCTCCGGAACCTCCCGCTCCAGGCACCCGACGCGCCGGGGCCCTCGCGCTCCGTGTTGGCGGACGACGTGGTCCGGCCGAGGAGCTAGACCGGAATGCGCTTCCGGCGGGGGGGACCGGGGCGGAGCCGGAAGGTCGATGCCGCGCGCGTCGAGGAGGCCTTCCGGCGCACGCTCGTCGCCGTGCTCGACGACGACTTCGAAGGCGCCGAGGCGCCGCTCGCCGAGCTCGTGCGCGACGACTCGACGCAGATCGAGGTGTACCTCGCGCTCGGCCAGCTCTATCGCCGGCGCGGCGAGATCTCGCGCGCGCTCCGCGTCCACCAGAACCTGCTCCTGCGGAGCGACCTCGCGCCCGAGCATCGCGAGCGGGCGCTCCGCGGACTCGCGCGCGACTTCCGGAAGGGCGGCTTCCTGACGCGCGCGATCTCGGCCTACGAGGAGCTGCGCGACCGGAAGCCGCGCGACGCCGAGGCCCTCGCCGCGCTCACGCGCCTCCGCGCCGATGCGCACGACTTCGACGGCGCGTTCGAGGCGCAGCGCCTCCTGGCGCGCGCCACGGGCGCCGACGGCCACGAGGCCGAGGCGCGGCTCTGGCTCGAGAAGGCCGAGGCTTTGCTTGCCGAGGGCCGGAACGACGAGGCGCGGCGCGCGCTCGAGAAGGGGCTCCGGCGCGACCCGGGCCTCGCCGAGGCCTGGCTCCGCGTCGGCGAGCTCGAGGCCGAGCGCGGGAAGCCCAAGCGGGCCCTCGAAGCCTGGCAGAAGGCGCTCGCCGCCGATCGCCGCCTCGGCGCGCAGCTCCATCCGCGCCTCGAAGCGACGCTCGCCGCGCTCGGGCGGCCGCGCGAGTTCGAGACCGGGCTCCGCGCGCGGCTCGAGGCGGACCCCGCGGACAGCGGGGCGCGGCTCGCCCTCGCGCGCTCGCTCGCGGCGCGGGGCGACGCGGGCGCGGCGCTCGCCGAGCTCGAGGCCGTGCTCGAGCGCGAGCCCGAGCGCGTCGACGCGCACGCGGCGCGCGCGCGCGTGCTCGCCGCGGAGGGCCGCGAAGCGGAGGCGGCGAAGGCGCTCGCCGAGCTGCTCGACGTGCTCGAACGGCAGGGCCTGCTCGCGACGCGGGAGACGCTCGAGTGACCTCCGCGCGCGAGACGCCGTTGATGCGCCAGTACCTCGCCGTGAAGGCGCGACACCCGGACGCTTTCCTCTTCTTCCGCATGGGCGACTTCTACGAGCTGTTCCTGGCGGATGCCGAGCGGGCGGCGCCGCTCCTCGACATCACGCTCACCTCGCGCGACAAGGGCAAGCCCGACGCGGTGCCGATGTGCGGCATGCCGGTGCACAGCGTCGAGGGCTACGTGAAGAAGCTCACCTCGCTCGGCCACAAGGTCGCGATCTGCGAGCAGGTCGAGGATGCACAGGCTGCGTCCGGCAAGCGCCTGGTGCGGCGCGAGGTCGTCGAGGTAGTGACCCCGGGCCTCCAGGTCCACGAGCTCGAGGCGGCGCGCGAGGTGGCCGTGCTCGCGCTGGCGCTCGGTGAGGGCGAGGCCGGGCTCGCGGCGCTCGACGCCTCGACGGGGAGCTTCCGCGCCACGCAGGACCGGCTCGCGGAGGGCACTCTCTCGCGTGCGCTGCTCGATGAGCTCGAGCGGATCGCCCCCGCGGAGGTGCTCCTCGCGGAGGACGCGCCGGCCTGGCTCGTCGAGGCGGTGGGCGCGCGGCTCCCGGGCGTCGCCCTCGCGCGCGTCCCGGCCGCGAGCTTCGCGCCGGAGGCGGCGCCCGCGCGGCCGGACGGCTTCCGGCCCGCGGCCGCGAGCGCCGACCAGCGCGCCGCCGCGGCGGTGCTCGCGTATCTCGCCGCGCACCAGCCCGGTGCGCTGCGGCAGGCGCCGCGCCTCGCCGTGTACGCCCTCGGCGAGGCGATGATCGTGGACACGGCCACGCGCCGGCACCTCGAGCTCTTCGAGAGCGCCGAGGACCGCTCGCGGCGCGGGACGTTGATCGAGCGCATCGACGAGACGGTCACGCCGCTCGGGGCGCGGCGCCTCGCGCGCTGGCTCGGCTATCCACTCCGCGACGTCGGCGCGATCCGTTGCCGGCAGGATCTCGTCGCCGCGCTCGCCGACTCCGACCGCGCGCGGGGCCGGCTCCGCGCCGCGCTCGCGGGGGTGCGCGATCTCGAGCGCCGCTTCGCGCGCTGCCAGCGCCCGGGCGCCGAGCCGCGCGACCTCGCCGCGCTCCGCGCCTCGCTCGCGGCGCTCCCGGCCGTCGGCGCCGCGTTCGCGGGGGGCGAGGAGCTCGCGCTCGCGGGGGTGCCTGCGGGCCTGCCGCGTCCGGCGCCTCTCCAAGAACTCACCCAGCTCCTCCACGACGCGCTCGTGGACGAGCCGCGCCCGCTCCCGCGCGGCTCGCGCGGCGCCGGCGAGACGGGCTACGTGCGGGTGGGCTTCCGGCCCGAGCTCGACGCCCTCCGCGAGAGCGCGCGGAAGGGACGCGAGTGGGTCGCGGGCCTCGAGCAGCGCGAGCGCGAGCGCACCGGCATCGCGAGCCTCAAGGTGCGCTTCCACCCCGTGCTCGGCTACGGCCTCGAGATCACGAAGGCGAACCTCGACCGCGTGCCCGCCGACTACGAGCGGCGCCAAACGCTCGCGAACGCCGAGCGCTTCACCACGCCGGAGCTGCGAGAGATGGAGATGGGCATCCTCTCGGCCTCCGAGCGCGCCGCCGGGATGGAGCGCGAGATCTTCGAGGGCGTGCGGCAGGAGCTCCTCGCACACGCCGACTCGATCCGCGCTGCCGCCGATGCGGTGGCCGAGCTCGACGCCCTCCAGTCGCTCGCCGAGGTGGCGCGCCGCGACGGCTGGGTGCGTCCCGAGCTCGACCTCAGCTCGAGCCTCGAGATCCGCGCCGGCCGTCACCCCGTGGTCGAGCACGTGCTCGCGCGCTCGGGCGGCTCGTTCGTGCCGAACGACGCCGGCCTCGACGCGCGCGGCACGCGGATCCTCCTCCTCACCGGGCCCAACATGTCGGGCAAGAGCACCTATCTCCGGCAGGTGGCGCTCCTCGTGCTCCTCGCGCAGATGGGGAGCTTCGTGCCCGCGGAGCGCGCCCGGATCGGGGTGGTCGACCGCATCTTCACGCGGGTCGGCGCATCCGACCGGCTGGTGCAGGGCGAATCCACCTTCCTGGTCGAGATGCGCGAGACCGCGGAGATCCTGGCCCAGGCTTCGAGCGCGAGCCTCGTGATCCTCGACGAGATCGGCCGCGGCACGAGCACGTTCGACGGGCTCTCGATCGCCTGGGCGGTGGCCGAGTACCTGCACGACACGCCGGGCCTGGGGCCGCGCACGCTGTTCGCGACGCACTACCACGAGCTCGCCGACCTCGCGCGCACGCGGGCGGGCATCGAGAACGCGCACTTCGAGGTGCGTTCGTTCCAGGGCGAGGTCGTGTTCCTGCGCCGGCTCGTCCCAGGCGAGGTGAGCCGCTCCTACGGAATCGAGGTGGCGAGGCTCGCGGGGCTCCCTCCGAGCGTCATCGCGCGCGCCCGGGCGGTGCTCGCCGAGCTCGAGGCCGAGCGCCTCGCGCACGAGCGGGCGGCGGCGCCGCCGCGCGCGCAGCTCGAGCTGTTCGTGCCGGCCCACGACCCGGCGGAGCGGGAGGTCCTCGAGCGGCTCCGCGCGAGCGACCCCGAAGGCACCACGCCGCTCGCGGCGCTCGCGCTCCTGGCCGAGCTTCGCGAACGTCTCCGCGGGGAGGGTGGGGCGTGAGCCGCGCGCGGCTCTTCACGTGGGGGCTCGTGGCGGCCCAGGCCGTGCTGCTCGGCGCGGAGCGGCCGGCCGAGGTGCGGAGCATCCAGCACTGGTCGTATCCCGAGTTCACGCGCGTCGCGATCGAGCTCGCGCGGCCGGCGGTGACGCGCGTGGAGCGCCTGCCGGCCGACACCGCGGCCGGCCGGCCCGAGCGCCTCTACGTCGACCTGCCGCGCATCTGGGTGGGCCGCCAGCTCGACGCGCCGATCCCGGTCGGCGACGGACTCCTCCGCGGCGTCCGGGTCGGGCAGTTCACCAGCGACACCGCGCGCATCGTGATCGACCTCGAGCGCTACGACCGCCACCGGCTGCGGACGCTCACGAACCCCGACCGCGTGCTGCTCGACGTGTACGGCCGGCGCGGCCGGCCGGCGCCCGCGCCGCTCCCCGGGGTCGCCGCGGCGCCGCCGAGCCAGGCGCCGGCCGTGCGCCCGCCGAACGGGCGGGGCGAGCCGCACCTCCCGCCGGGCCTCCGCGGTGCGCGCCTCGTGGTGGTGGACGCCGGGCATGGCGGCAGCGATCCCGGCGCGATCGGGGCCGGCGGCCTCCGCGAGAAGGACGTGACGCTCGGCGTGGCGCTCGACCTCGAGGAGCGCCTCCTCGCGCGCGGCTTCCAGGTCGTGATGACGCGGCGACGTGACCAGACGCTGAGCCTCGAGGAGCGCACCGCGCTCGCCGAAGGCGCGGGTGGGGACGTCTTCGTCTCGATCCACGTGAACGCCGCGCCGCGGGCGAACGCGCACGGGATCGAGACCTACTACCTCGACCGGACGCATGAGCGGCATACGCTGCGGGTCGCCGCCCGCGAGAACGGGGTGCCGGCCACGGCGCTCGACCCGCTCCAGCGCGCGGTGGCGGGGCTCCGCGTGTCCGAGGTCGGGATGCAGTCGGCGAGCCTCGCGCGCGCCGTCCACGGCGAGCTGATCCAGGGCGTGCGCGAGGCCTTCGGCTCCGTGACGAACCTCGGGGTGAAGCAGGGGCCGTTCCACGTGCTCTTCCTGTCGGGGGCGCCCTCGATCCTGGTCGAGGTCGGCTTCCTCACGAACCGTGAAGAGGCGCGGCGTCTCCGGACCCGCTGGTATCGCTCGGTGCTCGCGGAGTACCTCGCGCGCGGGCTCTCGCGCTACCGGAGCGAGAGCGAGCCCGTGCTCGCTGCAGCGGAGCGATGAGCGCCGCACCCTCCATCGACGCCTTCGTCCCGAACGCGGGCGCGGGGGAGGCCGGGGCGCTCGGCGCGTCGGTGCGCGCCTACCTCGGCGGCGTGCGCGAGCACCTCGCCGCGCTCCAGGGGGCGGGTGAGCGGGGCAGCGTCGTGAACGTCACGAACTCGGACGCGCACGACCGCCTGATCCGGCGGCTCTACGAGGTTGCCGAGTCGAGCCACCACGCGGCGGAGGGCCTCGACGCGCCCGCGCGCTTCGCCGTCCTCGCGGTGGGCGGCTACGCGCGGCGCGAGATGTCGATCGCCTCGGACGTCGATCTGCTCTTCCTCGTCGAGGACGAGGGTGCGAGCGCCTTCGCGCGCCGCGCGCTCGAGATCATCCAGTACGCGCTCTGGGACGCGAACGTCGCGCTCGGCTCTGCCCTACGGAGCATCGACGAGTGCATCGCGCTCGGGCAGCGCGACGAGACCGCGTGCACCACGCTGCTCGGCGCGCGCTTCCTGGCCGGCGACGCGAGCCTCTTCCACGCGCTCGGCCGCGCGGTGCGCGAGCGGCTGATCCCGGACGTCGCGGCCTTCGTCGAAGGGCAGCGCAACGCCATGGCGCGGCGGCACGAGCGCTTCGGCGAGTCGCTCTATCTCCTCCAGCCGAACCTGAAGGAAGGCACGGGCGGGCTCCGCGACTACCACTGCGCGTACTGGGCCGCGCGCGCGGCCGAGCCCCTGGTACGCGAGGCGTCCGACTTCCTGCACGCCGGCCTCCTCACGCCGAGCGAGGCCAGCGAGCTCGCAGAGGCGCTCGACTTCCTGTGGCGGACGCGCAACCAGCTCCACCTCGAGGCCGGCCGCAAGCTCGACCAGATGAGCTTCGAGCTCCAGGAGCGCATGGCGCGCGCGTTCGGCTACCCGGACGACGGCGTCGGGCTCCCCGTAGAGCGCTTCATGCGCGACTACTACCGCCACGCGCGCGTGGTGCAGAGCCTCTCGGAGATCGTGATCGAGCAGTGCCTCGCGCGCGCCCGCCCGCCCGCGGCGCCGCCGGAGACGGTCCCGGTCGAGGAGGGCTTCCGCCGCGCGCCCGACCACCTCGAGATCCCGCACGCCGCGCACCTGCGCGAGCGCCCGGTGCGGCTGCTTCTCGCCTTCGCCGTCGCGCAGGACGAGGAGGTCCCGCTCTCGCGGACGGCGCGCCGTTTCGTGCGCGAGAACCTCGGCCTGATCGACGACGCGTTCCAGCGCGATCCCGAGGCGTCCGCCGCGTTCCTCCGGATCCTCTCCTCGCCGAACCGCGTGATGCGCACGCTGATGGCGATGAACGAGACGGGGCTACTCGGCCGCTACCTCCCCGAGTGGGAGCACATCGTCTGCCGCTGGCAGCACGTCATCTACCACACGTACACGGTGGACGTTCACTCGATCTTCCTCGTCGAGGAGCTGCGCCGGCTCTGGAAGGGCAAGTACGAGCGCGCGCTGCCCGAGCTCACCGAGCTCGTGCGAAGCGCTGCCGATCTGCCCGCACTCTATCTCGGCTGCCTGCTCCACGACATCGGCAAGGGACGGAGCGGCGACCACTCGCTCGCCGGCGTCGAGCTCGCGCGGCAGCTCCTCGCGCGGGTCGGGCTCCCGGCCGAGCAGTGCGACCGGATCCTGTTCCTCGTGCGCCACCACCTGACCATGTCGCACGTTGCCCATCGCCGGGACCTCTCGGACCCGAAGGTGATCGTCGAGTTCGCGCGCGTGTGCGGCGACCGCCAGAACCTCCACAACCTCTACCTCGCGACGTTTGCCGACACGCGAGCCTCCTCGAGCACCGCCTGGACGGAGTGGCGCGGGGAGCTCCTTCGCGAGCTCTTCGAGCGCACCTCTGAGTTCCTGGAGAGCGGCGACGACGATCCGGAGCGCGCCGCCGAGCTCGCCCATGCGCGCGTGGAGCGCCGCAAGGACGCGGCGCGCGCGGAGCTCCGCGCGCTCGGCGCGGCGGAGAGCCGCATCGACCAGTTCTTCGGCATGATGCCGCAGCGCTATTTCGTGTCGCACGCGCCGCGCCAGATCGCCCGGCACGGGCTGGTGCTGTTCTCGATGCGGAACGACCGGCGCTTCGCGAGCGCCGTGCGCGAGCTCCGGAGCGAGCTCTCCGAGTTCATCCTCTGGACAGGCGACCAGCACGGCCTCTTCGCCGACGTCGCCGGCTCGCTCACCGCGACCGGCATCAACATCATCGGCTCGCACGTCTACACCACGCGCACCGGGCTCGCGCTCGAGGTGTACCGCGTGACGACGCCGGCGGGTCCCGAGCAGGACCGGCGCGAGCGCTGGGAGCGGCTCGAGCAGGTGCTCGAGAAGGTGCTCGCCAGGCAGCAGGCCGTGGGTGAGCTCATCGCCCAGCGGCGCCGCCCGGTCGGCGAGGCGCGGCCCCCGCTCGTCTCGTCGCCGCTCGTCTGGATCCGGAACGACGTGTCGGACTTCTACACCGTCATCGACGTGACCGCGGACGATCGGCTCGGGCTCCTCTACGACCTGACCCGCACGCTCTCCGAGCACGGTCTCGAGATCTACGTGTCGAAGGCGGCGACCGTGCTCGACCAGGTGGCCGACACCTTCTACGTGAAGAGCGCGGAGCAGAAGCGGCTCACGGACCCGGCCGCGATCATCGCGCTGCGCGACGCGCTGATCGCAGCCGCGCGGGGCGGGGAGGTCTCCGCGTGAGCGCTGCCTTCGACGCTGCCCTCGACGGATTCCTCTCGCACGGGGCCGTGGAGCGGGGCCTCTCGCCGCGGACGCTCGAGGCGTACGCGCGGGACCTCGCGCGCTTCACCCGCTTCGCCGCCAGCGCAGGCGCGCGCGGCGTGGCGCAGCTCGAGCGGCGCCACGTGACGGGCTTCGTCGAGGCGCTCGCCGCCGAGGGCCTCGCCCCGCGCAGCCGCGCCCGCATGCTGGTCGCGGTGCGCCGCTTCGCGCACTTCCTCCTCGCGACGGGACAGCTCGCGAGCGATCCGTGCCAGGGCGTGGGGACGCCGCGGCTCGGCCGCACCCTCCCGAAGGGCCTCGCGCCGCACGAGAGCGCCGCGCTGCTCGCGGCGGCCGCCGGCGACGAGCCGCTCGCCCTCCGCGACCGCGCCATGCTCGAGGTGCTCTACGGCGCGGGGCTCCGCGTCTCGGAGCTGGTGGCGCTCCCGCGCTCCGGCCTCGACGCGCGCGCAGGGCTCCTGCGGGTGTTCGGAAAGGGCCGCCGCGAGCGGCTGGTGCCGCTCGGCGAGCCCGCGCTCGAGGCAGTGGCGGTCTACCTGCGCGATGGGCGTCCCGCGCTCGCGCGCAGCGCGGCACGCCCCTCCGAGGCGCTCTTCCTCTCGCGCCGCGGGAGCGCGATGACGCGCCAGAACTTCTTCGAGCGGCTGCGCCAGATCGCGGTGCGCGCCGGGCTCCCGCGCGAGCGCGTCTCGCCCCACGTGCTCCGCCACGCCTTCGCGACCGATCTCCTCGAGGGAGGCGCCGACCTCCGCTCGGTGCAGGCGATGCTGGGCCACGCCGACCTCGCGACCACGCAGATCTACACGCACGTGAGCCGCGGGCGCCTGCGCGAGCTGGTCGATGCGCACCATCCGCGCGGCGCGAGCCCCGCGAAGCGGAGCGACGCGGGGCGGGGATGAGGCGGGCCGACGCGCGGACGGCGCTCGCCGCGGTTCCGCCCGGGCTGCGGTCGCTCGTGGCGCGCCTCTCCGCGGCCGGGGAGGAGCTCGGGCTCGGGGTCCACCTGGTCGGCGGGCCGGTGCGCGACCTGCTGCTCGGGCGGCCGCTTCTCGACGTGGATCTGCTCGTCGAGGGTGGAACGGACGGAGCGGGCGAGCCCGCGCTCCGGCTCGCGAAGGCGGCGCTCGGCATGGGCGAGCGCTCCGTCGCGCACGCGCGCTTCGGGACGGTCAGCGTGCACGCGCCCGCCGGCGTGGTGGATCTCGCACGCGCGCGAGCCGAGCGCTACGCGGAGGACGGCGCGCTCCCGACCGTGCGGCCGGGCACGCTCGAGGAGGACCTCGGGCGGCGTGACTTCAGCGTGAATGCGCTCGCGGTGCCGTTGAACCGGGTGGCGCGGCGCGGCCGGCCGGCGCTCGTCGATCTCGTCGGCGGGCGCCGCGACCTCGTGGCGCGGACGCTCCGCATCCTCCACCCGCGGAGCTTCCACGACGACCCGACCCGCGCGCTCCGCGCGGCGCGCTTCGCCGCGCGCCTCGGCTTCCGGCTCGAGCGGGCGAGCGCCGCGGCGCTCTGGGCCGCGCGCGCCGCGGGCGCGTTCGACGCCGTCTCGGGCGAGCGCTTCCGCGCCGAGCTCGAGCGGAGCTTCGCGGACCGGAGCAGCGACCCGGGCCGCTTGCTCCGCAGGCTCGCGGACTGGGGCGTGCTCGACGCGCTGGTGCCCGGCCTCGGGGTCCCCGCGTCCGCCGCCCGCGCCCTCCGCCGGCTGGGCGAGCTCCTCGGCGAGCCGCCGCCCGGGCTCGCGGCCGATCCGCTGCTCGCCGGGCTCCTGGTCTGGCTCGCGCCGCTGCCCCGCGCGCGGCGGCGCCGGACGCTCCTTCGCCTCGCGCTCACGGGCCGCCCGGCCGCCCGCGTCGAAGCGTTCCCCGCGCTCGCGCGGCGGCTCGAGCGCGGGCTCCGCCGGCCGGCGGGTCGCGGCGCGGATGACGCGCGTCTCCGCGCGCTCCCGGCGGAGGAGCTCCTCGCGCTCGCGGCCTCTGCGCCTGCGGCCGTGCGCAGGCGCGTGCTCCGCCACGCGGGCGAGGACCGCGCGCTCTCGCTCCCGCTCGACGGCGACGATCTCCTCGCGCTCGGCTTCGCGGGCCCGGCGCTCGGGCGTGCGCTCGCCGCGCTCCGGCGCGCGAGCCTCGACGGGCGCATCGCCGGCCGCGCGGAGGCACTCGCCTTCGTGCAGGGGCTCGCGAGGCGGCGAGGCTGAAGGCGAGCGAAGTCGGCAAGGGGCGCTGGGAAGCTCGGCCGAGCCCAGGCGCTCGTCAGCCCGCGCAGCGAGCCCGCGCGAGGCTTCGCCTCGCGGGAGGCGAGCGAAGTGCAAGGGCTGCTGGCGACGCTGGCCCGGGCGCCTTCCATCGTCAGCCCGCGCAGCGAGCCCAGAGGCGAGCGAAGAAGAGCGAGACCGCTATGTTGCGCCCACCCCCCGCGTTCCTCCGCGGAGAGCGCATGGAAAGCCCCGGACCGATCGGCGCCGAGCTCCGCCCCGAAGGCGTGAGCGCGGCGAACGCGTGCGCGATCAAGCTCCAGGTCTTCGAGGGCCCGCTCGACCTGCTGCTCCACCTCATCCGGCTGAACGAGGTGGACATCACCGACATTCCGATCGCCGACATCGCGACGCAGTACAGCGAGTACGTCTCGCTGATGCACGAGCTCGACCTCGACGTTGCGGGCGAGTACCTGCTGATGGCGGCCACGCTCGCCTGGATCAAGTCTCGCATGCTGCTCCCGCCGGACGGCGCGGGCGACGAGGACGAGGGGCCCGATCCGCGGGCCGAGCTGGTGGCGCGCCTCCTCGAGTACCAGCGCTTCAAGGAGGCGGCCGAGCAGCTCGGCGAGCGCACGCTCGAGGGGCGCGACGTCTTCGCGCCGCAGGCCCTGGAGCTCGAGCCCGTGCCGGACGAGGAGCGCGCGCTCGCCGTCTCGCTGGTGGCGCTGCTCGAGGCCTTCCGGCGCGTGCTCGCGCGGGCCGGTGGCACGGGCCGCCACGAGGTGACCGCCGAGCCCATCCACGTCCGCGACCGCATGCTCGTGGTGATGGAGGCGCTCGCGAAGCGCGAGTCGCTCGACTTCGAGAGCTTGTTCGAGCTCGAGCCCGGACGCCCCTGGAGCCGCGCGCTCCTGATCGCGACCTTCCTTGCCATCCTCGAGCTGGTGCGGCTCGCGGCTGTGCGGGTCTACCAGGGGCTCGATGCGGCCGGCGTGCCGGAGGGAACGATCCGGCTGCGCCGCGCCGAGGGGCCCGGCGCCGACGACTGGGCGGCCGCGGTCGCCGAGATCACCTAGCCACCGGAACGGAGCGCGAGCGATGGACAGAGAAGGGCAGAAGCGGATCGTCGAGGCGCTCGTGCTGGGCGCCCCGGAGCCGGTCTCGGCGCAGAAGCTCGCCGAGGTCGTGCCGGGCCTCGAGCCCGACGACGCGCGCTCGCTCCTGGCGGAGCTCGGGCGCGAGTACGAAGAGCAGGGCCGCGCGTTCGAGATCTGGGAGGTGGCGGGCGGCTACCAGCTGCGCACGCGCCCCGAGTACGCCTCGTATCTCCGGCTCCTCCACCGCGAGCGGCCGCTCCGCCTCTCGCGCGCCGCGCTCGAGACGCTCGCGGTCGTGGCCTACCGGCAGCCCGTGACGCGAGCCGAGATCGAGGCCGTGCGCGGCGTCGAGGCCGACGCCGTGCTGAAGAGCCTGCTCGAGCGCCAGCTCGTGCGCGTCGCCGGCCACCGCGAAGTGCCGGGCCGGCCGATCCTCTACGGCACCACGCGGCGCTTCCTCGAGGTGTTCGGGCTCGGGCAGCTCGACGACCTGCCGACGCTCCGCGAGGTGGAGGACCTCCTGGCGCTGCCGGCCGACGGCTCCGCGCCGCCGCCGCCGGTGAGCGCGACCGGGGACGAGAGCGGAGACGATGCCGAGATGGAGCCCGCTCCCGAGCTCCACTGAAGGTCCGCATCCAGAAGCTCCTCGCGGACGCCGGGCTCGCCTCGCGGCGCGCGGCCGAGGGCTGGATCCGTGCGGGGCGCGTCACCGTGAACGGCGCGGTAGCAAGGCTCGGCGAGCGCGCCGACCCCGAAGAGGACGAGATCCGCGTGGACGGTCGCCGGCTCGGAGCCGAGCCGCGCAGCTACTGGCTCCTCCACAAGCCGAAGAACGTGCTCACCACGACGCGGGATCCCTTCGCCGAAGAGGCCGGGCGGCGCACCGTGCTCGAGCTGCTCCCGCCCGCCGCGCGCCGGACGCGGCTCTACCCGGTCGGCCGGCTCGACCTCGACTCGGAGGGGCTTCTCCTCCTCACGAACGACGGCGATCTCGCGCAGGCGCTCCTCCATCCCTCCCACGGTTGCGAGCGCGAGTACCGGGTGGAGGTGTGGGGGCGCCTCACGAGCGAGACGGCGCGGCAGCTCGCACGCGGCGTCGAGCTCGACGACGGGCCGACCCAGCCGTGCCGCGTGCGCAGCGTGGGCTACGACCGCGCGCGCGACGCGTCGCGGCTCGTGCTGATCCTGCGCGAGGGGCGAAAGCGCCAGATCCGCCGCGCGCTCCTCGCGCTCGGCCATCCCGTCCGGAGGCTCGTGCGCGTGCGGATGGGGCCGCTCCGGCTGGGCGAGCTCCCGAGCGGGCGCGCGCGCCCGCTCACGGCGCACGAGGAGCGAGCGCTCCTCCGCTTCGCGCGCTCCGCACGCAGCTCGACGGCAAGCGATGCGCGAGGGACCGGCGCGGATTCACGAAGCGCTCGCGTGCGCGCCCGCGGACGGCGGAAGCCGCAGCGATTTCGTTGATTCGGCCCGCCCGCTTCGCGTAGAATCATCCGACCTCACGCGGATGCTCCCGATGCGGCGGTTCCCTTGTTGGCGGCGGCCCCTGGCCGCGCTCCTCGGCGCGAGTGCCCTGCTCGCGGGAGAGAGTGCGAGCGCCGCCCACACCGGCGTGTGTCCCGACGGCAGCATCTACATCGTGCAGGAGGTGCGTCAGATCCCGTGCGCCGACGCCAAGCCCGTCGATCCGCACGAGGTGCCGCCGATCCGGCCGGAGTACCTGCCGACGCCGTACACGTGGAAGGTCTGGAACGAGCGCCACAGCCCGACGAATCCGTACAACGTGATCGACGCCGCGCGGCAGGTGCGTGACCTGGAGGCAGCGCCGCCGGCTCCCGGTCTCGCGCAGCAGCCGGGCGGCGCGCCGGCGCCGCAAGCGACGCCGCTACAGGCGCAGGCGCCCGGGCAGAGCCCGCCCGTCGAGCTCGGCCTCTCCGCGCAGGAGCTCGGGAACCTCTACGAGATCGTCGAGCTCTCGCAGCAGCAGACGCCCGCGCGGCTCGCGCGCGAGACGGCGGGCGGCGACGGCGTCTTCGAGGTGGCCTTCGCGCGGTCGGCGGCGTTCGAGGCGCTGCTGCGCGACGCGCACGGCGGGCTCCCGACGGGCGGCGTGCTGCTCTTCGCGGCGCGCTCGGTCCAGGCGGAGACGTTCTACGCGAGCTTCACGTTCCTGCAGGAACACCTGACCTACCAGCCCGACGCCACCGACGCGCGCCAGCTCGGCGTGCTGCAGGGCCGGCTCGGCGCGCTCGCGGCCGGCGAGGTGGTGCTCGGCTACGTGAGCGTGCCGGCCAACTTCGACCTCGCGCGCGAGCTCGACCTCTACTGGGACGACCGGCACATCAGCGCCACCTTCGTCCCGTGAACGCCGGCTCCCGCTCTCAGCGGGGGAAGTTCAGGTAGAGCTGGGTATAGAAAAGGCGCCCGTCCGGCGCGCGCGCGATGCCGATGCCCGTCGCGTTCATCGGCCGCGACACCAGGTTCTCGAGATGGACGGGCGAGTGCTTCCAGCCCTCGAGGATCTCGCGGTTCGGCTCCGCGCGGTTCGTCTGGCCGACGTTCTCGCCGGCCATGCGGAAACCCGTGACGCCGGCCTGCGAGAGCCGGTCGACCCAGTTGAGACCCTCGGGCGACTCGTGCGCGAAGAAGCCGCGGTGCGCCATGTCCTCACTGTGGGCGCGCGCCACGCGATCGAGCTCGCTCCGCCGCTCGAGCGGGATCAGGTGCTCCGCGCTGCGGAAGTCGTTCACGGCGAGGTGGAGGCGGCTCTCGAGGAGTGCGAGGCCGGGGTCCTCGGCGTGCGCCCAACGCGCGCCGAGCGGGAGCAGGAGCGCGGTCGCGAGCCAGAGGCCCGCTACGAATCCCGCGGCGTCGTAGAGCGTCCGCGGCATCAGGGCGTCGCTTCGCCGCCGTCCACGGACCAGGCTGCGCTCGAGAGGTCCTCCTCGTCCTCGATCGGGCTGGCCTGGGTCTCGCTCACGAGCTCGCGCCGCACGAGCCGGCCGTCCTCGTAGAACGCGCGTGCGTCCACGAGCCCGTCGCCGTCCTGGTCCTCGTCGCGCTGCGCCACGCGCTCCGCCGCGTCGTAGCGGGTGAGGCGGTCGATGCGGCCGTCGCCGTCGCGGTCCTCGCGCTCGGTCGCGAGCCGCCCATCCCGATAGACGGCGACTCGATTCCGGAAACCGTCGCCGTCGGGGTCCTGCTCCTCGCGCGCGAGCTGGCCGTTCCGGTAGAAGCTCCAGGCGTCGGGCGCGCCGTCGAGGTCGTTGTCGCGGCGCACGCGCACCAGCTGGCCGTTCTTGTACTCGGACACGAGGTCCGGCCGCCCGTCGGCGTTGCGGTCCTCCTCGACGCGGAGCTCCTGGCCGGTCACCGGGTCGCGCCAGACGCTGCGGTCGGGCACGCCGTCCGCGGTGTCGTCGAAGAGCTCGCGCGCGACCTGGCCGTTCTGGAGGTGGATCCAGTGGTCGGGGCGGCCGTCGCCGTCGCGGTCGAGGACGCGGTCGGCCGGCACCGCGAGGACCTGCTGGACAGGAGCCGGGGCGCGGCCGGGCGCGGGCACGGGCGCCACGGCCAGAGGCGACGCCTCTTCCGCGAGCGGCGCCGGCTGGGGTGCGCGCTGGGGCGCGCCGGAGCGGAGCGCAGCGAGCTCGTCGGCGATGCCCACCCGCCCGGCCGCGGGCCGCTGCGGGGTGCTCACGCTCGCGCTGCCCGTGGCCATGCTGGGTCCGCTCGCGCGCGAGGTGACCTTTCCGCCGCGCTGCTGGAGCTCGCGCTCGAGCGCGCCGAGCTGCTCGCGCTCGTGGGCCACCTGCGGATCTACGCTCGCGACCTTGCCCTGCGTCTGGCGGAGGCGCGGATCGAGCGGCACCTCGTCGTCGCCACTCACGGCGTCGCCGAGCTTCTCCGCGCCGACGGCCATCAGCTTGAACGGGAAGAGCAGGATCGCGAAGGGCGCCGTCGCGATCTTCACCGCCGGATGCGGCTCCGTCTTCGTGACCTTCTCGGCCTCCTCGACCACGCCGCCACCCGCGATCGAGGCGTAGCCGCCCGGGCAGCCGGGGGTCTCGCCAGGCTCGGGCATCGGCATCGTCTCGCCCGGCATCAGGATCGTGGCGCAGGCGCCGCGCTCGACCATCGGCGTGCGGTAGACGCCGCCGGTCGTGGTGCCACCACAGGCGAGGGTGAAGAGCGCGAGGATCAGCAGCAGCGTGGACAGCGTTCGCATGGGGCTCCTGGGACGGGACGCAGCGGCCCGGTCCACTCGGATGCAAGATTCGTGCGCGAGCGCGCGCGCCCGACGCAGCGCGGGCCGAAAGCGCCGGCCGCGCGCTCTCTCCGCACCGACGCCTGCGCCCGGCTTGCCGGAGGCGCGCGGCGGGCGCCGGGGGAACGGATTTTCCCAAAACGAGGAAAACGGGCGGCGCTACGTTGGCTCGGCATGTGCGGGCGCTTCACGCTCACGCGCTCGGCGGCGGAGATCGCGGAGCACTTCGGGCTCGGCTCCGTGCCCGAGCTCGCGCCGCGCTTCAACGTCGCGCCGACGCAGGATGTCCCGAGCGTGCGGCTGCGCTCGACGGGCGAGCGCGTGCTCGAGCTGCGGCGCTGGGGGCTGGTGCCGCCCTGGGCGAAGGACGTCGCGGCGGGCGCGCGCCTGATCAACGCGCGCGTGGAGAGCGTCGCCGAGCGCCCGGCGTTTCGCGATGCGCTCCGCTCGCGGCGCTGCCTTGTCCCCGCCGACGGCTTCTACGAGTGGCAGGGGCGGGCGGGCCGGCGCCGGCCGCACCACCTCGCGCTCCCGGGCGGCGGCCTCTTCGCGATCGCCGGGCTCTACGCGCGCTGGCTCGGCCCGGGCGGCGAGGTCGTCGACTCGTGCACGCTCCTCACCCGGCCGGCGGCGGGCGCCGTCTCGGCGCTCCACGACCGGATGCCGCTGATCGTCGATCCCGACGGCTACGAGGCCTGGCTCGGCCGCGCGGACGACCCGGCGCCACTCCTCGCCGCGCTGCCCGAGGCACTCGGCGGGACGCTCGTGGCCCGCGCCGTGGACACGCGCGTGAACGACGTCCGGAACGACGACCCCGCCTGCCTCGAGCCGCCCCGGGAGGCGGAGCTGCCTCTCTTTCCCCGGTAGGGGCTATGGTCCCCACATGGCGGACGGGTACGAGCGGCTCGGCGTCACGGACAAGACCTTCCTCGACCTCGAGCGACCGAACGAGCCGCAGCACATCGCCGCGGTCACGGTCTTCGAGGCGGGGCGCCTCGCCCGCCCGGACGGCGGCATCGACATCGAGCGCGTGCGCGCCTACGTCGCCTCGCGGCTCCACCGCATGCCGCGCTACCGCCAGCGCCTCGCCTGGATCCCCGTCGAGAACCACCCGGTCTGGGTGGACGACCCGCACTTCCAGATCGAGTACCACGTGCGGCACACGGCGCTCCCGCGCCCGGGCGACGAGCGCCAGCTGAAGCGGCTCGTCGGGCGGCTCGTCTCGCAGCCGCTCGACCGCGAGCGGCCGCTCTGGGAGTTCTGGGTCGCGGAGGGGCTCGAGGGCGGCAAGCGCTTCGCGATCGTGAACAAGGTCCACCACTGCATGATCGACGGCATCTCGGGCGTCGATCTGATGGCGATCCTGCTTGCGCTCGACCCCGACGCCGAGCCCGAGCCGAGCCCGCCCTTCGAGCCGCGGCCGGCGCCCGGACCGCTCGACCTCGTGGCCGGCGAGGTCGGCCGGCGCGTCACGAGCTGGGTCGGCGCCCTCGGCCGCACGCCCGGCGCGCTGAGCCAGCCGCGTGACCTCGCGGACCGCGTGCGCGAGAGCGTCGCCGCGGTGGGCGAGACGCTCGGCGCCGCCTTCCGTCCGGCTTCGGACACGCCGATCAACCAGCCGCTCGGGCCGCACCGTCGCTTCGATTGTCGCGATCTCGACCTCGCGCGCATCCGGGCGGTCAAGGACCGGCTCGGCGGCACGGTGAACGACGTGGTGCTGGCCACCGTGGCCGGGGCGATGCGGCGCTTCCTCGAGCTGCGCCGGCTCGACGTGGACCGGCTCCGCATCCGCGCGAATGTGCCGGTGAGCCTGCGGAGCCGCGACGAGCGCGGCACGCTCGGGAACCGCATCGCGCTCCTCATGGCCGAGCTGCCCGTGGACGAGCCGGTCGCGGTGGCGCGCCTCGCCCGCGTGCGCGAGACGATGGAGCGCCTCAAGTCGTCGCGGCAGGCGCTCGGCGCCGAGGTGCTCGCGGCCGTCTCGGAGTGGACCAGCGCCACGCTGCTCTCACTCGCCGTGCGCGGCTCCGCGCGCGGCCGGCCCTACAACCTGGTCGTCACCAACGTGCCCGGGCCCCAGATGCCGCTCTACCTGCTCGGCGCACGCATGGAGCGCTGCTACCCCGTCGTGAACCTCCAGCCGAAGCAGGGGCTCGGCGTCGGCCTGTTCAGCTACGCGGGGACGCTCGGCTGGGGCTTCACCGCCGACCCGGACCAGGTGCCCGACCTCTACCTGTTCGCAGACTCCGTGGTCGCGAGCTTCGAGGAGCTCGAGCGCGCTGCGCGCGCGTGAGCCGCGCCGATCCGTCGGCCCAGCGACACCAGCCCAGCCAGAGCCAGGAGCCAGCCGGGGGCCGGCTCCGGCACGTCGCCAGTTCGGACGGCCCACGCGTGGCGGGTGTTGGTGCTGACCTTGCTGAACACCGTCTGGCTGTCACCGCCGCTGCCACCGGCGAAGAGGTAGCCGAACGCCAAGTTGGCGGCGTCCGGCGCATACTCCGTACCGGACCAGTAGCTGTTGTCGCTCTGGATGTTCAGGAACAGCTCGTAGTCCGCATCGTGGATCCCGATGATGGACGCCGGCGACACGCCGCCCAGCTCGACGTACAGATGCCCCATCTCGCCGCCCGTGCAGTTGTTGCCGACCCCTGTGCCGAGGGGGCCGTTGCCATCCGCGAAGTGGATGCTGCAGGCAGGATCGGACTGTGGGTTCACAGGCAGGCGCCAGTCGCTGAATCCGCCATAGGAGAGGTTGCTGACCCAAGCCATCGCGTTGGCCCAGGTCATTGCGCCGTCCGTGTCGAAGCCTGAGGTCTCGGCGTAGTTGGCATCCGCCAGCCACGTGATGTCGAGATCGCTGTCGTAGATCAGCCCGCCGCCGCGGTCGATGAGGGCGGCGTAGCTCGTGGCAGGGAGCACCAGACCGAGGCTCAAGGCGGCTGTCGCAATCGCGGATTTCATCCGAGCACCCTCCGGCTCGAGGCTCCGCTCAGGACGGCAGCCCGGTTCGCGGACGCCAGTCGGGCCATGCTCCTTATACACCGCGGTGTTTCACCTGCGCAAGCGTGACTTCAGCCGGCAGTTGTCGCCGCCCCGCGAGGCGGGCGGAAGCGCGCGTGGGCCGCCTACGGTGTGTCGTCGACCATCAGGCTGCGGCCCAGCACGGTGCGGATCCCGCTCGCGTCGAGGTCGCGGATGAGCTTGTTGCCTTCGGCGTCCGCATTGAGCTTGCCGGTGCCCTCGGCCCACGCCGCGAGGCTCGGGTACTCGGTCACGATGTGGACCGTGCCGCTCGCCTCGCCGGCCATCGTCTCGCGCCACACCCGCGCGGTGGGCAGGCCGAGCCGCTTGCTGATCGCCTGCAGGCTCTTGATCTTGGCGAGATAAGCCTGCTGGTCGCCCGTCACCTTGACGCTGATCACGGCCGCCACCTTCTGCGGCTCCGCGGCCTGCATCGTCACCGGCAGCGCGAAGGCCGCGGCCACGACGATCGCCATCCAACTGATTCGCTGGTTCATGAGTGCTCCTTCGAGGCGCATGCTTCCGTGCCTCGAAGCCGGCTGCATCCCTCGAACGGGGGGGAGCCGAAGCCCGCGCCTGACTCAACCCGCCCGCAGCTCCGACAGCGCCTTCCTCCGCTGCGCATCGTCGCTGAAGCCGAACGTTGCGAGCACGCGGTCGATCGAGCCGCCGTAGCGCTTCTTGAGCTGGCCCGGCACCTCGTCCGGCCGCGCCACGATCGCGAACTGCTCGAGGATCTCGTCCGTGATGCGCGTGCCCATCGCGTCCCACTCGCCGCGCTTGCTCATCGCGTTCAGCTCGCCCTGGAGCGCGCCCCAGCCGTGCGCGTCCAGCACGCCGCGGTAGGCCGGCGTCGAGCCGTAGAACGCGATCTGCTTGCAGATGGAGGTGCGGCTCTGCTCCCACTCCTTGGCGTCACGGCCGGTCACCACGAACACCGGGCAGGCGAGGGAGAAGTCACTCCGCGCGCGGCCGGCCTTCGCGAGGCCGCGTTCGATCGCGGGCAGCGTCACGTGATTCAGGTAGCGCGGCGTGGTGAAGGCGTGGACGATCATGCCGTCTGCCACCTCGCCCGCGACCTCGGTCATCAGCGGGCCCACCGCGGCGAGAAGCACCTTCGGGGCGCCGTACTTCAGTTTCGTCGGCGTGAACATCGGTGTCATCAGCGTGTGCGTGTAGAACTCGCCGCGGAAGGCGAGCTTCTCGCCCGCGTACCAGCACGCCCAGATCGCGCGCATGGCCTGGATCAGCTCGCGCATGCGCGCGGCCGGGTGCGACCACGGCATGCTGAAGCGCTTCGTGATGTGGGGCGCGATCTGGGAGCCGAGCCCGAGGATGAAGCGCCCCTTCGAGAAGGCGTTGAGATCGTGCGCGAGGTTCGCGAGCGTCATCGGGCTCCGCGCGAACGCCACCGCGATCGAGGTCATCAGCTCGAGCTTCGTGGTGTGCTCCGCCGCGAGCAGCAGCGGGAAGAACGGGTCGTTCGAGGTCTCCGCCGTGACGCAGCCGTCGAAGCCCTGGGCCTCGATCTCCTGAGCGCGTGCCGGCACGCCCGCGAGGTCGGTGGCGATCAGTCCCGCGTCGATCTTCATGGTTCCTCCAGCTGGGGCAGGCAGGGTAGGGGAGGGCGTGCGGCTCAGGGGAAGCCGGCGCCGGGCACGTCGACGCGCGTCACCTCGACGTGCGCGTCGCGGTTCGCGAGGCACTTCGCGGCCTCGAAGGCCGAGGCGGTGAGGACGAAGAGCGTCCGGCGATCCGGCCCGCCGAGCATGCACGCGATCGCGGGGCGGCCCGTGGGGATGCGCTCCGCCACCGCGCCCCCCTCGCGCACGCGGAGCACCTCGCTCGACACGGGCGAGGCGACCCAGATCGCGTTCTCCGCGTCGAGGCAGATGCCGTCGGGCGTCGCGCCCTCGAGCTTCGCCCACTCGCGCCGGCCGGAGAGCGCGCCGTTCGCGCCGACCGCGAAGGCGGTGAGGCAGCTCCCGAAGGACTCGCCGACCACCAGCGTG
>Ga0187892_10003613_pt1 | contig 27836 bp, 28 predicted proteins | sample MA1701073metaG_FD_139345 | JGI IMG/M metagenome (GOLD analysis project Ga0187892, IMG submission 139345) | Bio-ooze microbial communities from a basaltic lava cave in the Kipuka Kanohina Cave System on the Island of Hawaii, USA - MA170107-3 metaG ... | reverse complement strand
GGCCTGCACACACGCTGTCAGTCCATCACCCCGCCACGCCACGCTCTGGAACAAGACCCGCCGTCACCCCTCTCCGGCCCACTCACGCGGTGGCGACTCGCAAGGGGGCGCGATGTGGAAGAGTGGTGTCTTTAAACATCGCGTGCCCTTCGCGCGCCGGTAGCGCGTGAGTTGGCTGGGAAGGTGACGGCGGAAATCTCTACGCTTCACGACGAGGGAGGTCCTTCTCCGGCGTGCTTCTCCCGTCGCGGCACGCCTCTTCAGCACGCCGGAAAGAATTCCGCGTCGGTAGCGCTTGTGGCGTGCGGGTCCCTGTAGCCGGTTATGCCGGCAGCTTCACCACGCGCGTGTGGCTCAGCCGGTCGTGCCACGCGAGCCGGTCGCGATCGGCCAGGATCCAGAGAAAACCCAGTCCGAGCGCCACCCAGGAGAGCAGGCTCGCGACCAGTCGCACGACGACGTCGCGCCAGCGCAGTCGCGAGCCATCGTCACGGATCACGCACAGCTTCCAGGCGAGCATGCCCAGGGTCTGGCCCGACCGCGTCCATCCGTAGCCGAAGTACACCACGATCACGAGCAGCAGAAACAGCCGATAGAGATACGCGACCGGCCCCAACTCGCCTGGGGTGATCGCCCAGCCGCCGGTCAGCGGCAACAGGAGCGCGGTCGCGAACATCAGGACGGCAACGAGCAGTAGCGCGTCGTAGAACATCGCGGCGATCCGCCGGAGAAAAGGGGCGGGCGGCAACGTGGCGCGAGGGCTTGTGCTTGTTGACGGCAAGGCCGCCGGACCACTCTGCCGGCTCAGGGCGTCTTCAACATGTCATCGAGCGGCTGGAACACCGTCTCGTACTTGTAAGCCGGGATCTTGAACAGCCAGCCATCGAGGCGTTGTGCCGTCGCGTCGGCTTCCTGTTTCACTTCGGCGGCGGTCCGCGGCTTCGCAGCCGGAGTAGGTGACGCGGGTGCAGTCTGCGTTGCATCCGCAGGTTCATCCTTCGCTGGCGGTGCAGTTGTCGCCGCAAATCGCTGGTGCTGCGTGACGTCGAACGCCACGGCAAGTGTGAGCCAGTGATCGTTGTCCACTTTCGTGCCATTGACGGTCACGATAGTGCCGTCGAACAGGCGATATACCGTCTGGCTGTGCTCGCCCACCGGAAGCGTCGTCGCCGCGAGCGAGCTCACGTCGTCGAAGGTCAGGTTGCCGAGAGCGCCGGCGACGGTGTTCGCGGCGGACGGGCTCGACAGTTCGCGTCCCTTGGGCAGGGGAGAGACCGTGAAGTCGGCCGAGTCCGGCTGCTCGCGCGTCGCCGTATAGCTCGATTTTGCCGCCTTCACGCGCATTTCCTGGACACGGTCCAGCGGAATGTCGAGCACGCGCCGGTCGAGCCAGTTCGAAGGTTCGCGCTCGACTGAGAGCTGCGGCTGCGCCAGCAGGCTAGTGGGCGAAGCCGCGGGACGCACGTAACTGCCGCGCGTGCCGGCCACGGTGCCGACGATGAGGCTGACGGGTTTCTCGAGGCCGGCCAGGTCGATGCGTACCCCCGTCGCCTTCTCGTTCTTCACGTCCTCGACGCCCAGGCGCGCGTAGTTGGCAGGCGACGCAGTCTTTTCCTCGATTGTTTCGAGATCCCCGAGACTCATCAGCAGCCGTGAGAGTTTCTGGCGGTCTGCGCTGTAGCCTCCGCGCTCCATCACGCCCCAGCGCTTGTCGTCCAACTTGCGGAGTGTCACCACGGTGACATCGCCTGCCGTGACGAGGCGCACCTCGTTGACCTTGTCCAGATGCTCGCTCACTTCAGGCAGCACCTTGTTCTCGGCCGACGGCTCGCGTGGTGACTGGCGATAGATCGAAAGCCACCACGCGCCGCCAATGACGAGAAGCGCGGCGACGAGGAGCAGGAGCAGGCGGCGCGAAGTCAGCATGGGTCAGGCTCCGCGAGCAACAGCAGTCGTGCGGCGGCGGCGCCACAGCCAGGCGCCAAGCGCCACGAGGCAGACCGCGACCGGTACGGCGAGAATGTTGACGATCTTGAGCAACCTGCCGAGGTGGTCGATCTCTTCCGCGAGGCCGTGGCGCACCTCGCGCAGTTCCTTGCGGATGCGCAATTTTTCCTGCTGGAAGCGTTCCAGCTCCGCCTCCTGCTCGGGCGAGAGAATGAGCGCGGACTCGTCATTGCGCGGTGACTGCAGCTCGGTGAGCTTCTGCTCGGTGTTGCGCAATTCCTGGTCCAGCTCCTGTTCCTTGATGCGGAAACGGTCCTCGGCGCGCACGCGCAGGGCTTCGACCTTGTCGAACGGACGCGTGAAACTCGCCCGGCCGCGGATGCTGATCAGTGCGCTGGAACCCGTCAGGTTGTCGATTGCGTTCGCCACGAAGTCGCCGTTGTGCGCGATCGCCTGCGCGAAGCGCTGTCCGAAAACCGCCTGGCTGCGCACCCAGAGCATGTCGTTCAGCAGGTCAGTGTCCGCGACGACGACGAGATTCGCGGGCTCCCTGGATTCCCTGAGAGCGCCGGACTGCGGCACGGGCGAGGCGGGAGCAACCGGGTCCGTTTCGGACGGGGCACCCTCCGGAAACGCGCTCTCGAGCTTGCCGCTGATGCGTGCCGCGATGACGAAACGATCGCCGGTGGGGCGGAACCCTTCGTGCAGCGTGGCTGGATCCGTGAGCATCGTGAAACGCTCCACCGGAATGAGCGCGGACTGCGGCGACGAAGTCAGCAGCGGTTCCAGCGTGAGTCCGGAGTCCGCTTTCAGCCCGATCGCGCCGGCAGTGGCGACGTTGATGTTGTCGAGTGCGGCGGTGATCACATCGTTGCGATCGAGGCTGTCCTCCATGAGTCCGACGATGCCGAGGTGGCGAATCGGCGGTTCACCCTGGCGCATGCCGACCATCAGTGCCTGCGTACGATCGCCCACGATCTTGCCGGTATCGAACTCGATGCCCCAGGCCTTGAACAGCGGTTCGAGCGTCGAGCTGCGATTGGCGCCCATGGCGCCAAAAGGGTTCTGTGGATCCTGGCCGGAGGTGTCCGCTTCCGCCTGCGGATCGACGAATGCCAGCAGCCGACCGCCGCGCATGACGAACTGGTCGATCGCATAGAGAGTGGCCGGCGGCAAATCCTTGGGATGAACCAGCATCAGCACGTCCAGGTCCGCATCGATCGCGGTGAGCGAAGGATTGAGCGATCGCACCGTGACGAGCTGGTTGAGCTGTGAAACCACCGCCCACGCCTCGGTGGGCTGGCCGGCCATCGGATCGAAGCCGCCGCTCATCGGCAGCGAGCTCAGCAGGCCGACCACCGGCTTCTTCGGCTGGGACAGCTGCAGGATGAGCTGCGTGATGTCGTACTCGAGAAACTTCTCCTTGGCGAGCTGGAAGAACTCGATGGCCTCGCGCCCATCGGTGGAGTTCGTGCCCGCGAGACCGAAATAGAGCTTCTCGCCCGCGGGACCGAAGGGAATCGCTGCCACGCCGAGCTCGGTCGCCTGGTCTTCCTCTTCCGAGAACGGTTCGGGATCGACGAGCGTGAGGCGGATCTTGCCGCCCGAGCGCGCCGCGAGCTCCTGCAGCATCTCGCGTACGCGGTTCGCGTATCCCTTCAGCATCGGCTCCTGCTCGGCGACTTCGCTGCTGAAAAAGAAATAAAGGTTCACCGGTTCCTCGAGGCCGGCGACGATTTCGCGCGTACCCGGCGCCAGCGTGTACAACTTGTTCTCGGTGAGATCCAGCCGAAGGCCCGGCAGCCCATGGGTGACGAGAACCGTCAGCCCGATGAACAGCACGGCCAGCAGGGCCAGGGCGGACGCGCCGTAGGTCACGCGGCGCAGGAGTGGATTGCGGACAGCTTCGCGCTTTTTCATGCGTCAGCCTTCTTCATGTCGAGCACGATCGCGGTCGCGACGAGCCAGGCGCCGATCAGCAGCGCGAAATAGAGCACGTCCCTGAGGTCGATGACGCCCTTGGAGATCGACTCGAAGTGGGTCAGGAAACTCAGGCTCGCGACCGAATCAACCAGCAACTGCGGCGCCCATGCGCTGAAGGCATCGAGCACGAGTGGGAATCCGGCCAGGGTGAACAGGAAACAAACCACCACTGCCAGGATGAACGCGACCACCTGGTTGCGCGTCACGGCTGACATGCACGCGCCGATCGCGAGGTAGCCGCCAGCCATGAGGAAACTGCCGATGTAGCCGGCGAGGATCGCGCCGTTGTCCGGATTGCCGAGATAGTTGACGGTGATCCAGATCGGGAACGTGAGCGCCAGCGCGATGCCGGTGAACGCCCAGGCGGCGAGGAACTTGCCCCACACGGCCTGCCACAGCGTCACCGGCAGTGTCATCAGCAACTCGATCGTCCCACCCTTGCGTTCCTCCGCCCACAGTCGCATCGCGACGGCGGGAATCAGGAACAGGTACAGCCAGGGGTGGTACTGGAAGAACGGCCCGGCGAGATCCGCCTGCCCGCGCACGTAGAAGGCTCCGAAGTAGAACGTGAACGAGCCGGTGAGCAGCAGGAAGATGACGATGAAGACATACGCGAGCGGCGTCGAGAAGTAGCTCGCCAGCTCGCGCCTGAAAATCAGGTAGACGTTACGCATGTCAGCGCCCCTCCGCAGCATGGGTAATCGTGCGGAACACCTCGTCGAGCCTTCCCGACTCGAGGTGCAGCTCGCTCACGTTCCACTTCTGCTGCCGGGCCAGGTCGCTGATCGTTCCGAGGATGAGCTGGCCGTCGCGCGGCAGGGCAGTGAGGCGCCGATCGCGCTCGCTCAGCTCGACAGCTGCCACCTGCGGCAACGACTCGATTGCGACGCACGCGAGCGGCAGATGGGCTGCATCGGCGAAGCCGACGGTCACGGCATTGTGATAGCGCGAGCGCGTCTCGAGCGACTTCGGTTCTTCGTCCGCGACGATGCGCCCGTTGGCAATGATGATCGCGCGGCTGCAGACGGCATCGACTTCTTCGAGGATGTGCGTCGAGATCACGATGATCTTGTCCCTGCGCATCGCGTTGATCAGCGAGCGCACTTCGTGTTTCTGGTTCGGATCGAGACCGTCGGTGGGCTCGTCGAGGATGAGCACCTGCGGATCGTGCACGATGGCCTGCGCGAGGCCGACGCGCCGGCGGAATCCCTTGGACAGCGTCTCGATGGTCTGGCCGAGCACGCCACCCAGTTGCAGGCGCTCGATGACGTCGTCGAGACGCGAACGGCGCCTGTCACCCGTGAGCTCGCGAACGTCCGCGATGAAACGCAGAAAACCGAGCACGGTCATCTCGCCGTAGCTGGGCGCGCCTTCGGGCAGGTAGCCCATGCAGCGTTTCGCGGCCAGGGGTTCCTGCTCGACGTCGTAACCGCACACGCGGGCGGTGCCCGAGGTCGGCGCGAGGAAGCCGGCGATCATCTTCATGGTGGTCGACTTGCCGGCGCCGTTCGGGCCGAGAAAGCCGAGTACTTCGCCGTGGGAGACGCGAAAGCTCACATCGTCGACGGCTGTGAGGGTGCCATAGCGCTTGGTGAGATGGCTGATCTCGATCATGGGGGCCTTGAGACTGTGCCTGATGAGTGAGTGATAGAGGGGCGGTTCCGGTCGACCGCTTTTTCGGGCGGCGATTCTCTCCTTGGCGGCCCGCAAAATTCAAGCGCGAGCGCCAGTCGATGGGCCTGTTCGCCCTCGATGCATAATGGCGCGTGCACTCACGAGACCCAGTTCCGCCAGTATCTTTGCCCGCGAGGCTGGTGTGGGACCTGCCGCTGCGATTGTTCCACTGGCTGCTCGTGCTGGCGGTCGTGGGTTGCTGGATCACCTACGAGCTGGGCGTCGCGTACTTCACGTGGCACGAGTGGTTCGGCTACGCCACGCTGGTGCTGGTCGTTTTTCGCCTCGCGTGGGGTTTCGCGGGCCCGAAACATGCACGCTTCTCCGGCTTTCTGCGGGCGCCGTCCGCGTGGTGGGGTCATGCCCGGGTGCTTTTGTCACGCACGCCTGAGGAGCATGCAGGTCACAGCCCGCTCGGGGCTGTGATGATCGTGGTACTGCTCGCGCTGCTGCTCGTGATGGGGGTGACCGGGCTGTTCGCGAACGACGAGATCATGAATACCGGCCCGTTCTATGGCTACGTCAGCGATACGTTGAGCGACCGGCTCTCGCGGCTGCATCGCAGCCTCATGGACTGGCTCTGGGTGGCGATCGCCGTGCATGTCGCCGCCATCGCGTTCTACGGGCTGGCGAAGCGACAGGACCTCGTCACGCCCATGTTCTCGGGGCGCAAGCGCGGGCGCTGGCTCACGCCCGCGGATGAGATTTCGGGCTCGAAGCTGGTCCTGGCGGCGCTGCTGCTCGGGCTGGCAGCGCTCATTCTTTATATTGCCGTGATCACCGCGCCCGAGCCCTCGATCTTCCTGTTCTGACTCAGTCAGTGCGGTATTTGTCGTGGCAAGCGCCGCACGCCTTGCCGAGCTCGCCGAAAGCCGCCTTCGTCTTGTCCGCGTCGCCGTCCTTCGCCACCGTCGCCAGGTCGGCCGCCTTTCCTTCCATCGACTTCATCAGCGAGCGGAAGTCGTCCATGTTCGTCCAGAGCTCCGGCTTCGCGCGCGTGTGGACACCGGCCTCCGGCCCTGATCCCGTCGGATACCCTTCGAGCAACATGGGCGCCATCGTCGCCACCCTTTCGGCGCGACGCGTGAACTCCGCCTGGTCCCAGGGTGCCTGGCCGCGAACCATGGCAGCCATCGGACCGAAGTTCCACAGGATGACCTTGTAGACCGACTGCCGGTACTTCACTGCTTGGTCGGGTTTCACGGCCGGTGCGTTCTGGGATACTGCAAATCCCCCTGCCAGGACCAGCAGCGTGGCCGCCGTCCCGGCAAATACTGCGCGCGAACGATTCGAGTGCATGTTCTTTTTCCCTGTGAGGACGCCACACGCGGCGCGGTCGGTGAAGCCTACTCAACGCGACCGAACCCCGCCAGCGCGGGCGCTTTGTCGGCTGCGGGCGACCCTTTCCCGCTGGCGGGCCGCTGAGGGTTGGTTTACGGTAGCCGTGGACTCACAGGGCGGAAGCAATACGGCGTGAACAACCCGGCCGACAAGCGCCTCACCGAATTGCTGGACAAGTGGCTCGTCAGCCTCGACCTGCACCTGAAGTATTCGTCCCTGGACGAAGCCACGTATCGCCGGATCCAGCCCTGGCCCGATCACGATCGGCCGTCGCGCTGGATCATCGAGCTTGCACGCCAGAAGGCGATGCAGTTGAAGGAAGCGCTCGAATCGCGCATCCAGATGGGCGACTCGAAGTTCTCCGACGCGCTCGAGCTGATGGCGTTTCTGCAGAACCTGGTCGGCTCGCAGCACATCTCGCGTTTCATTCCGCTCGCGGAGCCACAGAACGAAGTGGCGTTAGCCGCGAATGCCGGCCCGGCTCCGGCGGCTCACGCTGCGCCGGCTCCATCTCCGCCGCCGCCCGCACCAGCTGTCGCGAGAGCGCCCGCCGTCGCGCATCCGACGCCTGACTCCACACGCATCGCTGCTCTTGCAACTCAGCCTCGCAAGGCGTTGCACGAAGCGACAGCCACGCGCGAGATGCCGCGACCTGTCGACATCGCGACTACACAGTCAGGCCGCAAGACAGACACTCATAAGATCGAAGCGCGCAAGGGAGCGGCTCGCCGCGAAGGCAAGGCGGCGACGGCAGGAAAGGGGCGATCCGACAAGCAGGAAAAGGAATCACGCCAGAGCAACGCCGCGAAGGAACTCAAAGTCGTTGCGGACGCCGTGCGCCTCCTCGGTTGGGGACGCAAGTGGCACGAGCTGCCCGAGCTCATCAGCCGCATGGCGGATCGGCCGCCCGTGACCGAAGTGCGGCGCATCCTCCGCGAACAGAAGGAAGTGATCGAGGCCCAGAGCGGCGATTGACGCCCGCGGTTCTTTATCTTCTCTCGCCGGGTCCCAAAAAGCATTGGCGGCTTTGCGCCAAACTTTTTGCGGCGACATGGCGCTCCCAGCCGGATTCGAACCGGCGTACTAGCCTTGAGAGGGCTATGTCCTGGGCCTCTAGACGATGGGAGCGTGCTGAAACAGGTCGCCTGGCAGGGGGTGGTATTATACGGGCCGTCTTCTCGGGCTCAAGCGGAACAAGAATTTGAATCTCGCACCTCCCGGCGCGATGCCACGGATCGTTCCGCGCGCGGAGCATCCCATTTCCCGCTCCGCCATCTCTCCAAACGCCCTCAAGGTCCTGTACCGGCTCAAGGAGGCGGGCTTCCAGTCGTTCCTGGTGGGCGGCAGCGTGCGCGACCTGCTGCTCGGCCTGCGGCCGAAGGACTTCGACATCGCCACCAACGCGCTCCCGGACGAAGTCCGCTCGATCTTCCGCAACTGCCGGCTGATCGGCCGGCGCTTCCGCCTGGCGCACGTGTATTTCGGCAACGACGTGGTCGAGGTCGCGACGTTTCGCGCCGCACATGAAGAGGACGAGGAGCGCGACGAGGACGACTGGCGCGCGCGTGATCCGGAAGGCGAGCGTGTGCTCGACGCGCGGGGCCGCATCCTGCGGGACAACGTGTACGGCACGGTGGAAGAGGACGTGTGGCGGCGCGACTTCACCGCCAATGCCCTCTACTACAACATCGCGGACTTTTCGGTCTGGGATTTCGTCGACGGCGTGCGCGACGTGCAGGCGCGCACCTTGCGGCTGATCGGCGATCCCGTCACGCGCTACCACGAGGATCCCGTGCGCATGCTGCGCGCAGTGCGTTTCGCAGCCAAGCTCGAGTTCTCGATCGATCCTGCCACCGAGACCCCGCTGCTGGATCTCGGCTACCTGCTCTCGCACGTGCCGCCGGCACGGTTGTTCGACGAGATCATGAAGCTCTTCCTCGGCGGGTTCGGCGCGCGTTCCCTCGCGCTCCTGCGCCAATACGGATTACTCGAGCAGTTGTTTCCGGAGACAGCCGCGGCGCTCGCCAAAGATCCGGACGGTGCGTCCGCGCAGCTCATGATGCGTGGAATCGAGAATACCGATCGCCGCGTGGCGGCCGACAAGCCGGTCACGCCGACTTTCCTGTTCGCCATGCTGTTGTTCGCCCCGATCATGGCGCGCGCCTCCCACGGCGCAGAGAACATCGATAGCCACAAGCTGTTCGCCGTATGCGAGGAAGTGCTGCGCGAGCAGCAGTCGCGCGTGTCGATTCCGCGGCGTTTCACGCTGCCGATGCGCGACATGTTCACGCTGCAACCGAGGTTTCATCGGCGTGACGGGCGCAAGGCGCTGGCACTGCTTCAGCATCCGCGCTTCCGCGCCGCCTACGATCTCCTGCTGCTACGTTGCGAGGTGGGTCTCGAGGATCCCGAACTCGGCGAGTGGTGGACCGAAGTCCAGACCGCATCACCCACGGAGCGTGAAGCGATGACGCGGTTGAGCACCGGACCGGCGACCAGCGTTCGCCGCCCACGGCGTCGACGGCGCCGACGTCGTCCTCCATCCAGCAGCTGATTCACCGTGCGCTGGTCGCCCGCCTACGTTGCCGTGGGCAGCAATCTCAACGATCCGCGATCGCGGGTCGAGGAAGCGTTTGAACGCCTGGGCAGGCTGCGCGAAACGCGTCTCGTCGTGCGCTCGCCCTTGTATCGCAGTCGCCCGATGGGCCCGCAGGACCAGCCCGATTTCGTGAACGCGGTTGCGGGACTGGTGACTTCCCTCGCTGCGCGCGAGTTACTCGCTGAACTGCAGGCGATCGAGCAGGCCATGGGGCGCGTGCCACCGGCCGTGCGCTGGGGCCCGCGCGTCATCGACCTCGACCTGCTGGTGCACGGTTCGACGACGAGTACCGAGCCGGGCCTCTCACTCCCGCATCCCGGTATTCATGAGCGCAACTTCGTCCTGTATCCTCTCGCGGCCATCGCTCCCGAGCTGCACATTCCCGGCCACGGCCGCGTCGCAGACCTCGCGAGAAACGTCGGCGCTGCGGGTCTCGAACAGTTGTCTTCCGGAGTGAGCTGAAACAACCGATGTCGAATGCGCCGGTGCATCGCTTCATCGTGGTGGAAGGGCCGATTGGCGTCGGCAAGACCAGCCTCGCCCGCCGTCTCGCGCAGGCGCTCGGCAGCGAGCTGATCCTCGAGCCCAGCGACGAGAATCCATTCCTCGAGCGCTTCTATCGCAACCCGCGTGCTGCCGCGTTCGCGACGCAGCTCTACTTTCTTTTCCAGCGCGCCCGGCAGATGCAGCAGGTACGCCAGCAGGACTTGTTCGATCCGGTGCGCGTGTCCGACTACCTGATGGAGAAGGATCGCCTCTTTGCGCGCGTGACCCTCGACGAGGAGGAGTACGCGCTGTACGAGCAGGTGTACGCGCGGCTCGCGATCGATGCGCCGAAGCCGGATCTGGTGGTGTACCTGCAGGCGTCAGTCGACGTCCTGATGGAGCGCATTGCGCGCCGGGGAATTCGCTACGAACAGCTGATCGAGCGCAGCTACCTGGAGCGGCTCACGGAAGCGTACGCGCGTTTCTTCCTGCATTACGATGAGTCGCCGCTGCTGATCGTGAATGCCGAATCCATCGATCCAGTGAGCAACGAGGCGCATTTTGAGCTGCTGTATCGCGAGATCCTGCGCGCGCGCCGCGGGCGGCAGTATTTCAATCCGTCGGCGTTCGCGGGGTTGTAGCGGAACTGCCGGCCTGAGGGTGCGTCGGGGTAGAAGCCGCGAAATGTAACTGTTCCGGCGCGCAGGATGCGTTGTCGAGCGCTCAGGATCGCCTGTTCAATGCGGCGGCTTGACTGCGCAGCGCATGGGATCGCTTGTCCTGCATGCAGGGTTGCGTGGCTTACGCGCTGGATGACCGTTCCTGAATGCAAGATCGCCCTTCCAGGGGGACAGATGACCGTCCGTGTGCGCAGGATGAGCTTTCCTGACTGCGGGATGACCGTTCCTGCGTGCAATTCGTTGCATCCTGCGCAGGTGTCAACGTCAGAACTTCATCATCGCGAGCAAGCACTTGCGCGATGGGGCGCCGCGCGTTGCGAAAGTCAAACAAAACACAGCGCGGGACGAATGATCCTGCGCGCGGGAACACTCCTCTCGCGTGCAGGTTGAAGGGAAGTGATTGCAATCCGAACCAGTGCGTACGCGTCCCTTTAATACCTGCTAACAGGATAGTCGTGATACCAGGCAGGGTTGCCTTGACGCAGCGGTGTTCAGTCTTTTCGCCATGCATTCCGATGAGTCCGTCAACCAGGATCAAGCGAGTAGCCTGTCAGCCAGTCGATTGCACGCATGAGCCGGCACGATGGTCGCCTCCATCGATTGAACTGCCGGTCAAATGCAGAACCGCCTTGCGCCTGAAAGGGTAGGGGCGCCTGGTCGAGTTCTTCCGTGCAAACTCGGCCCAATTCACACTCGTCCGTCTTGACTTGATCCGATAAGGTCTGCGTCGACTCGTACACTCAGGGCGACGCTCGTTCTTCTGCCTGTATTTTTTGCCGTTTCGACTGCTCAGATCGTCTTATGGAATTGGCCGCAAGCAACCGCACAGAACAGTTCAAGCCTCGCAGCAGCACCATTTACCTACGGATATACTGAGCATGCGTCAACACAACCTTGCACCAGCCATGAGCGTCCGTCCCGACATAACCGTTGACTCGCCTGCAGGAGAGTCAGTCTTGGTTGTTGAATGCAAGGCAGTTCGCGATGCACGGGCGACTGATGCGACGAGCATCCGAAGGAACCTCATCGTCCACGGGCATGTCCCGAAGGACGCCTTCTTCATGCTGGCCCTGCCTGCGACGATCCACGTGTGGAAACCTCAGGACGACATTTCGGCGCCAGCCACCTTCAAGGCATCAGCCGCATCGGTGATGAGAGACTACTTGGGCGCGATCGCGGACCAGCCGGGGGGCCCGCGACCGGAAAGCCTGGAGTTGGCAATTTCGTCCTGGTTGGGTGACCTCGCGGGGGGTATCCGCAAACCAGTCGACTCCTCAGAGGCCGACGCCATGCTCGTCACTTCTGGTCTCTATGACCGAATCAAAGGTGGGTACCTCCGGACCGAGTTCGGCTCGTGATTGTCGCCGTCGAATCAAACTTTGTCCTTGAGCTGACGTTCAGGCAAGAGGAGGCGATAGAGTGCGAACGCATTATGGAGCTCGCGAGCAGCGGAGGTGTCCAGCTGGTTATCCCGGCTTGCTCACTGTTCGAACCGTTTGAGACGCTTGCGCGCAGAAGAATTCAGCGGGATCAGATCCTCAACGCTTTGAATCGGGAACTGCGTGAGCTTGCGCGGACACAAGCCTACGCAGGTCTGGCCGAAACCTCGAAGAGTGTGACTCGGGCGCTCGCGGAGAGCGGCGAGTTGCATGCTGCGGCTCTGGAGAGTGTGATGTGGAAGATTGCTGGCCTTTCAACAGTCATTCCCTTAACCGGCGAAACTATGCGCAAGGCCCTTGGATACCAGCTGGTGTATCCTCTTTCGGCGCAGGACAACATCGTCTTGGCGTCCATCGACGACTATTTCAGCAGTGAGAACGGCGCCCATAAGGTGTTCGCTAACAAGAATCGGAAAGACTTCTCGTCACCCGTCGTTGAAGGGCACTTGCGTCAATACAGATGCCGAGTCATAGGCTCGTTTGCGGACACTCGACGGTACATCGAACACGCCATAAGCGCGTAGTTCCCCGGCGACGCCCGCACAAGTGCGGATTCCGGCCGGCGCATCGCGCCGGAATGCTCGACACTATGAGTCGTCAAAGAACCGTGCGCAGCCGATCGCCTGGCCGCTTCAATCGACGTGCTCATAGAATGCATCGCGCGGCGCCGTGCTCACGCCACACCCGATCGATGCGCTTCTGCCAGTGCACGGACGCCCTGCGGGCTGAACCCCACCAATCGCGCAACCATCGGGCGCGGCCATGTCCGTCCAACTCATCAGCTCAACAGCCGACAGGCCATCTCCCATAAAGACGTGGTTGCTCACGCCGCTGCCGGTGGCGCGTGCACGCGAATCACGAGACCCTCGGCCACGCGGCGGCGCAGCGGTGCGCACAGCTTTTCGAGGTCAGAGAGACTCGCGATGACAGTGGCGCCGGTGCTGCGCGCGTGATCGATGAGGTCAACGAGGATCCGCTGGGCTTCCGTTGACGCACGGTCCAGATCGTCGATCACGACATACTTCGAAGGCTGGAGATCGGCCGGCGTGATGGCGACGATGCAGGTGCCGTCGTCGTTGATCTCGACGAATGAAAGTGCTGTCTTGCGCTCGAGCAGCTTCGTGGCGGCCGCGCTCAGCAATCGCGAGCGATCGCTGCCCGGTGGCCCGACGATCGTGACGACGCCCTCGACGTCGCCGTCAGTGGTGGCGAACACGGCGTCGACAGCCCAGGTGTTCCAGGCGCCGCGCGCGATCTGCGCGAAGTTGCAGCCCGGCTGGAACATCACTGCGCACTCGACTCGGCGGCCGCACGCCGCAGCTCAGCGCCAAGTACTCGCGCGCACTTCCCGTCGCGGACGACCTTGATCTCGCCGCGCTTCACCTTCCCAAAGAATCGGGTGGGGCGCAGACCGAGAAAGGCCAGGGCCTCGCCACACGAGTACCGAGCTTGTGGGTTGATGTTGCTCCGGAGGAGCTGGAGTTTCTCGAGCGAGAGCCGCGGGTAGGTTTCCTTCGCTCTCCGAGGGGAAATCGCTTCTTCAGTGTGCTGCGTCACCGTTTGCGCCACTCCGTAGTGAAGTGGCCGCGACGATGCCAGCGAGAAAACAAAAATGTAACGCAGAAAAACGCCCGAGGATGGGCGGTTTTAGTACGCGTACAAAGCTGAACCGGATTGGAGAGACTTTACACGGGTACAAAAACTGCGGCACTGCCGAAAAGTTTATCCGGTAGTCGGGCCTTGGCCGCTAACCGTCTGACGTCTCTTGTCCGTACGTCGTCGCCTCACCATGTCGCTCTCGACCTCGCTGCCGAAGACGAAACTTGCAATGGTGGCGACCCGTTCATCGAGTGGGCGCTTGTATACACGCTGGAAGTACAGAGACAGCTCGTCGACGAAATACCGCAGTTCGGCACGCTCAGAATTAGGCTGACTAACCGTAAAGGCTAGTTGTCGCTCGAGCTGCGCGATTTCCTGCATCCGCAGCATCATGTCTCTGGTCGATTGAAACGCGATGTTGATGAGCCCCGCCACGTATCGAGGCGCAATACCAGGCACGATGACCAACAGACTATTGGGTCCCACTAGCTCTTCGACCTTCCAGTCATCGATCTTCAATGAATCAGCGAGTTCTTTGATCGCGTCACCGTCCATTAGCATCGTGGGTGTGGCGAGGTTAGTCAGCTCCAATCCTTGTAACAGGTCCGCCAGCTCGCCGGCCTTCTTCTCTACAGCGACGCACTTTTCGTGCAGCTCCGCTGCGGTGAGCTTCGGCACACTCTCCCAATCCTGCCTGATGCGCCAGCACACGTACCAAAGACTCAACGCGGGATCGTGCCGGTATTTCTCATAGATTCGTGCTTGGTCGAATTCGGATCGATAAGTAGCTAGGCAGGTCCATACCTCCCGCATTCGCTCGTCCGACAGCAGCCCCTCGGTAAGCGATCGCCACTCCTCCTTGGCAAAAATTCCGGCTGCGTTGGTCTGGTAGAACTCAGCAAGGGAAGGGGGAGCCCAGGCCGCCACGTCGATACGCCGTCGCGGGGGTGAAACTTCCTCCTCGATAATCTTGGTGTCTTCGATCGCAGCCTCATCGAATATCTTCACGTCGTCCGGCAGCCCGTTCACGCTGCTTTACTCCTGCTGGAGTAGCGCACCAGTGCTCGCACACTCTCCTCGGTGACATCGCGATTGAATATCGCGCTGGACACCAAGGACACCTGCCTATGCAACCGCGCTCCGTAGTGCTCTACAAAGTATGCGTTGAGCCGTCGAACGAAGAAATGGACGATGGCATCGGGCGAGTTTGGTTGCGTCAATCCTGCATTCGATTTTGCCTTTTCACGTGCTTCGCACATGAGGCGGATGAGCATGACCGTAAAGGGTTGCAGGAGATCATTTGCGAGAACGCCGACGAGCTGATGACGTCCGTCCATGGGCTTCTCAGCTTGATAGATGATGTCCAGTGCACGTACGAGGTCTTCGACTTGTTTTGGCTCTATGAGGTCGAGACCGAGAAGGCTATCGGCCGGATCTGTCTCGAGTGACATCAGTTCGGCACCGAGCTGACCGGCGAGATCGGCGATGCGGGTGAAAAGCGCCGCGGATTCTGCACGCGATCGTTTGGGGGTCCTGGACCATGTCTCGAAGATTCCGAGGCATTCAAGCCACAGGTCCTCGGCGTAGTCGTTGCTCTCCGCCCATTTGCGGTCGTCGCCTTCGGCACAGCCACGGCGTTTTTCCAGGCTTTCCCACGCCTTCCTCATTCGCTCGTCATTGACGAGGTTGTGCAGGAGCCAGACGCGCTGTTCGTCGTTGATGCAGCAATACACTTCGCGGAGGTCCATCGGCGATGGTGGCCCGGAAGAAGAAACGGCTTCCCCATACCTCGTAACCAGCGTCTGCGGTGCCCACGTTTTCGCGATGCGGGCCATCATTGCGTTTTCCTCTCTCGCTTGCCTGCGCGCACCAAGCCACGCACCTGGTCTTTGTCCATGTCGCAGTTATGGATCACGCTAACGATATGTCGCAACGTTCTCATGCAGGGGCAGGCCGTAGAATCTGAAAAAGTAACTCGACAACCAGCGCGCCAGAAACCGAGGCCCGGCCATTGGGGAGTTGGGCTGTTCCAGGCCCACTGGTGTCGTGGCGAGTCTTTGGGCGACATCATTTACCGTCAGGAGTATCCGCACGAGCGAAGGACAGGCGTCCCGAAGCAGGTCTCTAAAGTCATCCTGACTAACGGCTGATTCCACGCCAGCGTGAAAGTCCCAGAGCGCTTCCTCGTTCTCGAGGAAGGCTTCATGGACAGCATCATCTAGTCGTTCATCACGCACTTCCGATATCTGCTTTCCAAAGTCGAGAGCCTCCTGGGCAATCTTCTTTAGTCGATGACGCGCTTCCTTCTTTGTGAGTCGTGGAGCATATCGCCACGCGATGCGTGCGCGTTCACACTCCCAAAACAAGCTCACGCCGAATGCCTGGTAGACGCGCCCTTGCTTTTGACGCAGCCGTTCGAAGTTATCTGCATGCCGCCGCAGGCTAGCCCACACAGCCTCCATCGCCGCGTGCGATGCCAGCAATTCCAATAAGCGTTCCGAGTCGCCCCGGTTTGCGCGCATCTCGTACGATCCAACAAGGTCCTGTGGCGCCCATGAAGGCAGAGGCTTCAGCGGCGGTGGAGGCGGCGGTGGATCCTTGCGCAGTGCTGCGCGCAGTTTCTCGATGGCGTCCGACGCCGTGCGAGTCGGTTCGGTGCTCATCAAGCCTCCTGTATGGCCGCGAGCGCCTCGCGCATCGCCGATGGAATAAATCGGAGGTAACTTTTTTCGATCATGATGACGCTGGTGCCTGGCTGCGCCGCGACGGTTAGCGGGTCCACCTGGTTAATCTGCAGCAGCTCCCTGATGCGCAAATGACGGAACGAGTACGCAGATGCCTCGTGCGGGATGTGATCTTTTCGTGAGCCGTCGATCGCGACCCCCATGCAAAACGGCATAACCCCATGTAAGACGGCACAAAAAGAGTAGCACGGAGGTGTACCGTGACACGATTCGCAGGGAAATCTTATGCGGGAATTTTGGACATTCTCGACTTCAGGGAAGCGACGCGAAGTGACGGCACCCCTGTCAAGGCTAGTAGCTGGGTTCAAATCCCACCGGCTAGCGAGGAACAAAGGGGCTTGGCGAGTAGGTACCTACGCTACCGCAGCAGTCGTCCAGATGCGTGAAGAAAATATTGAGCGCTGATCAAAGCTAGAGAGCGGGAAGTGGCGGCTCAGTAACACTCGCTCGCAGTATTGCTATCCCGGACATCGTTTCACGGGCAGAACGTCGGCGAGGGTGCCGAACCGAGGCGTACTGCTGCCTTCCGATACCTTGGTTGATTGTTGTCTCCGTCTGCTCCATTCTTTAATCCGCACCGCACCAATCGGCCCACCATGTACACCCACCTGCAGCTGCGCGGTTCGGCCCGTCCGCCCGTCAACGTGGCGACACTGGCCAGGATGAGCGCCGAAGGCGAAAAGATCGCCTGCCTGACTTGCTATGACGCCAGCTTTGGGCTGCTCGTGGATGAGGGCGGCGTGGACCTCGTGCTCGTGGGCGATTCGCTCGGCATGGTCATCCAGGGGCACGACACCACGGTACCCGTGACGATGGACGACATCGTGTATCACACGAAAGTCGTCGCGCGTGGCCTGTATCGCCCGTTCCTCGTCGCCGACATGCCGTTCATGAGCTACTCCTCGAAGGAGCAGGCGCTGCAGAACGCCGTGCGCCTGATGCAGGAGGGCGGAGCCAAGATGGTGAAGCTCGAGGGCGGGGCCGGGCAGATCGAGATCGTCCAGTTCCTCGCCAACCACGACATTCCCGTGTGCGCGCATCTCGGTCTCAAGCCGCAGTCCGTGCACAAGATCGGTGGCTTTCGCGTGCAGGGGCGCGACGAAGCGGCGGCCCGGCAGATGCAACAGGACGCGAAGGACCTGGAATCCGCGGGCGCGGATATCGTGCTGCTCGAGTGCATTCCCGCCGATCTCGGCGCAGAGATCACCGGCTCGCTGCACGTTCCCGTGATCGGAATCGGTGCCGGGCCGGATGTCGACGGCCAGATCCTCGTGCTCTACGACATCCTCGCCATCACGCTCGGCCGCACTCCGCGGTTCACGCGCAATTTCATGGAAGGCGGCGGTGGGCCGCTCGACGCGGTGAAACGCTACGTGCAGGCAGTCAAGGATCGAAGCTACCCCGCGCCCGAGCACTGTTTCTAGGCGGGCGCCGTTGGAAACCATCGAGCGAATCGGTGCGCTGCGTGAGCGCGTGGCGGCCTGGCGGCACGACGGGCTGCGCGTGGGCTTCGTGCCGACGATGGGCAACCTCCATGCCGGTCACATCGGTCTCGTGACCGAAGCGCATCGGCACAGCGATCGCGTCATCATCAGCATCTTCGTCAACCCGCTGCAGTTCGGACCCACCGAGGACTTCGCGCAGTACCCGCGCACACTCGAGCAGGATCGCGAGATGCTCGAGCGCACCGGCGCGGACCTGCTGTTCAATCCTTCCGTGCCGGAGATGTATCCCGACGGTCACCAGGGCACGACGCTGGTCGACGTGCACACGATGTCGAAGATTCTCTGCGGCCATTTCCGGCCCGGGCACTTCGAAGGCGTCGCCACGGTCGTGACCAAGCTCTTCAACCTCGTGCAACCGGATGTCGCGGTCTTCGGCGAAAAGGACTACCAGCAACTCACCATCATCCGCCAGCTCACCAGCGATCTCTGCATCCCGGTCGAGATCGTCGGCGTGCCCACGATGCGCGATCCCGACGGACTCGCGCTCTCGTCGCGCAACCGCTATCTCACGCCCGCCGAACGCAAACTGGCGCCGCACCTGTACGAAACGCTGCTGGCGGCGCGCAGTGGAGTCGAGAACGGCGACCGGCACTACGAGTCGATCGAGAAGGCCGGCATGCAGGCACTCGAGCGCGCGGGCTTCAAGCCGGACTACTTCGCCATTCGCCGCGCGGACAATCTCCAGCCGCCGGCCGAAAGGACCCGAGAGCTGGTCATCCTGACCGCCGCCCGCCTGGGCAAGGCACGGTTGATCGATAACGTGCGGGCCACGCGGCCCGACTGATCCCCGGGAAAAGGTTTAAAGCGGGCTGCGCGTGCCCCGGTGCCGGTCGAGTGCCCACTCGACATGCTCGCGCACGAGCGTCGAGGGATCGTTCCGTCGCGATGCCAGGGCGGCAATCACCTCGGGTGTCGTGGGCGCATTGCCGAGTGCGACCGCGACGTTGCGCAGCCAGCGTTCGTGGCCGATCCGCCGAATGGCACTCCCGGTCGTGCGTTCCAGGAACTCCGCCTCGGTCCACGCGAAGAGTTCCGTCAGCGGTGCGGCATCGAGCCCGTTGCGCGCGCGAAAATCCGGTTCCGCCGTGAGCCGCGCATAGCGATTCCACGGGCAGACGATCTGGCAATCATCGCAACCGTAGATCCGGTTGCCGATCGCGCTGCGCAGCTCGACCGGGATGCTGCCGTGATGTTCGATCGTCAGGTAGGAGATGCAACGTCGCGCGTCGAGACGATACGGACCGACGATCGCGCTCGTGGGACAGACGTCGATGCACGCCGTGCAACTCCCGCAGTGATTGCCGACCGGCGCATCGGGCGGCAGTGGCAGGTCGGTGAAGATTTCGCCCAGGAAGAACCAGCTGCCCGCATGACGATTGAGGAGGTTGGTGTGTTTGCCGATCCAGCCCAGTCCCGCGTTGCGAGCCAGCGCTTTTTCGAGCACGGGAGCGCTGTCGACGAAGGCCCGATAGCCAAACGCGCCGACTTCCGCTTCCACGCGTTCCGCCAGTTGTTGCAGCCTGCGGCGCAGGAGCTTGTGGTAGTCGCGGCCGAGCGCATAACGGGATACGAATCCAAGCGACCCGTCGGCGAGCACGTCTTCCGCGCGTTCGGCATCGGGGGGCAGGTAGTCCATGCGCGCCGAGATCACGCGCACCGTTCCGGGCACCAGTTCCTGTGGCCGCGTGCGGCGCGTGCCGTGACGTTCCATGTAGCCCATGTCGCCGTGCCAGCCACGCTCCAGCCATTCGAGAAAACGGGCTTCGTCTTCCTCGAGCACCGTATCGGCGATGCCGACCTGCTGGAAGCCGAGTTCCGCGCCCCAAGCCTTGATGCGCGCGGCGAGAGCAACGAAATTGTCTTGCGCCGAAGGGGCATCGGAGGAGCGGTTCCGGGTCATGCGCCAGTATAATGACGCGCGTGCCGCAGTTGCCCAAACAGATCTACTCCTCCGCGCAGGTGCGCGCGATGGACCGTCATGCGATCGAAGTGGACGGGATCGCCGGGTTCACGTTGATGACGCGCGCGGCGGCGGCATCGTTCGAACTGCTGCGTTCGCTGTGGCCCGACGCTCGCAATCTCGTCGTCGTCTGCGGCGCCGGTAACAACGGCGGCGATGGCTACTGTCTCGCACGCCTCGCGCACCAGGCGGGATTGCCCGTTCGGGTTCTCGCGGTAGGGCCAACGGCTCGCCTGCAGGGCGATGCCTTGCGAGCTCGCCACGAATGCCAGGAAGCGGGTGTGCTCCTGCGTCAATTCAGCCCGGAGGATCTGCGCTCCGCGCACGTGATAGTCGACGCACTGTTTGGTACCGGACTCGATCGGCCACTCGATACGACCTTCACAGGCCCGATCGACGCGATCAATGCGAGCGCGATACCCGTGCTCTCGCTGGACATTCCTAGTGGCTTGCATGCCGACACCGGTGCCGTCATGGGCGCCGCCGTTCACGCCCACCACACGATCACGTTCGTGGGTTTGAAAACCGGTTTGTTCGTCGGGCGGGGTCTCGCCCTTCGCGGCGGACTGCACTTTTCCGACCTGGGTATCCCCGTCGCCCCGGGCGAGTCGGGCCTTCCGGCACTCGAACGTCTCGATGAGGGTTTCCTCGGTGAAGTCCTGCATCCGCGCGCGCGCGACGCGCACAAGGGCGACTGCGGAAAAGTACTCGTGGTGGGTGGCGGACCCGGCATGCCAGGGGCCGTGCGCCTGTGCGGGGAAGCGGCTCTGCGCAGTGGCGCGGGTCTCGTCGTGACCGCTGCCCAGCCCGCGAATGTCCTGGCAATCGTTTCGGGGCGCCCGGAGCTCATGTGCCACGGCGTCGAGAAGGCAAATCAGCTCGATGAGCTGTGCGCGACGGCGGATGTCGCGGTGATCGGTCCCGGCCTCGGACGCGACCGTTGGGCGAAGTCGCTGTTCGATGCGATGCTCGGTCGCTCGCTGCCACTGCTCGTCGACGCGGATGCCTTGAACCTGCTGGCGCAGGAACCGCGGCGCCGCGAGGACTGGATCCTCACGCCGCATCCGGGCGAAGCCGCACGCCTGCTCGGCTGCGAAACACGCGAAGTCCAGCAGGATCGCCTCGCGGCCGTGAAAGAGCTGGCGCGCAAATTCGGCGGTGTCGTCGTGCTCAAGGGTCACGGCACCCTTATTGCGAAGGAGGGCGAAATCCCGGCTACCTGTGATCGCGGCAACCCGGGCATGGCAACCGCCGGGACAGGCGACGTTCTCGCGGGGATCATCACCGCTCTCCGTGCCCAACTCGGCGATGCGTTCCAGGCTGCGCGCGCCGGAGTGCTGGTGCATGCGTTGGCCGGCGATCGTGCGGCTCAAGCGGGCGAGCGCGGCATGATCGCGAGCGATCTGCTCGCACACCTGAGGCCATGGCTGAATCCTCCCTCGAGCTGACTGCACCCGACGAGGCCGCGATGCTTTCGCTCGGGGCGCGTCTCGCGCACGCGATCGAACGCACGACCGGTCCGTTGGTCATTTATCTGTCCGGAGAGCTGGGTGCCGGAAAGACAACCCTGGTGCGAGGCTGCCTTCGTGCGCTGGGGGAGCGCGGAACGATCCGCAGCCCGACGTTCACGCTGCTGGAAACGTATTCGCTGGCGTCGCGAGGCGTCACACACCTGGATCTGTATCGCCTCGACGCGCCCCATATCGACAATATCGAGGACCTGGGACTGCGCGATCTGCTCACGGGCGATCACGTGCTGTTCGTCGAGTGGCCCGAGCGCGCAGCCGGCGAGTTGCCGTCACCGGATGTGCGCGTGCAATTCGCATTCGACAACGGTGGGCGACAGCTCGCGTGCGTGGCGCCGACAGACAGAGGCGCATCGCTCGTTCAGCTCTGGGTCAGGTAGTGCCTCTATTGTCATTCCCATGTCCATAATTTCATTGGAATCTTTGGGCCGGCTGGTTTAGAGTACGCGGGTTGCTCGTGCCGGGCGCGCCGAATGTCCAAGAACGAACTGCGATTCGCCGGATGGATCCTCGCCCTGGCCCTTGTTGGGCCAGCCGGCCTCGCAGTCTCCGCCACTCCGGCACAGGCAGCGACCGTCGAAGTTCGTGATCTGCGTCTCTGGGCCGGGCCGGACGGCACGCGCGTCGTGCTCGATCTCAGTGGTGCCGCCGGGCATCAACTGTTCACGCTGCGCGAACCCGAGCGCGTGGTCATCGACATTGCGAATGCGCGGCTCGCACGCGCGTTCCAGACCGCGGGCCAGGGATTGGTGAAAGAAATCCGCACCGGCGCGCGCGAAGAAGGGCTGCGTGTCGTGCTCGACATGGGCGAGCGCGTGCAGGCGAAGAGCTTCCTGGTCGAGCCCAACGAAGCGTACGGCCACCGCCTGGTAATCGATCTCAGCACCGCGCAACAGCAGGCCGTCAAGGTGCCGCACGCTCCGGTCGGCGAAGATCGTGACATCGTCATTGCGGTGGACGCGGGTCACGGTGGCGACGATCCCGGTGCGATCGGCCGCTCCGGCACGCACGAGAAAACCGTCGTGCTGGCCATCTCGCGGGCACTCGCGAAGCGCATCAACGAGGAACCGGGCATGCGCGCGGTGCTGGTACGCGACGGCGACTACTTCGTCACGCATCGCGACCGCATGCTCAAGGCGCGCCAGCAGCGCGCAGACCTGTTCGTCTCGATCCACGCCGATGCGTACAAGGATCGCAGTGTATCCGGTTCGTCCGTCTACGTGCTGTCGGCCCGCGGAGCGAGCAACGAAGCCGCGCGCTGGCTTGCCGAAAAGCAGAACGCCTCGGACCTGGTCGGGGGCGTGTCGCTTTCCGACAAGGACGACGTGCTGGCCTCCGTGCTGCTGGATCTCTCGCAGACCGCGAGCATCACTGCGAGCACGACGGCCGCCGAGCGCGTGCTGCTCGAGCTCGAGCGCGTCGGTGAAGTGCGCAAGCCCGCCGTCCAGCACGCGGGCTTCATCGTCCTCAAGTCTCCGGACATTCCCTCGATCCTCGTCGAGACCGCGTATATCAGCAACCCAGGCGAGGAACGGCGCCTGCGCAGTCCGAAGCACCAGGAAAAACTGGCGGACGCCATCCACAGCGGCATCCGCGTGTATTTCCACGCCAACCCACCGCCGGGCACGCGCATCGCAGCACTGGCCGCGCGCCAGGCGAAGCTGGCACGGCCAGGTTCCGGCGACATCACGGGCGGCGACACGCCCTAGTGCGCTGACCACCGCTTTCTGATGCACGCGGCTGCGCTACACTCGCGCGGCCATGCCCATTCGCGTCCTCGCTCCCGAGCTCGTCAGCCAGATCGCCGCCGGCGAGGTCATCGAAAGACCGGCCTCCGTCGTCAAGGAACTGGTCGAGAACGCGCTCGACGCTGGCGCGCGCCGCATCGAGATCGACGTGGAGAAAGGCGGTGTCGCGCTGTGCCGCGTGCGTGACAATGGCAGCGGGATCGCGCGCGACGAGCTCGCGCTTGCGCTGGAGCGGCATGCGACGAGCAAGATCTCGGCGCTGGGCGATCTCGAGCACGTGGTCAGCCTGGGTTTTCGCGGCGAGGCACTTCCAAGCATCGCTTCGGTGTCGCGCCTTTCGCTGACGTCGCGCGTGGCCTCTGCCGAACATGGGTGGAGCGTGCGGGTGCAGGACGGCGCGCAAGGCGACCCGGTGCCCGCGCCCCATGCGGTGGGCACGACCGTCGAAGTGCGCGATCTTTTCTTCAACGTCCCTCCGCGGCGCAAGTTCGTGCGCAGCGAGGCGACCGAGTTTCAGCACGTCCGCCGGTTCGTCGAGCGCCTGGGGCTCAGCCGCTTCGGCGTTGCCTTCCAGTTGAACAACGCCGGTCGAAGCGTCCTCGCGCTCCCGGCGGCGCACGATCGCGTCGCGTCCGGGAAACGCGTGGCGGAGATCTGCGGTGCGGACTTCGTCGCGCAATCCCTGTCTATCGAGCGCACGTCGAACATCAGCCTGCGTGGCTGGATCGGGCTGCCGACCGCCTCGCGCGCGCAGCCTGACCTGCAGTACTGGTTCGTGAATGGTCGCTTCGTTCGCGATCGACAATTGCACAACGCCGCCCGGCTCGGCTATCGCGACGTGCTCTATCACGGCCGGCATCCGGCGTACGTTCTCTACCTCGAGCTCGATCCCGCGCAGGTGGACGTCAATGCGCACCCCGCGAAACTGGAGTTGCGCTTTCGCGATGGACGTACGGTGCACGACTTTGTGTTTCGTACGCTCGAGGAGGCTTTGCGTGACACGCGCCCGGGCTCGACCGAGACCGCAGGCCCTGGATATCGGCACACGCTGACCGCCGTCGCCGGTGCGACGCCGCGGCTCGATCTGCAGGAACCAGGTCAGGCGAGCGCCGACTTGCGCAACGGCGTGCAGGCGGCAACGAGTGGCGTGCGGGAGCCGCCGGCTGCTGCTGCTGGGGAAGAGTTTCCACTGGGATTCGCGCTCGGACAGATTCACGGGATCTATATCCTGGCGCAGGCCAGTGATGGCCTCGTCCTGGTGGACATGCATGCGGCGCACGAGCGTGTCACCTACGAGAGGCTCAAGCGCCTTGCGGCGGCGAACTCGGTTGCTCCACAACGGCTACTCGTGCCGCTCACGATCGAAGTGCCCGGCGCCGAAGCGGAGATCGCGGAATCGAATCGCGACGCCTTCGCCCGGCTCGGCGTCGAGATCGACCGCATGGGACCGGGTGTGCTCGCCGTACGCCAGGTACCGAGTCTTCTTGCGCAGACCGACATCACGGCACTCATCCGCGATGTGCTCGTCGACCTGCGCGAGCACGGCGTCAGTGCGAGGATCGAGGATGCGGGGGAGCGCCTCATGGCAACACTGGCCTGCCGCACCGCCGTGCGCGCCAATCGCAGCCTGACCATCGCCGAGATGAACGCGTTGCTGCGCGAGATGGAGCGAACCGATCGCGCGGACCAATGCAACCACGGACGTCCAACCTGGGCGCGCATCTCGCTTGGCGAGCTGGATCGGCTGTTCCTGCGCGGACGCTGACGTGATCGAGCCCGAGCCGGCGCCTGCAAGGCGCACCGCGCTTCCCATTGTTCTCCTGATGGGGCCGACCGCTGCCGGCAAGACTGACGCGGCGCTCGCGCTGGCGAACCGTTTCCCCGTCGAAATCGTGAGCGTCGACTCCGCGATGGTGTATCGCGGCTTCGACATCGGCACCGCGAAGCCGAGCCCGGAAGAACAGGCCCGCATTCCCCACCATCTCATCGACATCCGCGAGCCCGAGGAGACGTATTCGGCGGGGCAGTTCGTGCGCGACGCTGCAGCGGCCATCGGCTCGATCCGCGAGCGCGGCCGTGTTCCGGTCCTCGTTGGGGGAACGATGCTGTATTTCCATGCGCTCCTGAACGGACTGGCGGAGCTACCGGAGGGCGACGCCGAGCTGCGTGCCGAGCTGGACGAGCGCGGGGCTCGAGAAGGCTGGGATGCCCTTCATGCGGAGCTGGCCGCCGTCGACACGGAAGCCGCAAGGAGAATTCACCCGAACGATCCGCAGCGCATCCAGCGTGCGCTCGAGGTGTACCGGCTCACCGGCACACCAATTTCGCGGCTGCAGTCCTTGCGTGCGCCTGCCATCGACGCCGCGGAGGCGCTGTGCATCGCACTCAGTCCGGCTTCCCGCGCGTCGTTGCATGCCCGGATCGAACGGAGATTTCACAACATGATGGCTGCCGGATTTCTGGAAGAAGTGCGCAGGCTCCACCAACGTGCGGGCGCGGCGCGGGAACTGCCCGCGCTGCGGGCGGTCGGCTATCGGCAGATCCGTGAGCACCTGCAGGGAAAATGTGAGCTGGAAGCGGCGACGCACCGTGCGATTGCCGCGACCCGGCAGCTGGCGAAACGGCAACTGACCTGGCTGCGCGCTCTCGCAACGGCGCGCTGGCTGGATTCCGATGCGGCGCATGATGTTGCGGGCGCCGTGGCCGCGCTGTTGCTGGTCGGACAGTCAAAGAATTCCTGAGGTTGCACGCCCCTATGCTAAGATTTCGGGTCTGTCGGGCGCCTCGTGGCCGTTAAGTGATGGTCTGCCACACGGAAGTGGTCACGCGGGGCTGCTGCTGAATTTTCAATAACAAGGAGATCACGATGGCCAGAGGGCAGTCTTTACAAGACCCTTTTCTCAACACGCTGCGCAAAGAACGGGTGCCGGTCTCGATCTACCTCGTCAACGGGATCAAGCTCCAGGGTCAGATTGACTCCTTCGACCAGTTCGTCGTGCTGTTGAAGAACAGCGTCAGCCAGATGGTGTACAAGCACGCGATTTCGACCGTCGTGCCCGCACGCAACATCCGTCTGCCCTCCTCCGAAGAAGAGGGCGCCGAACCCCCTCCGGAATAACTCAAGGGCGGGGCAGGAAATCCATTGTTTGAACGACCGCGCAGCGGCGAACGTGCTGTCCTCGTACGAATCGGAGTCGGAGCCCCGGCCTCGGAAGAGGACCTGAGCGAATTCCGCGCGCTGGCGGTGTCCGCCGGTGCGCAACCCCTCGCCACTGTCAGCGGTACCCGGTCGCGGCCCGATCCGCGCCTGTTCGTGGGTTCCGGCAAGGCGGAAGAAATTCGCCGCGTCGCCCAGGAGCACTCGGCCGACGTCGTTCTCTTCGATCACGCGCTCAGCCCGAGCCAGGAACGCAACCTCGAGAAACTCATCGAGCGCCGTGTGCTGGATCGCAACGGGCTCATCCTGGACATCTTTGCGCAGCGCGCACGCAGTTTCGAAGGCAAGCTCGAGGTCGAACTGGCGCAACTGCGCCACCTCGCCTCGCGGCTGGTGCGCGGGTGGACGCACCTCGAGCGACAGAAGGGCGGTATCGGCCTGCGCGGTCCCGGCGAAACACAGCTTGAAACGGACCGCCGCCTCCTGGCCAATCGCATTCGCACCCTCGCGAAGCGACTGGAGAAACTGCAACGTCAGCGCGACACCGGCCGGCAGGCTCGCCGCGAGGTGCCGGTGCCGACGGTCGCGATCGTTGGTTACACGAACGCGGGCAAGTCAACGCTGTTCAACGCGCTCACCGGCGCGGGCGCGTATGTCGCGGACCAGCTGTTCGCGACGCTGGATCCGACCGTCAGGCGGGTCGAGCTGCCGGGTTCGCAGGTTGCCGTGCTCGCAGACACCGTGGGTTTCGTACGCGATCTGCCTCACGAGCTGGTCGCGGCATTCCGTTCGACTTTGCAGGAGGCTCGTGACGCGACTCTGCTGCTGCACGTGGTGGATGCCAGCGATCCGCAGCGGCTGGAACGCATCGACCAGGTAAACGAGGTGCTTGAAAGTATCGGCGCAGGCACCATTCCGCAGATCCAGGTGTTCAACAAGATCGACCGCATCGAACTCGAGCCGCATGCCGAACGCAATGCGGAGGGACGGTTCGCGCGCGTGTGGCTGGCCGCCGCTCCGCGAGTCGGGCTGGATGGCCTGCGCAGCGCGATCGCCGAAACGCTCTGGCCTGTGCTCGCCCGCGAGACGCTGCGGCTGGGGCTTGCGGCAGCGGCGCTACGCTCTCGTCTCTACCGGGACCACCGCATCCTCGCGGAACGCAGTTGCGAGGATGGCAGCTGGGAAGTCGATGTCGAGATGACACCGACCCAGCTGGAAACTCTGTGCCGCCAGCCGGGCGTGACGCGCATGCCTTCTCCCGCGCCTTGTGCGGTGGATGAGGGCTACCTACAATTCCCGCCCCCAAGCGAGCGGGCGGCCAGCTGACACCGCCCACTCAGAAGACACACACACCTATGGCATGGAACGAACCGGGCGGTAGCAAGAATCCGTGGGACCGCAAGCCTTCGCAGGGCGGCCCCACCGACCTCGACGAGGTCGTGCGCTCG
>Ga0187892_10003612_pt1 | contig 27843 bp, 23 predicted proteins | sample MA1701073metaG_FD_139345 | JGI IMG/M metagenome (GOLD analysis project Ga0187892, IMG submission 139345) | Bio-ooze microbial communities from a basaltic lava cave in the Kipuka Kanohina Cave System on the Island of Hawaii, USA - MA170107-3 metaG ... | reverse complement strand
CGCAACGCGGTCGCCGGATGACTTGGGAGAAGTTCTCGCGGCTCAGCCGACGCTGGCTTCCCACGCCGAGAATCCTGCACCCCTATCCCAATGTGAGGTTTGCGCGCCAACATCCAAGGTAAGGGCCGTATGCGGTAGCACCGCACGTACGGATCTGTGCGAGGGGCAGCCCGCAAGGGCTGGTCCTATCGCGATGTGCGTCGGCGTAAGCCGGAGGAAAGTTGCGAATGAATATAGTCGTACGAGCATTGAATCAGGGAATTGACGAGTTGTTCTGAGACTCGAGGGATGAACGCACGGGGTCGGCTGGCGCCGAACCCATGGCACGCGATTCGGCAAAGTGTCTTAGCCCGTGGCGAGTCGCCACGGGCTCTGGGGTGAGGACCCATTCTGGCGGGGCGAGCCCCCGGCGAATCGCCGGGGGCTAAGACGAACGGCGTCGAGCTGACGCTCGCCGTGGGATAGTGTCCTAAGAATTGGGACACTACCTTGCATCGGCCGACGTTGATCGGTTAGCATTTTGCACGGAGGTTTCCGATGACAATTCCATGTCCGGGACCAGTACAGCGGCGCGAGTTCATGCGCGTCGGCCTGTTGGGGCTGGGGGGGCTTTCGGCGGCCGAGCTTCTCGCGGCGCGTGCTCAAGCAGCGGCGCAGCCAGCGACGTCAACTCGCGATACCTCCGTCATACTCTTCTGGATGTGGGGCGGGCCGAGCCACCTGGAAACCTACGACCCGAAGCCGCTCGCTCCGAGCGAGTATCGCGGACCATTCCGGCCGATCCAGACGGCCGTACCGGGGCTCGACCTGTGCGAGGTTTTCCCGTTGCAAGCGAAGCTGGGACGCCGGATTTCGCTTGTCCGTTCGCTGCACCACGACATGTCGGCCCACAACGATGGGTCGATCGAGCTCTTGACGGGCAAGGCGCCCGCGACGCCCGACCCGACTTCGCAGGCACGGAGCGAGCACCCCGATTTCGGGATGATTGCCAGCCGCATCCGTGGGCCGCGCGCCGATGGCCTGCCGCGCTACGTGGGCATTCCGCGGCAGCCGTTCATGACGCAGCCGACCTATTTGGGCGTGAGTCACGCGGCGTTTGCCACCGGCGATCCGTCGGCGACGACATACCATCCGCCGAACCTGTCTCTCGCGGCGGGCGTGAACGGTGCGCGGCTGGACGACCGCCGCGCGATCCTGGCCCAGTTCGACCATTTTCGCCGCGGGCTCGACCTGGCCGGGCAGCTCGAAGGGACGAGCGAGTTCCGCGCCGTGGCGCTCGAGATGCTGACCAATCCGCGTGTCGCGGAGGCGTTTGACCTGTCGCGCGAGGATCCGCGACTTCGCGATCGCTACGGCCGGCACTTGTGGGGACAGGGCTGCCTGCTCGCGCGCCGGCTGGCCGAGGCCGGCGCGAGTGTGATCACGATTGACGCGCTGGCCCCCACGCTGAGCGACCGCTATTTCAGTTGGGATGATCATATCAATGTGCAGACGCGATGGGACCTGGCCGACGCGATGCGCTACCGCGCCCCGTTCATGGATCAAGGCATCTCGGCGTTGATCGAAGACATATACGACCGCTCGCTCGATCAAGACATTCTCGTCGTGGCCGTGGGCGAGTTCGGCCGCACGCCGCGGTTGACGCACGCCGATGGCCTAATCGGTCGCGATCATTGGCCAGGGGCCCAGGCAGCACTCGTCTCCGGCGGAGGATTGCGGATGGGCCAGGTGGTGGGCGCGACGAACTCAAAGGGCGAATACCCCGCCGAACGCCCTTTGCGCCCGCACGATCTCTTGGCCACGATTTACCGCCATTTGGGTGTCGACACGCGGCAGACCTTCACCGACTTCTCGGGTCGGCCCGTGGCGATCCTGCCGGACGGCGAGCCCATCGCCGAGTTGAGCTAGAGACAGCTCCACGATCCACGTGCTTCCGAAGGGCAGACCGGCGGGACTCGTAACGGTCAGGGTGTCGGAAGTCTTACGACTTCCGCTACGCTGGGCGGTGGCCGTACTTGTGAGAGTTCGATGAATCGCTACGCGGATCAGACCGTGGCCGTGCTGGGCGCGACGGGGTTTATCGGCCGGTTCGTTGCGCGAGCACTCGTTGGCCAAGGCGCCCAAGTGCATCTGCTGGTCCGTTCAGCAGAGCGAGCCAACGACTTGTGTCACGTCTGGCGCCTTCGCGTTACGGTGCATGAGCTGGATCTTTGCGATCAATCCGCGCTCGCGCGGATTCTTGCCGATCTCAGGCCAGCAATCACGTTCAACCTGGCGGGCTACGGCATCGACCCCACGGAGCAAGACGAGGCAGAGGCCCATCGCGTCAACACGGACTTGGTCGAATGCCTTGCGCGGGTTGTGGCGGAGGCAGCGGATCCGTCATGGAGCGGTCAACAGCTCGTACACGTCGGCTCGGCATTCGAATACGGTTCGGCGGCGAGTGATTTGGCGGAGGACTCGGTTCCCGCCCCCACGTCGTGGTACGGCCGAAGCAAGTTGGATGGGACGCGACGCCTCGTCGAAGTAGCCCGTGACGCGCAGCTACGTGCCGTGACTGCACGGCTATTCACGGTCTATGGACCCGGAGAGCACGTGGGCCGACTCTTGCCTTCGCTCGTGGCGGCGGCAGCTAGCGGAGAGGTGCTACCGCTCTCAGCGGGGCTTCAACGGCGAGATTTCACATACGTCGCAGACGTGGCCGAGGGGCTTCTGCGGCTGGCAGTCTCGCACGCCGAGCCGGGTGCGATCGTAAACCTGGCAACCGGGCGATTGACCACCGTACGCGAATTCGCCGAGACCGCGGCGCGAATATTGCGAATCCCCCACGAACGGCTGTTGTTCGGAGCCTTGCCGGTGCGCCCCGACGAAATGTCGCACCAGCCCGTGGCAATCGAACTGCTAAGATCGCTCACCGGCTGGAAGCCGCCGACGGCCGTCCCCGAGGGAATACGTCGAACTGTGAGCTTCGCTCCGTTTGGCTGAAATGTCACCTTTGCGATGTGGAAGGCGTATACTTTGACGCAAAGGAGACGCCAAGTAATGTGCAACGATTCAGCATTGAGCGGTTCCGAGCTACGACGTTCGCGCCGGGCGTTTAGTAATCAGGCATGTCGGTTTGCTGCGGCGGCGTTTGTGACTGGGCTTGGTGGGCTGCGAACCGATGAAACTCTTGAGGCCAAAGTAGGCGAACCGCCAAAGGAGAGTACTTTCCCCCCAGGCCGATACGTGGACATGCACACGCACCTCGGCCAGACGTGGAACAATGGCAGCGCGCTCACGGCCGAGGCGCTTTTGCGGTGGATGGACGCCAACGACATCGCGCAGGCTGTGGTGCTGCCATTGGTCTCGCCCGAGGCGTCGAGTTATCTCCTCACGAGCGATTTCGTGCTCGAGCAGACGCGCCCCTACCGCGAGCGGCTGATTCCCTTCTGTGCGATTGACCCGCGGACGGCGTACAACGGCGGACACCGCGGCCTGGTGGAGATGTTGCAGCGATACGTCGACGCGGGCGCGCGCGGCTTCGGCGAGCACAAGCCCGGCGTGAGAATCGACGATCCGCGAAACCTGGCGATCTATGAGGCGTGCGCCGAGGTGCGGCTGCCGGTCTTGTTCCACCTCGACAATCAGCGGAACACCGACGCGCCCGGTTTGCCCGGGCTGGCGAAGGTGCTGGAGGCGGTGCCGCAGGCGATTTTCATCGGCCACGGGCCTGGCTGGTGGGCCTCAATTTCTGGTGGCGTCACTCAAGAGGACCTGGGCGGATACCCGAAAGGCGCGGTGGCGAAGGGGGGGGCGATGGAAGAGCTTTTTGACCGGTTTGCGAACATCTACGGCGAACTGTCGGCCGGCAGTGGCGCGGGAGCGATCAGCCGTGACCTGCAGTTCGGCCGCGACTTTCTCATCCGCCGCGCCGACCGGTTGATGTTCGGCACCGACTTCCTCGCCCCGGGCCAGAACGTGCCGCAGTTGGAGCTCTTCCGCGAGATCGAGCTGCCGGAGGAGGTTCAGGCGAAGATCTTTCGCGACAACGCACGGGCGTTGTTGCGATTGGGGTAGCAGCCCTATTTTGGTCCAGCGCTTGGGGTCCACGTCAGTGTGCCACTGGCTTTGCCAGTGCTAGACATTCGAGCGAGTTTCACACTGGCAGAGCCAGTGGCACACAACCACTGAGCGTAAGGGCCCCTTTTTCAACGTGCAGGTAGTGCGATGTCAACACCGCGCGGCTGGCCACTTCCTCGCGCCGCCTATGTTCATGTACCGTTCTGCGCGCGGCGGTGCGGATACTGCAACTTTGCGGTAGTGGCCGGGCGCGACGACCTGGTGGACGCTTATCTTGAAGCGCTCGCGCGCGAGCTGAGCTGGCTCGGCACGCCGTGCCCCGTCGCAACGGTCTTCATCGGCGGCGGCACTCCGACGCACCTGCGCCCCGACCAGCTCGACCGGCTGCTGCGGCTGGTGCTCCGCTGGTTTCCGCTGGATGCCGACGGCGAGTTCACGGTGGAGGCGAATCCCGCTGACGTGAATTGCGAACGCCTCGCGATTCTTGCGCGGCACGGTGTAACGCGGATCAGCCTCGGGGCGCAATCGCTCAACGACGCCAAGCTCCGCGTGCTTGAACGCGATCACTCGGCTGACGACGTTGTGCATGCGGTCGAGCTGGCACGCCACCATTTTGCCGCCATTTCGCTCGACTTGATCTTCGCCGCGCCCGGCGAATCGTTCGAGACCTGGGCGTCCGATCTGGAGGCGGCGCTGGCGCTCGGTGCCGACCATCTTTCGACCTATGGCCTGACTTATGAGCGCGGCACGCGGTTTTTCGGCCGGCTGCGGAAAAAGGAACTACACGAAGTCGAAGAGGAGCTTCAGCGATGCATGTACGAGCACGCGATTCGCACGCTCACGGCCGCTGGGTTCGAACACTACGAGATCTCAAACTTCGCGCGCCGCGGCCGCCGCTGCCGGCATAACGAAGTGTACTGGGCCGGCGACGGCTATTACGCCGCCGGAGCTGGCGCGGCGCGCTACATCGACGGCCGCCGCGAAACGAACCACCGCAGCCCATTTACCTATATCCAGCGCGCCCTGTCAGGCGCCTCGCCCGTCGCCGAGAGCGAATCGCTCGGCCCGGAAGACCGCGCTCGCGAAATGCTTGTCCTCGGCCTGCGTCGAATCGAGGGAGTGGAGCCGGCCGATTTCACCGATCGCAGCGGCATGGATATCTGGGACCTGGCCGGCGAGCCGCTGCGGAAGTGGTTTTCATCCGGGCTGGCCGAAGAAGTCGACGGGCGAATTCGTCTGACGCGCGAAGGACTGCTGATCAGCGACTCGCTCTGGCCGAGTGTGCTGTAAGTCTAACTCAAAGCACTAAGGAACAAGCCATCGGTGGCGCCGGCGCGATGGATCGGCATGAGTAGTGACGAAGCGCTCGAATCGTCCTCAACGCGATTCTTGATTCGCTATGATATGATTGGTCGTGGAGGTAGCCAGAATGAACCTGACGCTGCATTTGACGCCCGAGACCGAGGCCAAGCTTAAGGAGCAGGCCGCCTTGAGCGGCAAGAAACCGGAGGAGCTGGCATTAGAGGCCTTGCAAGACAAGCTTGAGGCCGAGTCCGTTTCTGCTCCAAGCTTGTCGACCGATGAATGGCTGCGGCAATTCGATGCCTGGGTAAGCGATCACAGGTCGCGAAATCCGCGCGTCGACGATTCTCGCGATAGCATCTATCCGGATCGCTGGTGATGCTGGTTCTCGTCGACACCAACGTACTTTTGCGCGTGATCGAACCGGGACATTCTCATCACACACAAGCCGTCGCAGCTCTGCGCGCACTTCGGCTGGCTGGTCATGAGTCGTGCGTGGTCCCGCAGATCCACAACGAGTTTTGGGTGGCCGCAACGAGGCCAATTGCACAAAATGGGCTGAGCATGACGACCGTCGAGGTGGAAGCTGAACTATTGAAGCTCGGGCCGCCGCTTTTTCGCCTACTTCGCGATGAGCGTGTCATCTACGATCGCTGGCGCGAACTGGTCGGTAAATATGGTGTGCAAGGAAGGCAGGCCCATGACGCGCGCCTTGTCGCCGCAATGCAGCGGCACGAGTTGACGAACTTGTTGACTTTTTAGTGTCGATGACTTTAAGCGGTACGCGGGCATCACTTTACTCGATCCAAAGGTGGTTGCGGCAATGTAGATGGGTTTTCGCCGTTGGGCCGAGGGCACCACGTCGTATCGGCGCTTTCCGCCGACCTCAAGGCCGGTGACAATAATTTGTTGGATCCAGTCGACGTAGCTACGGCTTACCAGAACGATGTGGGGCGAGCTGTCGCAAATGCGGCTCTGCGTCGCGTAGGCGCCCTTGTAGCAGATAGGCATCGGCAAGTGCTCGGTGTGCAGCGATCAAATCCGGAGCAAGCCGCACCGCCTCCGTCAGATGACGCGTTCCCTCTGTCAATCTCCCGGCCTCTACGAGCGCGGCGCCAAGCTGGTAATGGGCAACAAAGTTTTCGGGGTTGCGTCGCAGCGATTCCGTCCACTCACCAATTGCCGCTTCAAGCTGTCCACTGCGGCGAAGTGCGTCACCTAGATTATCGCGCACTTTGATTGATTCTGGTTGAATCGCGAGTGCTCGTCGATAATGGTCAATCGCTTCGTCAAAGCGCCCCCGATCGGCGAGAAGAATGCCCAAGTTGTAATGCGCATCGACGTACCCAGGCTTTAGCCGAACTGCCTGGTGATATGCTTCGATTGCCTCCTCGAGTCGCCCCATATCGCCCAGGGTGACGGCGAGATTGTAGTAGGCATTTGCCTCGTGTGGATTGATCTCTAGGGCCCGTTGGTAGTGGCGGATCGCTTCGATCAATTTCCCCTGGGCGGCCAAAGCGACACCCCAGTTCGTGTGAGCGCCAGCATCGCCGGCGACAAGGCGGAGCGCCTGGCGGTAGCAGTCGATGGCTTCTTCATGGCGGCCTTTTTCATTCAACACGAAGCCCAGATTATTGTGAGCGAGCACCGAATTGGGATTCTTGGCGATCGTATCGCGCCATAGAACTTCGTTGTCGTCGCTACGATAGATCTGCGCCTGAGTCCAACTGCGCATTGCGAGCAATGCGAGCATGATCGTTGCGAGGCCGACACGTATCCTGGATGGCACATGGCTCGTAGCCGTAAGCGCGTACGTCCCCCCACCAACGACAAGCGCTATGAGCCCCGGCAGAGACAGGTACTGCCAGTGATCGGCCACGAGCGAATATCGCATGAAGTAAATGTTGGCGAATCCCATGACCGGTACGAGGTTCAACACGTAGTACCCCATGCCCGCTAACCAGGGCGCGCCCCAGGATGTTCGGTACCTCCAAAAGGCGACAAACAAGACCAGCAACAACAGCGACGGGAGAAACATCGTGAAGCCGTTTACGCCCAATTCCCAGCGCGGATAGATGAACGATAAGTTCCGCGGAAATAGTGCTTTTCCGACGTAAAACCAGACGGCCCATCCCGCCAGTGCCAGGCGAGACCAGAACCCGTCGCCGCGGACAATCTCGGGGCCGATCGCGCGATAATACTGAAACCACAAGCCGACCAAGCCCATCGCCAACGACACAACAAAAAATGGGAGCGCAAGTCTAAAATCGCGCGACGTCAGGCTTCGTCGTTGCCACCATTGGCAAATAAGCAAGACAAACGGCCACATGACCACTGATGACTTCGTCAGCAAGGCCAGCAGAAATGCGCCGATTGCAATGGCATACCATCGTCGTCGATGTGACGCCCCGTATTGCAGGAAACACCACAAGGCGGCTAATGCCCATGCGGTCGAAAGCACCGTTTTTCGTTGCAGGATCCACGCGATCGCCTCCACGGTCACTGGATGTACGGCAAACAGCAAACCGCAAAACCACGGTGCTGGAACTTGCAAGCGCGAGAGAATGATCCAGATGAAGATTGCGTTGAGCGCGTGCAGCCAATTATTCAATGCTCGGTAGCCGGGTGCCCAACGTCCCCAGATGCGCCATTCCAACCAGTGAGTCGTGTACGCAACTGGCCAATAGTCGGGCTGTTCGGTACTTGTCCAAAATTGTCGCAGCCCCCCCGCGATCATGGGGTTACCCGGAATCATGTTGCTGTCGTCCCAAATGAACCCACCCGACAAGGCCGGTAACTGAACTAGCCAAACGACAACAACGATCAGACACACCTGTGCGACTCGCTTCATTGCGTAATACTCTGCAAAACAATCGCGGCAGTTTGGACGCGAGAGGGCTGGCGGGAGTTGATTCGGTCAAATGCGCGACTGGTACACATCTGCAGAGCGCTCAGCGCGCCACGTACGCAGCAGACAGAGTTTGTCCTCCGATCACCCATTCTGCGAAGCGGCCAATCGTTGTGCATAATCGCGCGCTTGCGCGGCGAAGTCGAGACCGACGGCTTGTTCAAAGGCCGAGCGTAATCGAGCGGTCACGGGGCCGAGATGGCCGTCGCCGATCGAACGACGCTCGAACGACCGCGCTTGCAGGAGGCCGATGCTAGTGGAGGTGATGAACATTTCGTCGGCACGTGCGGCGTCGTCGATCGTCAGATCGACCTCGTGGCACGCAATGCCGTTCTGCTCGGCCAGCTCGAAGACCGCACTGCGCGTGACGCCAGGAAGAATATTGATCGCGCGAGGCGTGTGCAGCTCGCTGCCGAGAACCAAGAATACGTTCCCGATTGTACCCTCTGTTAAATACCCGTCCGGGTCGACCAGCACGGCCCACGAGCCGGCCAGGAGCCGGTCCGCCTGCGTCGCGGCCAGGTGGTAATGGAAGCGGCTGCGCGTCTTGATCGTCGGATCGAACAGCGACGCGGGAATGGCGCGTTGCGGCGGCACCACCAGGTCGATGCCGCTGTCGTAGGCGGGCGCCAAGGCGGCCATTTTCCACAAGAGCGGAAAGCAGCTCACAATCACGGTGGGGCGGCAATCGTCTGGCTCGAACGCCGACAGGAAGGCGGGCGCCGGCCCGCTGGAAACGTTGTGAATGATGTTCCAATCCATGTCGTCGCTCTCGGTCGGCAGGTTGCGCACCAGCGTCTCTTCGGTCGCGCGGAGCATCTCGGCCTGGTCGATGCGCGGATCGACGTGGATCGCCTCGAGCGTGTGATAGAGCCGCGCGACATGCTGATCCAGCCTGAACGGCTTCTGGCGGTACGTGCGAGTGACCTCGAACGCCATGTCACCCATGCTGACGCCAGAGTCGTAGATCGAAATGCGCGCCTCGGCCTCAGGCACGATCGTCCCATTGAAATAGACGACGCGACGGTTCATGGTCAGTCTAATGGTAGTTCAAGCGCCCGCCAGGGACCAAGCTGCCGCCTTGCTTCTTCGAGCGAAATGCGGACTACCGGCACTTGCGCCAGGGGCTGGGGCGCCAAGGCGTCGCTGCGACACTGGTCGACCTCCTCGTCCAAGGCCACCAACCACGCGCGAACATGATCGCCGGCGCTCGTCGAGCTTTCGGCAAACTCGGCGATCTCCTGCTCCAAGAGCGCCAGCGCGCTCGGCAAGCCGGTCTGATGACCTGCTCGCTCGGCCGTGCCAGTGCCGTTGGCCTCCATCATCGCCGGGCGCACCAGCGCGCGGATGTGGTCGAGCGCCAACGGCCGGACGAAGCGCTGCTCCAGATGGTCGGCGACCGTCGCCAACGTCATACCGTATTGCTGGCGGAGCGCTTCGAGGCGCTTTAGGTGCCAGTCCGCCAACCGCGTCGTTTGCTCGGCCAGCATTCGTCGCCAGCGCTCCGCCACCGCCAACTTGCCACGGCGGACAAGCACCTCGTGTACGATCATCGCGGGGACCAGGTTCCAGGCGACGCGATCATAGCTGGCCTTCAGCCGGAGGAAGTCCAAGAGCGTGTAGAGCAGCTCGCCGCGATCGGATTGCGTGGTCGTCGTGTTGTAATCGCGGTATTCGACATATCCGTCCACCACCGACTCGAGCACGAGCGTCAAAATCTCCACGGCTTTCTCGCGTGGAGGTCCGCGGTCGAGCTCGTCCAGAAGCCGGATCGGCTCGGTGTTATCGCGGTCATGTTCCCACTGCTCGAGAAAATCGGCGATGCCGCGATCGAGAATCGCCCGGAGGTTGCCGTGATTGAGAAACGGCTGCGTGAAGAGGTCCGCGCCGTAGCGCTCGATAAAACGTTTCACGTCGTCCCAAGCGTCATGATCGGCCAGCCGTTCCAGCGTCGACAGCCGCAAGGACCGGCTGTGCTCTAGCCAGCACTCCAATGCCCCCTCGATCAGCGACTGCAAACACTCGATCAACTCGTCGTCGCGGTCGACGGCGCTGGTGTCGCTGGGGACTCCATCCGGTCCATCGACTTCAGCGGCCGCGACGAGCGATTCGGCCATGCCGGTCAGGCCGATGCGGAACAAGCGGTCGAACTCGGTAACCGCTCCCTCGGGCACCGTGCGGCGGCGCTCCATGGCCTGCGCGGTAACCAGCAAGTCGCGAGTCTCTTCCAGCAATCCGAGTCGCGGCAGCCCGGCCAGCAGCACGCGGAGCGCCTGCTGCAGGATGCGTGCGGCGATCGTGGGTGCGGGGCGGCCCCCCTTGGCCGGGGGAACGTACAAGAGCGGCTCGTCAACCAGCGCCCCTCGCAGCGACGGCCAATGGTTTCGCACCGCTCGCACATTGGCCGCCATCACCGCGCGTAGCACCTCCACAAAGGGGCGTTCCCAGGCACGGCCGCGCGGCGGTTCCGGCGCGACGTTCACCGCGGCGCGCAGCCACAGCGCCGCATCGAAGCTCGCCGCGGCGGTGGCGATGACCTGCTCGGCAAGATAGTGCTTCACCCAGGCACGGCGCGCGTATTCGATGCGCGAGTCGGTGGAGCTCGACGGCGGTGGCACCTGGTGCGCGTACACGGCACGCAGCAGCTCGCTCAGTCGGCGCGCGTTTTCGGTCGCCTGACATTGCCAATTCTGCAGGTCAGTGTCTCGCTGGGGGTCGTGCTTGGAGCTCGGCTTGCCTGCGTCAAGGAGCGACCGCGCCGCGACCATCTTCCAGAGGCTCGCCAAGGTTGTCAGGAACTCCAAGCGATGGCACAGCCGCTCCGCCTCGATGTCCAGCTCGTAGTCACCGAGCGGCGGCGGCCCCGCTTCGAGCATGTTCGCATCGATCCCGTCGCGCGTGCTGTCGCGATACGTCACGCCTTCGTAGGCGGCGTCGAACAGCTCGTCCGGCTCGCGCGATTCTTGATCGCCGTCGGTCTCGGGGGGTCCGTTCGATTCGCCGTGCGAGGCCCCCGCACCTTCGTTGGCGCCTTCGAATCGTGGCACTTGCCAATAGGCCTCGGCATTGGCCTCGAGATAGTCGAAGAATCGCCGCGTCAGCGTCCAGCGCTCGCCACGAGATTCCGGGCCGGTGGTCGCACGTGAATTGTCGAGCGATTGCACCTCGCGCATCCAGCGCCTGACCAGCGCCGAGAAGGAACGATTCGTTTCGTTCAGGCCCTCAGGCGATTCGGCGAGCCACTGCATCGATAGGGCCATCGCGGCCACGTAATCGCGCTGGTCCAAGAGCGCCTCGACGACCAGGCCGTAGGCTCGCGCGGATTGAAAGCTCCCGACGTGCCTGCGCCAAAAGGCGACGTCGCCGGCCGCGGCCCCGGCCTGGTGCCAGGCCCCGAGAGCCGCCGCGGCGCTGGTGGCCGCGTCGAATGCATCTTGGCCGGACACTTTTGGAACGTCGCTCACGTCGGCCGTGGCATACGCATCCCACCAGCGAGCGCGTCGACGCAGGCGATCGTCCAGCGTGGCGACCAGCTCGTCGTTTCGCGCGGCGGCGGCCTCGCTTTGGATTCGCGCATAGAGGTCGAAGGTTTGCTCCATGATGCGGACAAGCTGGTCGACTCGGTGATCGTGCACGCTGTTCTCCGGCGCCGGAAAGATGGCGAACTTTCCACCGAAGCCCAACATGCACCAGGGATCGACCAGCGCCCCGCACTCAATACCGCGGCCGATCAGCTCCTCGATCTGCGCTAAAAGATCGGCGGCCGCGGCAGCCTGCCCGCGCCGCACCGAAAGCTGCGCCGAGGTGATTAGGCAGCCGATTTCGCATACAAATCGCGACGACGCCACCGGGACGCCGGCCGCCTGGCGCAAACTCGCTTCCGGATAGCCCATCCGCGCGTACAGCTCCGCCAGGTGCGCGTGCTGCATTTGCCGAGCGCGACGGCGTGCCAGCGTCTGGTTCAAATGCTGCCTCGCGCCGGCCAGGGGCTGCTTCCGCTCGGCCGACTCGACACGCAGCCGCGCCCCGTGCAGGTTCGCTAGCGTGCCCAGCAATCGCTCGTAGAACTCGTCGCGGTAGCGAGCGATCCGCGCTATCAGCGTGGCCAAGGACGTGTAAGAATCGTGTGTCTCGGGGCCGCGGCCGCTCATGCCGGTGGCCATCAGAATCGTGCCGGCCAAGACCGCCGAGCCCTCCCAAAGCAATTCCTCACCGGGCAATTCGGTGCTGCATTCGACACGCTCCAGGAGTGCATCGAGCGTGACCTGCGGTACGACGAATCGGCGATATCGACCCGAGTTATCAATCCGATGAGGATCCCACTGGCCAAAGTGGTAATTGGGGCGCCGATTCGCCGGGTGATCAAAGTCGTACGCGCGCGGGTCGAATGCCAGCTCGTCCAGCAGGTCGATATTGAAGCAGGCCTCGTCGAGCAGTGTGTCAGTCGTCGACTCGAGGATCGTCATGGCAAGTTGAACCAGGTCGTGGTAGCGCCCCACCGCGACCCCCGCGCCGCGCAGGTAGAGCGGGACCGGCGCGACGCGCTCGTGTGCATAAGGCTCCATCCGTTGCCGAGTGCGCAGCACCGGGATCGGTCGATGCCCCAGAAAATCGTTCAGCCGGTGAAGGCTGTCGCGGACGATGCGATCGGCGTCGGTCCAGGGGGGCGCTTGCACCAGCACCGCTTCAAATGCGCGAGCCAGGAAGAACGGGCGAAACAGGTCCTCGTCGCGCTGGTGAAACAGCAGGTCCGAATGATGCCGGCGATAGGCCGGCAGAAGGTGTTCGAATACGAGCTCAAGCACGGCGCTGGCCTGCTGCGGATCACCAAAGCCAGGTGTTACGCCACGTAGCTCGTTAAGCCGCTGGCGAAGCAGGTGGCTTGCACAGCGCCACGCGGCGTCACCTTGCGGCGAGGCGCTTTGCTCAATGACGGAAAACAGGTCGTTCCAGTTCCGTTGAAAGCGCGCGTCGTGCTTACCGGAGGAAAGTTCCAGGTAGCCCAGGATCTCTTCCAGGAGGCGGTCGCGCCCCTCGTGCGGCCGATTAGTTTCCATGGCCCGAGTTGTCCCGTCGGTGCGACCGCGTTTGCCGGTGGTCGATTCTTCGCGCGAGCGGTTCGCGAGGCCGTTTGGCCGGCACGAAACTCCGACGCAAGCGGTGTTCCGGCATAATCTTGGGTGCTGTAAAGGCTTTGCACAACTTTAGGCGCGCCCCCACAGTCCGTCCAGTGTCGGATCGCATGCCGACGCCGGCCGACTGCGTACGTAGCCGCGAATTACGTGCAAACGAACACCACTTCGGGATATCATGAAACGAATAGGCGGAGCAAGGTGGCAAAGGTTCGCCATTCTTGCAAACTTGCGGTTCATCGCCTACGTCATCGCTTCGAAAGAACCGGATGAGGGAGAAGGCAACGTGTGCGGCATCGGAATTGTGAAGAGAGTCGTTCTGGCGGCCGCGCTACTGACGATTGTGGCGCCTGAACAGGTCTCAGCATCGGCATTGCTCTCGGCCGAATCACTCGCGCGCCACGGGCTGGTGCGCGCCTGGGCGCGGCAGGTGCAGCTCGACCGTTCGCGCGACCGCGTATCGGACCTGGTGCTGGCCGAGGGACTGCTGCTGGTCAAGACGCGTAGCGGCGTGGTGCACGCACTCGACGCCGAGTCCGGACGCACCATGTGGACGATCCAAGTGCCCGGGCGCAACCTGGTGGGCTTCGCGCCGGCGGCCAACGGCAAATTCGTGGCTGTCGTGCAGGGTCTGACGCTTTATGTCGTGAACCGCGCTGATGGCAAACCCGCGTTCGAAGCGGAGCTGAGTGGATCGCCTAGCGCGGGCGCCGCCGTGAGCGACCAGTGGGCGTACGTGCCGATGCAGGATGGGAGAATCATGGCCTTCAAGCTGGATGAGCCGGACGGTCGACCGTGGCTCTGCCGCGGAACCGGAACGCCCGAGGTGCCGCCGGTCGTGACGCCGACCAGCCTGGTGTGGGGCACGTCGCGAGGGTTCGTCTATAGCAACGATCTGGACAAGTCCGGTATTCGATTCGAGCTGTCGACAGGAGGTCCGGTCGCGACTCCCTTGGCCTCGAGGCCGCCGGCAATCTATGTCGTGTCGGACGATCATTTCGTGTATGCGCTCGATGAGACGACCGGGGCGATCCTTTGGCGCTTTGCCACCGGCAGCCCCATCCGGCAGCAGCCCGTGGCGATCGGCGATTCGGTGTATGTCATTCCGATCGGCCAGTCGATGCACTGTCTGGCGGCCGCGACCGGCGACGAGAAGTGGAGTGCGCCGCACTGCGTGCAGTTTGTGGCTGCCAGCGGCGAGCGAATCTACGTCACGGACGGGATCGGGCGGACTTGGATCCTCGACGCGGCCACGGGGGCACGCCTAGCGGCGATCTCGACCGAGCTGCTGCCACACAAACTCGTCAATATCGAAACCGACCGCATCTATCTCGCCACGCCCACCGGAATGGTGCAATGTCTGCATGAATCGGCGCTCGTCGAGCCGCTCAATCACAAGCCGCCCATTGAGGAGCCTGCCGAGGAGAAACCGGCCGATCGGGAGAGTGACGCCGAGAAGCCGGCAGGCGATCAGCGCGCCGACGAAACGCGCGCCGAGCCGGCCGCGGAACGCGACAACGCCGACGCGCCTCCCGCAGCCGAGCCGCAGCCGTAGCAGCCGGCATTCTCCGCATAACGATTGTCGCGGAGGGTTGCTTAGCATCTCATCGTCACGCGCAGTTGACCACTCGTGCCAAAGGTCGTACACCAACGGTTCGGTGTGTTGCGCGCTTTGGTGGATACAGTCGAGGAGTGGTCGTGGCCGAATCTCCACGGATACAGCGTGCCGTAATCAGCGTCAGCGACCGCGACGGCCTGATTGACTTCGCGCGTGGCTTGGTGTCAGCCGGCGTGACGATTTACAGCTCTGGCGGCACGAGGAGGCACTTGGAGGAGGCGCGGATCGCGGTTGAGGACATCGCGGCCTACACCGGGTTCCCCGAGATCATGGACGGGCGCGTCAAAACGCTGCACCCCAAAATTCACGGAGGCATCCTCTGCCGGCGAGATCATCCGCAGGACATGGCGGCACTGGAAAGGCACGGAATTCTGGCCTTCGAGCTGGTGGTCGTCAACCTGTATCCCTTCGAGTCGACGACTGCGCGGCCCGACGTAACCTGGCTCGAGGCGATGGAGCAAGTCGATATCGGCGGCCCCACCTTGTTGCGCGCCGCGGCAAAGAACCATGCGTTCACCACCGTGGCGAGCAGCCCACTACAATATCCAAGCATCCTGGCCGAAATCGCCGCCAGCGGCTCGAACACACCTGAACTACGACGCGAGTTGGCGCGAGCCGCTTTCGAGCACTCGGCGCGGTACGACCGCACAATCGCCGACTATTTCGCGCGGCACGTCGGCGAGGAGACGCTTCTGCCCACGCTCACGCTGAACCTCACGCGCCAGATGAAACTCCGGTATGGCGAGAACCCACACCAGGCCGGCGCGCTGTATGCCTTTGCTGGCCAGCCTCGCGGGATGGCGGCCGCACGGCAGCTTTCGGGCAAGGAGCTTTCGTACAACAACCTGCTGGATCTCGACAGTGCGCTGGCGGCCGTCAAAGGACTGGGCGAAAGGTCCGTAGTCGTGATCAAGCACAACAATCCGTGCGGGGCCGCGACACACGAGCGGCTGGACGTGGCGGCGCGCCGAGCACTGGACGGCGACGCGCTCAGCGCATTCGGTTCAGTGCTGGGACTTAACACGGTGGTGGACGCCGCCACCGCCGAAGTCCTTGTCGAGCCCGGGCGTTTTATCGAGGCGATCGTCGCGCCGGGGTTCGATTCGTCGGCCGTCGAGTTTCTCACGACGCGCCCCACGTGGAAGGCGAGCGTACGGCTCCTGGTGGTCGATCGCTGGGAATGCGAGCACGCCGCGCTCGAATGCCGCACGATCGACGGCGGGATGCTGATTCACGAGCGAGACGATCGGCCGGATCCGCAGGCCGAGTGGAAGACCGTGACTCGCAGCTCGCCGGACGATCGACAGCTTGCCGACTTGCGGTTCGGCTGGGCGGTGGTGCGGCAGGTCAAGTCGAACGCCATTGCGCTGGTCAAGGACCGCACGCTCGTGGGCGTCGGCGCCGGGCAGATGAGCCGCGTCGATTCGGTGGAGATCGCGATCCGCAAAGCTGGTGAGTGCGCACGCGGCTCGGTATTGGCCTCCGACGCCTTCTTCCCGTTCGCCGACTCGATTCACCTGGCCGCCGCCGCCGGAGTGTCTGCCATCGTCCAGCCAGGCGGTTCGCGCCATGACCGGGAGGTGATCGCCGCCTGCGACGAACACCACCTGGCGATGATCGTGACCGGGCGCCGGCACTTCAAGCACTGATCGCCAATGGGGACCATCCTGGAGAAAATTGTTGCGCGAAAGTGGCGCGAGATCGACGAGGCCAAGCACCGCTGTCCCGAGAGCACGCTCCGCGATCGACTGTCGAGCGCGCCGGCGGTGCGCGATTTCCTGGAGCCGCTCACGCGCGAAGGGCCGATCCGGCTGATCGCCGAGGTGAAGAAGGCCAGTCCCTCCAAGGGCGTGATCCGCGAAGACTTCCGCCCGGTCAGCATTGCGGCCACTTACGAGCGCCACGGCGCAAGCTGTCTTAGCGTGCTAACCGACGAGCCGTACTTTCAAGGCAGCTTGGACCATTTGCGCGACGTGCGAGCGGCGGTTGGCGTCCCGGTGCTCCGAAAGGATTTCATTCTTGACAGGTATCAGTTGCTCGAAGCGCGCGCCGCCGGCGCCGACGCGGTTTTGCTTATTGCCGAATGCCTCGATGACTGCAATCTGCGCGGTTTGCACAATGCGGCGATCGAGCTGGGCATGGTGCCGCTCGTGGAACTGTACGACCCGGCGAACCTGCCGCGCGTGATCGAGGCCGGCGCGCGGCTCGTGGGGATCAACAACCGCGATCTGCGCACCTTCAACACCGATATCGAACACACGCTACGCTTGCGCCAGCGGATTCCCAAGGAGTGTCTCGTCGTCTCCGAAAGCGGCATCCGCACCCGCGCCGACGTCGAGCGGCTCGAAGCGGCCGGCATCGACGCGATCCTGGTGGGCGAAACGCTCATGGCCAGCGACAACATCGGCGCCGCCGTGGATGCGCTCATGGGGCGCGAGCCGTAGGTCATGCACCCTGTGCATGACGCCGCCGCGCCCAATCGGCTAAAACAACACGGGCCACACGTGGCGAATCCGATCGCCACCCGGACCGGCGGCGCTGTCAGGCACGGGGTGCCTGACCTACACTTGCCCCAGCAATTTGGCTCAGTCGTCGCGCTGTGACGCTGAGCGGGTAGGGGTCGAGGTCCGAGAGCTTGACCCAGCGAACCGCGCCGCGGCGGCGCCTGTGTGTATTGTTCGGCGAAAGGCGCGCTGCAAAACATTCGAGCGTGATCCGATGGTTCGTCACGCCATGCCGGATCGTGGCGAGCTTCGTCATCGCGTCGACGTGTAGGCCGGTCAACTCGGCCAGCTTCGCGCGCACTTCGCCCTCGAGCGCCGCGCCGCGTGCCTGTATCGCAAATCGCGGATAATCCCACATCCCGGCCCAGCGGCCGTGATCGCCGCGCCGATAGAGTGCCACGGTTCGACCGCGGCGGACCACGACGGCCGCCTCTCGCACGGCCAAGACTTTCGGTTTTGCACGAGGTGGCGGGATTACCTCTTGCAATCCCAATCGGCACGTCGGGCAAAGTGGCGCAAGCGGACACTCGCCGCAGCGTGGCGCGCGCGGCGTGCAGATGCGGCTGCCGAGCTCCATCAGCGCCTGATTGAATGCATCCACGCGGCGGTGAGGCAGCCAATCTTCGGCGGCACGCCAGAAGATTTCCTCGGCCGCGCGGCGCCGCGGGTCTCCATGGTATGCCAGCAGCCGGCTATAAAGCCGCCGCGTGTTGGCCTCGAGGATCGGTCGGCGCTGGTCAAAGGCGATCGAAAGGATCGCGCCCGCCGTGTAGCGGCCGATACCCGGCAAAGCACGCAGGGCGGCTTCATCACGCGGAAATCGCGCGCCGTGGTCGCGAACCAATAGTCGCGCGGTTCGGTACAATTGCCGCGCGCGACGGTAATACCCCAGCCCTTCCCACTGCCGGAGCACTTGCTCTTCGGTCGCATGTGCCAGTGCCTTGAGCGTGGGAAACACCTTGATGAACCGCGGAAAGTAGGCCTCGACCGTCGGCACCTGCGTCTGCTGGAGCATGATCTCGCTGACCCAAATCTGATAGGGCCGGCGCGTGCGGCGCCACGGCAGATCGCGCGCCATGTGTGCATACCATGCCAAGAGCCGCCGCCGCAGGTCGCGCTTCCACGTGGCGGTGATATGATCGCACGGTTCACCGGGGGGCTTACGCGCCCCGCTCGCTGATTTGGGTGTGTGCGCCAGCGTGGCCATGCCGTATTGTGGAGTCCTCGCCTCCGATTGGCGAGCCATGAGTGGCTGGGGCTAAGGCCGCGGGCCGTGCCCCAGCGAAGCGCGAGCAAAGTTGAACACACCGGCGCCTCACTGGGGCACGCTTCGCTTAGCCCCAGCCACCCAGTGAGGTTGGCGGTCTCGCGCGTAGTGGGGATGGGGGATTTGCAGGCGCGGTGGTTCAACCTCACTCTCGGCCTTGACGCAATTGCGGCTGAGCCAGGCCAAGAGCGCCGGCAGCGCGATCATCGACGCCAGCATGCAGCAGGTGATGGCGATCGTCAGCACGCGGCCGAGGCTCTGCAGGCCCTGATGGCTGGCGATCATCAGCGAGCCGTAACCGACGATCGTGGTTAACCCATCCACCGTGACGGCAATGGCCGTGGCCGCACCCATCCGATAAGGACCGCCTCGTTCGCGATGCTCGTGCACAATGTGGATGCCGTAATCGATGCCTAGTCCCAGCACCAAGGGGAGCGCGATCATGTTGGCCGGGTTCAAGGGAATGTCCATCCAACCGAGCACCCCGAATGTGGCGGCCATGCCCAAAGTCAGCGGTACGACCGCCAGTAGCGAGTCTTTAATGCTCCGCAAGTCGAACCACAGGACGCCCAAGATCACAGCCAGCGCCAAGAGCGCGGCCTGTTCGTAGCTGTGCTTCATTTCCAGCGATGCTTCGTATGTTTGCAGCGGGTTGCCCGTCACGCGCGGATCGACGGTGCGAACGTCGGCCACGAAGCGGCGCAGCGCCTGCATGTCCCAGATGTTGCCTCGGCCGTAGATTTTGAGCAGATGGCGGCCGTGCTGGCCGACAAACCGAGTGACCAGGCTCGCCGGCAGGTCGGCCAGCCGCGGCGACTCGGGATTGGCGATGCTTCGCAGCGCGTAGAGGCGCGTCAACAGGTCGCCGGCCATCTGTTGCTGCAGGCGCGACAGCCGCGCGTAGCAGTCGGTAAGCGGCAGGCGCCGCAACTGATCGCGGACGCGATTCAACTGGTCGGCCGCCGGACGACCTTCCGGCGTCAGGTAGAGCAGCGCGCCGGCACGCGCCAACTCGACGCCGAGCTCCTCGGGCGAGGCAACGGGGATCAGCGGCGGTCGCTCGCGAAGGTTGGCAAGCCGCGCGGCGATCCGCTCGATCACCGGTCGCTTTTGAGGATGATCGCTCGGCAGGAGCGAGACGATCTCCTCAGTCCGCTCGACCGATTTGAGCTTGAGAAACCGTGATTTGCGCGCGAGCAGCTCCTCGCGGCTGTTGGCGATCGACAGGGCGAACCACGCGCTTTGGCTACACTCGCCGAGCAGTTTGCGCTCGAGCTCGACGCTTTCGAGCCCCACCGGCTGGAGGTTGAGCAGGTTGTGGTCGTACCAGAGATGTCCGAGCCCGAGCGCCGCCGCCGCGGTCAAAGCCAACGACGCGCCAAAGACCAGGCGCGGCGCCCTGGTGGCAAAGGCGACGCCTGCATGGATGGGCAGCGGATTCGGGAGACGTTCTCCCAGACGGCCGCGATCGACCAGGCAGATGGCGGCCGGCAGCACGACCAGTTCGGCCACGGCGCATAGCAGAATCCCCCCGGCGGCGATGATTCCCAGCTCGGCAATGCCCACGAAGCTGGTGAAGCCGGCCGCGAAGAACGCGGTGGCCGTGGTCACGGCCCCGGCAAGGATGGCCGGGCCAACCTCGATCGAGGTGCGAACGAGTGCGTCATCGCACACGAGCCGCTCTCGGCGAAGCTGCAAGTATCGGGCCACGTAGTAAACGCCATAGTCGATGCCGATGCCGATCAACGTCACCGTGAAGGAGACACTGAGGATGTTTAGATGCCCGACCACGAGCGTGACATATCCAAATGACCAGGCCATGCCCAGGAGCAGTACCAGGTTGGCCAGCAGTGCATGCCGGATTCCGCCGAAGCCCGCCACGAACAAGCAGGCCACGCCCACAAACGAGACCAGGCTCGCCCAAAACATCGACGACTGGCTGGCCTTCATTTCGTCGTGTTCCATCACCGGCAACCCGGTGAGACCGATCTTGGTCTCAGGATGACGAGCCGCGGTGCGCGCGATCAGCTCGCGCAGCGCCGTGATCGACTCGTTCCCGCGCGCGAATCCGTCGTCGCCGCGCGCCAGCCGCAGCAAAATGAGACCAAGCCGGCCCTCGTTGGCCAGCAGATATTCCGGCCCCAGCTCACTGAGCGTGGCAACCGAGGCGGGAATGCCCGGCCAGGGGGAGACATAACCCTGCCGCTCATCGAGCGCCGCCGACATACTCTCTGCCAGCCGGCCGATTTCGTGGCATGCGCCGCCGGCGCTCGCGCGGGCGGCGCGGCCCGTGGTCTCGGCAGGCGGCAAGTCGGCCTCTAACTGCGCGCCCAGGCCACGTGCCATGTGGACGAGATTCAGCCGCGACCAGTCGCCATCAAGGATCGGCTCCACCTCTCGGACAAAACTCTCGATCGCCAGCAGCTCCTCCTGCGGCAGGTAGTGGAGGCCCTTGGAGCGAATCTTTGATAAGTCCACCTTGTGCAGAATCGCATGGAACAAATGGTCCTGTTGCACCAGCGCGGCCGAAAGCTCGCGCAGAACCGTCACGACCTGGTCGCGGTGCGCGCCTTCGACCAGCACCACCGCGTCGTCCTCATCGCCGAACTCTTTAATGTACTCCAGCCAGAGGCGGTTGTAGGCGCTCTCGGGATTGAGCAGGTCCAGCCGGCTGGTGCGAAACCCCAGCCGCGTGGCCGTTAGCGCCAGCGAGACCGCCGCCAGCCCCACGGCCAGCGCCAGCGTGGCGACGGGAAAGCGCACCACGAGGCGTGTGATGAGCGACATCGCGCGCGCGAGACGCGAGGGAGCGGTGTCCGATGCGGGGTGCCGATCCATGGACCAACTCTTTAGATCCAGCCGCCACGGCAACCGTCACACGAACGCGAGGCGCAAGCCGAGGGATGCCAGGATCATTCGAGGATGTCGCCCGACACGCGGCTCAAGGCCTGGCGATGACTTGACCATCCCTCGGCCTGCGCTTCGGGTTAGTGGGTGCGGCTCGACCAGGTTTCCGCGCGTCGAGGCGGCGGATTGTACAAGGTGGTCAAGGAGCGGGACAAGGCGAATCGCCCAAGTAGTCGTCACGCTCGGCGTGCGTTAAGCTCTGTAGCCGAGGTCGTAAGACCTCGGATTCGTGAGTCATTCCCACGACCACTTGCGACAAGCCTGGCTATCTTCAGAAAAGGAGCGTTCGATGGCCACCTACATTTCGTTGATCAATTTCCGCGAGCAGGGCATCAGAGGGATCGCACAGACGTGCGACCGCGCCGCGGCCTTCAAGGCCAAGGCCAAGAAGATGGGCGTCAAGGTCAGCGAGATCTACTGGACGCTCGGCGCGTTTGATGGCCTCTTGATCTTCGAGGCCGAAGACGAAGCAACCGCCACGGCCGCCATGCTGGCACTCGCGTCCGGCGACAACGTGGCCACCCAAACCACGCGCGCCTTCGACGCGGCCGAAATGAAAGCGATCCTGACCAGGCTGCCGCCGGTGTAGACACAAAACGTGCCGGCGGCACCAAGTTCCATTCGGGTGGCCGGTCGGGTGTAAGGTGTCGGGTGTCGGGTGGCCCTGACAGCTCCGCTGTCCGGGCGGCGCAGCCGCAAGCGGCTTCCAATTCGGCGTCGCGCGCGAAAGAAGCCTCTTGTGCCATCGGCCCCCAGACAGCCAAGCTGTCTGGGCCACGCGCCGATGCATCAAGTTGCATCGCGCGAATGGCGTATGCAGCGCGTAGGGCGGGTCGAGCGCAGCGAGGCCCGCCGCGCGACTTGCGCGTCGCACCATTCGCCCGGTGGGCGCACGTTTGTCGCCAGGGGCCTTCCAGCCCCTGGAGGCCAGCCCCCACTTATCTTCCGTTTCGTTTTTTTCGTCCGCCCTTCGGGCGGACGAATGACAGGGGGGATCGCCCAGCGCCAGGGACTTGAAGTCCCTGGCTACGATCGCTCGCCCTCCGGGCGTCTAAGCGTCGTGTCTCTTGGGAGGTAAGAACGACAACACAATGAGTGCGCCGAGAAGCAGCGCAACTACAGCGACTCCAATTACGCCGTGCAACACCCAGTTTTGGAATGCTTCATTTGGAATCATGGAGAACTAACGTGCTTTGCATGACACCAAGCGCAAGAGTTCGACGCTCGCGCAGGCCGTAGGTTCCTTGTGCATGCATTGTCACATGTGTACTCCCGCAAGCCTATCACACATCCCGCGACAATTTCCGTGTTATGACAATCGCGGCAACTGGCCGTTCCGGGTCGCGAAGCCAACCAGCGCACCGTCGCGGTTGTCGACATACACGCCGGTCGACCTTGCCTCACCAGCGGCGCCACCAGCACGAAGAGCAAGGAGAGAATCGCCACAAACGCCATCAGTGACGTTAGCGTAAAGCGAAACCGCCGCGATTTGCTGGACATTCGCCCTCCTTCGCTTTGCATCATTGGCCGACGGATAATTCTCGAGTCAATCATCATCATACAGCCAAGCCACGTCCGCGATCGCCAGCTTCAAGTGGATGCGATCATCGCCCATCGCGCCGTTCGGGCGATATTGGCTCGTCCAGTAGTTGAAGATCATCTTGCCCGTCGAAGTGAACGCGATGCCGGGATTGGTGAAGGCACAGGCAGGGTCGGTCTCGATTGGCCGCGGCTTGCTCCAGGTCGCCCCCTCGTCGATGGAGATGGCCGCCACGAGTGGCGTGCGCTTGCCGCCGTGCGAGTAGTGGTTGGGGTCGAAGTTGTCGTTCCAAACCAGCAGCAGATGACCTGTTGAGGGAATTCTCGCGAGCGCCGGACACGACTCTGGCGCGCGAATGCCCAGCGATTCGCCGGCCGACCAGTTCTTCCCGCCGTCGGTGGAGAATGAGCGGTAGATCGAGCCCATCTGGGTCCGCATTACGATCAATAGCCACTCATCTCGCAGCTCCTCGACATGCGGCTCCATCGCGCCGCGCTTGGGGACGTCGCACCACGCCTCGCTCAGTTGCCATGTGGCACCGCCGTCGTCGCTCGCGCAGGTTCCGGCTTCGTAATGGTCGACGCGAGACTTGTCTCCCGCGTCGCGGCTGACCGGCAGCAATAGCCGGCCGGAACCAAGTCGCTTAAGCGTGCTGCTGGCGAATTGGATCGGCTCTTCGCCCCAAAGCGTGCCGCGCGGCTCGAACGTCGCGCACTCATCGCGGCTGACCCAGCAGTGAGCCGCGGTGGGGGGGTAGAGCCGCTTGCCCGCTCGATCGAACGAGTGATAGTGCATGAATGTGAGCACAATCTCACCCGTCGGCAAGCGCACTAGGCTTGGCGAATAGCTGTTCGTAAATCCCTCTGGCGTTGCGACCAGCGTGCGGCGCTCGCCCCAAGTCCACCCACCGTCTCGCGAGCGCATGCAGACAAGCGAGTTGGGCGCGAAATCGCTGTCGCCCGTTCCGCCGGCGCGATATTCCTGCCAGGCGATGAAGAGGTCGCCGCCGGCCAGCTCGATTACCGCTGCTTCTGAATGGCGCGGATGCTCGGCGGTGGCGCGTGCGACGAAGAGCGTCTCGATCTTCGACTCGCCCGCTTGGAGCGACGCGCCGGCAGCGATCACGCACACGGCGGCAAACGCCGCGGCTCGCGCGAAGAACCACTCATTTCCGGACAGGGTGACACTCCTTGCATGCCGAGACGCGGGGCATTGTTTGCTACACGGCGAAGCGCACTCGCGCCGCGGCCAAATTGTAGCAAAAAATTGGACGGGATTGCTGGCGCCCTCGGGGGCTGACGCCCCCGGCTCGGCGAGTTGAAGGCGCGGTACAATCGCCCGGCGGAGTGCCACTGCCGGCTTGTCCGGCGTTGCTTCGCGCCACGAATGGTTTTTCACACCGGAGAATCGCCATGAAAGACCGCCTCATTACGATCGCGCTGTCAGTCGCGGCTGCGCTGGGAGTTACCAAAGCCGTGCCCGAGCGGCCGAAGGAGCTCGACGTCGATCGGCTCATTGTGCGGCATGAGCTCATCGTCTCCGACAGCGGGATGCCGTGGGAGAAGGGGTTTGAATCGCAGCAGATCCCGCGCGGCATCTACGCGCGGTCGCTTGGCCGCGGCCCCGGCGGCCTTTGGGTCCGCAGCCGGTTGATCAAGGGAGAGATCGACGATCCATTCGACGATCGATTCCACGCGCTCGAACATGACGGCAGCATGCGCCGAGCCCCGGGCCACATCTCCTGGAATGTGTGGCTCGACGGAGCGTGGCGGCAGATGGCCATCATCCAGGGCGAGGGGCTTGAACTGAGCGAGTTGCCTCTCGAGCGCTGGAGCGGCGGCAGCCACCCCGGCCGCATCCGCTTTCAATCGTTCCGGCCCGACCACGGCGAGCCCCTGACCGACGCGCTGGTGGGCCAGGGCATGATGTCGCTCGGCGGAGGCGGCTACGGGGGCGGTGGATTGCCCTACGCGAGCGAAGTGCTGCAACTTTGGGGCGGCGAGATGCAACACGCCCCGGTGCCGGTCCCAGCGGCGCCGACGGTCGTGCGGCACGACGGCTCAGGGCAGCATCGCTACGCGATCATCGCAGTCAGCCCCACGGGCAAACGAACCGCGCCCTCGGAAACCACCACGGCCGCCGGGCTCGCCACGCTACGCTGGGACAGCGTCGCCGGCGGCGACGCCTACATCGTGCTGCGCGACGGGCGCGAAATCACCGGCCCGCTGCGGATCGAAGGCTCGCAAAAGGAATGGACCGACGCGAGTGAGCCATGAACCTCGTAGCCGGTCGTACCACCTCTGCCTCTCGCGCCCAAGCTCCGCTTGGGCATGCAGCGTCTCGAAGGACTCCTGCGAGTCAATAGAACGCTCGGCATGGCGCGCCTGCGCGCGGCTGATTTTGACACCGCTCGCCCGCGCGTGATATCCTGAGGTCGTGAAGAGGTCACCTCATCGAACTGACAGGTATGTCCCCCGCGGTGGGGAAGTGAAGGGAGAAGCAATGGAAAATATCGACGTTCGCGGAGTGCCGGAGTCGTTTGCCAAAGCGATCGCGGCGATGGTGGAATATCTTCGGCGAGAAACCATGCAGCCGCCTCAGACAAAACCGGTTCGTCAAGCGAAGCTTTCGGTGAAGCGAGGCAAGGTCCTCGGAAGTCTGCGAAGGAAAGACCTGTATGACGACCGCATCTGAGCGGGCGCTCGTCGATACGAATGTGCTCATCTATGCCTACTTCAAGGACAACGCGCAGTCGGCAGATAGCCTACGGCTGCTGGAGACCGCCCACGATGGCGAGGCAGACCTTTGTGTCGCTCCTCAGAACTTGGCCGAGTTTTTCGCCGTGGCGACGGGGCGACGAATCTCTGAACCAATGACGGTCGATGAGGCCGTGTCAGCCGTTAACGAAATCTTGTCCTTGCCGGGAATGGTATTGCTGATGCTGCCGCTCGATGTCGTTCAGCGGTGGAGCGAATTGGCGACAGCCACGTGCCGAGCAGGCACGGAGATCTACGATTTGCAGCTTGCGGCCACGATGCAAGGAAACGGAATCTCCAGAATTTACACGTACAACGAAGTGGATTTTCGAGATCTCCCCGGCATCACCGTTTTGACACCGTAGATGCGCCGCATGATCGACGACGGCGCGCCTGAACTTAACGGCCCTGGCGCTTTGGTCCAAGTGGCGAGTGCCAACACGCCAATGATACCTAGCAAAAACGTTGACGGTTCAGGAATCGAACTCATTGGCTCGAACTCAACGAAGTAGTTGAAGGTTGACCCAACATCCGGTCCAACTCCGTCGTTCCACATTCCCGTGCCCCAATTGAAAATGCCGAAGTCTTCGCCGGTCCGATTGTAGGACTCGGTGTACCAATTGTTCGGCTCGCCCCCGGCCCAGGCTGCAAAGGCCGTTTGAATCGGTGAAGGGAAGACGGCTGGGTCTTGCCAAACACCCGGTGTATTGTCGATCCATCGCCACTCACCTTCCACATCGCGGTCCGTGAATCCCATCCACCCGGTCATTCCCGGAAACGTGTTGGCAACGAAGGCGTTTTCAGGCGAGTTGGAGATCGTCAGCAGATGCGCTGTATAGCCAAGCGGAGATGGCCTCGCGATCGCAGCGCTGAATGCAGCGTCCCAAAACAACGACTCTGCCACAAACTCGTAAAAATGCCCATTTCCACCGTCTAACACAGGCCACTCGACCGGTGCGCAATCTCCTCGACGCACGACGGAACTTGGCAGCAGCAGCGAAAGCGATAGAAGTAAGCCGCTCCATTTCGCTCGCTTTGCCGCAGTGGCGCGGAATTGTCGTTTCGCGACAGTGACCAATGTTACGATTCCCATGCACGCTATCACAAGCGTCGACGGTTCAGGCACGGCCTCGGAAGGAATCTCAACAACGCCTTGCATCGGCGACCCTGCCCAAGTGGGTATGTTCCAGAGATCATTCCAAAACCTCGGATAGGGGATACTGCCGTATCCCATCTGCGCATAGCTTTCCGGCCCTAGGAATGGAGTGTCGTATATACCCGACGTCGGTTCTCCGGTCTGCCAGTTCGTGTACGTCACAGGCTCGCCGCTAGTCCAAACAAACGTTCCACGATGGACAACGTCGTGCATGCCGATCCAGATGAGGCTTGTCCCGTCAGGGTTAAACGTTGTCCACAGCCAATCCTCTTCGGCCGCATCATTGATCGTCACGAGATGGCCGTGGAGAGTGACGGCAAACGCCTCGGCGTCGGTCCATGTGCTTGGACTGAGCAAGTGGTAAATGTGGTCACTTCCGGACCGCGATTCGGTTTGTACGATCGTCACGGCATGGGCGCGCGGCTCGAGAATTGCCGTAAAGACAAGTACACAATTGGAGAACAATAGATTCCGATACATGAGCGTTTCTCCTTGGAAAGAGGCAACAGGACGGACGCAGGGCAATCGCATCAAACTTTGACGACAAGCGCTAGTGCCAGCACCGTCGTCCATGAAAATCCGGTGCCTTGTTCACTTGTCGGTAAATTTGGCGACCGAATAATGGCGGCCCGGGAAACTTGAGTGTGATGCCAACCGTGGATAATTCGAGCGGCCATTCTTCGCACCGATT
>Ga0187892_10003611_pt1 | contig 27845 bp, 26 predicted proteins | sample MA1701073metaG_FD_139345 | JGI IMG/M metagenome (GOLD analysis project Ga0187892, IMG submission 139345) | Bio-ooze microbial communities from a basaltic lava cave in the Kipuka Kanohina Cave System on the Island of Hawaii, USA - MA170107-3 metaG ... | reverse complement strand
TCGCGGGCCACGTCGGGGTAGCGCAGGATCCGGCTCACCTCGGCGACGTAGAGCGCGCCGTCGCGGTAGGCGACCCCGCTCGGCATCTGGAGCCCGCGCGCGAGCACGTGGACGGCCTCCGCCCGGTGGTCGCCGTCCCCGTCGACCACCGCGTACACCTTGCCCTCGCCCCGGGAGCCGACGAACACGACGCCGGGCGGCCCGAGCGCCATCTGGCGGGCGTTGGGCACGTCCGCGGCGTAGACCGCGATGCGGAAGCCGGGCGGCAGCGTGATGTCGCCCACCTCGGCGGCCGCGCTCGGCAGGAGCCCCGTCAGGTAGCCGCGGTAGAGGCAGCCGACGGCGACCAGCGCGACGAGCGCCGCCAGCCCGAGACCCGCGGAGAGGCGACGCACCGACGCCCGCCTCAAGCGGCCCCGCCGTCGAGCGGGTCGGTCGCCTCCGGGCCGAGCCACTCGATGCCGGCGCCCGCCCCGCGCGCGGCCGTCACCTCGACCTCCACCACCAGCTCCGGCCGGGCCAAGCCCGACACGCGGCAGCCGAGGCTGGCCGGGTGGCTCCCCGCGAAGGGGGCCGGCCCCTCGCCGTAGGGGCGGTTGACGCTGGCGCCGGCGACGGTGAAGGTGCGGCGGCGGACGACGTCGTCGAGCCCGAGGCCGGCCTCGCCGAGCGCCCAGCCGATGGCGTCGTGGGCGAGGTCGAGCTGGGCCGCCCAGTCGCCGGGGGCGCGCGTCTCCCCCGCGGGGCTCACCGAGGTGCAGCCGCTGACGTGTAGCCAGTCGCCCACCGCCACCGCGCGGGCGTAGCCGCGGGGGGCCTCGCGCCGGTGCTCGGTATAGATGTCGCGGCGCGAGCGGGCCGCCCCCACCACCGCCTCCGCCTCGACCTCGATCAGCATCTCCGGCAGCAGGAGGGCCGGGATGCCGAGCAGCGTCGAGGTCGGGCGCACCTCGCCGAGCGCCTCGAGCCAGCCGCGCGTGTACTCGGCCTGCTGGCCGAGGTCGGTGAGGAAGGTCTTGGTGTAGACGAGGTCGCCGGGGGCGGCGCCGGCCTCGGCGAGGGCGCCGAGGATGGTGTCCAGCGTGAGGCGGGTCTGCCGGTACATGTCCCCGGGCGCCGCCACCGTGCCGGCCGGGGTGAGGGCGGTGGAGCCCGAGACGAGCACGCGGTCGCCGATCCGCACCGCCCGCGAGTAGGCGTAGAGGTCCTCGGTCGGCCGCCCCGAGCCGATGCGGCGGGCGCCGGCGGCTGCGCCGTCGACGGCGTCCAGCTCGATCTCGACGAGCTGGGCCGGGCGGGCCAGGCCGCTGACCTGGACCAGGGTCGCCGCGGGCCGCGCCTGGGCGAGGTGCCGCGCCACCGCGCGGGCGACGGGGTCCGCCTGGCCCACGTCGGTGACGTAGATGCGGCTGCGCACGACGTCCTCCAGCCGCCCGCCCGCCCGCCCGAGGGCCCAGCGGGCGATCCGCATGATGGCGTCGACCTGCCCGGCCGGGTCGCCGGGGGCGAGGACGGTGCCCTGGCGGTCGATGGCGGTCGTCCCCGACACGAGCACGCTGTCCCCGACGCGGAGCGCGCGCGAGTAGTGCGCGCGGGCCTCCAGCGGCCGGCCCGAGGCGACGTTGACCCGGCGGGGGCCGCTCACGGGGCCGCCGTCGCCGACGCGGCGGGCGCCTCCAGGAGGAAGTTGCCGGCCTCGACGCGCACCAGCGCGAGCGCGGGGTCGCGCGCGACGCCCAGGGGATCGCGTCCCGCCGCCACCGCCTCGATCTGCTCGCGCAGGCGGCGGCGGAACATCACCACGCCCCGGTCGGTGCTGGCCAGCCGCTCCTCGGAGTGGCACGTGATGGCGCCCTGGCCCACCTGGGCCTCGTAGTCGTTGGGCATGCGCTGGTGCTCCTCCTCGGTCAGCTCCTCCCAGGTCTTGCCGTCGAGGCGCATGCGCTCCACCCGCTGGCCGCGCGGGGCCCGGTAGAGCGTGTAGATGCGCGTGGTCGTGTCGTCGATGGGCAGCGTCCAGGCCACCGAGTCGCTCTTGCCGTAGCGGGCCACGCGCGGGTTGGCGACGATGCGGACGGTGGGCATCACCACCTCGGTGACCCGGTGGAAGACCCGGCCGTCGGGGAGCGTCCGGTCCTGATGGCTCTTGACGCCGAGCTGCGTGTACGCCCACGTCACGCGGGGCACGAGGCCCATCAGCGGCACGAACTGGTTGCCGCTGTTCGTGTTGTGCAGGACGAAGACGTGGTAGGGGTCCATCACGTTCTCGTGGGTCTGGAGCCAGTTGCACGGCGTGCTCTCGCCCGCGAGCCCGATGTTGCTCCCGTCCGCGACCACCTCCTCGTCGGGCGCGAGCGCCTCGAGCACGTCGTAGCGGGGGAGCAGGGGCTTCCGGTCGGGCGGGCCGAGGTAGGCGAACACGAGGCCCAGGTACTCCTCGACCGGGTACCAGGGCTGCCGGTAGGTGGCGCGGTAGCGGTCGCTCGCGAGGCGCTCCGCCGGCTCGCAGGGCTGGTCGAGACAGTGGCCCTCGACGTCGAAGAGCCAGCCGTGGTAGCAGCAGCGGATGCCGTCCGCCTCCACCTTGCCGTAGTAGAGGGTGGTGCCCCGGTGGCAGCAGCGGGGATAGAGCAGGCCCGGCCGGCCCCGGAGGTCGCGGAACAGGATCAGGTCCTCGCCGAGGACGCGCACGGCGCGGGGCCGCGCGGTGACCTCGGCCGCCACGCCGACCGGGTGCCAGTACCGCCGGAGCATCTCGCCGCCCGGGGTGCCGGCCCCGACCTGGACCAGCGTGGCGTCCCAGTGCGGCCGGGGAAGCCCGTATGCCGTGCCCTCGTCCATGTCGCCTCCTCGCCCGCGGGCCGCGCCGTCGCTCCGCCGCGGTGAGACTGACACTACACCACGCGGGCCCCCCGGGAAAACCGCGCTTCGGGTAGGATAGGGGGGCCATGACCACCGACACCTGGTTCGACGAGCTGACGGCGGAGCTCCTGGCGCAGAGCCCCTTCCGCCGGTCCGAGTATTTCAAGCGCTTCGCCGCCGGCGAGCTGACCCGCGAGCAGGTGTGGGGCCACATCGGCCAGCACTACCTGCTCATCGCGTGGTTCCCGCGGATCTTCAGCGGCATCCACGCCCGCTGCGAGGAGCTCGAGGTCCGGAAGGACTGCGCGCGCCACCTCCTCGTGGAGGACCTCGGCTACTTCGAGGGGCGGGTGGGGGGCACCCCCGACCACGACGAGCTGTACCGCCGGATCGGCGACGACCTCGGCCAGCCCCGGGAGGTCTACGACCGGATCGAGGCCGTGCCCGAGATGGCCGCCATCGTCGCCTTCTTCCGCCGGCTCGCCCACGAGGTGCCGTGGAGCGCCTCCCTCTGCGCCACCGCGCTCCTCGAGGAGGAGGTCGTCGAGATCGCCCGCACGGTGGGGAAGGCCCTTGTCCAGCACTACGGGGTGCGCCCCGAGTGGGGCGGCATGAACTACACCGTGCACGAGGCCGTCGAGCAGGAGGAGTCGGGCGAGACCAAGGAGGCCGTGCTCAAGCACGTCAAGACGGCCGCGGACCGGCGGGCCGCCGAGGCCGCCATGCGCGAGATGCACCGGCTCCTCGAGGCCTACGCCGAGGGGCTGGCCCGCCGGCACCTGGGCTGAGCGCCGACGGGGTCCCGATGCCGCTGGTCGCCGCCGCCGCGCTCCCCCACACCCCCCAGCTCCTGATGCGCCCGGACACCGAGGACCGGGCCCTCGTCCTGCGCGTGCACGCCGCCTACGCGCGCGTGGAGCGGCTCCTGACCGCGGCGCGGCCGGAGGCCGTGGTCATCCTCGGCGGCGACCACGTCGAGGGCTTCTTCCTCGACGCCGTCCCCGCCTTCGCCGTCTACGTGGGCGCAACCGCGTCGGGGCAGTTCGGGCCCTACGCCTACACGTTCCCGGTGCACGAGCCGCTCGCCCGCCACGTCCTCGAGGCGGGCATCGAGCGCGAGTTCGACCTCCTCTACACCCAGGACCGGCGCCTGGACTACGCGTTCTACGTGCCGCTGCACTTCGCCGCGCCCGAGCCGCCCGTGCCCATCGTGCCGCTGCACGTCAACGTGTACCTGCCCCCCCAGCCCACGCCGCGCCGCTGCTACGCGTGGGGGCGGGCGCTCCGCGAGATCCTGGACGGCCGGCCCGAGCGGGTGGCGCTGGTGGCCTCCGGCGGGCTCTCGCACTATCCCGGCACCGACCGCTACGCCTCGCCGGACTACGAGTGGGACCGCCAGCTCCTCGCCCGCCTGGCCGAGGGACGCGGGGCGGAGACGGCGCGGCTCACCGGGGAGGAGCTGGACAAGGCGGGCAACGTCGAGCTGCGGACGTGGATCACGCTGCTCGGCGCCGTCGGCGACGCGCGGGCGGACGTCGTCTGCTACGAGCCGTCCTGGCACCACGGCAACGCCGTGGTGACGTGGCCGGTCGACCGGGCGGCGTCCGCGCGATGACCGCCCACTACCGCTTCCCGCCCGCGGCCGCCTACCCGCTGAACCGCTGCCTGTTCCTGCTCAAGTCGGACGCCGCCTACCGCGCCCGCTACCTGGCCGCCCCCGAGACGGCCATGGACGCCCTCGGCGTGCCGGCCGAGGCGCGCCCGGCGCTCCGGGCCTTCGAGCGCGACCGCCTGGTCGGGCTCGGCGCCCACCCGTATCTCGTCTTCATGGCCGACCTGCGTCTCGCGATGGAGCGGGCGCCGGCGGCCTTCGAACGCTTCTGACCGTCCACCGGCAAGGAGGCGCGTAGATGGCATCGGCAGGCAAGGTCGCCGTCGTCACGGGCGGCGGCACGGGGATCGGCAGGGCGGCGGCGCTGGCGCTGCTGGGGGCCGGGTTCCGGGTGGCCCTGGCCGGGCGCCGCAAGGAGCCCCTCGAGCGGACGCTGGCCGACGCCGGCCCGGCGGGGGCGGAGGCGATGGCCGTGCCCACCGACGTGGGCGACCCGGAGGGCGTCCGGGCCCTGTTCGCCGCCGTCCGCGAGCGGTGGGGCCGGCTCGACGTGCTGTTCAACAACGCCGGCATCAACGCCCCCGGCATCCCGCTCGAGGAGCTGAGCTACGAGCAGTGGCGATCGGTGGTGGACGTCAACCTCACCGGGCTCTTCCTGTGCACCCAGGAGGCGTTCCGGATCATGAAGGGCCAGGACCCGCGCGGCGGGCGCATCATCAACAACGGCTCGATCTCCGCCCACGCCCCCCGGCCCAACTCCGCCCCCTACACGGCGACCAAGCACGCCGTGACCGGGCTCACCAAGTGCACGTCGCTGGACGGCCGCAAGTACGACATCGCCTGCTGCCAGATCGACATCGGCAACGCCCACACCGACCTGGCCGCCCGGATGGCCAAGGGCGTGCCCCAGGCCAACGGCGCGGTGGCCGTGGAGCCGCTGATGGACGTGGACCACGTCGGCCGCGCGGTGCTCTTCATGGCCGAGCTCCCGCTGGACGCCAACGTGCAGTTCATGACCATCATGGCCACCAAGATGCCGTTCGTCGGCCGCGGCTGAGGCCCCGGCCGACCCCCTCCGGCCCCGGGAGCGCCGGGCCGGGGTTCAGCGGGCCCGGCTCCGGGCGAGGAGACGCCAGCCCCAGCCGCTCGCCGGCTTGGCCACCGTGCGCTCGGCGATGTAGTGGTGGGCCAGCGCGGTCTGGCCGCCCCGCAGCGCGGCCTCGATCAGGGTGAGCGTCAGCACGTCCCGCTGGGCGTGGCTGCCCCCGACGCGGTGGGCGGTGTCCCGCACCGCCGCGATGCCCTCCGCCGCGTCGGCGTACCGGCCGCGCCCGAAGGCGTGGACGGCGTGGCACACGGGCAGCCCCACGTCGCGCGTCGCCGCCCGGTTGGAGCCGCGGCCCCGCTCGGCCGTCCAGGCGAGGTCGTCGAGGAGCTGGGCCGCCTCGCGCTCGCGGCCGGCCATGACGAACGCCATCATGGCGTGGAGGTCGTTGAAGGCGTAGAAGCCCCGCTCCCCCTCGAGCCGCCCGGCCCAGTTGTCGGCCAGGGCCGCCGCCCGCGCCCCGACCTCGACGCCTTCCAGGGACAGGCGCCAGAGCAGCGAGGTGGCGTCCAGGAGCTGGAGGGCGAGGTCGGGCGGCTCGGCGTGCACGCGCGTGTCGTAGAGGGCGAGCGCGGCGTCGTACCGCTGCCGGTCCAGGTAGTAGAGGGCCAGGTGCCAGTAGTTGTGGTAGGCGAAGCCGTTGTCCGGCGCCCAGTCCGCCTCGCGCGACTCGAGCCAGGCGATGCCCTCCTCGATCCGCCCTTGCATCTCCATCACGTGGGTGACGGCGTGCACGGCCCACCCGTCCCTGGGCTCGAGCGCGAGGGCCTGCCGGCCCACCGCCTCCGCCTCCGGGTACTGGTTGCATTCCTCGAGGCCGAAGGCCTGCATGCCGAGGAGGTAGGAGTAGCCCGGCACCGCCGGGCTCCAGTGGGGCAGGACGCGCGCGACCCGGTTGCGGAGGTTGAGCGCGTCGCCGCGGTAGAAGTCCATGAGGTGCCCGGACTGCACGGCGAAGGCGTCGCGGGGATGGTCGACGAGCACGCGGTCGAAGGCGGCGCACGCCCCGTCCCAGTCGCCGTCCACGAGGCGCCGGGCCGCCGCCACGAGCCCGCGCTCGCGGTCGTTGGCCGTGCCCGCCAGGGCCTCGGCCGCGGCCACGCTGGGCCGTGCCTGGGCGGCGAAGCGCTCCTCGGTCAAGGTCATCAGCACGGTGGCGCGGAAGGCGTGGCCGAGCGCGAAGTCGGGCGCCTCGGCGAGCGCCTGGTCGATGGTGGCGATGGGGTCGCCGACGTAGGTCTGGTACTGCTGGAGCGCGGTCTCGTAGCGGTCGAGCGCCGCTCGGTGACCGCACGAGACGGGGGTGCCGCGGGCGTCCTGGGGCATGGGGGTCCTCCGTGTCGGTCCGGACGATGGCTGCCGGCGCAAGTGTACCCGATCGACCGGCGCCGGGGCACGCGGCCCCGCCCGCGCGGCCGCTGAGCTCACGCGCGCCCGGGACGCCTAGCGGCCGGCCAGGCCGAGCAGCCCGCTCACGATCAGGTAGATCGCGACGACGTAGTTGAGCAGCCTCGGCAGGACCAGGATGAGGATCCCGGCCACCAGCGCCAGCAGGGGGTCGAGCGCGAATCCCATCGCCATCATCGGAGGGTCCCGGTCGGCATGGTCGTGTCCTTTCGTGTGTCGGTCACCTTCAGCGTTCGGGCGAGCCCCGCCGGGGCCCGCCTCCGGTCGAGGCGCGGCGCCGGCGGCCCGCCGCCCACGACGTCACGGCCAGCGCCGCCAGCCCGGCGAGGGCGACGAGGCCGCCGGCCACCGCGATCGTGGCCGGGCTCGGGTCGGCGATGGCGGACCGGATCCCGTCCGTGAACAGGGTCACCAGCAGGACCCCGGGCGCCATCCCGAGCACGGTCCCGATGGCGAAGTCGCGCGCCGGGATGTGCGAGGCCCCCGCCACCAGGTTGATGACGGTGAACGGGGCGACGGGCACCACCCGGACGATCACGACGGCCAGGAGCCCGCGCCGCGCCAGCCGGCGGCTCACGCGGTTGAGGCGCGGGCCGGCCAGCCGGCGCACCACGTCCCGTCCGAGCCCGGCGCCCACCGCGTAGGTGGCCATGGCGCTGGCCAGGCCGCCGGCCAGCGAGCAGGCCATCCCGACCCAGGGGCCGAAGGCGATGGCGGTGGCGACGATCAGCACCGTGACCGGGAACGCCACGAACCCGGCCGCCACGAACAGGGCGATGGCCAGGAGCGGCGCCCCCGGCAGCGCCACCACGGCCTCGCCGAGGGCGAGCAGCGCCGCCGGGTCCACGTAGGTGGCCAGGGGCGTCCACCGCCAGGCCGCCGTCAGGCCCAGCAGGAAGGCGACCAGGGCGATGCCCGACGCCAGCCGGCGGCCGGTGGGCCCGCGCTCGTCCTCGTGGACGAGCTGGCCGGCCAGCTCGTCCAGGGCGACCGGACGCTCGGGATCGGCGATCTCGACGCCGACCGCCGGCGGCTCGCCGGCCGCGTCCAGGCAGGGCTCGAGCGGACGCAGCGTCCGGGGGCCGGTCGCCAGGTGCTCGATCGCGCCCACGAGGGAGCCCGAGCCCGCCACCGCGCGCGCCGCCGCCCCCGGCGTGACGCCGAGGTGCTCGGCGAGGAGGCGCGCGCGGAAGGCCCCGATCGCCGCCTGCACCCGCCGCTCGCCGCCCGCCTCGATGGCGACGTCGCACTCGGTGTCGAGCCCCATGGAGCGGTTGTTGAGGTTCGCGGACCCCACGCGGACCAGCTCGTCGTCCACGACCATGACCTTGGCGTGCAGGTTGATGCACTCGGCCCCGAGCCCGGGCACGTCGGCGTAGTAGACGCGGAGCCGCCCGTGGCGGTCGGCGGCGCGGAGGCGCCGGATCAGCCGCACCCGCAGCGCGTCCATGGTGAGCTGCTCGAGCCAGCCGCGGGTGAGGCGGGGCAGCACCACCGCCACCTCGGGGCCGTCGGCCTCGCCGAGCCGCGCGGCCAGCGCCTCGCCGACGCGGGCCGACGTGAAGTACTGGTTCTCCACGTAGATCCACCGGCGCGCGGCGGCGACGGCGTCGAGGTACAGGCGCTCCACCTCGCGCACCTCCGGGCGGCCGGCGAACTCGGGCTCGGTGCGCGCGATGGCGGCGTCCACGTCCTCGAGGTCGGCGCCGACGTCCGGCGGCCAGACGGCCGCCGCCGGCACCGCCGGGACCCGGGGCAGCTCCTCGCCCCCGGCCCGGCGCCAGCGCTCGCGCGCCAGCTCGCCCAGCGCCCGCGCGGCGGGCCCGGCCACCATGATCTGCACGTCGTGGTGCGGCCGGAGCGGCTGGTCGCCCCCCTCGGGGCGCCGGTCGTCGTCGGGCCGGTGCTCCGGCGTGTCCCACCGGCCGCGGGTCAGGTCGAGACCGCCGACGAAGGCCACGGCCTCGTCCACGACCACCACCTTCTGGTGGTGGGAGGCGCCGAGCGGGTGGCGGCCGTCGAGCCGGAACGAGACCCCGGAGGGGGTCGTCCAGGCGAGCCGGTAGACGGGGAGCCACTCCCGGTCGGCGGCGTACAGCATCGGGAAGTCCCAGTTCAGGATGGACACCACGGGGCGCTGGGGCCGGCGGGCGACGTGCGCCAGGAGCTGGTCGAGGCGACGCGGCCCGGCGCCGCCGTCCCGCACCAGCTCGGCCCGGCTGTGGATGTCCCAGGCGAGGATCTGGACCAGGCGGCGGGCGCGAACGGCCGTGTCGCGGACGGCCCGGAAGTACGCGGCGCCGTCGACGAGGAACGCGACCCGCTCGGCGCGCTCGAGGCGCCAGCAGTTGTGGCGGGGGCGGAGGATGGCCATGCGCGCGCTCGGCGCCTACGCGGCGCGCGGCGGCGGGGGCGCGCTCGCCGGGGCGAGGGGGTGGACGGCGGGCGTCCGCACGTGCTCGGGCCGGAGCCCCATCCCGATGAGCCGGCCGACGAGCCGGCGCAGGAGCGGCACGCGCGCGATCACGCGCAGCGGCAGGGGCGCCGCGATCTCGGCCTCGGCCCCGAGCACGCGCGCGATGACCCGCCGCTGGATCAGGACCTGCAGGCGCTGGGTCAGCCGGGTCGGCAGCCGGCGCCGCCGCTCCACGCGGCCGAGGTCGTCGGGCGCGAGCCGGCCCTCGGCGAGCGGCCGCGCGAGCCGGTTGGCGGCCGCCACCGCGTCCTGGATGGCGAGGTTGATGCCGACGCCGGCGATCGGCGACATGGCGTGGGCGGCGTCGCCGATGCAGAGGAGCCCGGGGCGCCACCAGCGGGCGAGGCGGTCCACGCGCACGCCGAGCACGGGCAGGTCGCTCCAGTCGCGGATCTCGTCGAGCCGTCCCGCGACGAACGGCGCCAGCCGGGCCACGCGGGCCCGGAACGCCGCGAGGCCGCCGGCCTGGATGGCGGCCAGCGTGCCCTTGGGGATCACGTAGCCGCACTGCCAGTAGTGGCCGCGGTCGATGAGGACCAGCGCGTGGCCGGCCCCGAAGCGCCCCATCGTCTCCGCGGGGTCGTCGGGCGCGCGGGAGAGGCGGAACCACACCACGTCCATGGGCGCGCCGAGGTCCTCCACGGCCAGCCCGGCGGCGGCGCGGACGCGGGAGTCGCGGCCGTCGGCGGCCACCACCAGGTCCGCCCGGACCTCGAGGGGCCCGGCCGGCGTGACCGCGCGGAGCCCCACGATCCGGCCGCCCGTCTCGATCAGCCCGGTGACCTCGCTGCGCATGCGCAGGCGGAAGGTCGGGTAGGCGGCGGCTCGCTCGGCCAGGAAGCGCAGGAAGTCCCACTGGGGCATGAAGGCCACGTAGCGGCAGCGGGTCGGCAGTCGGCTGAAGTCCGCGAAGGGGATGGGCCGGCCGCCGATGTAGCCGCTGATGCGGGCGACCTTCTGGTGGGGCAGGGCCAGCAGGTCGTCGAGCATTCCGAGCTCGTGCATCACCTCGAGCGTCGACGGGTGGATGGTGTCCCCGCGGAAGTCGCGGAGGAAGTCGGCGTGCTTCTCCAGGACGAGCGCGTCCACGCCGGCGCGGGCCAGCAGGAGCCCCAGCATCAGGCCGGCCGGTCCGCCGCCGGCGATGACGCACCGGGCGCTCTCCACGCTGGTCCGGGCCCTCTCTCCCACCGCTGCCTCGACGCCGGCGGCGCGCCCGCGGGTGGGCCGCGAGGCGCACCAGGTCGCTGTTCCTACGATACCGCGACTGTCCAAGGGCGGGGCGGCGGCCGGCGCCCGGCCCGGCCGGGCGTCCTATCCGAGGGCGCGCTCTAAGGTCGAGGACGCGCTGAACCACGTGTGGCGGGTGCGGCGGCCGCGCAGCCTGGGCCGGAAGTTCACCGACTACCTGAGCGTGCTCCTCGTGGGGCCCGTGCTCGTGTTCTCGGCCTTCGGCCTCATCGCCTCGGCCCAGAGCTACTGGCTCGTGCAGCGCGCGCTGGAGCTCGACCTCCTGGGCAGCGTGCTGGTGAGCGTGGCGAGCCGGGTGGTGCCGTTCGTGTTCCTGTGCGCCGCCTTCCGCCGCGGCCGGCTGGCGCCGGCGGTGGCCCGCCTCCCTCCATCCCCATCGTGTACAGGGCCGTCCGCGTCCCTCGACCGCCGGTCGGGTGTTCCATCGCCCCCGGCCGGGAGGCCGGGGAAGGCGCCGCCGGGGGCGGGAGGGGAAGAGCCCGGCGGCACGACCGGCCGATCCCGGAGCGGGCGCGGCCCGATGGGGTCGTGGCGCCCCCCGGCCGGGCGGGGCGATCCCCCTGGCGGCGGGGTTGTGACGCGGCGGCGGCGGCCGCAGGCTAGCAGCGAGCGAGGAAGGTCGCTCCGGGAACCTCGACGCGAAGGAGGCCGCCATGGTCGGTGTGAGCGAGCGGGCCAAGGAGATCCTGCTTCAGGCCAAGCAATCCGTGAACATCCGCCAGCCGGACGTGGGGCTCCGCCTGGCGCTGGACGCCGCCGGGTCGTGGAGCCTGTTCGCGGACCGCGCCCGGATGGACGATCAGGTCGTCGAGCACCAGGGCTCCACCGTGCTGCTCATCGACGGGGAGCTGTCGGAGGCGCTGGCCGGGGCCGCCGTCGACTGCCGGCGGACGCCCGACGGCGGCGTCGAGCTGGTCCTGGCCGAGGACGGCGAGAGCAAGGACGGGGCGGCGCCGGTGTGAGCCTCAGGCTCCGGCCAGGTCCTCCGCCTCCGGGGGCGCTTCGGCCTCCGGGCTGCAGTCGGGGCACCACGGGACCCGGAGCTCGAAGTCGCGGCGCACGGCCTCCACCGACATCCAGACGTCGAAGGTCTTCTCGCGCTCCTCGGGCGGCCCGCCGACGATCGTCCCGTGGCCGACCTCGCAATCGGCCCCCAGCGTGTGGATCGGGGCGTCGAAGTCGCCGCCGTGGCGGCGGAAGTAGCAGGGCGCCGGCGCGAAGAGATAGTCGGCCATGTCCACGGCGGCGACGGGCTGCACGAGCGGCCCATCGTCCCCGGCCACGAAGCAGTGCCCCCGCGTGAGCATCGCCACCAGCTGGAGCCCGTCCTCCTGCAAGCCCTCCAGGGACTCCGCCATGTCCTGGATGTGGGCGGCGAGGGCCTCGGCGTCGGCGCCCTGGGCCCGCTCGGTGTAGGTCCGGTCGATGGCCTCCTCGATCATCGCGATGGGCGGATGGGTCCGTGACGCCACCCAGTGATTGATGCGGCACAGGTCGGCGTCGAGCGTACGGGCGAAGTCTCCCGGCGTGCGAACGAGAACGATCATGGCGCCGCCCTCCTCGGGGTTGCGACGTCGTCGCCTCCGCCGGGCCGACCCCGCGGCCACGGCCGCCCCGCCGGCGATGCGACACCGGGCGGGCGACGGCGCTCCCGTCCACCCTAGGCGACGCCGCCGGGACCGGTCAATCCGGAGGCTGGGGGCATTGGGCCCCCCACGGAGCCGGGCGTCGCGCCCCCGACCAGCGGTGCCGCCCGCGGCGCCCTCGCGGGTGCCGGCCGCGCTCCGCCGGAGTACACTGCTCCCGCCGGGTCCGGCCGGCGGCAGGAGCGGTCCAGGATGCAGTGGGTCAGGGTCGCGGACGTGCGGGAGATCCCTCCGGGCTCGGGCACCCGGGTCGTCGGGCTCGCCGACAAGCCCATCGCGCTGTTCAACGTCGACGGCGCGTTCCACGCCATCAACGACGTGTGTCCCCATCGCGGCGGGCCCCTGTCCCGCGGCGCCCTGCGCGGCTCGGTGGTGATCTGCCCCTGGCACGGGTGGACCTTCGACGTGCGGACCGGGCGGCCCGACCACCCGGGTGGGCATCGGGTGGCCACCTACCACGTCAAGGTCGAGGCGGACGCCGTCTGGGTCGGCTGGCTGCGCGAGGAGGACGAGGGGTGACGCGCAGCCCCTGGGCGCGCGAGTACGCGCGGACGCCCGCCGTCTACCTGTGGGGGCGGGCCCCCTCCGCCTTCGCGCGGGACCTGCCGGTCCCGGCCCCCGGGGCGCGCGTGCTGGACCTCGGGGCGGGCGAGGGACGCGACAGCGTGTTCTTCGCCGCGCGCGGGTGCGTGGTGACGGCCATCGAGGTGTCGCGGGCCGGGATCGAGAAGGGCCGGCGGCTCGCCCGCGAGGCGGGCGTGCGGGTGCGCTGGCTGTGCGGGGACATGGGGCGGCTCCGCCCGGCCGGGCCCTTCGACCTGGTGTTCTCGTGCGGCTCGCTCCACTACGTCCCCCGGCCGGCGCGCGAACGCCTCTTGCGGCGCCTGCGCGCGATCACGGCGCCGGGCGGGCGGCACGCCCACGTCGTCTTCACCGACCGCGACGTCTACGTGGAGAAGGGGGAGGCGATCGACTACTTCGAGCCCGGCGAGCTGATCGCCGCCTACCGGGGGTGGCGGGTCGTGGCCCGGCGGCTCGGGACCATCCGCTGCGCCGCCGACGGGATCCCGCACCGGCACGGCGCGGAGTGGCTGGTCGCCGCCCGCGGGGCGTCCGCCGTCCGGGCCGGCCCCGCCTGGCCGGCCCGCCGGTCCGCGGGGACGCTGGGTCCCGGCCTCACACGTTGGGGGGCGCCGCGCTGATGACCCCGAGGGCGGACTCGCGGTCGCGCCCCCTCGCCAGGTCCCCGAGCGAGACGATCCCCACCGGCCGGTCGTGGTCCACGACCGGCACGCGCCGAACGGCCTTGTCGCGCATGAGGCGGACGGCCACGCCCAGATGGTCGTCCGGGGACACGGTGGCGAGGTGCTGGCTGCACACCTGGTTGAGCGTCGTCGCGGCGGGTTGCTGACCGGCGGCGACGCTGCGCACCACGACGTCCCGGTCGGTCAGGATCCCGCACACCTGCTCGCCCTCCAGCACGAGCACGGCCCCGATGGACTCCTCGCGCATCTTGCGGGCCGCGTCGAGGACGGTGGCGCTGGCCGGCATGCTCACGGGGTCGGTGGTCATCACGTCACGAATGGCCTTCGCCATGCAACGCCTCCTTCCCGCCCGCGCGGGGTCGCTCAGCGGGCGACGCCGTCCGACGCGGACCGGGCGAGCACCAGCTCCTTGCGGCCCTCGGGGGTGTCCCGGCAGTCCATGGTGACCCCGGTCAGCTTGCCCTGGGTGTCGGTGTCCACCAGGAGGACCGTCGCGCCCTCGTGCTCGACCACCTGGTCGTCCGCTCGCGCCCGGTCGGCGACCAGGACGTAGTCGCCGGCGCTGTTCGAGGCGACCCGCAGGCCGACCTCCCGATCCGTGATGTTGGCGGCCCGCTTCTTCTCGAGCAGCGCTTCCTTGGCGCGCGTGGTCACTGCCATCATCGGCTCGTCTCCTCTCGGTTCCGGCGCGGGTCCCCCCGCCGCCGGCGTTCGACCTCCGGTGCCCGTGAGTCTCGGACGACGCGCCCCCCGGGGACACCACACGCCCGGGGTTTCCGCGTCGCCGATCCGGGGAGGATCCCACCCCGGACCGGGGACACCCGATCGGGGGGTGCCGCCCCACTCCGCCGGCGGCCCCCCGGGGCCCTGGCGGGGGCTTCTGGCGGCACGCCTTGACACCGTTGTCCCGACCGTGCAGCCTCGAAACCGACGCGCCGCGCTGCACATCGTCGAGGGTCCGCGTTCCCCGGCTCGCGGGGGAGGCCGCCGCGGGTGGGCCGGGAGGGCGCGTCGCCGGGCGCGGCCTCGACCGACCCCCGCCATCCGGCGGGGCCTGAACGGGGGCCGAGCGGACGTGAGCAGCGGGTTCCTCGAGCGGCGCCTGGACGCCCTCGAGAAGGGCGACCACCTCGGGATCCTCTACGAGGACCCCGCCCAGGGGATCTCGCTCCTGCTCCCCCTGTTCGAGGCCGGCCTGGCCCGGGGCGAGCGCTGCGTGTACGTGGGCGAGCCGCGCACGCTCGACGCGGTGGGCGAGGCGCTCGGCCGGCGCCTCGGCGTGCGGCCCGCGGCCGACACGGGGGCGCTGCTCCTCGTGCCCGACGGCAACCGCGAGGGGGAGGAGGAGGCGCTCCGGCTGGTGGACGCGCTGGAGCGCGCGGCGGAGGCGGCGGGCTTCCGCGCCGCCCGGGTCGCCGTGGAGATGTCGGGCGTGCTCGGGGTCAAGCCCGAGCCGCGGCAGCTCGTGCGCTGGGAGGCCGGCCTCCACCACCACCTGGCCCCGGGCACGGGGCTGATCGCGGTCTGCCACTACGACCGGCGGCGGTTCCCGGCCTCCGTCCTGGAGGCGGCGCTGCGGAGCCATCCGACGGTGGTCCTCGGGGACCGGATGTACGCCAACGTCTACTACGACCCGCCCGAGCTGGACACGACCCTGACCGGCGACCAGCGGTCACCCGCCGTGGCCCAGCTCCGCTGGGTGCAGCCGGCGGGGGACACCACCGTCCACGTGGTGCGGCAGCAGGTCGCCCGCGCCGGCGCGGAGCAGTCCGAGCGGCGGGCCGTCACCCTGGCCGAGGCGAGCATCGTGCTGACCTCGTCGCTCGACCTCGACACCATCGTCGACCGGGTGGCGCACCTGGCGGTGCCGGCCCTGGCCGACTGGTGCGTGGTCGACGTCGTCCGGAGCGACGGGAGCGTGCAGCGCGTCGCCGCCGCCCACGCGGATCCCGACAAGGCGCGGCTGGCCCGGGAGCTGGCCCAGCGCCACCCGCTCCAGCTCTCGGGCGACAGCGCCCACCCCATCGCCCAGGTGATCCGGACCGGGCGCTCGCGCTTCGTGACCCAGGTCTCGCGCGAGCAGCTCACCGCCATGGCCGGGGGGCCGCCGCACGTGCCGAGCCTGCGCGCGATCGGGCTGCGCTCGTTCATGATCGTGCCCCTGTCCACCGGCGAGCGGACGCTGGGGGCCATCGCCTTCGCCACCGCCGAGTCGCCGCGGCGCTACACCTACCACGACCTGGGCTTCGCGGAGGCGCTGGGGCGGCGGGCGGCCCTGGCGGTGGAGAACGCCCGCGTGTACGCGGCCTCGGAGCGGCGGCGGCGCGAGGCCGAGAGCCTGGCCGGCCTCGGCCGCCTCATCTCCGAGTCCCTCGATCCGGGCGAGGTGGCGCGCCGGATCGCCGAGAGCGTCCGGGGCCTCCTCCGGGGCCGCACCGCCGCCGTCCTGCGGCTCGGCCCGGTGGGGGAGCTGCGCGTCGCGGCCAGCGCGCGGACCGAGGAGGCGCACGCCGACGACCTGGCGCTGCCGGACGAGATGGACGACGTGGAGCGGGCCGTGCGCGAGCGGCGGCCGGTGGTCACCCCGGACCAGGGGCCGCCGGCGGCGGGCGGGCCGGCGGTCCTCGCGGTGCCGCTCACGGTGCGGGGCGAGGTGACCGGCGTCCTCCGCATCACCGACGCCCCCGGCCGCGTCTTCGAGGCGGAGGAGATCCGGCTGGCCCAGATCTTCGCCGACCACGCCGCCATCGCCCAGGAGAACAGCCGTCTCTACGCCCAGGCCGAGGAGCTGGCGGCCGCGCGCGAGCGCGTCCGGGTCGCCCAGGAGCTGCACGACGTGCTGAGCCAGGTGCTGTTCTCGATCGGGCTCAAGCTGGACTGGTGCATGCGCCTGGTGTCGCCGCGCTCGCCCGTCCGCGCCCGCATGGAGGAGATGCGGCAGGAGACGGGCTTCGTCATGGAGCAGATCCGCCGGCTCATCGGCGAGCTGTCGCCGCCCGAGGACGCGGGCTTCTTCCCGGCCGGGCTGGAGGCGCTCGTCCGCCAGTTCAAGGAGCTGACCGACATCGCCGTCGCCGTCCGCGTCTCGGGCGACGTGGCGCGGCTGGACCCCGGGCGCCAGCAGCTGCTCCGGGCCGTGCTGCAGGAGGCCCTGACCAACGTCGCCAAGCACGCCCGGGCCACGTCGGCGGCCATCGCCGTCGAGGTCCGCGACGACGTCGTCGCCTTCGAGGTGACCGACGACGGCGCCGGGCACGACGAGGCGGGGCGGGCCGGCGGCCACTACGGCCTGCGCCAGATGCGCGAGCGCGTGGAGAGTCTCGGCGGCCGGCTCGAGCACGGCCCGCACCCCCCCGCCGGCTTCCGGGTGGCGGGGGCGTTTCCCCTGACGACGAGGTGAACGGTCATGGCCAAGATCCGGATCGTGGTGGTGGACGATCACGAGGTGGTGCGGCACGGGCTGCGCCTGTCCCTCGAGCTCGAGCCCGACATGAACGTGGTCGGCGAGGCCCGCACCGGCGACGAGGCGGTGCAGGTGGCCCGCGAGCGGCAGCCCGACGTGATGCTGCTCGACGTGCGCCTCGGCGAGGCCGACGGGCCGGAGGTGTGCCGGCGGGTGCTGGAGGTCGCGCCCCGCACGGCGGTGGTCATGCTCACCAACTACCTGCAGGACGGGCTCGTGTTCCGCAGCCTCGTCGCCGGGGCCAAGGGCTACGTGATCAAGGACGTGGAGCTGGGCGAGCTGAAGAAGATGATCCGCTCCGTGTACCGGGGCGCCTCCGTCCTCGACCCCAAGGTGACGAGCCAGGTCGTGTCCACCGTCTCGGGCCTCGCCGCGCCCTCGCGGGCGACCAAGGCCGTGCACGCCGCCGCCCTGTCGGAGACCGACCTCGCCATCATCCGGTCGCTGGCCGAGGGCATGACGAACAAGCAGATCGGCCAGCGGGTGCACCTGAGCCCGCACACCATCAAGGACCGGCTGGAGAAGATCTTCGCGGTGCTCGAGGTGCGCTCCCGCACCGAGGTCGTCGCCGAGGCGCTCCGGCGCGGTCTCATCTGAGCATTTCGCCCGTGGCGCCCGCGCGCCCGGACGGGCGCCGGCCGCGCGCCCGACGCCGACAGGAGAGCCCGTGGCCGCGCTGACGCCCATCGAAGACTACGCGCTGATCGGGGACTGCGAGACGGGCGCCCTCGTGAGCCGCGGCGGGTCCATCGACTGGCTGTGCCTGCCGCGCTTCGACTCCCCCGCCTGCTTCGCCGCGCTGCTCGGGACGCCCGAGCACGGGCGGTGGCTGCTCGCCCCCGCCGACGCCCCGCGCGCCGTCCGCCGCCGCTACCGGCCGGGCACGCTCGTTCTCGAGACGGAGTTCGAGACGGGCCAGGGCCGGGTGGCCGTGGTGGACTGCATGCCGCTGCGCAGCGGCGCGCCCGACGTGTTCCGGGTGGTGGAGGGCCGGGCGGGGCAGGTGCGGATGACGATGGAGCTCGTCATCCGCTTCGGCTACGGCTCGGTGATCCCGTGGGTCCGCAAGACCGACCAGGGCCTCACCGCCGTGGGCGGGGCCGACCTCCTGCGCCTGGAGACGCCGGTGCCGCTCCACGGCGAGGACTTCCACACGGTCGCCGAGTTCACGGTGAACGCGGGGGACGAGGTGCCCTTCTGCCTCGAGTGGCAGCCGTCCTACCGGCCGGTGGTGCGCCACCAGGACCCCGTGCGCAGCGTCAAGGAGACCGAGGAGTGGTGGCGGGAGTGGTCGGGCCGCTGCGCGTACACGGGCGAGTACAAGGACGCCGTCGTCCGCTCGCTGATCACGCTCAAGGCCCTCACGTACCGGCCGAGCGGAGGCCTGCTGGCCGCCGCCACCACGTCCTTGCCCGAGCAGCCGGGCGGGGTGCGCAACTGGGACTACCGCTACTGCTGGCTCCGCGACGCCACCTTCACGCTGTACGCCCTGATGCTGGGCGGCTACACGGAGGAGGCGCGGGACTGGCGCGAGTGGCTGGTGCGGGCGGTGGCCGGCGCCCCCTCCCAGGCCCAGGTGGTCTACGGGGTGGCGGGGGAGCGCCTGCTCCCGGAGTGGGAGGTGCCGTGGCTGCCCGGCTACGGCGGCGCCGCGCCGGTGCGGGTGGGCAACCAGGCCGCGACCCAGTTCCAGCTCGACGTCTACGGCGAGGTCATGGACGCCTTGCACTGCGCCCGGCGGCTCGGGCTGCCCCACGACGAGAACGCGTGGCGCGTGCAGCGCGCCCTGGCCGACTACGTCGCGTCGGCCTGGCGCGAGCCGGACGAGGGCATCTGGGAGGTGCGGGGGCCGCGGCGTCACTTCACCCACTCCAAGGTGATGGCGTGGGTGGCGCTGGACCGCGCGGTCAAGGCGGTGGAGCGCTACACGCTGCCGGGCCCCGTCGACGTCTGGCGCCGGGCGCGCGACGAGGTGCGGGCGGACGTGTGCCGCCAGGGCTTCGACGCCGAGGCGGGGACGTTCGTGCAGTACTACGGCTCCCGCCTCCTGGACGCGAGCCTGCTCATGATCCCGCTCGTCGGCTTCCTGCCGGCCACGGACGAGCGTATGATCGGCACTGTCCGGGCCATCGAGCGGCACCTGGCCACGGACGGGTTCGTGGCGCGCTACGCGACGGTGCCGGAGGTGGACGGCCTGCCGCCCGGCGAGGGCGCGTTCCTGCCGTGCAGCTTCTGGCTCGCCGACAACCTGGCGCTCCAGGGCCGGCGGGCGGAGGCCCGCCGGGTCTTCGAGCGGGCGCTGGCGGCGGGCAACGACGTGGGGCTCCTGGCCGAGGAGTACGACCCGCGTGCCGGCCGCCTCCTCGGGAACTTCCCCCAGGCCATGTCGCACATGGCTGTGGTGAACACGGCGGCGAACTTGACCAGCCACACGGGGCCCGCCGAGGACCGGAAGCGGAGCTGACGAGGGGCTGGACGGGAGAGGAGGGACGACGATGGGGGTCAGCCAGAGGGTGCAGGGACTGCAGGACCGGGCCAACCGGCTCCGGATCCATTCCATCCGCGCCACCACCGCGGCGGGCAGCGGGCACCCGACGAGCTGCTGCTCGGCCGCCGAGCTGATGGCCGCGCTGTTCTTCGACGTGATGCGGCTCCGGCCCGGCCATCCGCCGAGCCCGGGGGAGGACCGCTTCATCCTGAGCAAGGGCCACGCGGCGCCCGTGCTCTACGCGGCCTGGGCCGAGGCCGGCACGCTGGCGGCCGAGGACCTCCTGACCCTGCGCCGCGTGGACAGCGACCTCGAGGGTCACCCGACGCCGCGCCTGGCCGGCGTCGAGGTGGCCACGGGCTCCCTCGGCCAGGGCTTGAGCTGCGGCGTGGGCATGGCCTTCGCCCACCGCATGGACGAGTCGCCGGCGCGCGTGTTCGTGCTCCTGGGCGACGGGGAGTGCGCCGAGGGCAGCGTCTGGGAGGCGGCGGCCGTGGCCGGCCACAACCGGCTCGACAACCTCGTCGCCGTCGTCGACGTCAACGGCCTCGGCCAGACGGAGGCGACCATGGTCGGGCACGAGATCAAGACGTACGCCCGCCGCTTCGAGGCCTTCGGCTGGCGCGCGCTGACCGTCGACGGCCACGACCTGGGCGCGGTGGTGCGGACGCTCCGCCGCGCGGCGCGGCCGTCCGGGCGGCCCACCGCCGTCATCGCCCGCACGGTCAAGGGGCAGGGCATCCCCGACGTCGCCGGGCGCGCCGACTGGCACGGCAAGGCGCTGCCGGAGGACCTGGCCAAGGAGGCCATCCGTCACCTGGAGCAGCAGCTCGCGGGCGGCCGGCTGCCCGGCGTGCGGAAGCCCAAGGGCAAGCCGGGGGCCCCGGCGGCGGCCGCGGCGGCCGCCCCGCCGCTCTCGAGCTACCGGGCGGGCGAGGAGGTGGCCACGCGCCAGGCCTACGGCGCCGCCCTGGCCGCCCTCGGCCGGGTCAACCCGGCCGTGGTCGTCTCCGACGGCGAGGTGAAGAACTCGACCTACGCCGAGAAGTTCGCCGCCGCCTGCCCCGACCGCTACGTCGAGGCCTTCATCGCCGAGCAGAACATGGTCGGGATGGGAGTGGGGCTCGCCGCCTCCGGCAAGATCCCCTTCGTGTCGAGCTTCGCCTGCTTCCTGACCCGCGCCTTCGACCAGGTCCGCATGGCGGCCATCTCGCGCTCCAACCTCAAGCTGGCCGGCTCGCACTGCGGGGTGAGCATCGGCCAGGACGGCCCCTCCCAGATGGGGCTCGAGGACCTGGCGATGTTCCGGGCCGTCCCCGGCGCCGTCGTCCTCTACCCCTCGGACGCGGTGTCGGCCGAGCGGTGCGTGGCGCTGGCCGCCGCCCACCCCGGCATGGTCTACATCCGCACCTCGCGTCCCAAGACGGCCGTCCTCTACAGGCCCGACGAGCCCTTCGCCATCGGCGGGCTCAAGGTGGTCCGCGAGGGCCCCAACGACCGGGTGACGGTGGTCGCGGCCGGCGTCACGCTGCACGAGGCGCTCCGGGCCCACGCCACGCTGGCCGCGGACGGCATCGGCATCCGCGTGATCGACCTCTACTCGGTGGCGCCGGTGGACGGCGGGGCGCTCCTGGCCGCCGCCCGGGCCACCGGCGGGCGCGTGCTGACCGTCGAGGACCACTACGGGGCGGGCGGGCTCGGCGATGCCGTCCTCGACGTGCTGGGGCCCGAGGGGATCGGCGTGCGCAAGCTCGCCGTGCGGGAGATCCCGCGCAGCGGGAGCCCGGAGGAGCTCCTGGACGCCAACGGCCTGAGCGCGCGCCACATCGTGCTGGCCGTGAACGAGCTGACGGGCCGAACCCCCTGACGGAGGCGTCGGGATGCGTGTCGCGGCGGAGCGGATCACCGAGCAGCTCGTGGCGGTGCTGGGCGCCTGGGGCATGTCCCCGGCCCACGCCGCCACCACGGCCGAGATGATGGTGGAGACCGACCTGCGCGGGGTCGACTCGCACGGCATCTCGATGCTGCCCACTTACGACCAGGAGTTCCGCGCCGGGCGGCTCAACATGCGCCCGGTCTGGAAGACCGTCCGCGACGCGCCGGCCACCGCCCTGATCGACGCCGACCGCTCGCTCGGCCACCCCGTGGCCGTCCATGCCATGGGGCTCGCCGTGGACAAGTGCCTGGCCACCGGGGTGGCGCTCGTCTCGGTGGTGAACTCGCATCACTTCGGCGCCGCCGGCTGCTACGCGCGCATCGCCGCCGAGCGGGGCGTGATCGGCATGGTGACCTCGTCGACCCGCGGCGTCACCATGGTGCCCACGCACGCGGCGGAGCCGGTGCTCGGCACCAACCCGCTCGCCTTCGCCGCGCCGGCCCGGCGCCACCCGCCGTTCCTCCTCGACATGGCGACCACCACCGTCGCCGCGGGCCGCGTGAAGGTCCACAAGCTCAACCACCGGCCGCTGCCGGCGGGCTGGGTCGTGGACGCCGAGGGCCGGGCCGTGACCGATCCGGAGACCGCCTTCGGCCACGTCTTCCAGCGCCCGGACGGCGGCATCACCCCGCTCGGCGGCCCCCGCGAGCTGGGCGGCCACAAGGGCTACGGGCTGGCCGTGATGGTGCACGTCCTGGCCGGGACGCTCGGCGGCGCCTCCTTCTCGCCGATCCGCAACCGCACCCAGGGCCCGTCGGACCCGCACAACATCGGCCACGCCTTCCTGGCCATCGACCCCCGGGCGTTCCGCGACCCCGGGACGTTCGAGGAGGATCTCGACCAGGCCATCGACGTGCTCCGGGGGACGCGGCCGGCCGCCCCCGGCCAGCCCGTGCTCGTGGCGGGGGACCCGGAGTTGGCCGCGCGCCGGGAGCGGCTCCAGCACGGCGTGCCGATCCCGGACGACCTGATGGCGCAGCTCCGCGAGGTGGTGGCGCGGGCGGGCGTGCCCTTCGTCCTCGCCTGACCCCCGGGGCGGCCTAGCCGCCCAGCTCGCGGCCGAGGGCCTCCACGCTGTCGGCCACGATGCCGACCAGGAGGTCCACCTCCTCGCCGGTGATGCACAGCGGCGGGGCCAGGCGCAGCACGGTGCCGCGGGCGTAGACGATCGCGCCCCGCTCCCACGCCTTCCGGTCCAGCGCGGCCACCCGCGCCGGGTCGAGCGGCCGGCCCGAGCCGTCCGGCTCCACGAAGTCGATGCAGGCGAGGAGCCCGCGCCCGCGCACCTCGCCCACGAACGGATGCTTGCTCACGGCGGCCTGGAGCCCCTCGAGGAGGCGCGCCCCCATCTTCTCCGCGTTCTCCACGAGGTTGTCCTGCTCCATGATCCGGAGGTTGGCGAGCGCCGCCGCGCAGGCGACGGGGTGCGCGGCGTAGGTGTTCGGGTGCACGTTCTCCTGGGTCGCGTCGGGCGGGAAGGCGTCGGCCAGGCGCCGCCGGGCGATGCTGGCCGAGAGCGGCACGTAGCCGGAGGTGATGCCCTTGGCCACCGACATGAGGTCGGGCACCACGCCCTCGTGGTCGCAGGCGAACCAGCGGCCGGTGCGCCCGAAGCCCGTGATGACCTCGTCGGCGATCATCAGCACCTCCAGCTCGTCGCACACGGCGCGGACGGCGCGGAGCCAGCCCAGCGGCGGGATCACGATGCCGCCGGAGGAGAGGATCGGCTCCAGGATCACGGCCGACACCGTCTCCGGCCCCTCGCGCAGGATGGCCTCGCGCAGCTCGGTCGCCCGTCGCTCGACCAGCGCTAGGTCGGTGCCGGCTCCGCGGTCCCGGAAGGGATGGGGCGGGGCCACCTTGGCGAACCCCGCGGGCTGGAGCGGCTCGTAGGCCCGCGTCATGTGGGGCAGGCCGCAGATGGCGAAGGTGCCGGCGGTGGCCCCGTGGTAGCCGCCCTCGAGCGCGATCACCTTGTGCTTGGCGGTGCGGCCCCGCGCCAGCCAGTAGTGCCGCGCGATCTGCATGGAGCGCTCGTTGGCCTCCGACCCGCTCACCGCGAACAGCGTGTAGGCGAGGTCCCCCGGCGTCAGGGCGGCGAGCCTGGCCGCCAGCTCGGCCGCCGGCCGGTTGGAGAACTGGCGCGTGGTCGGGTAGTAGGCGAGACGCACGGTCTGCTCGGCGATGGCCTCGGCGATCTCGCGGCGGCCGTGGCCGACGTTGACGACGGCGAGGCCGGCGAAGCTGTCCATCAGCTTCCGGCCGGTGCCCGTCCACACCCAGACGCCCTCGGCGCGGTCGATCAGGAGCTCCTCGTCGGGGAGCCACGGGTGGTCCTGGGTCCGGTGGGTCCAGAGATGCTGGATCATGTCGGCGTCGGTCATGGCAGGCTCCTCCAGGGGGCGCGGCGGCTCACGAGACGTCGAGGAACTCGCGGAGCGCGGCCAGCACCGCCTCGGGGTTGTCCTCGTGCAGCGTGTGGACGGCGCGGGGGATCTCGACGAAGCGGCCCCGGGGCAGCTCCCGCGCCATGCGCTCGGCCACGTCGCGGTCGAGGACGGGGCTCGACTCGCCCCGGAGCACGAGGGTCGGCGCCGCGATGTCCCGGAGCACCGCCCACCAGTCGAGCGTGGACGGCGCCCGCCGCTCCTTGACGCTCGGGTGCCACGCCCAGACGAGCGTTCCGTCCGGCCGCGCGCGCAGGCTGTGGGAGACGACCCAGCGGTAGTAGTGGATGCCCGGATAGGGGTTGGCGCGGTGGAGGTGCTGCGCCGCCTGCTCGATGCTCTCCCACACCGGCGGCTCCGGCGGCCCCGGCGCGGCCTCGGTGGCCCGGCGGCTGATCTCGGGCCCGATGTCCAGCACGACCAGCTTCCGCACGGCGTCCGGCCGCTTGGCCGCGAAGTACATGGCGTTGCGGCCGCCCATGGAGAGGCCGACGAGGACGAGCGGGGCGAGGGCGAGCTGGTCGACGACGCCGCCGATGTCGCCGAAGGCGGCGAGGGCATCGTAGACCTCGGCAGGGTCGCTGTCGCCGTGGCCGCGCTGGTCGAGGGCGAGCACGCGGAAGTGGGGCTGGAGCGCGATGCTGAGGGTGTCCCACGCGTGGGCGTGGCCCGTGAACCCGTGGAGCAGCAGGAGCGGGGTCCGCCCCTCGCCGCCCCAGTCGAGCAGGTGGAGGCCGAGCCCGTCCACCACGAGGCGGCGCTCGGCGGGACGGAGGAGGTTGGTCACGCGCCGGCCCGCGCGGAGCCCCGCCCGTCGGCGAGGGCGAGGTGCGGCCGGCGCCGGGCGCGCATGGCCGCGAGTATAGCAGAGCGCGATTGACAGGACGGCGCGGGCTGCCTACACTCGCCCGCGGGTCGCGACGCGCCGCGCGTCGCGGACGGCGGCGGCCCGGACGGAGCCGGCGCGCGTGAACATCGCGATCCTCGACGACTACCAGGACACGATCCGGACGCTCCGCTGCTTCGAGAAGGTGGCCGGCCACCGGGTCCGGGTCTTCACCGACCACACGAAGGACGTGGACGCGCTCGCCGAGCGGCTAGAGGGCGTCGAGGCGCTGGCCCTGATCCGCGAGCGCACCCCGATCCGCGCCCCGCTGCTCGAGCGGCTCGACGCGCTCCGGCTCATCAGCCAGGTGAGCGTGTACCCCCACATCGACGTGGAGGCGTGCACGCGCCGCGGCGTGATCGTTTCCTCGAGCATGATGCCGGGCCGGCCGTCCTACGCGACGGCCGAGCTGACGTGGGGGCTCGTGATCGCGGCCATGCGGCGCATCCCCCAGGAGATGGCGGCGCTCCGGGCGGGACGGTGGCAGGCCTATCCCATCGGCGCCGGCCTGCGCGGCAAGACGCTCGGCATCTACGGCTACGGCAAGATCGGGGGCGTGGTGGCGGGGTACGGCCGGGCCTTCGGCATGGACGTGCTCGTCTGGGGCCGCGACACCACGCTCGAGCGGGCCCGGGCCGACGGCTTCGCAGCGGCGCCGAGCCGGGAGGCCTTGTTCGAGCGCTCCGACGTCCTCTCGCTCCACCTGCGGCTGGTGCCCGAGACGCGCGGCCTCGTGACCGCCGCCGACCTTCGGCGGATGAAGCCCACCGCGCTGCTCGTGAACACGAGCCGGGCCGGCCTGGTGGCGCCCGGCGCCCTGGCGGCGGCCCTGGCCGCCGGGCGGCCGGGGATGGCGGCGATGGACGTGTACGAGGAGGAGCCCGTGCTGGGCGGGGCCCACCCCCTGCTCGCGCTCGACACCGTGGTCGCCGTCCCCCACCTCGGCTACGTGGAGCGCGACGGGCTCGAGTTCATGTTCGGCACCATCTTCGACCAGATCGTGGCCTACGGGCAGGGGGCACCGATCAACGTGGTCAACCCGGACGCGCTCGAGCGCGGCCGGGCCCGCGCCGCCGCGGGAGGCCGGGCCGCCCCATGAGCATCAAGGGCCGGGCGTACATCGCCGGCGTCTACGAGCACCCCACGCGCAAGGCCGACGACCGCTCGCTGGCCCAGCTCCACGCCGAATCGGCCCGCGGCGCGCTCGCCGACGCGGGCCTCGGCAAGGACGACGTGGACGGCTACTTCTGCGCGGGGGACGCGCCCGGGCTCGGCGGGCTGTCCATGATCGACCACATGGGGCTCAAGGTGCGGCACGTGGACACCACCGAGACGGGGGGGTCCTCCTACGTCGTCCACGTGGCCCACGCCGCCCAGGCCATCGCCGCCGGCAAGTGCGACGTCGCTCTCATCACGCTCGCCGGCCGGCCGCGGGCCGAGGGCATGGCCACCGGCACCGCGCCGCGCCAGTACGGCCCGGCCATCCCCGACGTCCCGTTCGAGCTGCCCTTCGGGCCGACGGTGGTGAACCAGTACGCCATGGCCGCCATGCGGCACATGCACGAGTTCGGCACCACGAGCGCCGACCTCGCCTGGATCAAGGTAGCCGCCTCGCATCACGCCCAGCACAACCCCCGCGCGCTCCTGCGGGACGTGGTGACCGTCGAGGAGGTGGTGGCCTCCCCGATCATCGCCGACCCGCTCCACCGTCTCGACTGCTGCGTGATCACCGACGGGGGTGGGGCCATCGTGGTCGTGCGGCCGGAGATCGCGCGCCGGCTGTCGCGGCCCCGGGTGCGCGTGCTCGGGGCGGGCGAGGCGGTCAAGCACCAGATGGGCGGCCGCGTGGACCTCACCTACACGGGCGCCACGTGGTCGGGGCCGGCCGCCTTCGCGGAGGCGGGCGTCACCCCCGCCGACGTCAAGTACGTGTCGATCTACGACAGCTTCACGATCACCGTGCTCATCACGCTCGAGGACCTCGGCTTCTGCAAGAAGGGCGCGGGCGGCCGCTTCGTGGCCGACGGCAACCTGATCGCCGGCGTCGGGCGGCTGCCCTTCAACACCGACGGCGGGGGCCTCTGCAACAACCACCCCGGCAACCGCGGGGGGCTCACCAAGGTCGTGGAGGCGGTGCGCCAGCTCCGGGGCGAGGCGCACCCGGCGGTGCAGGTGAAGGGCTGCGACCTCGCCCTGGCCCACGGCACCGGCGGCTCCCTCGGCACCCGGCACGGCAGCGCCACCCTGATCCTGGAGCGGGAGTGACCGGATGGCCGGCGCGGCGCGACGGATCCCGCCTCCCGACGTCACCCCGGACACCCGGCCCTACTGGGACGCCGCCGCCGCCGGGCGCCTCCTGCTGAAGCGGTGCCGGGCGTGCGGGGAGCCGCACCACTACCCGCGCGCCCTGTGCCCGTTCTGCGGCAGCGACGACACCGAGTGGGGCGAGGCGTCCGGGCGCGGGCGCATCTACTCGTTCAGCGTCATGCGGCGGACGCCCCAGCCCTACGCCATCGCCTACGTCACGCTGGACGAGGGCGTGACCATGATGACCAACATCGTCGACTGCGACCTCGACGCGCTCCGCATCGGCCAGGCCGTCCGCGTCGTGTTCCGGCCGAGCGACGGCGGCCCGCCGGTGCCGATGTTCACACCGGCCGGCCCCGCCCCCGGCGCCCAGGAGGTGGCCCCGTGACCGAGCCCGCGCGCATCAGCGGCGTCCTCTCGCCCGTCGTCACGCCCTTCCGGGCGGACCTCGCCCCGGACCCCGACCGCTTCGTCCGCCAGTGCCGGTGGCTCCTGTCCCAGGACGTGGGGCTGGCCGTCTTCGGCACCAACTCCGAGGCCAACTCGCTGTCGGTGGAGGAGCGCATGGACCTCCTCGACCGGCTGGCGGGGGCGGGCCTCGATCCGGCGCGCCTGATGCCGGGCACGGGCTGCTGCGCCTTGCCGGACACCGTCCGGCTCAGCGCCCACGCCGTCAAGCTCGGCTGCGCCGGCG
>Ga0187892_10003610_pt1 | contig 27847 bp, 23 predicted proteins | sample MA1701073metaG_FD_139345 | JGI IMG/M metagenome (GOLD analysis project Ga0187892, IMG submission 139345) | Bio-ooze microbial communities from a basaltic lava cave in the Kipuka Kanohina Cave System on the Island of Hawaii, USA - MA170107-3 metaG ... | reverse complement strand
GCGGAGGTTCACGCTGGCGGCTAGAGGCGCGACGGCTCACTCCCGGATGCCGCGAGCTTGTCTCGCGGAGGTTCACGCTGGCGGCTACAGTGAGCTGGGTTTTTCCTGCGGCTATGCCGCCTGATGTGCGGAAGAGGCTCTGCCCTTCCGCACGGCGCCCTTTTTCTTCGGGGCTACGCCCCCCTCGTTCTGTGGTCAAGGAGAAAGAGGTTTTCTGGCGCCACGCTCCGGCTGGTTTCGTCAATTTTCAGTGCGCCAAGCTGTCGGGGCGTAGCCCCATAAAAAACCCAGAGCTTCCGGAAGGGCGTAGCCACTTCCGCACATCGGGCGGCACAGCCGCGAAGAACAGTCCTTGAAATTTGTGTAGATGCCACTGCAACCGACGTGAAGCTCCGCGAGACAAGCTCGCGGGATCCGGCGCCGAAGTCTGGGTGATGACAAGTGGCGCCAACTTTCGGAGGAACGAGCGATGGATAAACAACGATGGAAACAGATTGACGCCGTGTTTGAACAGGCGCTGGAAATCGAGCCGGGCGAGCGCGCCGCAGGCTTGGCGCGGATGTGCGCGGGCGATGACGATCTGCGGCGGAGGGGTCGAAGAGTTGCTCGAACAGGAAGAAGTGGCTGAAGACTTCCTGAAATCTTCGGTCATCGCTGATCTGGCCGGGCAAGCGGCAGGTGAGTTGAGCGCGTTGACGCCAGGACAGCAGATTGGCCAATACCAGATCAAGGAGCGCATCGGCGCGGGCGGGATGGGCGAGGTGTGGCGGGCCTGGGATCAAAAGCTCGAACGCGACGTGGCGATCAAGGTCCTGCCGCCGGAGTTTTCAGCCGACGCCGGCCGCGTAGGGCGGTTCGAGCGGGAGGCGCACACAATCTCGATGCTCAACCATCCGAACGTCATCACGATTTACGATGTCGTCAACGTGGAGAATGAATCCGGCGATCTGCGTTTCATCGTCACCGAACTCGTCAAAGGCCGGACGCTGCGCGAACGCCTGGGTACGCACGCGCCCTCGCGTGCCGGGTTTCCGGCTGAGGTGTGTGAATCGGAGCCAGGCACGCGGGGGCGCGTGCGTACCCAGCTTGGTTGGCGCGAGGCCACGCGGATCGCCGCGCATCTCGCCGCCGCGCTCAACGCCGTCCACATCCTGGAGATCATTCACCGCGACATCAAGCCGGAGAACGTCATGATCCAGGCCGGCGAGCGCGTGAAGCTGCTCGATTTCGGCATCGCCAAGCCGGCCATCGTTGCGGCCTCGAGTGGCGATACTGTTCAGCCTGACGAGGGAATTCATACCAGGTTGGGCGTCACGCCGGGGACGTGGATGTATATGTCGCCAGAACAGGCGCGCGGCGAAGATCTCGATGTGCGGACAGACATCTTCTCGCTCGGCCTGGTCCTTTACGAGATGATCGCCGGGCGGCATCCGTATGACGGCAAAAGCCACGAAAAGATGATCGAGGCGCTCAAGAGCGAAGACGAGATTCCGCCAGTCGCTGAAGCGCAGCCCCATATCCCCGCCGCGCTGGATCGCATCGTGGCGAAGGCGCTGAGGAAGAATCGCGAGGAGCGATATTCATCAGGCGGCGAGATGATGGCCGATCTGGAACGGTTGAGATCGTTGATCGAGGTCGGAGTCGGAGAGAAAGAGGAAAAGCGGTTGCGCGCAGAGAACGCCGATCAATTACTGACCCAGTTCGTGGTCTTTCACGACGCCGACCCGAAGACGCGCATTCCGCTCGGCGCGCAGTGGACGATCCGGCGCTTCGCCGATCTGAAGCGCGGGAAGTTGGAGCGGGAGTTGTTGCGGAAGAGTCTGGTCGGCGCGCTGACAAAAGCATGCTTGTGGGTTTTGCTGGTCGCCGCCGTCACGATGGCTGTGGCGGCGTGGATGTCGGTGAGCGAGGCCTGGGAAGAGAAAGTCTTGCGCGACGGGCACACGGCGGCGGTGCGGCGCGCGGCGTTTTCGCCGGATGGACGATTGCTGGTTTCGGTTGGCGAAGACAACAAGGTGATCGTCTGGGACTTTGCCCGGCGCGAGCGGTTGAAGACATTCAACGACCACACAGACTGGATTCCGTCAGTCGCGTTTTCGCCCGACGGGAAGTGGTTTGCGACGGCGAGTTATGACAAGACTGTGATTGTGTGGGACGCCGCGCGATTGGAGAAGGCCGCCGTGTTGCGCGGGCATCGCCAGAAGGTCTGCGCCGTCGCGTTCTCGCCCGACGGGCGATTGCTGGTCTCTTCCGACCCTACAAGCGAACCACCGGAAGGCGGTACGGTTTTATGGCGAGTGGGAAGCTGGGAGAAGATCGGCGGAATACCTTGCGGCGCTCACGAAACGGATAACCTACTCTTTTCTTCGGACAGCCGGCGATTGATCTTTCACAGCAACGATCCCCACAACACCTGGGATTTAACGACCGGGCAACCGTTGGCCAATGAGTTCGATCATGCCTGGAGTGCAAACAACGCCGTCTTCTCTCCCGATGGTAAACGTTTGGTGAGTGTGAACAGTCATGGTGAAGTCATCTTTGTGGACTGGCGGCGACGCTCGATTCTCAACCGTTATCCCGCTCATCAAGACAACGGGCGCGGCGCCGCCTGGTCGCCCGATGGCCAATTGGTTGCGACCGGAGCGGAGAACGTGATCCTGTGGGACGCCGTCACGATGCGGAAGATCGCGCCGTTGGAATATTCATCCGCCGTGTGGGGGTTGGCTTTCTCGCCCGACGGTCGCTGGCTGGTCTCGACGCACGGAGACGGCGCGGTGTTGGTCTGGGACATGGTTGAGCGCAGGCGAGCGGCCAGCTTCAATGAACACAGCGGTCTGGTGAACGCCATAGCTTTCTCCCGCGACGGCAAGCGCATCGCTTCGGCGAGCGAAGACCGGTCGGTGATCGTCTGGAACGCCGCGACCGGGCGCAAGGAGACTACGCTGGTCGGCCACACCACGCGCGTGTCGGGGCTGGCGTTTGCGCCCGGCGGAGACTGGCTGGCGTCCGTTGATCGGGATGCGAGCATCATCATCTGGGATTTGGCCCAGCGTCGGTTGCGGCAGAGACTCAATTTTCCGAAGGAATGGAGGGACAGTCATTGCCTGGCCGTCTCGCCGGATGGACGTTGGGTGGCGGTTTCGCACGGCGTTTACGAAAGCGCCACGGGCCGCCAGGTAGTCGGATTCCATCACTACGGCGCTGCCGACTGGCGGATCGGCGCAAGCCAGATTTATGGCATCTCTTTCTCTGTTGATGGGCGATGGATGGCTTTGACGGATGCTCAAGGGAAATTGGTTTTAGGGGATACCGCGACATGGCAGGTTGCGGAAAAAGTCGACATCGCGCCTGCGCAACTCATCAGCGTCAGCTTCTCGCCCGACGGCGAGTGGCTGGCGACCGGCGAAGATCAGGGGGGCGTGCGATTGTGGTCTGCCAGGCCGTTACGCCAGGTAGCGGAAATAGGTCGCCACACAGCGCGCGTCAAATCCGTCGCCTTCTCGCCGGATGGTCGAGAAGTCGTCTCGGCGAGCGACGACAAGACAATTTGTTTGTGGGATGTCGGCAGGCGCAAACTGATCACGCGCATCGGCACGCACACCTCGCCTGTGCTCGCAATCGCTTTCTCGCCCGACGGCAAACAGATTGTTTCGGGCGAACGCGATCACTCGGTGCGGCTTTACACGCGGCATCGCGGGCTGTGGGGCTGGCGGCTGGATTGAGATGCTTGAAGCTTAGACATGGCCGGTGGTACGATGCCACTGCCAACGAAAGGAGATGGGCAATGCTTGAGACACTGACAGTTGAGGATGGCGGGAAAGTCACGCTTCCTGACTCCGTGCAAACGCGCTACGGGTTTGAGCCTGATACCCCTGTCCGCCTGATTGAAACGCAAAGCGGCGTTCTGTTAATCCCGCTTACCGATGAGCCGATGAGCGAAGCGCTTAAAACCGAACTTGAAGAATGGCAGGCTCTCGGCGCGGAAAGCGTGGAGATGTTTCCCTTCGAGGACGAACCAGCGTGAAAATCGGCGATCTATATTGGGTCGAATTTCCGGCGCGCGGCGGTCACGCGCAAGCAGGCCGCCGTCCGGCGATCATTGTCCAACAGCCATCCACTCTGCCGACGGTTTTGGTCATCCCCATCACTTCTCAGCAGGACGCGCTACGTTTCCCGGGCACGGTGTTGATTGAACCTTCCAAAGAAAACGGCCTGCGCCACGACTCCGTTGCGCTGGTCTTTCAACTTACGGCAGTTGACAGACGCAATCTCGCTGACCGGCTCGGCGGAGCTTCGGAAGAAGTGATGAAACAAATCTGGGAGGCTTTCGATTCTCTCACTGGCCGTGCCTGAATCGCTGTTGGCGCAGGCGAACACGCAAAAGCCGGATAAAATTGCTTGGCGTTTTCAACCGACAGAAGGCGAATCAGATGAGCGCAAACATTATCGAAAATCGTGTGACCGCTTTGGAACAGAGAGTAGATTCGATTGAGCGACAGCAAAATGAATTGAAACAGTTCGAGCGGACGTTGATCAAGCGCGATCTCTTCCTGGCTACCATCCAAATCATTGCGATGGTCCTGGCGATCTTCGGCGCGGGAAGCTATCTCTCTTACCAGAACTCAAAGCTGATCGAACAAATTGATAAGCGGATCGAAGAAAGTAATCACCAAATTGAAAAGCGAATTGAAGAAAGTAACCGCCAAATTGAAAAGCGGATAGATGATTTGAGGCAAGTTGTGCTTTCAGACCGCCAGCAACGAGAAAGGAAATAGCGGGCGTCTGCTCTCACCAGACAAACCATGGAAAGCGGAAAAATGCCGGGCAGAAAAATGAAGCCTCAAGCGCGCGGTCTTCATTTTTCTGCCCGGCATTTTTCTGCTGTTGCGGTTATGTTCTCGGCTTTACCAATGTGTCCTGCCGTCAAAGGCAAATTCAAACCGGACCCGGTGTTCACTGAAGAGCCAACGCTCCGCCCGTGGCCGTTCTGGCCTCCAGCGCCTCCGGAACTTTTTCTAGAACCTCTGAAGCTTTTTCCGATTTCTCTGCGCGCGCGTTCACGATCTTCAACAGGTGGCTGGCGAAGATGATGACCTCGACGGCTTCAGTGGCGTCGAGCACCACCTGGCGGTGGCTGCGCGCGTTCTTGTAGGCGCCGAGCAGTCCGGCGTACAAATCGGCCAGCGCCTGGCGCTCCAACTCGATTGACGCGTCGTCACACAGCGGCCCGGCCCAGGGATCAAAAGCCTGGCGCATCAGCGGCGGTCCGATGTCCGTGTGGGCGAAGCCTCCGGCGGCGCGGACTGCGACCTCTACTTCACGCAGCGCCTGGAAGACGGCTGTGTCATATTCCGCGTTGACGAAGGCCATTTCGACCTTTTGCGCGATGACCGGGTGCAGCAGGCATTTGGGGAACAGGCTGGCGGCGCGGCAGGCGGCCAGGTCCTCGCGGCGCTTAATTTTCTTCCCGCGATCGGTGATGAAAAACCAGCCCGGCTTGGTCGGCAATTCCGCGATCAATCCCTCGCGTTCCAGGTAGCCCCAGCCAGTCATCAACGCCCTGAGCAGCCGTTCGTAGTAACTGACAGGGTATTCCTCCACGGTGTGCTGCAGGCCGAAATCGTGACGGTTGAGTTGAAGATGCTCAATCGAATTCAAGCTCTCCAAAATCACTCCGCCGATCTCCTCCTGGTCGAGTTTCAACAATTCTTCCGGATCAGGAATGATCGAATAAATAGTTCTGTGCAGGTACATGAAAATACTCCTCCTGAATGCGCTTATGTAATATTCGCAGCCCAGGCGCCTAGTAAAAGGGGAGGAGATAAATGAGGAGTGTTGGTTGTTCGCGGGGCATTTTAGCATTTATCCGGCGTTGGGCTGAATGCCGAGATATGGCTGGCAACATTAATCCTGGCCGAACTTTCCCGGCGGCTTCAGGGAAATGCGGAATCGGCGCGCGCGCCGATTGTGACCGCGCGCGGATTAAGTTCTAAAGTGGTTTGCCGGCCTTTCTGGACAAGTGGATCAGCGAAGCGTATACCAGTCCGTAGATCGAGACTACGCTCGATACGAATCACAAACTCTCAGGAAGGACAGGAAGGAGGATGATTATGAGAAAGTATCAAATTTGCATTGGCATCCTTGTTTTGTCAGCCGCCGTCTCGCTGAGTCTGGCTCAGGCTGGTAAGGACAAGGGGAAGACGGCTATGTCCGGGAAAGCTCAACAATCCCACGCGATGGTTACACCGAATGATCTCAAATGGGGACCTGCCCCGCCGGGTCTCCCCGCGGGCGCGCAGTTGGCGGTTCTGTCTGGCGATCCGTCGAAGGCGGGGCCGTTCACCATTCGTCTCAAGGCGCCGGATGGGTACAAAATCATGCCGCATTGGCATCCGACCGACGAACACCTGACGGTGATTGAGGGGACCTTTGTGATGGGGACCGGCGAAAAGTTCGATCAGGCAGCGGCGCACGAAATGACCGCCGGATCATTCGCCAGAATGCCCAAAGAGACGCGCCATTACGCCTGGACCAAGGGCGAGACTGTGATTCAGGTTCATGGCTCCGGGCCGTTCGAGATCATCTACGTCAACCCGACTGATGATCCTCGAAAGCAGGCGAAGAAGTAACACTGACGCGAGCGGAAGCCTCGGCGGATCGCGCCATCAAACGAAAAATGGCGGAAAATGGCGGAAAATGGCGGACAGGAAAATGAAAAACATCCTGTCCGCCATTTCCGCTTCTGGGAAAACGCAGTTCCACCAACGAACATTCTTTCAGCCGACTGAGCGTTCGCAGCAACTCAGCAAATAAGCAAACAAAGCACTTAGCCGCATTACAAATGTGGCGCGCATTTTGTTTATCTAAATCGAATGCCAATGATCATTCGCCGGCTTGGCGTCGTTAATAAGCGATCTTCGTTTTGAATGGGTAGGAAGAACAATGCAAACACTCTGGCAAGACCTGCGCTACGGCGCGCGAATGTTGTTGAAAAACCCCGGCTTCACGTTGATTGCCGTGGTCACGCTCAGCTTGGGCATCGGCGCGAACACCGCCGTCTTCAGCGTGGTTCACGCGGTGCTGCTCAAACCGCTGCCGTACAAAGACGCTGAGCGGATCGTCGTCGCCAACGTCTCGATACCCGATTTCCGCGACGTGAAAGAATCGGCGCAATCCTTCGACCAGATGGCGATCTGGGCGTCGAACCTTTACAACATCACGATCAACGGCGAGACGACTCAGGTTCGCGGCGCGATTGTCTCTCCCGAATTCCTGCCGATGCTCGGCCAGCCCGCGCTCGGCAGGTTTTGGCGGCCCGAAGAAGATCTGCAGAATCTGGCAGTCATCAGCCACGATTATTGGCAGAGCAGTTTTGGCGGCGTCGCTGACATCGTCGGCCGTGGCGTCAAACTTTACGGCAAACCGCACACGATCGTCGGCGTGACGCCGCCGGAGTTCCAGTACCCCAGCCGCGAATTCAAACTCTGGAACACGATGGGCGCGGCGATGGATACGGCGCCACAGCAGATGGAGAACCGCCAGTTCCGCATCTTTCGCGCCGTGGCCCGTCTGAAACCCGGCGTCAGCTCTGTGCAGATGCAGGCCGAGATGGAGGTTATCTCCGCGCGGTTGCAGCGGCAATATCCCGACACGAATTCGGGAGTGCGGATAAATTTCACGCCGCTTTACGACCGCATCGTCGGCGACGTGCAACGAGCGTTGTGGGTGCTGCTGGCGACGGTCGGGTTTGTTTTGTTGATCGCCTGCGCGAACCTGGCCAACCTGACGCTGTCGCGGATGGCGACGCGCGAACGCGAGATCGCGATCAGAAGCGCGCTCGGCGCCGGGCGCTGGCGGGTGACGCGCCAGTTGATCACCGAGAGCCTGCTGCTGGCGGCGATCGGCGGGCTGTGCGGGCTGTTGCTGGCGACGTGGGGATTGGACGCTCTGGTCGCTTTCAATCCCACCGGCGTTCCACGACTGACAGGCGTTGGCGTCAACGCGCAGGCTCTATTGTTCACGCTGGCGGCTTCGGTCGTGACCGGTCTGATTTTCGGCCTGGTTCCCGCGTGGCAGGCGACGCGCGGCAATTTGAATCGGGCGCTCAGAGACGGAGGGCGCGGCGCAGCAGGCGCCGTCAAAGGCGCCCGCTTGCGCGCCGCGCTGGTAGTTGTCGAGGTCGCTCTGTCGCTGATGGTGCTGGTCGGCGCCGGATTGTTGATCAAAAGCTTCAACCGGCTGCTGAACGTCGAGTCAGGCTTTACGGCTGAGAATCTGTTGACGGCCAATTTGCCGATGGTCGAATTTAAAGACCCGCAACGGCGCGCCAATCTCGTGAGCCAGGTAATGGCCCGCATTGCTGAGATTCCCGGCGTGCAGACGGTCAGCGGCGGAAGCGCCCTGCCGCCGCTCAACGCGCAGCGCGCCACGCGGTTCGCCGCCCAGGGATTGGCGAATGACAGCAGCGGTCTAAGGACATCGTACTTCATCACCGTCAACCCCGATTACTTCCGCGCTCTGGGAAGAGCGATGGTTGAAGGGCGCGATTTCACGCTGCGCGATGACGACGCGGCCCCCAAAGTCGTCATCATCAATCGCACGATGGCGCGCAATCTCTTCCCGAACGAGAGCGCGGTCGGCAAACGATTGCAACTGGTCAACTCGGAGTACTCGAACGAGTGGCGCGAAATCGTCGGCGTCGTCGGTGACGTGCGCTATTCCGGTTTGGACGACACGGGCGAGGCCGCGATCTACACGCCATTTGCGCAGACGCCGTTTATGTGGACCAACCTGATGATCCGCACGAGCGTCCCGCCGCAGACGCTGTTCCGGAGCGTGCGCGACGCGGTGGTCTCGGTTGCGCCAACGCTGGAACCAGCGAACTTCCGCACGATGGAACAACTGGTTTCGGAATCGGTGGCGCAGCCGCGGTTCAACACAACGTTGCTGGCGGCGTTCGCGGCGCTGGCGCTCGCGCTGGCGGCCATCGGAATTTACGGCGTGATCGCTTATTCGGTGACTCAGCGCACGCACGAAATCGGCGTGCGGCTGGCGCTGGGGGCGCGAAAGGGCGATGTGATCCGCTTGGTCTTGAAGCAGGGGATGATCCCAGCGTTCGTCGGCTCGTTGATCGGTTTGGCCGGCGCCTGGGCGATGACTCGGTTGATGTCCGGGTTGTTGTTTGAAGTTAGCGCAACCGATCCGGCGACTTTCGCGGCGGTCACGTTGTTGTTGATGGCGATCGCGCTGCTGGCTTGTTGGATTCCGGCGCGGCGGGCGACGAAGGTTGATCCGATGGTGGCGCTGAGGTGTGATGGATGATCGTCAACGTACTCTGGCAAAGCCCGCCGAAGAAATCGGTCGCGCTGAAGTAACCGGATCGTGGCGGTAGCCCGACCGTGAGGGAGGGCGTGGACGATTGGATCACGCCCTCCCTCACGGTCGGGCTACCGCCACTTTCGTGATCATCTCACGCATCCAGCGGTGGGCGGGGTCGGCGTGGAATCGCTCGTGCCACAGCAGCGTCAGTCGTAGCGGCGGGATTTCAATCGGCGCACGCAGCGATTGCAGCTTCAATTGCTTGATGAACATTCGCGCGAGGTGTTCCGGCGCGGTAGCGATGAAGTCGCTGGCCGAGACGATGAAGGGAACGGTGGTGAAATGCGGAACCACTACGGCCGTCCTGCGCGACAGCCCCTTCTGGGCGAGCAGCGTGTCAATCACTCCCAGTCCCTGTTTTTTGTAAAAGACCGCGACGTGTTCCGCTTCGGCGTACTGGCGCAGCGAGATTCTCCCGCGAATCTTCGGGTGTTTGGCACGGGCGATGCAAACGTTCCTGTCTTCCCAGAGCAGTTCGGACCTGACCCTGGCATCGAGCGTCAGCGCGTCGGGGAAGAAACCGATGGCGAGGTCGAATGATTCAGCCAGAGAGTTGGCGGACGGCGGTTCGAAGACGCTCGGCGAACGCTGAATGCGCAGAGAGACGCCGCTGGCCTGATCGCGGATGGCTTTCGCCAAAGGCGGCAGCAGCGTCAACTCCACGTAATCGTTCGTCAGCAGATGAAAGATTCTCTCGGACGCGGCAGGGGCGAACGCCGGCTTCTCTTCAAAGATTTCGCGCAACTGAGCCAGCGCCGACCTCACCGGCCCGATCAGCGATTGCGCCGCCGGAGTCGGCGACATGCCTTCGGTCGTTCGCACGAACAGCGGGTCATCGAACGTGCGCCGCAGCCTCGCCAGGGCGTTGCTCATCGCAGGCTGGCTCAGCCCGGCGCGCTTGGCCGCCCGCGTCACGCCGCGCTCTTCCATCAGCGCCTCGAAGACGAGGAGCAGGTTCAGGTCAATTGTTTGCAGATTCATACCGTGAATACCCAATATCACTATAATCCATCAAACAAATGCTCGCTAGAGGCGTAATCTTCGGCAATGAGCGTCGTTATCAGGAAACTCGAAAACCATTTTGATGAGAAGCAAGAGAGGAGCTATGAAGAGATCACTTATCGCCTTATCGCTGACGTTATTGTTCGGGCTGAGCGCGTCCACATCGTCCACATCGTTTGGGCGCCAGCCCCAGAGCACTTCAACCAACGCTGACAACCCCGCGGTCCGGCGCGCCAGGGAGTTGGCTCAGGTCATCAATGCGGGCAAACTCGCCGAAGCAAAGAAATATGTCCAGGAAAATTACGCGCCGAGTTTTCTCAATATCCCGATGGATCGTCACCTGAATTTCATCGCCAGCCTTCACGACCGGACTCGCGGACTCGAATTCCAGCGCGTTCAGGAAGAAAAGGCCGGTGAAGCGCTCATCGTGTTGAAGAACAAGCTGACAGGCGGATTGGAGGGGCTGTTCGTTCGCGTCGAGCCGGAATCGCCCCATCGAATCGCCGGGATTGGGTTGAGGCGCGTGAAACCGCCCGCCGACTCCAAACCCGCCGCCAAGTTGACTGAAGATCAGATGGCGCGCGAGCTGGATGCTTTTATCAGCAAGCTCGCCGAAGCCGATGTCTTTTCGGGCGCGGCGCTGTTGGCCAAAGACGGGAAGGTGATCTACAAGAAAGCCTTCGGAACGGCGAACAAAGACTTCAACGCTCCGAACCGCATTGACACCAAATTCAATCTCGGCTCGATGAACAAGATGTTCACGTCGGTGGCCATCGCACAACTGGTCGAGCGCGGCAAGATATCGTTCGACGACCCGCTCGCCAAATTCCTGCCGGAATTCCCCAGCAAAGAAGCGGCTGAGAAGATCAAGATCAAACACCTGCTCAGCCACACCGCCGGCCTGGGCAGTTATTTCAACAAGCAGTTCATGGAATCCTCACGCGCGCGTTTTCGCACAACCAGCGATTTTATGGAGTTGGCGAAAGACGAGAAGTTGGCCTTCGAGCCGGGGACCAGATGGAGTTACAGCAACACCGGAATGCTCGTGCTCGGCGCAGTGATCGAAAAAGCCACAGGCCAAAGCTACTACGATTACGTCCGCGAAAACATCTACAAGCCAGCGGGGATGATCAACAGCGACTGTTACGACCTGGATCGGGTCAACCCCAACCTGGCGGCCGGCTACGAGAAAGATTACACCGACGACGGCGTGCGATTCCGGAACAATATCTTCTCGCACGTGATTCGCGGCGGCGCGGCGGGTGGCGGTTATTCGACGGTTGAGGACCTGATGAGATTCGACATCGCCCTCAGGTCGAACAAACTGGTCGGAGCGGAATACGTCAAACTGCTGCTTTCGCCGAAGCCTGAGCTGAAGTCTCCGAGTTACGGTTATGGTTTCCAGATTGACGTGGAGAACCAGATCGCCGGGCACGGTGGCGGCTTCGATGGCATCAGCTCGAACCTGGATATGTTCCTCAACAGCGGATACACGGCGGTTGTGCTGTCGAATTATGGCGGCGCCAGCTTCCCGGTGTTGGAGAAGATGCGCGAGTTGGCGCTTGCGGCTCAGGAGACGCGCGCTGCGGCTCGTTGAAACTGCCGCGAGTCTGGCCGAAGACCGTTGGAATCAGAAGCGGATGGTGTTAAGTTTGCCCATCGGAGATGAATGGCTCCGATCCGGCTTATGAAACTAAAATCCGCGAAAACACCGAAACCGCTTCCGCCCGAAATCGAACGCGCGCTCCGCGAGCAGCGGATCACTGAGACCGAGCCTGGGCCGGTCGTGCGCGATTTCAACACCCTGCTCGACTTCATTGCCGCGCACAACCTCGCCGCGGGCGGCAAGAACAATCTGCTGCCTATGGATGCGCTGATGGCGCTCAACGCGCGGATGACGCGGCCCATCGAAGTCCGGCTGAAGCGGCCGATGCAGAAATCCTATCCGAACCTTCAGGGGCTTTACCTGATGGCGCGCGCCTCCGGGTTGATGCGCGTCGAGCGGGTCAAGACCGGCGCGTTGCTCACGCTCGACGGCCCGGCGATGGTTTCGTGGACGGGGCTGAACCCGGCCGAGCAATACTTCGCGTTGCTTGAAGCCTGGTGGCTGCGCGCGACGATGGAGATCCTCGGCGAACGCAGCGGACGCGGCGCCGGGCTTCAAATCGGAATTCTGTTACGCTGCGAGCAGATTCCCGCCGAGGGGCTGAAAGTTGACAAGGACCAGGTGCAACATCTGCCTTACTGGGGGCTGCACAACATCGCACTGCTGGAGATGTTCGGCCTATGGCGCCTTGAACATGGCCAGCCGCAGGAGGGCAAGGGATGGATGATCGCTGAAATCAAACGGACCGGGTTCGGCGACGCGCTCTGGTATTTGATGATGTCTGGATTCCCATTCGATCGCGTTCTCGATATCGCGTTCGGCAAAGATGAAGATACGCAGAGGCCGGGCGGCATAACGGTCTTCGATAGCTACCGCGAGCTGATGCTGCCCTACTTTCCCGAATGGCAGAACAGCCTGACGCTGCCGCCGAGCGATGAATACCGCGATGGAGTCTTCACCTTCAAAGTCTCGCTCGGCAAGGTGTGGCGGCGGATTGCCATTCCCGCTAACCTGACTCTGGCCAGTCTGAACAATGCGATCCAGAGCGCCTTCCGCTTCGATGACGATCATCTGCATTGCTTCATTTACAAAGACCGCTTCGGCCACGTGGTCAGCGTCAATCACTACTACATGGATGAACCGCCCTACAGCGACCAGGTCAGAATCGGAGAGACGCCGCTGCGGCCAGGCGAGGCGATGGAATACGTCTTCGACTTCGGCGACGACTGGCGGTTCAACATCCTGCTCGAAGCCATTGATCCGCCGAATCCCAAAATCAAGAAAGCCAAAATCATCGAATCGCACGGCAAGGCGCCGGATCAGTACAGGGACTGGTAAGGCGTAACAGGAGGTGCAGTTTGGTTGGTATAATGCGCCATCACACAAGGAGGAATGCTATGAGCAAGACTGTGACTTTGGAAATTCCGCACCGGCGCCGCGCCACGCGATATTGCCCGCGCGATTTCTGTGACGAACCGAGCGACCACCTGATCTGACCCCGCGAATACTCACAGCGCCAATTGCGCCAGATCGGCCAGCGACTGAATGCGGTTGCCCTGCGCGTCGAGCAGGCTGAGTAACCACGGCTTCCACCACCTGCCCGTCCAGGCGAGCGATGCGAAAACCGCTGCGATCACCAATGTCGAAATCCATCTTTTCATCGGCTGCTCCGAAGGATGTCTGGCCACTGCTATAGTTTTCAAGAAAAAGAATTGTAGGGAAGTCAACGAGTTTCGCCGCGAAATGTACCGCAGACTGTCTAGTCTGCGGGTGTCTCGGTCATCAGAACATCCATAAACAACTTGAGCTTTGGCGAGAGACGCTCGCTTGTCCGTCAATCGGCTAGTAAAGAAAGCCCTCCGCAGACCGGACAGTCTGCGGTACCGCCATCGTCCGCACAAGTCGAAATGCGGTTCCGATTTTGGGATCGCTGATTCCCAGAAGCGCACACACGCTTTGCCACGCCGCCCGCCTTCATCTGATCAACCCCACTGGTTTCAGCAGTTAATTTTCAAGCCGCAATGGCACAGGTTTGGCTGATGCAAGCTGGGATCGGTGTGGGCGGTGGCGGCTTGAAAATCTACGAAACATAAAATCCTGGAGAAGAAAATGATGCACACGTTCTGGCAAGACCTACGCTTCGGCGCGCGAATGCTGATCAAGAAACCCGGCTTCACTCTGATCGCCGTCGTCACGCTCGCGTTCGGCATTGGCGCGAACACGGCGATCTTCAGTTTGGTCAACACCGCGATGTTGCGACCGCTGCCGATCGCCAACCCGGATCAATTCGTGGCGCTGGGCAACGCGGAGCAAGACCGCATCTTCTCTACATTTTCTTACCCGAACTACAAAGACATCCGTGATCGCAACGAGGTCTTTTCCGGCCTCATTGCCTATCGCTTCGCGCCGCTGAGCTTGAGTTACGACGGCGTCAACGAGCGGCTGTGGGGCTACGTCGTGTCGGGCAATTACTTCGACGCGCTGGGCGTGAAAGCGGCGTTGGGGCGCGTGATTTCTGCGGAAGATGATCAATCCCCCGGTGGCCATCCAGTCGCCGTCGTCAGTTACAAATACTGGCAGAAGCGTTTCGGCGGCGAGCAGAGCGTCATCGGCAAAGAAGTGATCGTCAACGGACGCGGTTACACGGTCATCGGCGTCGCGCCGCCGGAGTTTTATGGCACAGAAGTCGTCGCCGCGCCGGAGCTGTGGTTCCCGATGATGATGCAGGCGGAGATCGAAGTCGGCGCCAACTGGCTGGACAGGCGCGGAGTGGAGAACATCTTCATCCAGGGGCATCTCAAACCCGGCGTCAGCGTCGCCCAGGCGCAGTCAGCGCTCAACTCCATCGCGCTGCAACTCGAACGCGAACATCCCGAGGTCAACGAAGGCAAGCGGATCACGCTTGCGCCCGCCGGGTTGATGGGCGGCCAGTGGCGCGGACCGGTTCTGGGCTTCACCGGATTGCTGATGGGCGTGGTCGGGCTGGTGCTGTTGCTGGCCTGCGCCAATCTGGCGAACCTGCTGCTGGCGCGCGGAGCCGAACGTCGCCGCGAGATCGCGGTGCGGTTGGCGATGGGCGCGAGCCGGCTTCGGTTGGTGCGGCAACTACTGACCGAAAGCGTGATGTTGGCTGTGGTGGGCGGCGCGCTGGGATTGCTGCTGGCTTCCTGGCTGGTGGATCTGATGGTCGCGCTCAAGCCTCCGGTGGACGTTCCGCTTTCGATTGATCTGCACATTGATCATCGCGTGTTGATCTTCACCTGCTTGATCTCGCTCGTGACCGGCGTGTTGTTCGGTTTGCTGCCGGCGATGCAGGCGACGAAGACCGATTTGGTGTCCGGGTTGAAGGATGAGATGGCTGCCGGCGGCCACCGGCGGTCGCGGTTGAAGAGCGGGCTGATCGTGTTTCAGGTCGCGTTGTCGCTGGCGCTGTTGATTTGCGGCGGACTGATGCTGCGCGCGTTGCAGCGGGCGCAAACGGTCAAGCTCGGCTTCGATCCGCAGAACGCGATTGAAGTGTCATTTGATCTGCGGTTGCAAGGATACGACGAAGGAAGCGGCAGGGAGTTTCAGAAGCGGTTGCTGGAACGTGTGCGAGCATTGCCGGGTGTGCGGCAGGCGGGAATCGCCGACATGGTTCCGGTTGACCTGCATTTCGGCAGATCGCCGGTCTTCATCGAAGGTCGAGCGCCAGAGCGTATCACGACTGTGCCGCGTGCGATGACCAACCGCGTCAGCCCCGGTTATCTCGGAGCGATGAGCACACGCTTGACTCAAGGCCGCGATTTCGCCGAGCAGGACAACGAAAACGCGCCGCGCGTGGCGATCATCAACGAGACTTTCGCGCGCCGCTTCTGGCCGGGCGAAGACCCAATCGGCAAACGCTTCAGCGTGGGCAGCCCCGAAGCGCCGAAGCTGCAGGTCATCGGCGTGACCGAAGATGGCAAGTACGCGGGATTGAATGAAACTCCGATGCCGTTCGTCTATCGCCCGCTGTGGCAGTCTTACACGGGGACGACGAACCTGATCGTCCGCTCCGAGACCGAGTCGCAGCGATTGATCGCGGCGGTTCGCGGCGAATTGCGACAACTCGATCCGAACCTGCCGGTCTCCTCCAAGACGATGGTTGAGCATATGAGCCTGCCGCTGCTGCCGACGCGGGTGGCGGCTTCGGCGCTGGGCAGCTTCGGTTTGCTGGCGTTGGCGCTTGCGGGCATCGGGCTTTACGGCGTGATGTCTTACTCGGTGACGAACCGCACGCGCGAGATCGGCGTGCGGATGGCGCTGGGCGCGCGGCGGCGTGACGTATTGAAACTGATCGTGAGTCAGGGGATGAAGCTGACGTTGATCGGCGTGGCGATTGGTTTGGCCGTGTCGTTGGCGTTGACGCGCCTGATGAAGAGCGTGTTGTTGGGCGTGAGCGCGACTGATCCGTTGACGTTCGTCGTGATCGCGTTGTTGCTGACGGGCGTTGCGCTGCTGGCTTGTTATGTTCCGGCGCGGCGGGCGATGAGAGTTGATCCGATGATCGCGCTTCGGTGCGAATGAGTTCGGTTGAACCTCTATATTTGCAGGTCGCGAAGGAGTTTGAGCTGTGGGAATTGAGCGCCGACGGCGTTCACCAATCGCTCGTCTGTGGTGACGAGATCACAACCTCGATCCAGAGCCAGGGCCAGATAGAGGCAATCATAAACTGAGCGACGGTGAGCGCGAGCAATCGCCAGCGCTCGCGGCGCTAACAGTGAAGAGGAAACCAAAGGCAGGTTGAGCGCAAGCAAATCGTTCAGGTTGTCTTCGGCTTCTTGTGCTGTGATGTCGTTGCGGCCGGCTCGCTTCCAAAAGACGTTGGTGGCTTCGGCAATGAGCAGATCGGGCGCCGTCAAGCCGGCTGCGCCCTGATGGAAGAGTTCGAGAAGTCTCCTGGCTGTGGCGCTGTCATCTTCCGGGATGAACCATTTGACAGCAACGCCAGCGTCAATGATGTAGGGGATCATTCGAGTTCCTGTTCACGGCCTTCGCGGATAAGCGCGGCGCTGTCTTCAAGATTGCCTCGGCGCTGGAAGATGGCTTCGCGGCGACGATCAATGCGCTGCAACAGTTCGGCAAGGTAGTTGGACGGTCTGGTCGCCTCGTTGCTGTCTTGAGGCTCGATGGTGAGTTTCACCCTCGCGCGCTCCTTGAGAGAGGACAACGGCTCCAGCGGTCTCAACAATCCGGCTTCGTATATTGCTTCGATGGTGATACTCATCGGCTTATCTCCTTCGCCGGCATTTTAACATTGCGGCGATGAGAGGGGGAAATAGGCAGATGAAAATTGCAGATATTGGAGGAAGATCAGATGGCAATGAAGAACCGCTTGTTTGCGCTTTTGCTTTTTCTTGCGCTCGCTCAACCTCTGGCTCCGGCTCAGGACAAAGCTGGGCAGGCGTTAGCGCCGCTGCGGGCGAAAGCCAAAAAGGAGCAGACCGTCGCCCGGCTCGAAAGCCTCATCCCGCGACTGCTCGATGAAGGCATCGTCCCCGGCCTTTCGATTGCCCTCGTGCAAAACGGAGAGTTGGTCTGGCATCGCGGCTTCGGCGTGAAGAATTCGCAGACGAAGGAGCCGGTCACTGACAACACCGTCTTCGAGGCCGCGTCGTTGAGCAAGCCGGTCTTCGCATACGCTGTGTTGAAGCTCGTGGATGCGGGCAAGATTGATCTCGACACGCCGCTGACCAAATATCTGCCGGGGAATTATGATGTCGGCGAAGACCCGCGCCTGGGGCAAATCACCGCGCGTCACGCGCTCAGCCACACTCCGGGGTTTCCGAATTGGCGACGACAGGGCGGCCCGCTGACCATTCACTTCACGCCTGGCGAGCGGTTCAGCTATTCGGGCGAAGGTTTCGTTTACCTGGCCAAAGTCGTCGAGCACATCACAGGCGAGAAGTTCAACGACTTTATGAAGAAGACGGTCTTCGATCCGCTCGGAATGGCCGACAGCAGCTACGTCTGGCAGGACAGTTACGCAACGCAACACACTTTTCGCCACAGCGCGACAGGCGCTCCCACCGGGCAGAACAAGTCAACACAACCGAACGCCGCCGCGAGTTTGCGCACAACCGCGCAGGATTTCGGACGGTTTATGGTCGCGGTGATGAAAGGGACGGGATTGAAGAAGGCGACGGACAGGCAGATGCTCACCGCCCAGGTGAAGGTCATCGAGAGCGGCACGAACAACATCAAGGCGCCCGAAAAACTTTCGCCTTATCTACTTTCGCCTTATCTTTCGTGGGGACTTAGCTGGGGATTGCAGACGACCAGCGATGGTTTGGCGTTCTGGCACTGGGGCGACAACGGCAACACCAAAGCTTACGTCGTCGCCTATGAGAAACAGAAGTTCGGGGTCGTCATCTTCACCAATGGCGCGGCGGGCCTTTCGATTGTCCCGGAGATCGTCAACGAAGCCATCGGTGGCCAACAGCCCGCGCTCGCGTGGCTGAAATACGAGAGCTATAAATCGCCCGCCAGGACGCTCTTCAGAAACGTCATGGCCAAAGGCGCGGTCGAGGCTTTGCGCGAATATCGTGAATGGCGGAAAGGCCGCGCCGCGAATGAGGTTTTGAATGAGAATCAGATGAACCGGCTCGGCTACGATTTGATGTTGGCGTTGAGGGTGAAATACGCCGTCGAGGTCTTCAAGCAGAACGTCGAAGATTACCCGCAATCATCGAACGTTTACGACAGTCTGGGCGAAGCTTATATGCTCGTCGGCGAGAAGGAGCTGGCGATCAAGAATTACCAGCGGTCGCTCGAACTCGATCCCAAAAACACCGGAGCGGTCGAGGCTCTGAAGAAGCTTCAGGAAAAACAGTAACCGGCGTCTGTCGGGCTAACTATTTGCGTTGGGCGCGGACTTCCTGCTTGAGGTCCTCGAAGCGCTCAGTCATGTTTTTCTCTGTTTGCTGGAGGAGGAGGATCATGTTCTTTTCTGATTGCTCGATGCGTTTTTCGATGGCATCGGCGCGTTGGTTCTGGCTTCTCTCAAGTTGCTCGATGCGCTTTTCGAGCATCGTAGTTTGATAAGCCAGACCGGCGATGATCGCTAAGCACAAGCTGACGACCAGCGCGATCAGTTGCCAGACAGACTGGCGAGTGGTAGCGGCGACGATCTTGTCGAGTTGCTGAACGTTGCCGCGGATTTCGGCGATCTCTATGCCCTGCGCTTCGACCTTTTCTCGTAAGGCTGCGGTTTCGGGGTTGATGGCGGCGCTCATAATGCTCCTTTCAGTTCAGGTTTCTGGAACGGTTCCTTTGCGAAGACAAGCCAATGATAACCCGTGCTGTGAGGCATTGGCTAACGAAACGAGGTGAATCAATTTCACCAACCATTTTTCTGCTTTCTGTGTTTGCCTGTTTCCCGCCTTGAAGAATATATTGGCCGCCGAAAGCCACGGTTGGATTGATTGATCGTCCGAAACACTTCACCGATTTCCTGACAGGAGCGCGCAATGAAGAGCAGACCGGCAAATGGTCTCGTCCTGAAACTCTCTGTTTTACTGCTTTCGGCTCTGTTTGTTTTCCAGGCGGCGCCGGACAGAGATGTCCGCGCTGTTCAGAACGCCACGGCGCGTCAGATTGATTTCAACCGCGACATCCGCCCGATCCTGGCCGACAAATGCTTCGCCTGCCACGGCCCGGACGCCGTGAACAAGAAGATCAAGCTGCGTTTGGATTCGGAGGCTGCGGCGGCGGCTGATCTGGGCCGAGGCCGTCGCGCAATTGTTCCTGGCAATGTTGAACAAAGCCAACTCGTCCGCCGCATCACGGCAAGCGATGAGGCGATGCGGATGCCGCCGGTTGATTCGGGCCACAAGCTGTCGCAGGCGGAGATCGATCTGTTGGTCGAATGGGTCAGGCAGGGGGCGAAATGGCAGAGGCACTGGTCGCTCATTGCGCCAGCGAGACCACAACTTCCGCAAGTTAAAGACAGAGACTGGCCGAAGAATGCGATTGATCATTTCGTCCTTGATCGGTTGGAGCGCGAAGGGTTAAAGCCTTCGATAGAAGCTGATCGCGAGACATTGATTCGCCGCGTCTCGCTTGACCTGACGGGGCTGCCGCCGACGCCGAAGGAGATTGATGACTTTATCAATGACGCTTCTCCGAACGCTTACGAGCGAGTGGTTGATCGTTTGCTGTCAGGTGAGCGTTACGGCGAGCGGATGGCTTTCCGCTGGCTCGACGCTGCGCGTTACGCCGACACGAACGGCTACCAGATTGACGGCGACCGTTCGATGTGGCGGTGGCGCGACTGGGTGATCGAAGCCTTCAACCGCAACCTGCCTTTCGACCAGTTCGTGATTGAGCAATTGGCCGGAGACCTGCTGCCGAATGCGACGCTCGACCAGCGCATTGCCACTGCCTTCAACCGCAACCATCGCATCAACGCCGAAGGCGGCATCGTGCCCGAAGAGTATCGGAACGAATACGTCGTTGACCGTGTGGACACGACCTCGACGGTTTTTATGGGACTGACGATGGGCTGCGCGCGCTGCCATAACCACAAATACGACCCGTTCACGCAGAAGGAGTATTACCAACTCACAGCCTACTTCAACAGCATTGACGAAGACGGGCATTCGTTTGACCAGGGCAATTCGCCACCGCTGATGGCCGCGCCGACGACAGAGCAGCAACAGCGATTGCGGCAGTTCGACCGTGAGATCGCGCTGGCTGAAAAGCAGTACGAGGCGCTGGCTAAAAAATCCGTCGGCTTGCAGCGGCGTTGGGAGAAGACGTTGGCTGGCCGTGGCGGTAGCCCGACCGTGAGGGAGGGCTTGACTCCATCAGCCACGCCCTCCCTCACGGTCGGGCTACCGACAGACAAGTTGATCGCGCATCTAGCGATGGATGAAAACGCCGCGCCCGTCTTCAACAAATCCGACCGGGCGTACCACGATCAGTACAACCAACAAAGAGACGAACCGGAGCAGAAGTTCGAGGTCGGGTTCAAAGAAGGCAATCCGCGTTACGTCGAAGCTCCGACCGGGCAGGGCGTGGCGTTTGACGGCAAACTCTACTTCGACGCCGGCATCCACGCTGACTTCCGCTACAAAACGACCTCGAGGGATTACCGCGAGCGGTTCACCATCGCCGCCTGGGTTTATCCCGAATCGGAAGCAGCCGGTTCAATCGTCTCCAAAGTCAGCGACAGCCCAGCCGAGGTCGAAAACAACGTTCCGCGCGCCGAAGGCTACGGGCTGTATTTCATCAATGGCAAGATTCATTTCAACCTGGTCTTCCGCTGGGGCGAGGATACGCTGCGGGTTGAAACCGAAGAGCGGCTGCCGATTAAACAATGGAGCCACGTCGCAGTCGTCTTCGATGGCTTGGAGCAGTGGGAAGACCGCCTGCGCATTTTCGTCAACGGGCAAGAGGCGAAGCTGAAATTCAATCAGAGAAATTTCTTCCTGCTCTTTGGCGGGACGAGAAACACGTTGAAGATCGGCGCAGGTGGCGGCCCGCAGTTCCGTTTCAAAGGGGCGATTGACGAAGTGCGACTTTACAGTCGAAAGCTTGACGACGATGAGATCGCTGTGTTGGCTTGCGCGGATTCGCTGGAAAAGATGGCGGCGATTCCTGCTGGCAAACGCACGCGCGCGCAGGCGTTGAAGCTTCATCTGGCTTTTTTAGTTGAAGCCGCGCCCGGCGAGTTGAAGCAAGCGAGTGACAAGCTCACCGAACTGAGACGGCAGAAGCAAAGTTTTGAAGATGATCTTCCAACTTTGATGGTGATGGAGGAAATGTCTGCCGCCCGTCCAGCCTTTCTGCTCAAGCGCGGCGCATACGACGCTCCGGGCGAAAAGGTCGAACGCGGGACGCCAGCGTCGCTGCCGCCGATGCCGAAAGAGTATCCGAAGAATCGTCTCGGTTTTGCGAAGTGGCTGGTCAGCCCCGACCACCCGCTCACCGCGCGCGTGGCGGTGAACCGTTTCTGGCAAATGCTGTTCGGCGCGGGATTGGTCAGGACGACAGAAGATTTCGGTTTGCAGGGGGAACCGCCTTCGCATCCTGAGTTGCTCGATTGGCTGGCGGTGGAGTTCCGCGATGGAGCAACGCTCGCTACCGCTCGCGGTACTGATCCGGCGGCCTGGAACATGAAGTCGTTGCTGAAGACGATGGTGATGAGCGCGACTTATCGCCAATCGTCGAAGCTCACGCCGCTGCTGCAACAGCGTGATCCCGACAACCGCTGGCTGGCGCGGGGGCCGCGTTACCGGCTTTCGGCTGAAACGATCCGCGATCAGGCGCTGTTTGTTTCAGGGCTGCTGGTCGAACGAATCGGCGGGTCTTCGGTGAAACCTTACCAGCCCGACGGATTGTATAAAGACATGGCTTTCGGCGGACTAACCGGTTACGCGCAGGACAAAGGCGAAGGGTTGTGGCGGCGCAGTCTTTACACATTCTGGAAGCGCACGGTGTTGTCGCCAACGATGCAGGTGTTCGACGCCTCGGCGCGCGAATTCTGCACGGTGCGCGACACCCGAACCAACACGCCGCTGCAATCGCTCAACCTGATGAACGACGTGACCTACATCGAGGCGGCGCGAATGCTGGCCGAGCGGATGATGAAGGAGGGCGGAGCGACGCCGCGGGAACGCCTGGCCTGGGCATTTCGCTCAGCGACTTCGCGGCAGCCGGGCGAAAGAGATTTGCAGGTACTATTGAAGAGTTTGAACAAGCAGACGGATTACTTCCGCCGTAATCAGCAGGAAGCGGCGAAGCTGTTGTTAGTTGGCGAGAAGAAGAACGATGACAAGCTGAATGTGCCTGAATTGGCGGCGTATGTGGCAACGGCGAGTTTGATACTCAATCTGGATGAGGTAATCACGAAACAGTGAATGTGTTAGAATCCGCGCGGAGGTATCAATTATGGAGCAAACGATCAAACTGGAAATCACTGGGGAGCAAGCTGTCAAGCTACAAAAGCTCCTGGATGAATACGAGGAAATGATCAAACTGAAAATGACGGAAGAAGAAGCGGCTCAGTTACAAAAGCTGCTGGACGAGTATCTCGAGAGAATCAAAGAGTTGCGCGAACAGATGGCAAAGGACCAGATCGAAATTGAGCACTATGGCGCGCAGACCCAGGCCATTATTGACCGGCTGAATAGAAAGGCGGCGTGATGTGGAAAGGCATTCTGGAAGCGCTCTTGCAAATAGTGCGATTGACAGCCGACACTCAGCAAAATCGTCAGGACATCAAAGCTTTGGAGAAAAGGTTACTTGAATTCGCTGCTGCGACAGAAGCGAAAATTCACGAACTGGTTATCGCAAATGAGCGGCTCTCCAACGAATTCCGGCGATTGGCTGACGAACTGAAGAGTCAACGAGCGTACGAAGAATACGAACGAAAGATTCTGAAGCTTGAACTGGAAACCCATCTGCTTCGACAGGAACGCGGCTTGCCGCCTGCCAAACCACAACCGCTGCCAGAGCCTGAGGTTGGCGATCAAAAGGAAGGCACGGAGAAGGTGGACGAGAACTGAGTTATGCCTGAAACAATCAAACTGGAACTGACAGAGACCGAAGCGGAAAGCCTGCGCGAACTGATTGCAGAGTGCGTAAACAAGATGAAGCAGGCGCATGAGCAGATGGCAAGGGATCAGATTGAAATCGACCAGTTAGGTTTAGAGATCAGAGAGATTCTCTCCCGAAACTGGAAGGCGGCCTGAATGCTGAATGACTTATTCGAGTTACTGCGACTGCTGCAAGGCCGAGTCGCTATTTGCTTGGTTTCACTCATCCTCTTCGCCTCTCAAGTCGTTTACGGACAGTCGCCACCCGCCAAATTCACAGAGCACACAATCGCCACTGATCTGAGAGGCGGCTATCAGGTCGTCGCCACAGACATCAACCACGACGGCAAGCCGGATTTGATCGCGCTCGCCAGCGGAATGAACGAACTCATCTGGTTTGAAAATCCCGGCTGGCAACGACGTGTGCTGGCCAGCAATGTCTCTCGCGCGATCAACTGCGCTGCGTGGGACATTGACGGAGACGGGATCCCGGAGATTGCGCTGGCTCACGAATTCGCCAACGATCCGGCCAGAAGCGTTGGCGTGGTTTCGCTGCTCAAACACAAAGGCGATCCCGCGCAGCCGTGGGAGATGACCGAAATTGATCGGCTTTCGACTTCGCATCGGTTGCGCTGGATGGACATTGACGGGAATGGAAAGAAGGTTCTGCTCAACGCCCCGCTCGCTGGCGCTACCGTGAAGCCGCCCGATTACAAAGGCGCAGTCCCGCTGGTGTTTTATCGTCCCGGATCGTGGAAGCGGGAGATGATCTCGGAAGAGTTGGAAGGCGTGTTGCACGGCGTCTTCATCACGGATTGGGATAAGGACGGGCGGGAAGAAATCCTGGCCGCGAGTTTTCTGGGAATTGATCTGTTCGGCTTCGGAAAGAGCAGGCAGTGGCGGCGAACCAGGCTGGCGAGTGGGAGTCCCGATCCGTCGCCAAAAAGTGGGTCGAGCGAAATCGCTGTAGGCAAGCTGGGAAGAGATCGGTTCCTCTGCGCCATCGAACCCTGGCACGGCAATCAAGTTGTCGTTTATCGCCAGGAGAAGCAAGCGTGGCGGCGGCAAGTGATTGACGCCACGCTGAACGACGGCCACACTCTGTTGACTGCGGACCTGAATCTGGATGGAAGAGACGAAATCATCGCGGGGTATCGCGGGCAGGGGAGAAGCGTTTACATCTACTCAGCCGAAGATTCGACGGGGAGCCGGTGGTCGCGACAGATTCTGGATGACGGCGGCATCGCGGCAGCCGGATGCGCCGTGGCTGATTTGAATGGCGACAAGCGACCCGATGTGGCCTGCATCGGCGCGGCGACGGCGAATTTGAAGTGGTATGAAAACCTCGGCGCCGCGAGCCAGGTGAAGTGACAGACATTCGATGAGCGTGAGACGTACCGCAGACTGTCTAGTCTGCGGGGGCTTCATTAACCGAACATTCAATGTCACTGCGCGCGTTATTCGAAGGTCTCAGTTGCCAGCCAAGGTTCGGGTATCCGAGCCTCCGCAGACTGGACAGTCTGCGGTACGTTTTCCGCCGTTGTACCGCAGACTGCCCAGTCTGCGGAGGATTACTTTTCAGGCCGATTGAGAGGCAACTGAATCTCTTCATCAATGCGCCCAGCGCCTCTGATGTTTCGAGTAACCGAGTCTTCCGCAGACTGGACAGTCTGCGATACAAAGCCCGACAATTCGCGGTCTGCTGAAACTCAACCAACAAACTATGCCAATAGCAAACGGCACACGTCTTGGCCCTTACGAGATCATCTCCGAGCTTGGCGCGGGCGGGATGGGCGAAGTTTACGCGGCGCGCGACACGCGGCTCGACCGAACCGTGGCCATCAAAGTCCTGCCCGCTTCGTTTGCGAATGACGCAGACCGGCTGCGGCGCTTCGAGCAGGAGGCGCGCGCCACTTCCGCTCTCAATCATCCGAACATCCTGACCGTTTACGACATCGGCTCGGTCCAGACTGAAAACGGGGGATCGCCCTACATCGTCGAGGAACTGCTTGAAGGCGAAGAGTTGCGTGCGCATTTGCCTCCGCAGTCTGAAGCTGGCGCGCTGCCCGTGCGGAAAGCGATGGATTATGCGCAACAGATCGCCGCCGGACTCTCTGCCGCGCACGAAAAAGGCATCGTCCATCGTGACCTCAAACCCGAGAATCTGTTCGTGACCAAAGACGGGCGCGTCAAGATTCTCGATTTCGGGCTGGCGAAACTGAAGCCGCCGCAGGTTGAGGTTGTGGACAGTCAGGCGCCGACGCAAAAACGAATCACCGATCCGGGCGTGGTGATGGGCACGGTGGGTTATATGTCGCCGGAGCAGGTGCGCGGACAAGAGGCCGACCATCGCGCGGACATCTTCGCGTTCGGCGTGATCCTGTACGAGATGTTGAGCGGGCGGCGGACATTCACGGGCGATTCGGCAGCCGATGTGATGAGCGCGATCCTGAAAGAAGAGCCGCCCGAACTCGGCGAAACGAACGCGAAGATTTCCCCGCCGCTTGAAAAGATCGTGCGGCGGTGTTTGGAAAAGAAACCGGAGCGAAGATTTCAAACGGCGAGCGATTTGGGCTTTGCGCTTGAAGCGTTGGCCTCCCCATCAGGGCAGCGGCTGGGAACGGCGGCAGCTTCGCCTGCGGTTGAAACGATCAGCGCCACGCCGCTTCGCAGCGCCCGCGAGAAATGGCTCCTCGGCGCGACTGCGCTGGCGATGCTGATGGCTGTGGGTTTTGCGTGGGCCTACTTCACACGCCGCCCGGCGCCGGATGCGCCGATGATGAAGTCTTCCATCCTGCCGCCGGAGAAGTCGAGCTTTGGCCAGATCGCTGTGTCGCCGGATGGCCGGTATTTGGCTTTCACGGCGGCGACCGGCGGTAACGTGCAACTCTGGGTGCGCCCGCTCGATTCAACCGAAGCCAGGCCGCTCGCCGGAACGCAAGGCGCGATCTACCCCTTCTGGTCGCCCGACAGCCGCGTCATCGGCTTCTTCGCCGACGGCAAGTTGAAAAAGATCGAGTTCACTGGCGGGCCGGTACTAACGCTCTGCGAGGCGCCGAGGGTCGTAACAGGCGGCGCCTGGAGCCGCGCTGGGGTGATTCTCTTTGGGCAGGCGCTGGTTGGACTGTTGCGGGTCTCTGCGATGGGCGGAGAAGTCACGCAGGTGACAACCCAAGACAGGTCGCGCCAGGAGACTTCTCATCGCTACTCAACTTTTCTGCCGGACGATCATCACTTTCTCTACGCCATTCAGAGTGGACAGAAGGAGACGCGTGGGGTCTCCCTCGGCTCGCTCAACGATAGGACGGTCAAGCGGCTGCTGCTCGACGAGGTCACGCCTGTCAAGTATACGGCTGCAATCCCCGGCGACAGGGCCGACGGCGCCGGCTGGTTGATCTTCGTGCGCGACGGGGCCTTGCTGGCCCAGCCCTTTGTCACAAGTCGTATGGAGTTTACCGGTGAGCCATTCTCGCTCTCAGACAAGGTTGGGATCGATCTTGTTCATCTCAATTACTTCACCTTTACCGCCTCCGACAACGGTGTGTTGGTCTTTGATCCGAACGTCAACCGGCATCGTCTCCAATACCGCTGGTTGAATCGTCGCAATCAGCTAATCAACGCGCTGGACGTGGTCGCAGGTATTCGCGAGCATCGGCTCTCCCCTGACGAAAAGCGTTTTATCGCTGATCGCGCCGATCCCCAATTTCGCGCCTCCGACATCTGGCTATATGGCGTATCGGGAGGCAATGAGCAGCGCTTCACTTTCAATCCGGCTTCTGATGTTTCTCCCGTCTGGTCGCCGGACGGAAGCCACATCGTCTGGGCTTCGTCTCGGGATGGTGGGGTTCATAACCTCTATCAGAAAGCGGCTACGCTTGCTGGAGATGACGCGCTGTTGTGGAAATCGGATCACCCCAAATATCCCACCGACTGGTCGCGGGATGGGCGCTTCATCATCTATCGCCAGGACGATCCGAAGACGAAATCAGATGTGTGGGTCTTGCCAGTAACCGGGAGTGGCGAGGCGTTCCCTGTAGTCCGGACGGAAGCTGATGAAATTGCGGGGACGCTCTCGCCCGATGGGCGATGGCTCGCCTACGCCTCGGATGTGTCAGGACGGTATGAGGTCTATGTGCAGAGTTTTCCCGGGAGCAGCGGCAAGCGGCAAGTCTCGACCGGCGGTGGCGCCCATCCGCGCTGGCGGCGGGATGGGGGTGAGTTGTTCTACTACGCTAGAGACGGGAAGCTGATGGCGGCGCCGGTAAGAAGCGGCGAGAGCTTCGAGGTGGGCGCGGCGGTT
>Ga0187892_10003609_pt1 | contig 27855 bp, 29 predicted proteins | sample MA1701073metaG_FD_139345 | JGI IMG/M metagenome (GOLD analysis project Ga0187892, IMG submission 139345) | Bio-ooze microbial communities from a basaltic lava cave in the Kipuka Kanohina Cave System on the Island of Hawaii, USA - MA170107-3 metaG ... | reverse complement strand
CTGGCCTCGCTCGTGGATACCCACTGGCGCCTCCAGCGTGCTTCATGAACCGCCGGATGCGGAACCGCACGTCCGGTGGTGTGGGAGGGCGACGGGGGTAACCCCGTCCCCGACCCGATCGCGTCCCGAGAGCGCGTCGGAACGCGGGCGGGGGCAACCCCCATCCGCCGGGGCGCAGTAGACTTGCGGCGTTTCGCGCCCACGCTCTCCGGAGGTTCTCCCGTGCGACCCCTGCCGTTCGTGCTTCTCGCCGTACCGCTCGCCGCGCTCGCGGGCGGATCCAACTACGGCGTCGCGCCGGGCGCCAAGGACCTCACCGGCAAGATCTCGGAATGGCCGGTGCCGACGCCGAAGTTCGCGCGCGATCCGGCGATCGGGCCCGACGGCAACATCTACATCGCCGTCATGCACGGCAACAGGATCGCGCGCTTCGACACCAAGACCCACAAGTTCAACGAGTGGGATCTGCCCGAGGGCGCGCGCCCGCACGGCCTCGTGGTCGCCGCGGACGGCCACGTCTTCTACACCGGCAACGGCAACGGCACCATCGGCGAACTCGACCCGAAAACCGGCAAGGTGACCCAGCACAAGGCGCCCTCGGGCGGCGACCCGCACACCGCGATCATCGGCGACGACGGCGCGATCTGGTTCACGGTCCAGAGCGGCGGACGGATCGGACGGCTCGACCGCAAGACCGGCCAGATCACCGAGTACCAGACCTCGGGTCGTCCCTACGGGCTCGCGCTCGACAAGCGGGGCAACGTGTGGTTCTGCCGACTCAGCGCCGACTCGCTCGGCAAGCTCGATCCGCGGACCGGCCAGATCACCACGCTCTCCACGGGGCCCGGTTCGCGGCCGCGGCGCGTGGCGACCGCGCCCGACGGCACGCTCTGGGTCACCTACTACGGCAACGGCAAGCTCGGCCACGTCGATCCGATCGCCGGCAAGGTGCTGCGCGAGTACGAGCTGCCCGCCGGGACCGGCGGGGGGCCCTACGCCGTCACGGTCGACGCCAAGGGCCGCGTGTGGGCGAACGAGATCCAGACCGATACCGTCGCGCTGCTCGACCCGGAGACCGGGAAGGTGCGGGTGTTCGAGCTGCCGTCGAAGGGCGTCGGCATCCGCAAGGCGATCGTCGACGGCGACGGCCGCTACTGGTACATGGGCAGCCACAACGGCCGCCTCGGCGTCATCGAATGAGCTAATATGCCGCCCCCGCGGCGGGCGCCTGTCCCGTCCGGCATCCCGCAACCATAGGAGCGATCGATGTTGTCCGCCATTTCCCGCAGCCTTGCCGCCCCCCTCCTGCTCGCGGTCGCGAGCGCCGCCTCGGCCCAGTCGTATCCGACCAAGCCGGTGACGATGATCGTGCCGTTCGCCGCCGGCGGGCCGACCGACACCGTCGCCCGAACCATCGGCGTCGCGATGCAGAACGTCCTCAAGCAGACGGTGCTCGTCGAGAACGTCGGCGGGGCCGGCGGCACGATCGGCGTCGCGCGGGTCGCCAAGGCGTCGCCCGACGGCTACACGATCCTGCTCTACCACATCGGGATGTCGACGGTGCCGGCGCTCTACCGCAAGCTCACGTTCGATCCGCTCAAGGACTTCGAGTACATCGGGCTCGTGAACGACGTGCCGATGACGCTCATCGGGAAGTCGGCGCTACAGGCGAACAACCTCAAGGAGCTGCTCGCCTGGATCAAGGCGAACGGCAGCAAAGTGAACTACGGGAACGCCGGGCTCGGCGCCGCCTCGCACCTGTGCGGGCTGCTCTTGATGAGCGCGATCCAGGTCGACATGACGACCATCTCGTACAAGGGCACCGCGCCGGCGATGAACGACCTCCTCGGCGGACAGATCGACGTGATGTGCGACCAGACGACCAACACCACCTCGCAGATCAAGGGCGGCAAGGTGAAGGCGTACGCGGTGACGAGCGCGAAGCGCGTGCCGTCGCTGCCGAACCTGCCGACGCTGCAGGAGGAAGGGCTGAAGGGCTTCGAGGTCTCGATCTGGCACGCGCTCTATGCGCCCAAGGGCACGCCGAAGCCCGTCGTCGACGCGCTGGTCAAGGCGAACCAGGAGGCGCTCAAGGACGCCACCGTCAAGCAGCGCTTCGCCGACCTCGGCGCCGAGCCGGCGTCGATGGACAAGGCGACGCCCGCCTATCTGCAGAAGCATCTCGCGGCCGAGATCGCCAAGTGGGGGCCGATCATCAAGAAGGCCGGGCAGTACGCCGACTGAAGGCGGCTGAACCGAGATGAAGTGGCCCGGCGCCGCGCTCGCCGCCCTCCTCTGGGCGTGCAGCGCGGCGGCGAGCGCCGACGCCGAGCTTTGGCGCAAGCTCAAGGACGGCGGCTACGTCGTCCTCCTTCGCCACGGTCTCACCGAGCCGGGCGTCGGCGATCCGCCGGGGTTCCGGCTCGGCGACTGCAAGACCGAGCGCAACCTGAACGCGCAGGGGCGCGCGGAATCGCAGCGCCTCGGCGAGGCGTTCCGCCGCAACAAGGTGCCGATCGCGCAGGTGCTGTCGAGCGAGTGGTGCCGCTGCCGGGACACCGCCGAGCTCGCGTTCGGCCGCTACGAAACCTGGCCCGCGCTCAACAACCTCTTCGGCCGGCACGAGAACGCCGCGGCCCAGCGCAGCGCGATCCTCGAGCGCGCGGGCCGGTTCCGCGGCGCCGGCAACCTGATCCTCGTGTCGCACGGCAGCACGATCGTGCAGGTTGCGGGGATCAGTCCCGGGATGGGCGAGATGGTGGTGATGAGGCCCAAGGGCGCGGGGCAGCTCGAGCTCGTCGGCCGGATGAAGGACGGGACCTGACCCGCCTTCACAGCACGAGCCACACCGCCACCGGGAAGAGCGCGGCGGTCGCGAGGCCGGTGAGGCCCATCGCGAGACCCGCGAACGCGCCGGCCTCCTCGCCCACCTGAAACGCGCGCGCGGTGCCGATGCCGTGCGCCGCCAGCCCGACGGCGAAGCCGCGCACGCTCCAGTCGCGGATGGCGAGCGCGTCGAGCACGTACTTGCCGAGCACCGCGCCGATGATTCCGGTCGACACGACCAGCACGGCCGTCAGCGACGGCAGGCCGCCGAGCTTCTCGGCGATCCCCATCGCGATCGGCGCGGTGACCGACTTGGGCGCGATCGAGAGCAGCGTGGTCTTGCTCGCGCCGAGCGCCCAGGCGATGCCCACCGCCGACCCGACCGCGACGACCGAGCCGACCGCGAGCGCGCCGAGCATGGTCGTCGTCGCGCGTGCTGCAGGCGGGAGGTGGCCGAGAGGCTACCCGGCGAGAAACTGCTCCAACGGTTCGCGCACCGCCTCGGGCGCTTCTTCGGGGATGAAATGCCCCGAATCCGCCGCGAAGCCGCGCACGTCGCGCGCGTACTCGCGCCAGGTCTCCAGCGGGTCGGCGGATTTCCCTTTGCCGAGGAACGTCCCCGACCAGATCGCGAGCGTCGGGCACGCGATCTTCCGGCCGGCGGCGAGGTCGGCGCGGTCGTGCTCGTCGTCGAGCGTCGCGCCCGCGCGGTAATCGGCGCAGGTCGCGGCGATCACCTCGGGGTTGCGGAACGCGCGCGCGTACTCGGGCATGGCGTCGGCGAGCCGAGCGAAGTCGCGCGCCCATTTCCGGCAGACGAACTCGAGCCAGCCTTGCGGATCACCCCCGATCAGGCGCTCGGGCATCCCGCCGCCTTGCGCGAGAAAGCCCCAGTGGAAGGTGTTCAGCGCGAACACCCGCGTCGCGCCGGCCCACATCGCGCCGGTGGGCACGATGTCGAGCACGACGAGCCGCGCGATGCGCTCGGGATGGTCGAGCGCCATGCGATAGGCGACCCGCGCGCCGCGATCGTGGCCGACGACCGCGAACCGCTCGTGCCCGAGCGCGCGCATCAGCGCGACGAGCTCCGCCGCGAGCGCGCGCTTCGCATAGTTGGATGCGTCGGGTGCGGGCGGCGGGGCATCGCTGTCGCCATAGCCCTTGAGGTCGGGCGCGACGACGGCGAAGCGCCCCGCGAGGCCGGGCGCGAGGTGGCGCCAGACGAGATGCGTCTGCGGGTAGCCGTGCAAGAGCAGCACGGCGGGGCCGGCCCCCGCCGTGTGCACGCTGAACCGCACGCCCGCCGCCGCGACGCGGCGGGCGTCGAGCCCCTGGATCACGCGACGCCGTGCTTCTTGAACCAGGCGAGCATCCGCTTCCAGCCGTCCTCGGCCGCTTCCTTCCGGTAGGTGGCGCGGTAGTCGGCGTTGAAGGCGTGCGGCATGCCGTCGTAGACGTGGATGATCGACTCCTTGTCCTTGCCGAACGCGAGCAGCCCGGCGCGCAGGCGCTCGACGAGCTCGAGCGGGATCCCCTGGTCGGCGCCGCCGTAGAGGCCGAGGATCGGCGCGTTGAGCTTGTGGGTGATGTCCATGGGCGTCGTCGTGATCGCCGGCGGGGCGGGCGTCAATCCGCCGTACCAGGCGACCCCGGCCTTGACCTGCCTGCTCCAGGCGCTGTACATCCAGACCATGCGCCCGCCGCGACAGAAGCCCGTGATCCCGAGCTTCTGGACGTTCGCCTTCGGCTGCTTCTCCGCCCAGCGCGCCGTCGAGTCGAGATCGTGGAACGCCTGCTCGTCGGGCAGCTTGTTCGCCCCGGCGATGACCTCCTTGATGTTCTCCAGCTTCCAGAGCTCGCCGATCTTCCAGTACGGCTCGTTCGCGACCGCGAAGTAGCCGGCCTTGGCGAGCCGCCGGCAGACGTCCTTGATGTGCTCGTGCGCACCCCAGATCTCGCCGACGACCAAGATGACCGGGAACTTGCCCGCCTTCTTCGGCGCGGCGTAGTAGCCCGGCATGTCGCCGCCGATGGTGGGGATCTTCACGTCACCGCCTTCAAGGCCGTCCATCGAGGTCTTGATCATCGTCTGCGCCATCAGCGGGCCGGCGGAGACAGCGAAGCCGGCCGCGGCGCTGGAGGCGAGGAACCCCCGCCGCGAGAACTTGACCTTGGGTAGCAGGCTGTCGAAGTCGGGCTTGAGCGGTGCTCGATCGTTCATTACCTCCTCCTTATCGTTGGGGCCGTCCGGCTGGACGCCGCAGGGCCAACGGATTCTGCCATCGGGTTATTCCGCGCGCGAGCGCGGCGCGACCGCGCCGGCAGCCGGAAGACGCGGCGACGCCGACCCGCTGGATGCGGGCCGGCGTCGGATCGGGAAAGCGTTACGCCAGTCGCGGGGCGCGAGCGAGCCGGCGCGGTCCGGCCGAACGCCCCTCGCTCATCGGGCGCCGCCGGCGACCAGGCCGGCGCGGCGCGCGCCTGGGCGCGCCGCGAACGCGCCGTCGCCGAGCAGGACCTGGACGACCGACGCCGCGATCAGGAACGCCGGGTACTCCCAGCCGCCGCCCTGAGCGGTGAACACCCAGCCGTTCGGCCAGTGCACCCACGCGGCTCCGGCGAGGATCGGGACGAGCCCCGCCGCGACCGCGCGCGTGTGCCAGCCGGCGAGGAGCGCCAGCCCCCCGACCACTTCCGCAGCGAAGACCACGTAGGCGGCCCAACCGGGGAAGCCGACCGAAACGAAGAAGTGCGCGGTGCCGGCGAGACCGAACGTGAAGAGCTTCAGGCCGGCATGAGCGAGGTACATGACGCCGAGCGCGAGCCGGAGCACGAGCGCTGCGGCAGCGGCGTTGGAACGGGTGAGGTCGATGGGCATGGCGATTACCCTCAGGCGCCGACCGGCGCGGCGTCGCGCTCGACCGGCAGGCCGGCGTCGTGCCAGTCCTGCTTGCCGCCCGCGTACACCGCGACGTTCGCGTAGCCGAGCTGCTCGAGCCGGCGCGCGGCGATGTGCGAGTTCTGGCAGGTGCTGGACGCGCAGTAGACGACGAGCTCCGCCGCTTTGTCCGGGAGGACGGTCGGGGCGAGGGCGTCGACGCGATCGTGCGGCAGATGGCGCGCACCGGGCAGGTGCCAGTCGCGGTAGTACTTCTCGGGCAGCGCCTCCACGAGCATCACGGGCGTCGCGGCGGCGAGCTTCGCCTGCAGGGTGTTGCGATCGATGAGCTTCGGCATGGTGACGATCTCCTTTCGTGTCCGCTGGAAAAGTAGTTGCAAGTGCAACGATAGCGTAAAGTCGTTGCAAATGCAATTACCTTACGGCACAATGCCGGGGCTGGCCAAAAACCCCTTTCCGGACAATGCCCGAGCGACTCGAATCCGACCCCAAGGGGCACGCCTGGGCGCTGCTCCTCGCGGCGCACGCAGCCCTGGTCGAGCGCGTCGAGGCGGCGCTGGCGCAGGCCGGGCTCCCGCCGCTCGAGTGGTACGACGTGCTCTGGGAGCTCGAGAAGGCCGACGCCGGCCGGCTGCGGATGCACGACCTCGCGCGCCGGGTGGTGCTCTCGCGCTCGAACCTCACGCGGCTCGCCGACCGTCTGGTGAGCGAGAAGCTCATCGTCCGCGAGGCCTGTCCGGAGGACCGTCGCGGCGCCTATTGCGCGATCACTGCGGGGGGGCGGGAGCTGCGGAAGCGGATGTGGCCGGTGTACCGGGCGGCGGTGGACGCCCTGTTCTCACGGCACGTGAGCGAGCGGGAGGCCGGAGCGATGGGCGATGCGCTCGAGCGGGTCCTGCGGGCCGAGCGCGCGGGGGCGGCCGCGGGGAACGCCGCCCGGAAGAGCGCTAGCGCAGCAGCGCGCGGCCGAAGACGATCAGCAGGATGAGCACCAGGACCGCGACGAGCGCGAGCCCGTTGCGGCGGGTGCGCCGGCGCTTGGCTTCGGCGTCGCGACGCTCGCGCTCCATGAGCGCGGCGATCCGCGCCCATTTGTCTTCGCCGAGCTGGGGCGACGCGCCCTGCGCCGCCGGATGATCCCAACCGAGCACCGTCGGGGCGTCGAGCGGCGAGGCCGGGACGCCGGGTCCGGCGCGCTCGGGCACGGCCGGGCGCGGCCCCGCGGCGGTGGCGCCGGGAACCGCGCGCCCGGGGGCCTTCGCCCCGACCTCGCGCCGCGCCGCCTCGAGGAGCGCGCGCTCCCTGTTGGTGAGGGTCTTGTCGTTCATCGGCGGGATTCTGCGGTCGCGCCGGCCGCGCGTCCAGACGGCGGGGCCGGACGAGCGTGCCAGAGGTCACGCCCGGCGCGCGCTCACATGAGGATCACGTCGAACTGTTCCTGGGTATAGCTCGTCTCGACCTGCATCGAGACCGGCTTCCCGATGAAGTCCCCGAGCATGGCGAGCGAGTGCGACTCCTCCTCGAGGAAGAGGTCGATCACCGACTGCGAGCCGAGGATCCGGAACTCGCGCGCGTCGAACTGCCGCGCCTCGCGCAGGATCTCGCGCAGGATCTCGTAGCAGACGGTGCGCGCGGTCTTCACCGTCCCGCGCCCCTGGCAGGTCGGGCACGGCTCGCAAAGCACGTGCTCGAGCGACTCGCGCGTGCGCTTGCGGGTCATCTCCACCAGCCCGAGCTGGGTGAAGCCGTTCACCGTGATCTTGGTGCGGTCGCGGGCGAGCGCCTTGTTGAGCTCCGCGAGCACCGCGGCGCGGTGGTCCGGGTTCTGCATGTCGATGAAGTCGAGGATGATGATCCCGCCGAGGTTGCGCAGCCGCAGCTGCCGCGCGATGACCTGCGCCGCCTCGAGGTTGGTCTTGAAGATCGTGTCGTCGAAGTTGCGCAGCCCCACGAACCCGCCGGTGTTCACGTCGATCGTCGTCAGCGCCTCGGTCTGGTCGACGATGAGATAGCCGCCGCTCTTGAGCTCGACGCGCCGGGCGAGCGCCTTCTCGATCTCCTCCTCGACGTTGGCGAAGTCGAACAGCGGCCGCTCGCCCGCGTAGTGCTCGATCTTCGGTAGCGCCTTCGGCACGTACTCGGTCGCGAACCCCTGCAGCCGGCCGAACGTCTCGCGCGAGTCGACGACGATGCGCCCGGTCTCTTCGTGGGCGAAGTCGCGCAGCACCCGCTGGGCGAGCGACAGGTCCTGGTGTAGGAGCGACGGCGCGTGCGAAGTCTGCGCGCGTTCGCGGATGTAGCCCCACAGCCGCCGCAGGTACGCGACGTCGTTCGCGAGCTCGGCGTCGGTCGCCGACTCGGCCACCGTCCGGATGATGTAGCCGCCGCGCTCGTCGGGCGGCAGCAGATGCTGGAGCTTCTCGCGCAGGAGCTTGCGCCCGCTCTCGTCCTCGATGCGCTGCGAGATGCCGATGTGCGAGTCCTGCGGCAGGTAGACGAGCAGGCGCCCGGCGATCGAGACCTGCGTGGAGAGCCGCGCGCCTTTGGTGCCGATCGGGTCCTTCGCCACCTGCACCATGAGCGGCTGGCCCTCGGCGAGGATCTTCTCGATCGGCCGCGTCGCGACGCCGCTCGCGCCCTCGCCGTTCGCGCGCTCCTCCCAGATGTCGGCGACGTGCAGGAACGCCGCCCGCTCGAGGCCGATCTCGATGAACGCCGACTGCATTCCGGGGAGGACGCGCACGACGCGTCCCATGTAGATGTTGCCGACGAGCCCGCGGCTCGCGGCGCGTTCGACGTGCAGCTCCTGCACGACGCCGTTCGCCATGACGGCGACGCGCGTCTCCTGCGGGGTGACGTTGATGAGGATGTCTTCGGCCATGCGCTGAGTCCGAAAATCTCAACGCAAAGGCGCGAAGGACGCGAAGACCGCAAAGAAATCCCGTGAAGTTCCCTCTTTGCGTGGCTTGGCGTTCTTCTCGCGTCTTTGCGTTGGGGCTTTCTTGGCGCGTTCCGGCGCCTATCCGAAGCGCGACTGGAACTTGCGCAGCAGGCTCGCGGTCTCGTAGAGCGGCAGGCCCATCACGCCGGTGTAGCTGCCGAGGATCTCGGGGATGAACGCCGCCGCGCGGCCCTGGATCGCGTACCCGCCGGCCTTGTCGAACGGCTCGCCGGTGGCGACGTAGTCGCCGATCTCCGCCTCGGTGAGCTCGCGGAAGCGCACGACGTTCTCGCTGAGGATCGTATCGACGATGGTGTCGAACTTGAGCACGACCGCGGTGATCACGCGATGCTCGCGACCGGACAGCTCCTTCAGCATCGTGACCGCGCCGGCGCGGTCGGGGGGCTTGCCGAAGATCTTCTCGCGCAGGCAGACCGCGGTGTCGGCGGCGAGCACCGGGAACCGCGGCAGGCTGCGCTGCTGCACGCGCAGCCATCCCGCCTCGGCCTTGTCGCGCGCCACCCGCTGGACGTAGGCCCCGGGCGCCTCGTCCTCGCGCGGCGCCTCCTCCATGTCGCGACCGCGCAGCCCGCGCTCGCGGAAGAGCAGCACCTCGAACGGCACGCCGATCTGCTTCAGGAGCTCCCGGCGGCGCGAGCTGCGCGAGGCGAGGTAGATGCGCGGGAGGTTGGATGCCACGACGTCCTATCCCCGGGGGGATTCACATGCGGGCTTGCCCCCTTGTTCCAGCATGGGGGGTGAGTGCGGGGTTTCGTCGAACCCGACTGCTCGGGTTCGACGCCGCGCGAACCGGCACGCCTTGCAAGGCGTGCCGTGGGAAGGGGAGTCGCCCCTTGTTCGTACGATGGCCTTGCCGCCGGGCATCAAGATCCTCGGTGATATGGATGATTATCGAGAATCGCGAGCGCCCGATAAAGCTGTTCCGCGAGCAGGACGCGGACCAGCGCGTGCGGCAGCGTGAGGCTCGACAGCCGCAACTGTACCTCCGCGGCGGCCTTCAGCGCCGGGTCCAGGCCGTCGGGCCCGCCCACGAGGAGCGCGACGTCGCGACCGTCGGCGAGCCAGCGGCCCACGAGCGTCGCGAGCTCGCGGGTGGTGAGCTCCCGCCCGCGCTCGTCGAGCGCCACCCGGCGGCACCCCGCCGGCAGCCGCGCCGCGAGGCGCTCGGCCTCGGCCGCGAGCGCCTGCGCGACGGTGCGCGTCGCGCCGCGCTTCTCGGGCCGGACCTCGACGAGCTCGAGGTGCGCCTTGCGCGGAAAGCGCTTCGCGTACTCGGCGAACGCTTCGTCGACCCAGCCGGGCATCCGCTCCCCCACGGCGGCGACGATCAGCCTCATGCGCTCGCGGAATCGGCTGCAGGCATCGCGTGCGGCGGCTTCGCCTCCGCGCTTCGCCGCCGGCGTCAGACGGCCGGCTGCTCGGTGGCCTTCGGCTTGGGACGGGACCGCTTCGCCCGCGGCCGCGGCTCGCCCCAGAGCTCCTCGAGGTTGTAGTACTCGCGCACGGCCGGCTGCATGATGTGCACGACGATGTCGCCGAGATCGATCAGGACCCAGTCGCCGCCCGCCTCGCCCTCGACGCCGTGGATCCGCTCGCCCAGCGCCTTGAGCTTCTCCCGCAGGTGGACGGCGAGCGCCTTGCTCTGGCGCGCCGAGTCGGCGGTGGCGATGATCACGCGGTCGAAGAGGCTCGTCAGGTGGGTGACGTTGAAGGCCGCGATGTCGCGCGCCTTGATGTCCTCGAGCGCGGCGACCACCGCTTGGTTCTTCTTGCGGATGTCCATCAGCTGGCTTTCGTCTCCTCCGAGTAGAGGCCGTGCGTTCCAATATAGGCGAGAACCTCCGGCGGCAGCAAGTAGCGAACGCTCGCGCCCGCGGCGAGACGCCGGCGGATGTCCGAGGCCGAGATCGCGAGCGACGTCGACGCGAAGGCGGCCATTCGTCCCGCCGGCGCTTCGTGCAGCGCCGCCGCCGCGCCGCCGCGGCGCCGCCACTCGGCGGCCACCGCCGCCGGCAGGCGCTCCGGCGCGAGCGTGTATCCCGGACGCTCGGCGACCGCGAAATGCGCGAGATCGAAGAGCTCGCGCCATGCGCGCCAGGTGTCGAGCCGGTGCAGCTGGTCGGCGCCGATGATCAGGACGAGCGCGCGTGCGGCGCCGAGCTCCGCCCGCAGCCGGCGCAGCGTGTCGATCGTGAACCGCTGCTCGCCGCCGAGCGCCTCGGCGTCGTCGACGACGAAGCGGGGGTTGTCGCGCACCGCGCGCCGCACCATCTCGAGCCGGTCCCGCGCGGGCGTGCGCGGCGCGTCGCGATGCCCCGGGCTGCCCGACGGAATCCACCGCACCTGCGCGAGCCCGAGGTGCTCCGCCGCCTCCTCCGCGAGGCGGAGATGGCCGTGGTGCACCGGGTCGAAGGTGCCGCCCATCAGCCCCAGCGGCGCGCGCGCGGCCGTCTCCTGCGGGGACGAGGGGGAAGCCACTCCGGAGGCGCTTCGCTTTCAGGTCTGGCGCGCGGCGGCCACCGGCAGGTAGTCGAGGCGCTTCATCTCGTCCGAGTCGAAGAGCCGCGGATCGTCGAGATAGTCGAGCAGCATCTCGGTCGCGTCGATGCCCCAGAAGAGGTGGCCGTCGACCACGAACGTCGGCACGCCGAAGACGCCGAGGCGGATGGCTTCCTCGGTGTTCTCGCGCAGCTGGCTCTTCACCCCCTCGCTCGCGGCGAGCACCTCCGCGCCCGGCACGCCGAGCGCATCGCACAACGTCTTCCACTCGTCGTTCGGCGAGCGGCCCTGCGCCCAGATGAAGTCGAAGATCGTCTTCACCGTGTCGTAGGTCCCGCCGAGCGCGATCGCGAGCCGCAGCGTGTGCAGCGAGTTGAACGGGTGCCCGGGCGGATACTTCATCGCGAGCCCGCGCTTGTCCGCCTGCCACTGGGTGTGGCGGTAGGTGTGCTTGCGCTTGGGTTCGATCTCCGCCGGCCCCTTGTGGCCGAAGTGGTTGAGCAGCCCGGCGAAGAGGCAGGGCTTCAGGTCGGCGTCGGAGCGCTGGAACAGATTCGGGAACGCCGCGAACTGCAGGTACGAGAACGGCGAGACGAAGTCGAAGTACCAGGTGAGCCGCGCCATGCTACGCCCCGAAGCGCCGCATCAGGTCCGGACCTGTCCCGAGCCGAGCACCACGAACTTCTGCGAGGTGAGGCCCTCGAGCCCGACCGGCCCGCGCGCGTGCAGCTTGTCGGTCGAGATGCCGACCTCGGCGCCGAGCCCGTACTCGAACCCGTCGGCGAACCGGGTCGAGGCGTTCACCATCACCGAGCTCGAGTCGACCTCGCGCAGGAACCGCCGCGCCCGCGCCTCGTCCTCGGTGACGATCGCGTCGGTGTGCTGCGAGCCGTACCTCGCGATGTGGTCCATCGCCTGGTCGATGCCCTTGACGACCCGCACGTTGAGGACCGGCGCGAGCCACTCGGTGCGCCAGTCCTCCTCGGTCGCCGGCTCGATCGCCGGCCGCGCGCCGTCGCCCGCCGCGCGCATGAGCTGCGCCGCGGCGGCGTCGCAGTGCAGCCGCACGCCCTTCTCGGCGTAGATCCGCGCGAGCCGCGGCAGCACCTGCGGCGCGACCGCCTCGTGCACGAGCAGCGTCTCCATGGTGTTGCAGGTGCCGTAGCGCTGCGTCTTCGCGTTGTCGGCGATGCGGATCGCCTGCTCGAGATCGGCCCGGTCGTCGATGTAGACGTGGCAGATCCCGTCGAGGTGCTTGATCATCGGGATGCGCGACTCGGCGGTCACGCGCTCGACGAGCGGCTTCCCGCCGCGCGGCACGATGATGTCGACGAACTCGTTCATCCGCAGCAGCTCGCCGACCGCCGCGCGGTCGGTGGTCTCCACCACCTGCACCGCCGCCTCCGGCAGCCCGGCCGCGCGCAAGCCCTCGCGCACGCACGCCGCGATCGCCTGATTGGAGCGGATCGCCTCGGAGCCGCCGCGCAGGATGCAGGCGTTGCCGGCCTTGAGGCACAGCGCCGCCGCATCGGCCGTCACGTTCGGCCGCGACTCGTAGATGATCCCGACCACCCCGAGCGGCACGCGCATCCGACCCACCTTGATCCCGGTCGGCCGCTCGTTGAGCTCGGTGATCGCGCCGACGGGGTCGGCGAGCTCGGCGACTTCCTCGAGGCCGCGCGCCATCGACTCGACCGATTTCTCGGTCAGGGTCAGTCGGTCGATCACCGCCGGCTCGAGGCCCGCAGCCCGAGCGGCGGCGACGTCCTCGGCGTTGGCCGCGAGGAGCCGCGCTCGATCGCGCCGTACCGCGGCGGCCATCGCGTCGAGCGCGCGGTTCTTCGCGTCGGTGTCGGCGCGCGCGAGCGCGCGCGCCGCCTCGCGGGCGCGGCGCCCAAGCTCCAGCATGTACTGCTTGACGTCCATCGACTTAGTTTAAGACAAAAGACCGGGCCCGCGAGACCCGGGGGCGGCGCGCCTACGCGAACCGCAGGCCGAGGCGCAGCAGCCCGTCCCAGACGTCGCCTTTGGCGAGCCCCTTGATGATCCGGTCGATCGCAGCGGCGTGGGCGAGCGCGGCCTCGAGCGCGTCGCGCGTCATCCGCCGCGCCGCCGCGCCCACGAGCCGCTGGCGGGCGTCGCCCCAGATCCGGAACTCCCGATAGAGCTCGGCGGCGGCCCGGCCATCGGCGAGCCCGCGCTGGACGCGGGCCACCGCGCGCACGTCTTCGGCCAGCACCCACAGCACGCGCGGCGCGGGTTCCCCTTCGCCCGCGAGGCCGGCGAGCACGCGCGCGAGCCGCGCCGTGTCGCCCGCGAGCATCGCTTCCGAGAGCTGCCCGACCTCGAACCGGGCGACGTCGAGCACCGCGTCGCGCACCTGCTCGAAGCCGAGCTCTCCCTCGGGATGAAGGAGGCCGAGCTTCTGGATCTCCTGATGCGCGGCGAGGAGGTTGCCCTCGACGCAGGTCGCGAGGAATGCGAGGGTGCCCTCGGCCGCGCGCTGCCGCTGCCGGGCGAGCCGCGCGCCGATCCAGAGCGGGAGCTGCCGCCGCTCGACGGGAAAGACGTTGACCAGGACTCCGCCGCCGCACAGCGCCTCGAACCAGCGCGCACCCTGCGATGCCCGATCGAGGCGGGGCAGGGAGACGAGCGTGACCGCATCGGGCGGGAGGCTCGCGCAGTAGCGCTCGATCGCCGCGGCGCCGTCGGCGCCCGGCTTGCCCGAGGGCAGGCGCAGCTCGATCAGCCGGCCGCTCGCGAACAGCGACAGCGACGCCGCGCTCGCCGCGAGCCGGCTCCAGTCGAAGCCGCGATCGACGACGTGGACCTCGCGCTCGGTGTGGCCGGCGGCGCGGGCCCGCGAGCGGATCGCGTCGGCCGCCTCGATCGAGAGCAGCGGCTCGTCGCCGTGGATCACGTAGAGCGGCGCCAGCGTGCGGGCGAGGTGCGCGTCGAGGCTCTCGGCGCGGAGCTGCAACATCGGCCGGCGCGCCTACTGGGCGGGGGCGAGCGCCTTCGTCACGGCGAGCCGGCGCATGATCTGCTGGACCATGTCGGAGCGCATCTCGCGGTAGAGCTGCGCCTCCTCGGTCTCCTTGGCGAGCACCTGGTCGTTGAAGGTGATGTCGCGCGTCAGCACGACCGCGGTCGGCGGGACGTAGTCGGCGCCCTTCGGGCTCGCGACGCGATAGACGACGCGGTAGCGGAGCTGGTACTCGCGCACCCGGCCCTGGGTGTTGAGCGACAGGATCACCTTCTCCTGCTGCTCGGTGAGGACGGTGAGCACCGCCTCGGCCTCGGCCGCCGAGGGCACGAGCTTGGTCCGCTCGCTCGCGCTCGCGATGTTGCGCTGGAGCTCGATGCCGAGCGGCGTGTTGGTGGGCACGTTGATCGTCTCGAACGGGAAGGCCTGCTGGCCGCGTAGATGGAAGCCGCAGCCGGCGGCCGCGAGCGTCGCGCAAGCGAGCAGCGCGAGCGCCGCGCGACGCGGGAGGCCGCCGTCCCCGCGAACGCGGGGACCCAGACGCGTAGTGCCGCCGTCCCCGCGAACGCGAAGGCCCGTTTCCGGGATTCCCGCTTGCGCGGGAATGACGAGCTCAAACCACGACATTGACCAACCTCCCCGGCACCACCACCACCTTCTTCGGCGGCTGGCCGTTCGTGAACTTCTGCACCGCCTCGTTCTCGAGCGCGAGCCGCTCGAGCGCCGCGCGATCGGCGGCCCGCGGCGCGCGCATGTGACCGCGGAGCTTGCCGTTCACCTGCAGCACCAGCTCGATCTCGTCGGTCTCGAGCGCCGCCTCGGCGACCTGCGGCCAGGGCGCGTTCATCACGTCGCCGGCGAAGCCGAGCTCCGTCCACAGCGCGTGCGCGATGTGCGGCGTGATCGGCGCCATGACCCGCAGCAGCACCGCGAGCCCTTCGTGCAGCAGCTGCGCGTAGCCTTCGCGCCGCGCGGCGTCGGCGTTGCGCGCGAGCTCCGCCAACGCGTTGTAGATCTTGTTCGAGGCCGACGCGAGGTTGTTGAACTGCATCCGCGGGACGTCGTAGTCGTTCACCTTCTTCAGGTTGAGGTAGATCTCGCGCCGCACCGCGGCGAGCGCCGGATTCGCGCGCGCCCATTGCGGCGGGTACCGGTAATCGGACGCCGCGGCGTTGCGCGCCGACTCCGCCCGCAGCGGTCCGGAAAGCTCGTACGCCAGGTTCCACACGCGCTTCAAGAACCGCGACGCGCCCTCGACCCCCTCGTCGGACCACTCGAGCGTCATCTCGGGCGGGCTCGTCGAGATGATGAAGAACCGCGCGGTGTCGGCCCCGTGGCGCTCGATGAGCTCCTGCGGATCGACGCCGTTGCGGCTCGACTTGGACATCGTCGAGACGCCGGCGTACTCGACCGGCGAGCCGTCGGCCTTCAGGCGCGCCCCGGTCACGCGCTTCGCGTCGTCGTAGATGATCTCCAGCTCGTCGGGCGCGAAGAAGCTGCGCCTGCCCTTGTCGTCGATGCGCAGGAAGACGTCGTTCAGCACCATGCCCTGCGTGAGCAGGTTCGCGAACGGCTCATCGAACTTCACCAGCCCGAGATCGCGCATCACCTTCGACCAGAATCGGGCGTAGAGGAGGTGCAGGATCGCATGCTCGATCCCGCCGATGTACTGGTCGACCGTGAGCCAGTAGGCGACCCGCTCGTCGACCATCGCCGCGGCCTGATCGGGACAGGCGAAGCGGATGAAGTACCAGGACGAGTCGACGAACGTGTCCATCGTGTCGGTCTCGCGCCGCGCGCCCGCGCCGCACTTCGGGCAGTCGCACTCGTAGAACGCCGGCGTCTTCGCGAGCGGATTGCCGGTGCCGTCGGGCACGAGATGCTCGGGCAGCACGACCGGCAGCGCGGCGTCCGGGACCGGCACGTCGCCGCACCGGTCGCAGTGAATGATCGGGATCGGGGTGCCCCAGTAACGCTGCCGCGAGATCCCCCAGTCGCGCAGCCGCCACTGCACCTGCTTGGCGCCGAGCCCCTGCGCCGCGAGGTCCGCGGCGATCGCGTCGACCGCCGCCTGGTAGGCGAGACCGTCGTAGCTTCCCGAGTTCACGCAGACGCCGTGCTCCTTGTCGGCGTACCACTCCTCCCACGCGTCGGTGCTGTACTGCCGGCCCGGCACCGCGATCACCTGCTTGATCGGCAGGCGGTACTTCTTCGCGAACGCGAAGTCGCGCTCGTCGTGGCCGGGCACGCCCATGACCGCGCCCTCGCCGTAGCCCATCAGCACGTAGTTGCCGACCCAGATCTCGATCTTCTCGCCGGTGAGCGGATGGGTGCAGTGGAAACCGGTCGGGAGCCCGAGCTTCTCCATCGTCGCGAGATCGGCTTCCATGACCGAGCCGCGCTTGCACTCCTCGATGAACGCGGCGAGCCGGGTGTCGTCGCGCGCGAGCCGCGTCGCGAGCGGGTGCTCGGCGGCGATGGCGTTGAACGTCACGCCCATGATCGTGTCGGCGCGCGTCGTGAAGACGCGCAGGAGCTTGCGCTCGCCGTCGATCTCGTAGGGGAAGGCGAAATTCACCCCCTCGCTCCGGCCGATCCAGTTCGCCTGCATCAGCTTCACGCGCTCGGGCCAGCCGGGCAGTTCGTCGAGGTCCGCGAGCAGCTCGTCCGCGTACTTCGTGATCCGCAGGTAGTACATCGGGATCTCGCGCTTCTCGACCGGCGCGTCGGTCCGCCAGCCGCGGCCGTCGATCACCTGCTCGTTCGCGAGCACCGTCTGGTCGACCGGATCCCAGTTGACCACGCCGGTGTGCTTGTACGCGATGCCGCGCTCGAGCATGCGCAGGAACAGCCACTGGTTCCAGCGGTAGTACTCGGGCGTGCAGGTCGCGAGCTCGCGCTCCCAGTCGATCGCGAAGCCGAGCGACTGGAGCTGGCGCTTCATGTACGCGATGTTCTCGTAGGTCCACTGCGCCGGCGGCACGCCGTTTTGCATCGCCGCGTTCTCCGCCGGCAGCCCGAACGCGTCCCAGCCCATCGGCTGCAGCACGTTGTAGCCGCGCATGCGGTAGTAGCGCGTGAGCACGTCGCCGATCGTGTAGTTGCGCACGTGCCCCATGTGCAGCTTGCCCGACGGGTACGGGAACATCGAGAGGCAGTAGTACTTCGGCTCGCCCGGCGCCTCGCGCGCGCGGAACGCGTCGGTCGCGGCCCAGTGGTTTTGCGCCTCGTGTTCGACCTTCGCCGGGTGGTAAAGCGGCTCCATTGCGCGTATTCTCTTGTCGCGAAGGCGAAAAGTATACCTGTGCATTAGTGCCGCCCGGCCCGCATCCGCGCCGCGAACGCCGCCGTAGAATCGCTCGACCTCGCACCCAGGGAGGACCCGGAGCCATGAGACGCCTTGCGCTCGCCGCCGTGCTCGCGCTCGCCGCTGCCGCGGCCGGCGCCGCGGACGCACCGAAACGCGCGACGCCCCAGGCGGTCGTCGAGGCCGTGCAGATGCCGGCGTGGATCGACCACGGCGGCACCCGCGCCCCGCTCGCGGTCGGCACGGAGCTGCGGGCGACCGACAAGGTCGTCACCGGCGCGAACGCGCGCCTTCTCGTCAAGCTCGCGGAGGGCAGCTCGCTCAAGCTCGGCGAGAACGCCCAGCTCCGGATCGGCGACCTCCGGACTCGCGAGGACAACGTCTTCGCCGCGGCGATGAACGTGCTCGCGGGCGCCTTCCGGTTCACCACCGACGTGGTCGCGAAAGCCCGTCGCCGCGAGGTGAGCATCACCGTCGCCACCGTCACCGCCGGCATCCGCGGCACCGACTTCTGGGGCAAGGCGGCGCCCGACCGCGACATCGTGTGCCTGATCGAGGGCAAGGTCGAGCTCGAGCGCGCGGGCGACCCGAACGTGAACCTCGACCAGCCGCTCACCTTCTACGTCGCGCCGCGGGGGAAGCCGCCGCTGCCGGTGCGGCCGGTGGAACCCGATCAGCTCAAGCAATGGGCGGCCGAGGTCGAGGTCGAGAGCGGCCGCGGCGCCGCTCGCCGCGGCGGCAAGTGGCAGGTCGTCCTCGCCTCGAGCGAGTCGCAGAACGAAGCGCTCAAGGTGTACGAGCAGGTGCGCTACGCCGGCTACGCGGCCCGGATCGAGCCGCTGAAGGTCGAGGGCAAGCGCGTCTACGACGTCCGGATCGCGAGCCTGCCGTCGAAGGCGGAAGCGCAGGCGCTCGCCGACGCGCTCGCCGGCAAGTACGGCGCCGCCGCGCCGCGCGTCACTCAGTAGTCGGGGTCAGCCGGCGCGCCGCGGCAGCCACGCCTGCCGCCAGAGATCGTTCGCCGCGCGCAGATACACCTCCGCGGCATCGAACGCCGCCGTGCCGAGGCGGTGCTGCGACGCGAGGAGCTGGACCGCGGGGCGGCGACGCGGCGGCTCCAGATCGATCACCTCAGCGGGCTCGCGGATCGCCGCGCCTTCGACCCGCATCAGCTTGAGCAGGGTGCGCATCGCGTACGCCCAGCGCTCGCTCGCCGGCGCGCCTCCGCGCTCGCGGAAATCGGCGAGCGCCAGGGCTTGCCGCCAGAGTTCCTCGGCACGATGGAGCGCGATCCCGCGCTTGCGCGCGAGCCAGGGAAGGAGTTTCAGCTTTGGCATCGGCTGTCGCCTCGTAGGCAAGGTTCGGAAATCGCCGTGCCGGCGTGCCTCGTGAGCGCGCGGCTGGACGGCGTTCTTCGGCCATACTGCATCGCAGCATTAGACTGGTCAATTGTTGATTAAGTTCTTGAAAGAACAATTGCACACGCCTTGGCGGCTTGCACAATTTTCGGGCGTGCAGGGGCCTCGGGCGCACGCTTCGGGGGCGCCGCGGGCGGCTGCTACAATCGCACCTCGCCGCTCGCCGCCGGAATGTCCAGCCTCCTCGACGCCCTCAATCCCGAGCAGCTCCAGGCCGTCACCCTCCCGCACCAGCACGCGCTGATCCTCGCCGGCGCCGGCTCCGGCAAGACCCGCGTGCTCACGACGCGCATCGCGTGGCTCATCCAGACGAGCGCCGTCAGCCCGGCGGGCGTGCTCGCGGTCACGTTCACCAACAAGGCCGCGAAGGAGATGCTCACCCGCATCTCGGCGATGCTGCCGATCTCCACCCGCGGGCTGTGGATCGGCACCTTCCACGGCCTGTGCAACCGGATGCTCCGCGCGCATCACCGCGACGCCGGCCTGCCGCAGACCTTTCAGATCCTCGACTCCCAGGACCAGCTCGCGCTGGTGAAGCGCGTGCTGAAGGGCCTGAACGTCGACGAGGACCGGTTCCAGCCGCGGCAAGTGCAGTGGTTCATCAACGACCAGAAGGAGGAGGGCCTGCGGCCGAAGGACGTCGTCGCCGGCTACGACGAGTTCAACCGCCGCGCGGTCGAGCTGTACGCCGCCTACGACGAGCAGTGCCAGAAGGAGGGCGTCGTCGACTTCCCCGAGCTCCTGCTGCGGTGCTACGAGCTCCTCGCGCGGAACGAGGTCCTGCGCGCCCACTACCAGGCGCGGTTCCGCCACGTCCTCGTCGACGAGTTCCAGGACACGAACCGCCTGCAGTACCGGTGGCTGAAGCTCCTCGTCGGCCAGGGCAACGCCATGTTCGCGGTCGGGGACGACGATCAGTCGATCTACGGGTTCCGGCACGCGAACGTCGGCAACATGGCCGACTTCGAGCGCGAGCTCCGGGTGCCGAACGTCATCCGCCTCGAGCAGAACTACCGCTCGCACGGCAACATCCTCGACGCCGCGAACGCGCTCATCTCGCACAACCGCAAGCGCCTCGGCAAGAACCTCTGGACCGCGGCGGGCAGCGGCGAGCCGCTGCGGGTCTACGAGGCGCAGACCGACGGCTACGAGGCGGCGTGGCTCGCGGAAGAGGTCCAGAGCCTCCAGCGCGACGGCTACGCCCGGCGCGAGATCGCGATCCTCTACCGGTCGAACGCGCAGTCGCGCGTGATCGAGCACGCGCTGTTCTCCGCCGGCATTCCGTACCGCGTGTACGGCGGCCTGCGGTTCTTCGAGCGCCAGGAGGTCAAGCACGCGCTCGCCTACCTCCGGCTCCTCGCGAGCCCCGACGACGACGCCGCGTTCCTGCGGGTCGTCAACTTTCCGGCGCGCGGGATCGGCGGCCGCTCGGTCGAGGGGCTGCAGGACGCCGCCAGGGCGGCCGGCACCAGCCTGTGGCAGGCGATCCCGCGGCTCGCGGGAAAGAGCGCGGCCGCGCTCGGCGCGTTCGCGAAGCTCGTCACCGGCCTGCGCGAGGCGACGCGGGGGCTCGCGCTGCCCGAGGTCGTCGGGCACGTGATCGACGCGAGCGGCCTCGTCGAGCACTACCGCACCGAGCGGGAGGGCGCCGACCGGGTCGAGAACCTGAACGAGCTCGTGAACGCCGCGGCGGCGTTCGTCCAGGACGAGACCTACGCGGCGCAGTTCGTCGCCGATGCGACCGAGGCCGCGGCCGCGCCGAGCGACCCGCTGCACGCCTTTCTCGCCCACGCCGCGCTCGAGTCCGGAGAGAACCAGGCCGCCGAAGGGGCGGATGCGCTCCAGTTGATGACGGTGCACTCGGCGAAGGGACTGGAGTTCCACTGCGTCTTCATCAGCGGGCTGGAGGAGGGGCTCTTCCCGCACGAACAGAGCGTCGTCGAGGCGGACGGCCTGGAGGAGGAGCGGCGGCTCATGTACGTGGCGATCACGCGCGCGCGGACCCGGCTCTATCTGTCGTTCGCGCAGACGCGGCTGCTCCACGGCCAGACCCGGTACGGCCTTGCGAGCCGGTTCCTCGACGAGCTGCCCAAGGGCCTGATGAAGTGGCTCTCGGCCAAGACCGGCCCCCGGCTCGGCGGCGAGGCCTGGCGTGCCGAGCCGCCGCCGGCCAGGATCGCGAAGGCAAAGGGGGCGGCGCCGGGGCTGCCGTTTCGCATCGGCCAGAACGTCGTCCACCCGAAGTTCGGGCAGGGCGTGATCGTCAACGCCGAGGGCTCCGGCGCCGACGCGCGGCTGCAGATCAACTTCGGGCGGGAGGGGATGAAGTGGCTTCAGCTCGGTTACGCTAAGCTGACGGCCGCCTAGTGCCGTTCCAACCGTTGCGGGGAAAGGACGGACACCGTGGCATTACGCAAAAGGTTGGAACGGCACTAGCATTTCGCCGTGGGTATCCCGCGGCCTACTCTAGCGAAAGGACTGGAAGGTGAAATCAGGAATCGCCGTTGGACGCGTTCTCGCGACACTGTTTGCCCTGTGGCTCGCCGCCGCGCCCGGCTACGCCCAGCAGGCGCCGGCCGGATCGAAGGAGTACGAGCCGCAGTCGGGGCAGGCCGGCAAGGACGTCGTATGGGTCCCGACCCCCGACGCGGTGGTCGACCGGATGCTGCGCATGGCGCGCGTCGGCCCGAACGACTACGTGATCGATCTCGGCTCGGGCGACGGCCGCACCGTGATCGCGGCAGCGAAGAGCTTCGGTGCCCGCGCGCTCGGCATCGAGTACAACCCGGACATGGTCACGCTGTCTATCCGAAACGCCGAGAAGGCCGGCGTCGGCGACAAGGTGAAGTTCGTCAAAGCCGACCTCTTCGAGACCGACTTCAGCCAGGCGACGGTGATCACGATGTACCTCCTGCCGGCGCTCAACATCAAGCTCCGCCCGAAGATCCTCGACATGCGGCCCGGCACCCGGGTCGTGTCGCACGCGTTCAACATGGAGGACTGGCAGCCCGACCAGACGGCCACGGTCGACGGCCGCGACGCGTACTTCTGGATCGTGCCGGCGAAGGTCGCGGGTCGGTGGAAGCTCGCGCTCCCGGCCGGCAACGGGGCGGAAAACTGGGAGGTGGTGCTCGAGCAGCAGTTCCAGAAGCTGTCGGGCAAGGCGGAATACGGCGGGAAGAGCTTCAAGATCGTCGACGCGCGGATGCGCGGCGAGCGCATCGAGTTCAGCTTCGTGGACGGGAACGGCGTGAAGCGCCAGTTCTCCGGCGCCGCCCGCGGGAATCGCATGGAGGGCACGACCCAGACGCAAGGTGCGGCGTCGGTGAAGTGGACCGCCGCGCGCGCGGCGTGAGGCGCTCGCCGGCCGCGGGTCAGTCGAGCGCGCGGCGCAGCAGCATGTCCTTGAGCGCCTGATCGTTCACGGCGTTCGCGAGCCGCATGCACAGCTGCATCTTGGTGCGGCAGCGGCGCGCCGCTTCGTGGACCATCGCGTCGGCGTCCGGCCCGAGGTTCGCGGCGAGATAGCGCGCGAGGCTCTCCACGAACCCCGGATCGCTGCGGTCGAGCGTGTCGGGCGTTGTCGCGGGGCCGCGCGGAGTCTCCAAGTAGCGCGTTCCGGCGGCAGCCTTCCGCGGAGCCAGGGTTCGCCGTACCTCGGCGGCGAGCGGCTCGGTGACCCTCAGGAAGCGCAGCCGCGCCGCCTGCTCCATTCGGCCGGCGACGCGGCGGCGGAGCTCGTCGAACGACGTGGCCTCCGCCGCGGCCTGCTCGACGATCACGCTCGCGATCGGGCCGAGCGTAACGGCCGCCTCCTCGGCGAGCGCCTTCAGCCAGTCTTCTCTGAGCGCTGCCATGGCCGTGCGAGCTGGAAGCGGCGGCCGCTGGCCGCGAGCCCGAATGCCACCACGGCGAACGGGATCGAGTGGGACTGCAGCCGGCGCGACATGTCAGCTTCCTTGCTGTTGCGAGAGCGGCTCCCGCAGGTGGCACGATAACCGGCGGTCGGGCTTCCCCACAGGGCGTACGCCGCGACGCGCGGCTTGGCGGGCGCGCAAGGCGCCATGGCCGGCGGCACGGGCGTGCAGTCGTTCACGTTGCCCGCGAGGCGCGGCTTTTTTGCAGCTTGGGGAGGTTCGGCTTAGAGTAGCGCCCCGCGCGCCCGCGGGCCGAGCCGATGGCGATCGACTATCTCGAGCGGATCCTGAACTCGCGCGTCTACGACGTCGCCGTCGAGACGCCGCTCGAGTTCGCGCCCAACCTCTCGGCGCGGCTCGACAACCGCCTGATGCTCAAGCGCGAGGACATGCAGACGGTGTTCTCGTTCAAGCTGCGCGGCGCATACAACAAGATGGCCAACCTGCCGGCGCACGCCCTGCGTCGCGGGGTGATCGCGGCATCCGCGGGCAACCATGCCCAGGGGGTCGCGCTGGCGGCCGAGAAGCTCGGCTGCCGGGCGGTGATCGTCATGCCGGTGACGACGCCGCGGATCAAGGTCGACGCGGTGGTCGCGCGCGGCGCCGAGGTGGTGCTCCACGGCGATTCGTACAGCGAGGCCCAAGAGCGCGCGCGCAAGCTCGAGCGGCGGCGGCGGCTCACCTTCGTTCATCCCTACGACGATCCCGACGTCATCGCCGGCCAGGGCACGATCGGCATGGAGATCCTGCGCCAGTCGACGCGGCCGATCCACGCGATCTTCGTCGCGATCGGCGGCGGCGGGCTGGTCTCGGGAATCGCGACGTATGTGAAGCGGCTCCAGCCGGAGATCAGGATCATCGGCGTGCAGCCGGTCGACTCGGACGCGATGAAGCGCTCGATCGAGGCCGGCCGCCGGGTCGTGCTGCCGCACGTCGGGCTCTTCGCCGACGGCGTCGCGGTCAAGCAGGTGGGTCGGGAGACGTTCCGCATCGCGCGCGAGCTGGTCGACGACATCCTGCTCGTCGACACCGACGAGACCTGCGCCGCGATCAAGGACGTGTTCGAGGACACGCGCTCGATCCTCGAGCCGGCCGGCGCGCTCGCCATCGCCGGCGCGAAGAACTACGTCGAGCGCACCGGCGTGCGCGGGAAGAAGCTCGTCGCGATCGCCTGCGGGGCGAACACGAACTTCGATCGGCTGCGGTTCGTCGCCGAGCGCGCCGAGGTCGGCGAGCACCGCGAGGCGATCCTCGCCGTCACCATCCCCGAGCGGCCCGGCAGCTTCCGCAAGTTCTGCGTCACCCTGGGCGGGCGCAACATCACCGAGTTCAACTACCGCATGGCCGACCCGGTGGAGGCGCACGTCTTCGTCGGCGTGGAGGTGCACGACCGGGACGAGACGGCACGGATCGTGCGCACCCTCGGGCGCCACGGCCTGAGGACGCTCGATCTCTCCGACAACGAGATGGCGAAGCTGCACGTCCGGCATCTCGTCGGCGGCCATTGCGCGCTCGCCGAGAACGAGCTGCTCTACCGCTTCGAGTTCCCGGAGCGGCCCGGCGCGCTGATGAAATTCCTCTCGAACATGCGCTCGGACTGGAACATCAGCCTGTTCCACTACCGCAATCACGGCAGCGACACCGGGCGGGTGCTGGTCGGCATGCAGGTTCCGCCGCGCGAGATGCGCGACTTCCGCGCGTTCCTCGCGCGGCTCGGCTACCCCTACGTCGACGAGTCGCGCAACCCCGCCTACCGGCTGTTCCTGGGATAGCGCGATGTCGCGGCGGACCTGGGGGCTCGAGGCGCGCGTGCGGCGCTATCTCCTCGAGCATTCGCTGCGCGAGCCGGCGATCCTCGCCGAGCTGCGTGCGGCGACGGCCTCGCACCCGCACGCCGGCATGCAGATCTCGCCCGAGCAGGGCCAGCTGATGGCGCTGCTAGTCCAGGCGATCGGGGCGAGGCGGGCGATCGAGATCGGCACCTTCACCGGCTACAGCGCGCTTTGGGTGGCGCTGACGCTGCCCGCCGACGGCCGGCTCGTGTGCTGCGACGTGAGCGCGGAGTGGACCGCGATCGGGCAGCAGTTCTGGGCCAAGGCCGGGGTGGCCTCGAAGATCGATCTGCGCATCGCGCCGGCCGCTGCGACCCTCGACGCGCTGCTCGCGGGCGGCGAGGCGGGCCGCTACGACTTCGCGTTCATCGACGCGGACAAGACCGGGTACGACGGCTACTACGAGCGCTGCCTGCAGCTCCTGCGGCGCGGCGGGATGATCGCCATCGACAACGTCCTGTGGGGCGGTTCGGTGGCCGATCCGAAGAAGCGGAGCGCCGACACGCTCGCGCTGCGGACGCTCAACAAGAAGATCCACCGCGACGAGCGCGTGGCCTTGTCGATGCTGCCGCTCGGCGACGGCGTGACGCTCGCGCTCAAGCGCTAGCGGCGCGCCGGGCCCGCCCCGCCTGTTCCTCTCCAAGGGCGCCAAAACGAAAAGCCCGGCCGGAGCCGGGCTTCTCATAGGGCGTTTGCGCCTTACTCGGGCGAGACGCCGCCGGTGCCGAGATTGTAGAACGCGTCGGGGCGCTGCTCGGAGATGCCCTCGGCCACGTGCTGCGTCATCTCGATCCCGTCCACCTTCGGCAGGAGGTCGAGCTGGGCGGTGTCGGCGCCGGCGAGCGGCGCGGCGACGGCGAAGCCGATGGCGGCGAGCAGAACGGCAAGCTTCTTCATGGTGATACTCCTTTCGGCGAAGTCGGTCATGTCAGCGGTCCTCCCTCCGGAACGATTTCCAGCGAAGCGCTGATGGTGCGCATCGTCGCGCATCCCGCGGGCGAATTCGGTGACCGGTTACGGTCCGATCTTGTGACTCTTTCACATCGCCGGCCGATCGGACTAGGCCGTCCCCCCGAACAGGCGCCGCGCCGGGCGTATGATCTGCGTCCCGCCGATGCACCGGCGCTTGCGGCCAGCGTGCCGCACGGCCGGAAACCGCTCGGATGGAGCGCCCATGTCGAAGGTCGAGCCCATACCCGAAAGCGGTGCCGAAACCGCGTGGCGGGAGTTCTGGAACGCGCAGCTCGCCTCGCACCTCGCCGCGCTCTTCGACTCCGCCGATCCGGCCGCGCTCGCCGAGCTCCAGGCGGACGCCGAATGGGTGTCGCTGCGCGGCGGCGACATCCTGTTCCGGCGCGGCGACCCGGGGAACGCGGCCTACACCGTGCTGAGCGGACGCCTGCGGGTCATCGACGACACCGCGGGCGAGCGGGCATTGAACGAGATCGGCGCCGGCGAGATCCTCGGCGAGATGGCGCTCCTCTCGGCGGAGCGGCGCTCGGCGACGGTCCTCGCGGTGCGCGATTCGCTGCTCGCGCGGCTGCCGGCGCCGGCCTTCCATCGCCTGATCGAACGGCAGCCGGCGGTGCTGCGGCGGATCAGCGCGCTGCTTGGCGACCGGCTGCGGCATCAGAGCGCGGCCGCGGGGCGCGCCCGGGCGGTGGTGCGGACGCTCGCCGTCGTGCCGGCCGCCGCCGAGCCGGACGTCGCGGCGTTCGCCCGGCGGCTCGCCGCAGCGCTCGCCCGGCGGGGCGACACGCTGCACGTCGATGCACGGGGCATCGACCGCGCGCTCGGCCGCGACGGGATCGCGGGTTGCGCGGAGCACGATCCGGCGAGCCCCCGGCTCGTGCAATGGCTGAACGAGCAGGAGCTCGCGCACCGCTTCGTGCTGTACGAGGCCGATCCGCTCGCCTCGAGCTGGACCGAGCGGGCCGTGCGCCAGGCCGACCACGTCGTGTTCGTCGCCAAGGCCGGGGGCCCGACCGAGCCCGGCGAGGCCGAGCGGAGCCTCGCCGCGCGCTGGCGCGGCGCGCGCGCGCCGCGGCGCAGCCTCGTCCTCCTGCACGATGCCGATGCGCCCGCACCTCGCGGCACCGCGGCATTCCTCGCCGCCCGCGAGGTCGACTGCCACTACCACGTCGCGCTGGGCCGGGCGGACGACTTCGATCGCCTCGCGCGCTGCCTCACCGGGGCGGGTATCGGTCTCGTGCTCGGCGGCGGAGGCGCGCGCGGCTTCGCGCACCTGGGGGTGCTCCGCGCGCTCGCCGAGGCCGACGTTCCCATCGACTGGGTGGGGGGGACGAGCGTCGGCGCGATCATCGCCGCGCTCGTCGCGCAGCGGCTCGCCCCCGGCACGACGATCGCGCAGTGCAAGACGCACTTTTCGTCGCTGAAGGATCCGACCCTTCCGATCGTCGCCCTGCTCGCCGGCCGGCGGATCCGCACGAAGCTCGAGCAGGTCTTCGGCGCGGCCGCGATCGAGGACCTGCTGCTGCCCTACCTCTGCGTCTCGACCAACCTGTCGCGCGCGGCGCAGACCGTGCACGAGCGCGGGCCCCTGGTGCGCGCGATCCGGGCGAGCATCGCGCTGCCCGGCGTCCTGCCGCCGGTGAGCCTGGGCGAGGACCTGCACGTCGACGGCGGGCTGGTGAACAACCTGCCGATCGACGTGATGGCGGCGAAGCCGGAGATCGGGACGGTGCTCGCGGTGGACGTGAGCGCCGAGGTCGAGATGAAGGCGCCGTTGGATCGCGAGCTGGAGGCGTCCGGGTGGCGCGTGCTGTGGCAGAGGATGCACCCCGGGGCGGTCCGCAACGAGGTGCCTTCGATCATGAGCCTGCTCACGCGCAGCGCGCTCGTCGCGAGCGTCTACTGGACCCGCGAGCGGCGCGCGGCGGAGGCGGCGAGCCTTTACTTGCGCATTCCCGTGGCCGATCTTCGGCTGCTCGCGTTCGAGCGCATCGACGAGATCGTCGCGCGCGGCTACGAGGCCGCGCGCGGCGCCATCCGCGCCTGGTCGAGCGGCCGCGCCTGACCGCCCGCGCGCGCGTGGCCGCGCCGTCTGCGGTGCCGGGCGGCGTGCGCGAAAACGGGATAGGGGCCGATCATCGCTGATCGGGCCCCTCCCACACCACCCGGCATGCGGGTCCGCACCGGGCGGTTGGAACAGTTGAGGTGAGCGCGCGGGAGTGAATCCCGGCACGCCT
>Ga0187892_10003608_pt1 | contig 27872 bp, 22 predicted proteins | sample MA1701073metaG_FD_139345 | JGI IMG/M metagenome (GOLD analysis project Ga0187892, IMG submission 139345) | Bio-ooze microbial communities from a basaltic lava cave in the Kipuka Kanohina Cave System on the Island of Hawaii, USA - MA170107-3 metaG ... | reverse complement strand
CGCCGCTTGAGCGGTCCCGATGCGGCCATGACCGCGATGTCCGTCGTTTGGCAATGCGTGTCCATTCCGATAATATGCGTGCGTCTCATCGGGGCCTCCCTGCCGTCGGGCACTGTTGCCAACGACACCAGCGTACCCGACGGGAGTCTGGGACGCCCCGTCTTCATAGACCTTCATGGGCAAGCGATCGTCGCGGCCTTTGGCGACGATCGCTTGCCCGTGGCTGCTGAGAGTGCACCGCGCAACTTCGGCACGGGCAAGCAAACGGCCGCTTGCCCATGCCACCCAGGCCACCCGCTCGAGGCTACGCATCGCGGACAGTCATTCAGTGGTTCTGCGCCGCTCAGACTCGTTCAGCGTCGGCAGACCGAATCCAGCCCTCGCGCGCGTCGGGAAGCTTGATGTGCAGCCAGTCGGCGCGCTCTTCGACGATGTCGAACTCGACGCCCGGCCATAGGGGCTGCTCGAAACGCGGCTCGTAGCCCTCGCCATTGCCCTTGCGCACGATGACCTCGTCGGCGACCACCACGCCAGCCTGTTCGCCTCGAGCGGCCGCCCAGGACGCTGATACAGACGCGGCCAGCGCGAGGCCAAGCAGCGCCAGCGGCACGAGCACGAAGCGGAACCCGCCGCGCCGTACGAACGTCCGCACGATCAGCACCGCCCAGAACAGAGCATAGACCGCCAGCAGCCCGGCGAAGCGCCATCGCAGCGGCGTCTGGTGATGCCAGAACAACAGCGAACGTGACAAGGCGCCCAGCGCCGGCTGCTCGATCTGGTTCTTGCGAAGCGAGCGGGCGTATGTGAGATTCGCCCGCAGGCGTGCATCGCCGGGGATGAACCGCTCGGCCCGTCGGTAGTTGACGATCGCGCGGCCGACGTCGTTAAGCTGCAAGTGCGCGTTGCCGAGGTTGTAATACAGGTATCCGTTGTGCACGCCCGCGTCGATGATCGACTGGTAGCCTGCGGCTGCGCGGCGGAAGGCGTCGGCCGCAGCCGCGGGATTCTGGCGGGCGAGTTGCGTTCCCTGGTCGAACGACGCTTGTGCCTGCTGCAAGACATCCGCGAGTTGCTCGCGCGTCGGCGCTGCGAAGACAACCGCTGATGCTGCCAGCATGATTGCTGCGGCCAGGCGGCCAGAGATCGTTGCCAGCGACTTCGATTGCTCGGAGCCATCCGCTCGGGCCGTACATCCATTCTGCGCGCGCGTCAGCCGAACCTGCGAATTGCCGGCCCCCGTCCGCCCTCCGGGCGGCATGTGAGATCGGTGCGAACCGATCCAGGGACTGAAGTCCCTGGCTTCGGTCGTGCGCCCTACGGGCGACACAGTAGAGGTTCGGTCGCGCATCGGAACGCGTGCCCTCATCGCCACGCTTGCTCCATCTCGTTGATGCATCGCTCGGCGTCCGCGGCGAGCTGAGCACTGTCACCGGCCGCCAGATGCGCATAAGCGGCCTGTTCGCACTGCGAGAGCAGCTCGTTGACGCGGTGTACGAGCATCGAGTCGATGCCATGACCCTGAAGCTTCTGGATCGCCTCCGCGCGGGTGAGGCCACCGGCTGGAAGGTTGCATCGATCAGCCACGTAGCGAAGCACCGCTTCGGCCAGCCTGCCCGCAGTGGCTGCGTTGGGCGACGAGTCGTGCTGAGCGTTCACGGCTGAGATGGCGCTCATCGCGGTACGAGCTGCCCGGCGACGGCGGGCAAAGGCCACGTCGGTCCGCAGGCGCTGGGCGCGTCGCTGGGTGAGCCAGCACAGCATGAAAGTCATCGGCGAAACCAGTGCGACTGCGGCTGAGCCCCACCCCGGTTGAAACGCGTGGGTCGCCAGCAGCGTGTCGGCCCCGGTGTAGTTGGCGACGATGCCGCTGCCCACGTCGGTCAAGCGCCGGGGGGCGCGCGGGGCGTCGCCGCCGGCATCGCCCAGCAGTGCCGTCGAGGCGCCCTCGGCAGCCTCGACTCGGATCGGAATAGGCTCACTGCTGACCGTGACGTACTTCTCCGTGTTCGGATCGAAGTACGCGAACGGCAGGGCCGGAATCGCAGCCACGTCGGGACTGCGGGCTCGAATGCTCTGCGTGAAGCGCTTGACGTTGCCCTGCACGTCGCCGGCCAGCGGCTCGTCGGGCACGCGGAAGCCGTCGGTCAGTGCGTCCAACCGGGCCAGCGGTGGCGCGGAGAGCGCGTCGAGCCTTCCCTCGCCCCGCATTGTGATGGTCAGCGTGATCGGATCGCCGACGTGCACTTCGGTCGGCCGGGCGGACACGTCCATCGTGTAGCGCCCGACCGCCCCGTTGAAGTAGAGCGGCTGGCCGTCGGTCGGCAGCGGCTTGATCTCGACCGCCTGCGACGTCACGCCGGCCGAAATGGGCCGGCTCTGGACGACACCCATGCGATCCTCGAAGAACGAGAACATGTCGCGGCTGCGGCCAAGCTTGACCGGGTAGTCCACGACGATGCGGATATCGCCCGCTTGAAGCGGCCCGGCCGACCCGGCCACGATCTGCTTGTCGACTGTGTAGACGAAATAGCCGCGTTCCTGGCCGGTCGAGTCGCGGCGGATGTCGCTGCGGTAGCGGAAGTTGTCCTGCTTGAGCTGGTCGGCAAACTCACCCCACGAGCTGTTCTCGAAGTCGATGCGCCGGAACATGTCGTTGGCCGACATACGGTAGTCGCGTTGCGCGTAAGGCCGCAGCCAGATTTCGAGCGTCGCATTCACGACTTCACCCACGTAATAGCCTTTGCGATCCGCCGTCAGCTCGACGTACAGCAGGTCCTCGGTCTCCGATTCGGACACGATGATCTCGCCGAGCGAGATCGAGCGCTTCTCGCCGTCGACCTCGACCGTCACGGGGGGTATGCGCAGTTTGCCCGAGTGCTTTGGAATGATCTGATACGTGTAAGTGACGGTTCGCCTGACCGACTGGACGCCCTGGATGATGCTGATGTTCTGCTGCGTGGAGGACTGCCCGCCGCGCACCTCGGCGTCGACCAGCGCGGGGAACACCGGCGGCTCGTGCCGATCGGCGTTGGCGACGACGATGTCCACCCTTACCGGCACGCCAACAAACGTCTCGCGCGTCGAGAGCTGCGCCGAGACTTCGCCGGCGCGGGCGGCGGCGGTTGGCAATGCGAGGGCAATGGCTACGGCGAGAATTGCCGATTTCCGATTTCCGATTTCCGATTCGCGCGCAGGCTGCTCGACCAGCGCCGGCGGCGCCTGCATCCTTCGTGCCGCTCCGCAGGGCAGCGACGCCGAAGCGCAAATCGGCAATCGGCAATCGGCAATCGACAATCCGTTCACCAGTCTTTCTCCACCGGCACGCGCCGCACGCGGACGCGCTTGGCCTCGCGGTCGTTGTGTTCCTTCTCACGGTCGCGAATGGCCTGCAGCAGGCGCTGGGCCTCCTCGCGCGACAGCTCGCGTTTCTCGCCCTGCTGAGGCTGTGGTTTCTGCTCTGCTTCTGTCTGCTGCTCACCCTGTTGCTGTTCCTGCTGTTGCTCCTGCTGGCCTTGTTGCTGTTTCTGGTCCTGCTGCTGCTCCTGCTCCTGTTGCTGTTGTTGTGACTGGCTGGGCTGCGAACTCGGCTGCGACTCGGGCTTCTGTTGCTGTTGCTGCTCTTGCCGTTGCTCCTGCTGTTGGTCCTGCTGCTGGTTTTCCTGCTCTTGATCCTGGTTCTGCTGCTGTTGCTCTTGTTGCTGCTTCTGCTTGTCGAGCAGGTCCTTGATCAGGAGCTGGGCCGTCTCGATGTTGGCCCGCGCGTCGGTATCGTTTGGGTCGAGCGCCAGGGCGTCGCGATAGTGATTGATCGCCTGGCGCAGGCCGTCGATAGCCACCTGCAGGTCCGAGAGCTTCTGCAGCGACTCGGCGTACGCGACGTTGCCCAGGTTGTATTTCGTGCGCTGCTCGATTGCCAGGTCGCGCGTCGACAGCGCCTGGTTGAACAGCTCGCGGGCCTTGACGTAGTCGCCCAGCCGGTAGTGGGCGATGCCCTGATTGTAGAACAGCTCGGGCGTCTCGGGCAGCGACACCTCTGCCGAACGATAGGCCTCGAGCGCCTTCTGGAAGTCGCCCTTGGCCAGCGCCGAGTTGCCGTCCAGGACAAGCTCGCGCGGCGGCTTTTCGGCGGCCGCGAGCGGCACGGACAGCAGAAGCGTCATCGCGCCCGTGAGAATTGCCGATTTCCGATTTCCGATTTCCGATTTGCGCGCAGAGTTCTCGAGGCGCCGCGGCAACGAATCGGAAATCGGAAATCGGAAATCGGAAATCGCATGGTTCATGCCGCCATTCGCTCCTCTTCCACCACCGCCGCTGCCGCGGCTGCTTTCCGGTCCGTCATGACCGTTTCGATCATGAGCAGCAGCAGCGCTCCGGCCACAAACCACTGAAACTGTGCATTTTTCCGCTCAATACGCTTCGACTCAAACTCTGTGACGCCCAGCCGGTCGCGAATGTCGCGGTACAGCTCGTTCAGGTTGAAGTTGCTGGTGCCCGCCGGCAGGTACTTCCCGCGGGCGGCGCCGGCCACCTGTTGCAGCACGCCCGGCGTCAACCTCGTCCAGACCTCCTGGCCGTCATGCACCAGCCAGGTCCGGTTGCCCTTTTCATCGACCACTGGGATCCGCCCGCCCTGCGCGACGTCGCCAATCCCAACCGTATAGACCAGCATACCGCGCTGGGCCGCCTCGGCCGCGGCTTCGACTGGATAGCTGGCCTGGTCGGCGTCTCCGCCATCGCTGATCAGGATGATCGCCTTGTGATCCTTGGTCTTGTCGACGAACGAGTCGCGGGCCGTGCGGATGGCGTCGCCCAACAGGCTGCCGCCCTTGGGCGCCGACGTGATGTCGACCTCGTCGAGCGCCGACTTGAACGAGCCGTAGTTGATGGTCAGCGGGCACTTGCGCACCGGCGTTCCGGCAAACGTGATCAGCCCTACCCGGTCGCCCTCCAGCTCGTCCAGCAGGTCGCTGATGGCCAGCTTGGCCCGCTCCAGCCGGTTGGGTGCAATGTCCTCGGCCAGCATCGAGCGCGACACGTCGAGCGCGATCACAATGTCCACGCCCTTCTGCTGAACTTCTTCGTAGGTCGAGCCCCAGCGTGGCCCGGCCAGTGCCAAGGCCAGCAGCGTCGCGGCCGCCAGCGTCAGCGCCGCCTTGGCCTTCTGCCGGGCCGTGCTGACCTGCGGCACGAGCTGCCCGATCAAGTTCAGGCTGGCAAACCGCGCGAGCGCCGCCCGCTTGCGCGCGAAACCATAGACGTAGAGCAGCGCGAGCACCGGCACGGTCCAGAGCAGGTGGAGCAGGTTGGGGTGGTCGAAGGTCATCGGTGCGTATTTCCGATTTCCGATTTCCGATTTCCGATTCGCAGTCGCGGGTTTACGGCGAGCGACGGCGCGAACGGTAGGGTGGCATGGGCAAGCGATCGTCGCGGCCGTTGGCGTCGATCGCTTGCCCGTGCTGCAGAGACTGTCGCATGCTCTGCACGGGCAAGCAAACGGCCGCTTGCCCATGCCACCCGCCGATTTCCGATTCGCGCGGAAGCTCGCCGCAGACCCGCGACTGCGAATCGGAAATCGGAAATCGACAATCGGCAATTCCTCACGGTATTTTCCTCAGCCACGTATTCACCAGCATCATCTCGATCGCCAACAGCCCTCCGGCCGCCATCAACAGCGAGGGCAGCGGCCAGCCGCCCAGCCGGACGGGCTCGGTCGCCCGTTCCTTATATTGCATGTACCGCTTCTCCTCGGTCTTGGTCTTCTCGAGCTGGTCGATTTCCTCGTAGATCTTCCGCAGCGAATCGGTATCGGTTGCGCGGAAGTACTTGCCGCCGGTGGCGCTGGCGATGCTCTTCATCGTGTCTTCGTCGATGTCGACGCGCGTCGGTATGAGTTGCACGCGCCCGAACGCATCAAGCTGTGGCAGCGGCGCCGTGCCGCGGACTCCGACGCCGATTGTGTAGACCTTAATGCCGTACGAGGCGGCCAGCTTGCCGGCCTGATCGGGGTCGAGAATGCCGGCGTTGTTCTGGCCGTCGGTAATCAGAATCACCACGCGACTCTTGACGGCGGCGGGCTTGCCGGCCGCTTGACGCCGGTCCAGCTCGCTCAGCTCTTTGACGGCCAGGCCCAGCCCATCGCCAATGGCCGTGCCGCCTTCCTCCTGAACCAGGTTGAACTCGGCCTCGATCTCGCGCTGTCGATTCGCGTCGCCCTGTGCGCGGGCGTAGTCCTCGCGCAGCTTGGCGATCCGCCGCTGCGTTTCGATACCGCCGGCCGTTTGGGCCTCCTTGAGCGATTCGAGCACCATGGGATGGTCGAGCGTCAGCGGAACCTTGCTGTCGGCGAAGCCGGCGAACGTGATCAGCCCGATCAGGTCGTCCGGCCGGCCGGCGGGACGGCCATCCTCGCCGCCGGCCACGAACTCGCGAAAAACCTTCTTGACCACGTCGAGCCGGCTGGCCCGCTGGCCGTCGAGGTTGAAATCGAGCGATTCCATGCTGCCCGAGACATCGACCACGGCCTGGATGGCGATGCCTTCCGAGAAGATGCGCGTCTCCTCATTGCCCTTTCGCGGCCGGGCGAGCCCGACGACCAGCAGCAGGACCACGAGTGAGCGCAGGAGTGGGATCAGAACGCGAGCGCGGACACGCAGGCTGTCGCCCTGCCGCCGTAGCGCCGCCACCGACGAGAAGCGTATCGCCGCGTGACGGCCGCGGGCGTACCAGCGCCACCAGATCAGCGGGATCAGGACGAGCAGGGCCAAGTAGATCGGGGAATGGAGCGTCATGCGGCCTTGATTTCCGATTTCCGATTTCCGATTTCCGATTCGCGCTGCGACACGGCTGACGATTCGTGAGGAATGGTCTGCTCGACAAAGTCGCGGGCGGCGTCGAAGGCCTGTTCGATCTCCTTGGCCTGCGGCGTGTAGCATGCGAACTTCACCATGTCACAGGCCGTCAGGAACTCGCCCAGCAAGCGCTTGTGTTCGTCCGACAGCACCGGGCTGCGGCGCATTTCGACCAGAAACTCTTCCGTGGTTCGCTCGGGCGCCATCAGGCCGAACCGGCGCTCGATGTACTCGCGCACGATCAGGCTCAACCGGAAGTAGAACTCGTGAATCTGTCCCAGCTCGACCAGCTTTTCGTCGATCAGCAGGCGAAGCTGATCGAACGCCCACTCGTGCGGCGGGATGGCCCGTGCCAACGCGATCCGCCTCCTCCGCAGCATGAACCAGGCCCCCAGGCCCAGCCCGACCACTACCGCAGCGCCGGGCACGAACCACCAGGCTCGGAGGCGAACCGGCTCGGGCGGCAGCGCTACTGGGGCCTTCAGATCGCGGAACTTCGTCGGATCGAAATCGCCCGCCAGCAGCGACGTGACTTTGATCGTGAACGGGTCGCTGGCGATCTCGCCGCGAATGGTTCCGGGCGGATCGGCCGGTTGGGCTTGCGGTGCGGGCGGCTCATCGCTGTGGCCGGCATCGGTCGGCGATTCGTCTGCTGTTGCAGTCGGCTTGTCTGGTGCGGCCTCTGCGTTGCGGCGATCGACGAACGTGGCGGTGATGGCCGGAATCGAGTATTCGCCCGACAGGAAGATGTCCAGGTCATACGTCTGCCGCCACTGCAAACCGCCGTCGACCGCTCGGGCCGGCTCATCGCGGAAGTCGCGGATCTGAAATTCGTTGAGCTGCATGCCGAAGCTGGGCATCTCGACCTCGACGCCCTGGGGCGCTGTGACCTCGATCGACAGCTCCAGGCGTTCGGCGATCGTGATCTCCGACTTGTCCGTCCGCACGGTCATCTTCACCGGCCCGCGTTCGGTCGTCTTCTCAATCCCTGCCGGCGCGGTTGTGGGCGCGTTGGCCTGGCTCGTGTTGGCTCCCGTGCATCCTGCGGTTAGCAACATGCCCATGAGCAAAACACATGCACCGCGCGCGAAGAGAAACCCTTCCCGCCCGGAGGGCGCGCGATCGTTGCCAGGGCCTTCAGGCCCTGGTGAGCAGACCTGTTTCTCACACCGCCCGGAGGGCGGACGGCAGGTCGCCTTCGTCTGCCCTCCGGGCATGGAGGCGAGGGCGCCTCGCATCCAGGGACTGAAGTCCCTGGCTACCAGCGCGCGCCCTCCGGGCGAAAGGCCCGCCTTCGGCGCTATGACGGGACCGCGGGCTTGACGTTCGTTGCGCGAGCACAGCGACGTCCTGCAAGCGTTGGGCGGTGTGATAGCGCGAGTGGCATGGCCAAGCGCAGCGCGGCCATGACGTACGCGAGGCGCCGATGCGCCACGCATCATGCCCGCGCTGCGCTTGGGCATGCCACCCAAGGCAATCCGCACTCTGCAATCCGCAGTCCGCAATCTCATGTCACTTCTTCGCCGGCTGTGTGGCTGCCTCGCTGGTGCGTCCATCGTCGCTGGTGCGAGAATCCCTTCTCGCACCGCCCGTCAGCGCCTGCGGGAAAAACTGCACGCGGTGCGTCGCCATCAGCTCCTGGACGTACTGCTGGGCCACCTCCTGACGGCGGGCGTCGCGCACGTCGGCTTCGACCTCGTCGCGAACGTCGTCCAGCTTGATCTCGCGAGCTGCCCGCTTCTCCAGCAGCTTGATGACTTCCCAACCTTTGGCCGACTCCTGCGGCTCGGGCAGGACCGCCCCGGCCTCCAGCTTCCAGATCGCCGCGTGCAGATCGGCGTTCTTGCCGACCCCCGGCACCATGTCACCTGACTCGGTAAGCGGTGAATCGAGCACACCGCCCTTGTCCTTCGTCGCCGCGTCCATCGAGTAGGCCTTGGCCAGCCCATCGAACGACTCGCCCGCATCCAGCTTCGCCAGCACTTCGTCTGCCGCCTCCTTCGTGGCGCACACGATGTGGGCGATCTTCGCGCTGGCTTGTTCGGTGTATCGATCCTTATTGGCCGCAAAGAAGCGTTCAACGTCGGCCGGCGTCACCGTTGCCCGCTCACCGACGACCCGGCTCATCAGCCGCGAGCCGAGCAGCGATTCGGAGATCATCAGCAGTTCGCGGCGGAAGGCGTCCGACTCGTGCAGGCCAGCCTTGCGGGCCTCGGCCGCCAGCACGCGGGCGGTCACGATCTCCTGAAGCTGCTGCTCGCGGGCCTTCGGATCGGCCAGCGAGCCCTCGATCTGCCGCCGCATCAGATCGATCTCGGCCGGCGACGCGCCCGGCCGGGCCGCAATGGCCGCGTCAATTCGCTCCTGAACGAGCCGGTCGAAATCAGCCAGCGTGACCTTGTCGTCACCGATCTGGGCTACCACCGCCCCACCGGACAGCCCGTTCTGAGCGGGGTTCAAGCTCGTGCGTGCCGCCGTCTCGCGCGTCAGGTCGCCGTAGCGGCCCATGGCCTGGAAGCACTCGCGGATGCGGTCGCCGATCTGATCCATCAGTTTCTGATCGTTGCCCGAGGCAAGTTGCTCAGCGCGGTAGAGGGCCGCCAACGCTCGTTCGAAGTCTCCCGCAGTCTGCCGCAGCTTTCCGATCCGGAGTTCGATCGCCGCCGCTTCGTTGGCGGGAGGTGCTGCCAACGTGAGATACTCAGACCACGCCTCGGCCGCCGCGGACATCAGATTGCGGTCCTCCAGCTTCATGGCGACCGACTTCAGGCCGTCAACCGACCAGCGATCCGCCCGGCGCGTTGACGAATGGTCTATCTGCTGGGCCGAGAACACACCGCGTCTGTACATACCGAAGAGCTGAATGCCGATCATGATCAAGACCAGCACGATCAGAATGACGACGCGTCCGTCACGCTGACCCGTCACCGGCCGCTGCGGCAATCTGAATTGTGGCGTATCACTCATGAGCGTCGTTGCCAATCAGAACCCCGCCCGCCAAGGGCGCGGGTTCGACTGCATGAGGCGTCTCTACCGTGCATCACTGACGACATCCTGAGCCCATCGTCGTTCGAGACCCACCCCTTGGCGGGGTGGGTTCCGACTACAGTCGCGCATCCTTGGCGCGGAAGTACTTCGTTAACGGTTCCACGAACGACTCGCCCGTCGTCACATCAATCGAATCCAGTTTCATTTTTCGAAGCAGCTTCACGCGCTGTTCGTCACCCGCGGCCGTGGACCCGGCGAACTCGGCCCGGACGCGCCGATTGGACGTATCGACGACGACCATTTCACCCGTCTCGGCGTCAATCAGCTCGATCAGCCCCACGTCCGGCAGCTCGCGCTCGCGGCGGTCTCCGATGCAGATCGGAATCAGATCATGCCGTTTGCGCGCGATCCGCAGCGGCCGTTCATATTGCTCGGCCTGGAAATCACTCACGAGAAACACCACACAGCGCCGTGTCGTCACCTTATTGAGATGTTCGAATGCGCCCGCCAGATCTGTACCGTGGCCCTCGGGCTGGTGATACAGCAAATCCCGAATGATCCGCAGCACGTGCCGGGTCCCCTTGGCGGCCGGGACGAACTTCTCGATCCGATCGGTGAACAGGATCAGTCCAACCTTGTCATTATTCTTGATCGCCGAGAACGCCAGCGTCGCACACACCTCAGCCGTCAAGTCGCGTTTCAGTTGCCCTGCCGTGCCGAACGACTGCGAGCGGCTCAGATCGACCAGCAGCATCACCGTCAGCTCACGCTCTTCGCGGAACACCTTCACAAACGGCTCGCCGAAACGTGCCGACACGTTCCAGTCGATGGTGCGCACATCGTCGCCAATCTGATACTGCCGCACTTCTTCAAACTCCATCCCGCGCCCTTTGAACGCAGAATGGTATTGTCCCGCCAACACATCATTGACCATGTGCGACGTACGAATCTCGATGCGCCGAATCTTCTTCAACAGCTCCTTCGGAATCATGGGACGCGTGATTTCCGATTTCCGATTTCCGATTTCCGATTCGTGAGCGAGCGCGCCCCCGCATTCCGCGACGCGGTCATGCGTGACTTGCCGGCAATAGCGCACAGCTCGCCCGCTTCGGGCAGGAGTGGCGCGAGGCGCGCGGGCTTGATCACGCGCTTCTCGCTCAGGAGTTCCATCCAATAATCTGATTCGTCGGCTTCCTCTTCGACCGCGCCCATCCGAGCAACAAACTCTGCCGCCGATCGGGAACGGCAGGCAGCCCGGTAATTCGAACCGACGCTGGTGCCTGAGCGAATCAACTGCCCACCAATCGTCCTGCCGACCAAGTTGTTCGGCAATGCCTCACACGCAGTAATCACGCGTACAGCAAACGCCTTGGTACGAGCCTTCAACAACTCCGGCGTCATCACAAACTCTCCTTGACCGAGTGCGCTTCGGCGAGAATCGGAAATCGGCAATCGGAAATCGACAATTACGGGACCGCCACATGATCCAGCACCGTCCGCACCACGTCTTCTGAAGTCTTCTCTTCGGCCTCGGCTTCGTACGTAATAATGACGCGATGTCGCAGCACATCCATGGCCACATCCTTCACGTCTTGAGGCGTTACAAAGCCGCGGCCGGACAGGAACGCATTGGCCTTCGCGCCGAGTGTCAGGTAGATCGTGGCCCGCGGACTGGCGCCGTATTGGATCCAACCGGCGATCGGCAATTTGAAACTGGCCGGATCGCGCGTGGCCTGCACCAGATCGACGATGTAGTCCTTGATCTTGTCATCAATGTAAATCTCGTCGATGACCTCGCGGGCGCTGCGGATATCCTCAGGGTTCATGACCGGGTCGATCCGCGTCAGCGGTGAGGTGCTGGTCATGCGGTCGAGGATCATGCGCTCCTGCTCGCGCGTCGGGTATTTCACGATCAGCTTGAGCATGAACCGGTCGACCTGCGCCTCGGGCAGCGGATACGTGCCCTCCTGCTCGATCGGGTTCTGTGTGGCGAGAACCAGAAACGGATCGGGCAACGGAAACGTCTCCTTACCGATGGTCACCTGCCGCTCCTGCATCGACTCGAGCAGGGCGCTCTGCACCTTGGCCGGGGCGCGGTTGATCTCGTCGGCCAGGATGATGTTCGAGAAGATGGGTCCCTTCTGAACCGCAAACGCGCCGTCCTGCGGGCGGTAGATCAGTGTCCCGATCAGGTCGGCCGGCAACAGATCCGGCGTGAACTGCAATCGCTGAAAGCCGGTGTGCAGCCCAGACGCCAGACACGCCACTGCCGTGGTCTTTGCGAGGCCTGGGACGCCCTCAATCAGGATGTGCCCGTTGCACAGCATGCCGGTCAGCATGCTGCGCAGCAGGTGGTCCTGCCCGACGATGACGCGGTGCATCTCGCCCAGCAGCCGCTGGAACGGCTCGCTTTTCACTTTGACTTCATCGCCAATGCGGCGAACGTCCAACTGGCTCGCAACCATCCTTAAACTCCGGCCAAAACTAGACTTACGGAAACCCGCCGACCGACGCGAGTGTACCGCCCTCGCCGTATAGACGCAATCGCGGCGGCCTGCCTGTCAACGTGCGCCGGACGGCTCGCGCGCTGGGTAGAGCATGGTGCACGAGCCGTCGGCGCGATCGAGCGATCGCCGGAGCCGGCACCCGGTAGAACTGGCCAACGAAGGTTCCGGAAGGTCGTCGCGCCGCGCTCGGTGCGACGAGCGTCCGGCCGGCTACATGAATTTCGGCTTCATGCCCAGGGCCTTGCGGCATGCCAGAATCTGGCCCTGGTGCGTACCCTCATGGCAGGCCATGGCAAAGAGCAGCGCCATGCGGGTCGGAGCGAAGTCCTTCAACTCCGCTGCCGTCGCCAGAGCAAGGTCTGCTTCGGATTGCCGCTCGATGGCCGCCAGGAACCGCCCGTGTGCCTGGGCCAAGCACCCGAGCACCTCGGACCTGGACGGATAGGCCTTCGGATCGGGCGACGGTGTCGAGCCCGAGCCGAAGACCTTCATATAGCGTTCGTCCATCTTGGCGCTCGGGTCGAGCACCGTCACGGCCCAGTCGTCGCTGCTGGCCAGGTGGCCGAGGTTCCATAAGACGTGGTTGGCGCCGGCGAACGGCTGCCAGCAGAGCTTGTCGTCGGGCACATCCTCGGCGAACGCGAGCGTGTTCTTGCGGGCAAACTTCAGGATTCGGAATGCGTGTTCTTTCGTCGTCATGGTTGTCTCCCCAATCGCGGACCGCGACACCCATTCTACACCGTTCCGCCGTTGACCGATAGCCCCTTGGCCTCGCGCCGCGACGCGCAGCAGCGCCCGTCGACACGTACCGTGGACGCGATTATGATCGTCGGGGGTTCAACGTGCGGCGATGCTTGCCGCGTTGGGCGCAAGCTTGCAAAGGAGTAGCGACCGATGAACGTCTCCATCGAATACTGCACGATGTGAAACTACTATCCAACTGCCGCCAGTTTGGCGGACGAGATTAAGGCTACGTTTGGCGTCGCCCCAAAGCTGATCGAGGGAAGCGGCGGCATTTTTGACGTGAAGGTCGGCGACAAGCTGATCTTCAGCAAGCACCAAGTGGGCCGGTTCCCCGAGCATCACGAGGTGCTCGATCAAATCGCCAAGTTGAAAGCATAGCGGCGTCGACAGGCGGGCGGCCCGCTCGGACCGTGCTCCCCCCGCCGGGCCATCGTCGGGGCAAAGCGCGCCCGGCGACGGCGTCAACGGAGCGAACCATGGCACAAGCGACGATTACCTGGCTGGGTCATGCGACGGTCATGCTCACGCTGCCCGACGGGCGGGTCGTGTTCATCGACCCGTGGCTGGGCGACAACCCGTCGTGCCCGGATTCGTTCAAAGCGCCCGCGCGCTGCGATCTGATCGCGGTGACGCACGGGCACTTCGATCACTGCGGCGACGCGGCCAAGTTGGCCGCGACGCACGGCGCGAAGCTCGTCGGCAATTACGAGCTGTGCGCCGTGTTGGCGAGGCAGGCGAAGGGCGTACTGACGGCGCCCATGAACACGGGCGGCACCCAAGTCGTGGATGGCATCAGTGTCTCGCTGACGCGCGCGTACCACTCGTCCAGCGTCGATGGTCCAAGCGGCCCGATCTACGCGGGCATGCCAAACGGGGTGGTGATCGCCGCCGACGGCTTGGCGAGGCTCTATCACACGGGCGATACAGACGTCTTCGGAGACATGAAGCTCATTGCCGACCTGCACGATCCCAAGGTGCTTTGCCTGCCGATCGGCGATCTTTTCACCATGGGTCCTCGCGCCGCGGCCCTGGCGGCAGGGATGTTCAAGCCGGGACTGATCGTGCCGATCCATCACGGCACGTTTCCGATACTGACGGGCACCGTCGCCGCGCTACGCGGGGCGTTGCCGGCCGACTTGCGGAGCACCGTTGTCGACGTGCGGCCGGGACAATCCGTTCCCTGGCCGAGCGCAAGCCCTTAATCCATGACCCTGAGCAGCGCGGACCCGCGCCATGCTGGCGGCCGTGCGCCATCCATTCACGAAGTAATCGAATGGCCGCGCTACCGCCTTCGGCGTAGCAGAGTTAGACACCCCAGCAGCAGCATCACGGAACTCGGCTCGGGTACCGGCGTCGCCTGTCCGTAGGTGTGGAAAACGTCAAAGCTCACGGACGCGCCGGGGTCCAGCGAGAAGGCGAAGTCCAACCCGATGAACGCATCCAGCGCGCCGGCGACGGTTCCGCTGACGCCGTTGGTGTTATAGCCGACCGTGGCGATGTTGTTCTGCCAACTGAGCGGGACTCCCATGGCGTCCCAGACCTCGGTGTCGGTCCCGAAATCGTACGGCGGCCCGCCGTTCGGGGGTGTGAAGTTATCCTTACCGCCGTAGTAGAAGCGCCCGTCTGCGCCGCCGCTCAGCGTGATGGCCAGCGCGGGGTTCAGCGGTTCCTGGATGAAAACGTACTGACCCAATCCGGCGCCGTTCGCGGTCGTGCCGACTTGATCGTTGGCCACGCTGGTCGACGTGAAGATGAGATCGCCGTCGAACGCACGCACCAGCGTCAGATCGATGGGCTCCGCCCCGTTGTTGGTAATGCCATAGGTCTGCTGCATGAAAGACACCGCGCCGCTGAAGATGGCTACGCGCTGCTGAAGCGTGAAGGCCAAGTCGGTTCCCGTGCCCGACACACTGAACGCGCTCGTCGCCGTGTCGTCAATGCCATCGCCGTTGGTGTCGCTGGCCACGTTGGGAGATGTGACCGTCCGCGTCAGCGACATGTCGTCGGAAAACGGCGGACCACCCATACCGTCGGCGACCCCTTGCCAGTCGACGTTGTCGCTGAGCAGCTCGCGCTGCCCGTTCGGTGTGAACAGGAAGAAGCCGCTACTAAATGCGACGGCCCGGAGCTGGAAACCGGCGATCGGGTTGTACTGGTCGGCATTCGGCCCGAACCCGCCGGTTGCGAATGGCTGTGCCCAGGAGCCATACTCGTCCGGGACGATTTCGAGGTAGCCATCGACCGCCGAGCTGGCTCCGGTTCGAAGACTGACCGGCGCGCCAAGCGCCGCAATGGATGGCACGATCGCGATCATCGCGATGAGCAGCCGTGTTCCCGAGTACATGTTCAAACCCTCCGATCGGTGCCAATAGCTCCACTGCGGTTCGCACGGCGCGATGCAACATTCGCGCAGAACTCTCATGGCCGCGCGCTCGTCGCGCGCGGATTACGGCGTGCCGCCACACGTTGCGCGTCACGAAGCGAAGCGCAACAAAAAAGAGCACGCCAACAACGGCGCCCTCTCTCTCCCGACGGTCCCTGAAACCCGCAACTTGTTCTGTGGGCCCCCTGGCCGAAAGTGCCGGCCAGCTCGACGCGAGCCCAGGATACGTATGGTCAGACTAGCAGATTCAACCATGCAGGTCAAGCGATTTTTCTCGCATTTTTTGAAGTCGCTTGCGTGCTCGGCGGTGCGAGTCGGCGCGACGTCCGCAGCCACGCTCGACGCGGCGGCTTGGCGCTCTGTGGGTGCACCCGCATGCGCGCCGCACACAACCGTCGAATCGCCCTCTAGCGCTGTCCGCACAGATTGGCCATTGACGCATCGCCGCGTCGGCGCACGAGCCGGCGACCGTGACCGTCGTGAATCGGTCGCACGTGGCGCCGTCGGGGCAACCAGCCGCTTGCCGGTGACTCGCTCATCGACGGCGACTCGTCGCACGACAGCGGGCCAACGCATGAAATCGGCGCGCGCCACTTGCTTTCGGACTGGAGCCGCGCATACTTATGTAGCAGGTCGTCAGACCTAGGTTCCGGCCGACCCGATGGCCGGAACCCCAGTTTGGCAGAAGCCTCGCAACCACCTCGGTCGAATGCGTTCGACAGGCGTGATTTCGCGAGGCTTCCTGTTTTTTCTTGCGGATCTGCGGTGCCGGCGGTTTCGGCACTGTCCCCGGCCGGCGCTGCGGGTAGACTAGCCCGCATGGCGGTCGACGATGCCGAGCGACAGATCAGCGACCTGCGCACGCTGCTGGAGGTCTCGCGGCAGCTCGGGGCCGTCACCGAGCTGATGCCGCTGCTCAAGCACATAGAGCAGGCAGCTCTAACCATCCTCGACTGCGAGCGCGTCACCGTATTCTTGTACGACCCCAACGATGACGAGCTGTACAGCAAGGTTGCGACCGGCGCGGCGGACATCCGCTTCTCGGCCAAGCTGGGCATTGCCGGCGAGGCGGCCCGGACGCGCGAGCGGGTCGTCGTCAACGATGCCTACGCCGACCCGCGCTTCAACCGCGAGGTCGACCGCAAGACCGGCTTCCACACCCGCAACCTGCTGACCGTGCCGATGACCGGCCACGACGGGCGGATCGTCGGCGTCCTGCAGATCCTGAACAAGAAGAGCGGCGACTTCACGCCGGCCGACGAAGAGCGAGCCATCACGCTGGCCCTGCTGGCCGGCGTGGCGGTGCATCGCCAGATACTGATTGATGAGTACACCGAGAAGCAGCGCCTGCAGCGCGACCTGTACATCGCCCGCGAGATCCAGCAGGCGTCGCTGCCGCGCCGCGATCCCAAGGTCGACGGCTTCGACATCGCCGGCTGGAACTGTCCCGCCGATGAGACGGGCGGCGACTGCTTCGACTTCATGCGGCTGAGCGGCGACCGGCTGGCGATGATGGTCGCCGACGCCACCGGACACGGCATCGGCCCGGCCCTGATCGTCTCGGAGTGCCGGGCGTTTGTGCGGGCGATGGCGTCGGTCACCGACGACCTCGGCCTGATCATGTCGCGCGTCAACAAGCTGATCAGCGAAGATCTTCCTGGCGGGCGCTTCGTGACCACCTTCTTTGGTGTGCTCGACGCGGTGGCCGGCCAGATTCACTACTGCAGTGCCGGGCACGGTCCGATGCTGCTGGTGCGCGGCGCGACCGGCGACGCCTGGGAGTTTGAGGCCAACATGGTGCCGTTGGGCGTCCTCGACGACGTCGAGCCCAAGCCCGCCTCGGCCGTCACGCTCGGCCCGGGCGACATCTTCGTCATCACGACCGACGGCTTCTTCGAATGGCCCGACCCGGCCGGCGAGCGCTTCGGCGTGCAGCGCGTGGTTGATGTGATCCGACAGCAGAAAAACGGGCGCATGGTCGATCTGATCGCCGCCATCCGACAGGCCGTAACCGCCTTCGCCGCCGGAGTCCGGCAGCCCGACGACCTCACCATCGTGGCGGTCAAGCGGCTATGAGCCGCATTGCAGCAACCGCCAAATCCGCGACTGCGGTGCTTACTCACGCAAGTGCGGATGATGTTTGCCGATCCAGCTTTCGACGAGCTGCTCGAGTTCCTGCGTCTTCTGCACCAGTTCTGTTGCCTCGCTTTCCGTTACCACGTGTGCTGCCGCGTAGCTGAGCTCATTTCGCTTTTCGCGACACACGTTCAGGTAGTCGGCCATTGGGTCAATGCCGGATCCGATCGCCGCCCGCAACGCGAGGAACGTATTTTAATGTCCGCCGCCGCGGCCGCCATCAACGCCAGCGTACGGGCCGCGTTGTACGTGATGGCGAACTTGTTATCGGGATCGAGCGGTAGCGCTGAGTCTTTGAGGCACCGAGCTACGATGGCGCGCAGATCGTCGAGTTCTGCTCTGCTGGCCGATGCGGCTTCGACGCGGCCCTCGCTCAAGAGCTGCTGCCAAGTCATGCTCGTTTCCTAGAACGAAGAGCTTTGCCCTGTCCAGCACCCCACGGTGAAAACCATACCCGGCGCTGAGCTTGGCCGCAAACTCGGCCTGCGAATACACTGTGGGGTTGATCGGGCGAGCCAACCGCTCCCGGGCCTTTAGGAGCGGCGGAGACACGTCAGCCAAGCCGACGTCACCGATGATCATCAGGTCCACATCGCTGTCCGGTCGCTCGTCGCCGCGAGCCAGCGAGCCATACACAAAGGCCCAACGAATCCGATCGGCGAGCGGTTCGAGCGCCTCGCGCAATACGTCCACCAATCCTGCCGTCTTGGCGATCAGGCTTCGGAGTTCGGGCAAGATCGGACAGTCTGGGTCGGGTTGAAAGTAAGCGCGGTTCCCGTCACGACGCGCCCGCAGGATGCCGGCCCGAACGAGCGACACGAGCTCGCGTTGAAGGCTCGAGGGCGTAACCCGAAGCTCCTTGGCCAGCTGACTGAGATACCAGCATTGTTCCGGCCGACGCAGTGTCACCGTGAGGATGGCTTGCCGCGTTCGGGGGAAGAGGGCGTCAATGGATCGTTTCATACGCATATTGAGTATGTTATTACGCACTCTGCGTAATGTCAACATTCGTCGCCTTTGGCGGTCGGAACCGCCCGTTCCAACGGGCGGTAGCGAGGCGAGACGGCCACGTACGGCCGGCCGAGCAGCTTTTTGATCAGGATCAGTTCGCCCATGTCGTTGCCCTCGATCAGATGGCCGATCCATTGCAGTACGTAGCTGCCCACCAAGAGCGCCAGCGGCGTCCACCACAGGTCCCAGCGGTCGTGGCGAACCTGCACGACGATGACGACCGGGATCGCGACCAGCATGGGGATGCCGACTGCATGGAGCAGCCGCGACGCGGGATGCTGGTGGCGCTCGAGCCAGTTGTCCAGCCATCGTGGCATGCGCCCGATCGTAGCAGAGCATCGCGTTCAGGAACACCGTTCGTTCACGGGCTCGTCCATTCAACCATCCGCGTGCAATCGAGCCAACAGCCGGCGCGTCAGTCGTGCCGGTGTGCCAACTGCTCCACACCGAACCTACCCGAACAACAGCCCACGTGATCGCAAGGTGAGCGACGCCGGATGCGGCGCTGTAATACTCGCCGGTTGACTCGACGCGGCGTGTCCGGACGGCGCGGGGCGGTGACGGCTGTCTGAGCCTGCCCTCCACGACTGTGGGCGCGCTGGCGCGACTTGTCCCTTTCAGACTAGCCACGGCGTGTCCGGCCGGCTGTCGCGGCCGGCGGACAAACGACAGGGACTCAAACGAACGAGGAGCGACTAGATGGAACGGCAACGAATGACGCTTACCACGAAGAGACGCAATCCGCGAGCGTACGGTGCCGATCGGGCGGAACGGGCTGCAGGCAGCGCGGCTTGGGCCGTCCCGATCGGCATTTTCTGTCTAGCGGGACTTCCGGCGTCGGGCCAGATTCACTTCTCGCATGATCACGGTACGAACGGATCGCCGCCGCTGCCACCTAGCGCGGTCTTTGCCACGCCCGACGTGCAGGACGTGTTCACCAGTCCGGCAGTCCTGGGCAGCGCCGGATTCGCACCGGCGGGCAATTCGCTCACGGTTGATAATCCGGCGGCGCTCGGCCTGCTTCCCGGTGATAACATCGACGCACTCGATGGCGACGGCACAACGCCGATCGGCACCGGAGTCGTGGACCTGTCGTTTGTGTTCTCGGTGCGGCCGGGGGCCGTTGGTCAGCCGCTCACTGATGTGAACGCTGAGCTACCCTTCAATGCGGCCGACCTGTTCGGGCTGCTGGGGACGGTCCAGGGGCACGGACTGTTGAACCACGAGGTCGAATTGAGCCTTGATCCCGCTAACGTGGTCGAGAGCGTCGATGGCCTCTCGCTCGATCCGGCCAACGTATTCACGATCGGCCAGCGCGTGCGTTTCTCGCTGGCGGCCGGCTCGCCCACGCTGGCGGCCAACGGCTGGTCGCCGGCCGACATCCTGACGGCTCGCGTCGGGCAGCCGGCAACGCTGCAGCGCTCGATCCCGGCCGACGACCTGGGGCTGCTCCCGACCGACGATCTGGACGCGCTGGTGATGTTCGACGTTATGGATCAGAACGGCGACGGCGACCTCACTGACCCCGGCGATTTCGCGATTGTGTTTTTCTCCGTGACGAATGGATCGTTCGGCGTGCCTGGGTCGACCGTCCGCCTGCAAGTGGGCGGCAACGGCGCCGGCGGCGACATCTTCATGAGCGGCATCGCGGGAACCAATGCGCTCATCGCCGACAACGTGAACTGGATCGAGCTGGCCGGCGCCGATGACATCGATGCCCTCGACGAGTTTCACCGGTTCTTCGGCGATCCGCCGCTCGTCGGCGGCGGCGCCTTGCCGGTAACACCGCCCGTGCCCAACCCGCCGCCGTATGTACCGCCGCGGTGCGGCATGGGCGGTTTCAAGATCGGCGTGTGCGACCAGTCGACCGGCGGGTCCGACGCCTGCTACAACATCACCGTCAAGCTCTGTGATAACAACAACAATCGCGTCAACGTCTCGACCGGCAAGCAGCGGGCGGCTGGCATCGGCGGCGGCGTTGGCGGCGCCAACGCTGTGGCCAAGGCCAAGGTGATCGGGGCCGCTTTGGCTGGCATGACCGTCGACAAGCCAGGCGTCGGTCCCGTTCCCATCTTCGCCGGCATCGGAACAGGCGCCGGCGGCGGACCCCCAGGCGGGCCGAGCTTTCCATCGCCGCCGATCCAGGCCTACGTCTGCGCCGTGCTGAATCCGGTCCTGGCCGCCTGCGGCTGGTCGATCGACTTCATCTGTGTCGATGGCAATTTGATCACGCACGGCGTCAGCCCGCTTCGCTACCAGACATTCCCCCCGGCTGCCAAAGCGGCCGTGCTGGTGTATGACCCCTTCACAGAGTCGGGCGGGCCGACCGAGACGACGGTGCCTGGTGTGCTCCAAATGGTATTCAGCGACTACGTCTTTCCGAACCCTGCGTTGTTGACCTACCAGACCCCGTTCGCGGCCGGCGAACAGCCGGCGGCCCTAATGGTGCGCATTCGCGATCAGATACTGGCGAGCGGCGGATCGGCCGTTGTGGCCGGCGACAAGCTGGTTGTGGCTGCTCTCCCGGTCGAACCACCCAACAACAGCGACCTGATCGGACCGGCGCTGGTCGAGTGGGGCGCGAACAACAACCCCCTGCTTGTGCGGACGGAGGCAGAGCTGCGCACCGAACGCGCCGTGCTGGGCAACAGCGACGCCGATGGCGACAACTTGATTGGCCTGGCCGATTGGAGCTACATGCTCGGCTGCCTGAGCGGCCCGGGCATCGTTCCTGTGCCGCAGAGTTGCTACGTGATGGACACCGATGGCAGCCTGAATGTCGATCTGCTCGACGTTGCGCTGTTTCAGAACCGGTTCGCACCCGTGCCGGGTCCGTTCAACGACGATTGTTTCGCGGCCGTCGACGTGTCCGAAGGCGTGACGCCGTTCACAAACATCGGCGCGCAGACGGATGGACCGGCGCTCACCAGCCAGTGCGGCACGACCGGACCGGCCAACATCTTCTACAACGACGTGTGGTTCAATTACGTCGCGTCGTGCAGCGGCCCGGTGACTATCGACACGTGCGAGAGCGATTACGATGCGCTGCTGGCCGTCTACGACAGCTTCGAGTGCCCGGTCTCCAACGCGGCCTTGCAAGCCTGCGACGACGATGGCTGCGGCCAGATCGCGTCGGGCTCGACGGTGACGTTCCCGGCCACCGCCGGTCAGTCGTACAAGCTGCGCATCGGCGGTTTCAACGGCGCGTCGGGTGGTGGTGTGCTCAACATCACGTGCAACACAACGCCCGATGTGTGCGGGCCGTCCAATCCGCAGAGCTGCTTTGTTGCCAACCCGGGGCCGGGCTGCAACGACGCGGGCTGCTGCGGACTGGTCTGCGCGGTCGACCCGTTCTGCTGCAACGTGGCCTGGGACGGGATCTGCGCGAACGAGGCGCTGGATCTCTGCGGCGGCGGGGATTCGTAAGGCACGCGCACTGTGACCGAAGTTACGGCCCTCGCGTCGCGGCACGGCGCGGGGGCCGTTCTCTTTTCATTCAGGCCACGGCTCGCCGCAGCGAGTCGCCGTGGCGACCTGGAAGGCCGCGGGACGATTCATGGGCAGGATGCCCATGCCACATGCGCAAGATGCCCGCGGCACCCCGGACATCGTCGCACGTGGGCGCGCCAGTTCCGTCCTTCCCTTTGGGTCTAGCTTAGCGCCGTTGCGGCAGGCTGAGGTGGCCAGCGCGCGGCGGCTTCGGTTCAGCACTGAACGAGGGACCATCGATGAAACAAGAACTCACGGCACCTTGGGCCGTTGGAAGGGATCACCAACACCGCGATATCGGCATTGGGTTCCCCGGCTTAGCCGCGACCGTCCCGGCTGGCATTTTTATTCTGGCCGCGGCCTCGGCCATGGGGCAAATCCACTTCTCTCACGATCACGGCACGATCGGCTTGCCACCGGCGCCGCCGAGCGCCGTATTCGCCGCGCCGCACGTGCAGGACGTGTTCACCAGCCCGGCCGCGTTGGCGAGCATGGGGTTCGTGCCCGCCGGGAACTTCCTGACTGTCGATAACCCCGCCGGGCTGGGCTTACTGCCCGGCGACAACATCGATGCGATCGACGGCGACGGCGCGACGCCGTTGGGCACGGGCGTGGTCGACCTCTCGTTCGTGTTCTCCGTGCGCTCCGGCGCCACGGGCGCTCCGGGAACGGATGTCAGCCTGGAAGCGCCGTTCAATGCCGCCGACTTGTTCGGCCTGAACTCTGGCGGACCCGGCCACGGCCTGCTCAACCACGAGATTGAGCTGAGCCTCAGCCCAAACAACGTCATCGAGAGCGTGGACGGCCTGTCGCTCGACCCGCTGAACGTCTTCGCGGCCGGCCAGCGCATCCGATTTTCGCTGGCGCCGGGTTCGCCTACGTTATTAGTCAACGGCTGGTCGGCGGCAGACGTATTGACCGCAGTGGTCGGCGTTCCCGCGTCACTACGGCGTTCGATTTCGGCCGGCGAAATCGGCCTCTTGCCAACGGATGACGTGGACGGTCTGGTCCTGTTCAGCGTCCACGACGCCGACGGCGACGGCGTGTTGACGGACCTGGGCGACTACGGCGTCGTCTGCTTCTCGGTGAGAAACGGGTCGAGTGGCATGGCGGCGTCGGCCGTGCGCCGCGAATCGGTCGGCAACGGCGCGGGCGGCGACATCTTCGCCAGCGCTCTCGGTGGCACGAATGCGCTGGTGGCCGACAACGTCAACTGGAACGAGCTCGATCCAGGCGATGACCTGGACGCGCTCGATGAGTATCACCGCTACTTCGGCAGTCCGCCGCTGGTCACGGGCGGCCCCCTGCCGAACCCGCCACCCATTCAGAATCCTCCGCCCTACATCCCGCCCATGTACGGGATGGGCGGCTTCAAGCTCGGCTTCTGCGACCAATCCACCGGTGGCGGGTCTGCGTGTCTGGCGATTACGGTCAAACTCTGCGATCCGAACGGCAACCGCGTTGAGCGATCCACGGGCGAGCAGTACCTCAAAGGCGGCGTCAACCTCCCGGGCGGAACGGGCGCCAACGCGATGGGCAAGGCGAATTTCTTTGCCACGACCCTGGCCGGCATGACCGTGAATAAGTCGCCCGGCCCGCCTGTACGCATTTTCGGTGGTGTGGCGGCGGTGCCCGGTGGTGGCGCGCTGCCGGACGGCACGCCAGCGTTTCCGTCGCCGCCCATCCAAGCGGTCGTCTGCGCTACGCAGAATCCGGCCCTGGCCGCTTGCGGCTGGACGATCGACGCGGTGTGCTTCAGCGGTAACCTCATCACGCACGGCCTGAAACCGCTGATGTACACGGTCACGCCGGCCGGAGCCGTGTGCGTGCGATTCGACTGCTTCACGGTTCCATCCGTCCCCACGTCACCGGGATCGTTGGGCATGACCTTCAGCGACTTTCTCGGAGCCGATGCGTCGCTGCTCACCTATCAGACGCCGTTCGCGGCAGGCGAACAGCCCGCCGCCATCTTGGGCCGTATTCGCGATCAGATTCTGGCCGACGGCGGATCAGCCGTCGTAGCCGGCAACAAACTCGCCGTCGCCGCGGTCGCTGTCGAACCGCCCAATGGCAGCGAGCTGACCGGCCCGTCACTGGTCGAATGGGGAGCGAACGACAACCTGATGATCGTGCAGACCGAAGCGGCCATGCGCACGGAACGTGCCGTGCTCGGCGACAACAACCCCGACGGCGACAACTTGATTGGCCTCGCCGATTGGAACTACATGCTCGGCTGCCTGAGCGGCCCGGGCATCGTGCCTGTGCCGCAGAGTTGCTACGTGATGGACACCGACGGCAGCCTGAATGTCGACCTGCTGGACGTCGCGCTGTTCCAGAATCGATTCGCACCCGGACCGGGTCCGTTCAACGACGATTGTTTCGCGGCCGTCGACGTGTCCGAAGGCGTGACGCCGTTCACAAACATCGGCGCGCAGACAGACGGACCGGCGCTCACCAGCCAGTGCGGCACGACCGGACCGGCCAACATCTTCTACAACGACGTGTGGTTCAACTACGTCGCTTCGTGCAGCGGTCCGGTCACGATCGACACGTGCGAGAGCGATTACGACGCGCTCTTGGCCGTCTACGACAGCTTCGAGTGCCCGGTGTCCAACGCGGCCCTGCAAGCCTGCGACGACGATGGCTGCGGCCAGATCGCGTCGGGCTCGACGGTGACGATCTCGGCCACCGCCGGTCAGTCGTACAAGCTACGCATCGGCGGTTTCAATGGCGCTTCCGGTGGTGGTGTGCTCAACATCACGTGCAACACGACGCCCGACGTCTGCGGACCGCCCAACCCACAGAGCTGCTTCGTGGCCAACCCGGGTCCGGGCTGCAACGACGCGGGCTGCTGCGGGCTGGTCTGCGCGGTCGACCCGTTCTGCTGTGCAACGGCCTGGGACGGGATCTGCGCGATGGAAGCGCTGGATATCTGCGGTGGCGGTGATTCGTAGCGAGCCCGTACCGCAACGGACGTACCGCCCTCGCGTCGCGGCACGGCGCGGGGGCTGTTTCTTTTCGCGCAGGCCACGGCTCGCCGCAGCGAGTCGCCGTGGCGACCTGGAAGGCCGCGGGACGATTCATGGGCAGGATGCCCAAGCCACACGCGCGGGATGCCCATGCCACAGGCCGGCGCGGTTTGCGGCTCGCTGGCGTTTCGACTATAAGCCGACGCCGCATGAAGAAGTGGGTGTATACGCTCATGGACATCGTGAAGGGTGTGCCGGCGGTGTCGCCATTGGCCCTGGCGTCCGCCGTGCTGCGGCCACGCAACGTCCCCATCGTGCTGGCCGATACATGGCGATCGTACCGCCACCGCGCGGGCCGCTCGCTGCCGTCGATCACGCCGGCGAATCTGCTGAAGTGCGAACAACCGGTGACGGTCCGCGTAGGCGAGCACGGTGTGTTTCCGCACTATGTCGGCGAAAGCCAGGTGTGCGAGCTGGTCGCGATGCACCGGCCGGCGCGCGTGTTCGAGTTCGGCACGTGCAGCGGCTCGACCACGGCCATGATCGCCATGAACACACCGGACTCGACGCAGATTTTCACGCTCGACCTGCCGCCGGACGGGCCGATCCCCGAGCACGCCTCGGACATGAACATGATCGCGGCAGCGCGTGCGGCGCTGGGCAAGTGCTTCCGCCACACACCGTGGTTCGGAACACGCATCCACCAGCTTCTGGGCGACAGCGAGTCGTTTGACTTTTCAACCTACTTCGACGGCATTGACTTCGTCGTGGTCGACGCGTCCCACACGTACCACTTCATGTTCGTCGACAGTATGAACGCCTTCCGCATGTTGCGCGTCGGGGGCGTGATCCTGTGGCACGACTACGATTCGGCCCGCAGCGAATATGGCGTCACGCGCTTCCTCGACCGGCTGCGCAAGCGGCACGGGCTGCCGGTCCATCGCCTGTCCAGCCCCGAGGGTGAGTCGCGCTACGCCGTGCTGCACGCGGACACGGCTGCGCTCGACAAGCTCAAGGTGTTGGCCAGGCGGCCGGAGACGTTTTAGGCGCGGAGTCCAGATCGTGCCTGGCACATCGAGCGGCACGGTGGCATCCGCAGCTTGCCGCAATTCGCAGGAAGCGGGCGAGGACGCCCGCGCTCCGCACGCGACTATGGGCAGCTCCCGACCGTCGCACCGTTGAACGGCTGCGTGGTGTTGACGCCGTTCAGGAGCTGGATCACGCGAAGAAGATCCTGCGTGTTCACCGGATTCTCGCCAGCGCTGCGGTTGACGTTGTAGCGGGCCAGGTTGGCCGGGTCGTTGGCGGTGCCGCTGTTCAATGCCAGGATCAGCGCCAGCAGGTCCTGCGTATTGGTCGACGCATCCATCGAGACGTTGCCGGGCTGTGATTGGTATTGCAGCTTCTGGGCGACGTTGCCCGCAAACGTCAATGTCGTACACTCCCCGGGCGGGATGGGCGCGGTCAGCGTGATCGCGTACGGCCCTACGCCCGAGCCGGTGACGCCAGCGACCGACGGGCACGCGCCGCCCGTGCACTCGACCAGGATGTTGTACGGCGCCGGGATGGGCGAGGGTGTGCCGCTGAACGCGACGCTGACGGCGGCGTACTCGACGGCGCCCTGCGCTTGGGTGTCGGCGCCGCCGATGCCGGCCGTCAATGCGCCGCCGGAACCGGTGTCGAGCACGTCGACGAACGGCTGCTGGCCGTCGACATACGGGTTGTCGAGCGGCGGATTGGCCGAAGCGATGTTCACGTTGGGAACGACGCGCCTCAGTTGCACCGCGCTCAACGCGCCGAGGTTGCCCTCGCCAATCAGGATGCCGGAGTGGCCGCCGATCGTGCCGCTCGTCACCGTGACCATGTGGCGGCCGAACGTCACGAACTGCTCGTGCTGGCCGGTCCACGCCCCACCGACGATCTGCCCGGGCGGCGAGAAGTCGACGGTCACGAAGCTCTGCAACTCGGGCATGTTCGGCGTCCAGGCGTAGGTGGTGACTTCGTACGTGCCGCTCTGCAGATTGGTGAAAAACAAGCAGACCTCCAGCGACGGGTTGAACGTGACCAGATAGTCGTCGAGCAGGGCCTCGTCCGAACCACTCGTGCTCGGGTCGTCGCTGGAGACGAGGCTCGTTCCGCCGATGTTCTTGACCGTGACGTTGGTCGCATTGCCGTTGATGTCCACCACCGGATAGGTCACGCCGTTGGTGCCCAGCAGGTTGTTCCAGACGCCCGGCAGGCCCGCGGCGGCGTACGTCGGAGGTGGACCGGTCGTGCTGCTTCCGAACTCGATATTGAACGACTGGCCAAACGCTGCGGCCGAAATGGACAGACCGATAACCGTCGTGAATCGCGTCACGTTCATACCTCGCTCCTCTAGTGTGACACGGGCATCCTGCCCGTGAAGCCGTCGCATGGGCATCTTGCCCATGTGCCACAGACAGATAGTCAGGCGGCGTCGATCGTGTGACACTGGCGTGAGCAATTCCGAGAGCATCGCCACGCCGCTGCAGCGCGGGAAAAGCCGGGTGCATGTCCGGTCTTGCGCGCCAGTTCGAACCTCTTCGCCCGGAGGGCGCACGACCGTTGCCAGGGCCTTCAGGCCCTGGTGGTCGCCTTCCCTCCTCCCGGCCGGAGGGCGCACGAAACGTCTGCAATCCGGCATTCGCCCGCCCTCCGGGCGGAGGAGGACAGATAAGCGCCTTCCAGGGACTGAAGTCCCTGGCAACGACCGCGCGCCCTACGGGCGAACGACCGACTCATCTTCCAGGCTTTGGCCGGCTGCAAGACCGGACAT